>Ga0187886_1000050_pt1:0-5000 | contig 170703 bp, 131 predicted proteins | sample June2016WEW_20_1_FD_133001 | JGI IMG/M metagenome (GOLD analysis project Ga0187886, IMG submission 133001) | Peatland microbial communities from SPRUCE experiment site at the Marcell Experimental Forest, Minnesota, USA - June2016WEW_20_150 | ecosystem: Environmental > Terrestrial > Soil...
ATAGCTTATCCTCCCAGGCAGTACCGTTATATCGCCATAATGTAAATAATGATTCGGTCAGGCCGTTTCTTTCAGCTGTATCGTAATGCAATCGAAGGGTTGATGTTAGTCCGCTTCCACCATTTTGGGTAATCGTATAATACCTCCTGATTGCATAAGCCGAATTGCCCTCCGGGATGAGGGTGTTCGGATAACTTGTAATTGTAATACTATCCGGGGTCGTGGTCATGGCTGTGGGTCGCACGTATGTATTAGGCCCCTCGAAGTAGTATGTGGTTCCTGTTATGAAAGCGTGGACATGACGAAGCGAACCGTTAACAAGCCCGTTTCCGGTACGTATACTTGTGACTCGCATGATATTCGCCCCTGTTGTCAGCAAGCCTGCGTCGGTAACATTCAGAGTGGCCGCAGTTACAGTTTGTTTAAGCGACACCGTCGGACTGGAAATCATGAGAGTACCATACGCAAAATTATCCACCGTTTCATTCGTTCCGGCAAATTCGATAGTGCCTGTGGAATATGTGCGTGTTCCTGTTCCTATATATTGTCCGACAAGGTTCGAATTTGCTATCGTCACCCGTGCAGTACCAACGACATTCATTGCAAGAGTATTGAATTTAACTGTGTCAGTCGGTGCTGGATTAAGCGTTCCACCGCTTTCGATTGTGAATGTGAGTAACTGCCCGGGAGTATGGGCATTCATTGTGAGATTGACGTTCGATGTAGTATATCCGGTGATTCGAGTGTCATAGAGAGTGAGAGGATTCCCGTTTATTGTCGTATTTCCGAATCGGGTTTCCGACATAAAAACCGGTGTACCGAACGTAGTATCTGCAGCGATGTAAGTACCGTTAGCGTTTAATGTAGGTCCGAGGAACCATGTTTTCACCGTCCCCCCTCCTGAACCTGCATTGAGTGTAGCACCTGATTCGATATTTACAACACCGTTAAAAACAGCATAAAATACATACTGAGCGACATCTAAGGAAACTCCGCTTCGAATGATCAGAGAATCATTTATGACAAAAGAGGAATCTTGAACTGGCGCCGGTGGATTCTTTGGTTCTTGCCGGGCTAATTTTGTTCCGCTTCCACTGAGGATGAGTTTACCGAACGTAAGGTTGTCGTAGACAACGTCCTGATTTCCGCTTCTATAATATTCAATTGTACTGTGAGTTCCGATAATATATGTGTTTAAACTATCGGGGAAATTGCATGTGTAATTGTATCCGGCATTTGTGTAACCATTATTCCCACTGAGACGCAGACATCCGGCATCGGCAAGAGTGAATGTCCCACTAAAAGCGGTTCGATAGCATTGATATGTCACAAGATCGAAAGTACCCGATGTGATCGTCAGGTTCCCGGAGAGTGTAATATTTGTTGTCAAACTGAGTGTACCCGACGATTTGTTCACGACCAGGTTGTTAAACGTAGTGCTGGATGTTCCTCCTATTGTTTGGTTTGCCCCAGCAAAAAAAGTTGTTGTACTTGTACCAGATGTAAAGGTGCCGTTGTTTGTCCAGTTGCCGCCAATATCGATATTATAGTTGCTCGCGCCTGTACTTAATGTTGCACCGTTGTTAATCGTGAGCGGAACTGAAGCATTAAGCACTTTGGCGGCGTTCAGTGTTATCGTCCCGGTACTAGCAATAATTACGCCACCGGTTGCTGCGAATGGGGTGATCCATTCTACACCGGCAGTGCGTGAAGTCGTCGTGTTGTATTGCAGTGTTGCCGCTGTACCATATGTCGGGGCGGCAGAAACTGTTGCTGTTCCTTCCATCGAAAGGATGCCATTGACTGTTGGTGTAATGGCGAATGTCTTTACACCTGAGCCTGAAAGTGTAAGGTTGTTAAACGTGGTGCTGGATGTTCCACCTATCGTTTGGGCTGCTCCGGTAAATGTTGTTGTACTTGTACCGGCTGTAAAGGTGCCGTTGTTAGTCCAGTTGCCGCCAATATCGATATTATAGTTGCTTGCGCTTGTACTTAATGTTGAGCCGCTGTTAATAGTGAGAGAGACTGAAGCATTAAGAACTTTGGCGGCATTCAATGTTATCGTTCCTGTATTAGCAATAATTACGCCACCGGTTCCCGCAAATGGGGTGATCCATTCTACACCAGCAGTGCGCGAAGTTGCTGTGTTATATTGTAGTGTAGCCGCTGCACTATACGTCGGGGCGGCAGACGCTGTTGCGGTTCCTTCCATCGAAAGAATGCCATTGACTGTAACACCGGTTGTCGTCTTTGCACCGGAACCGGAAAGAGTTAAATTATTATAAGTAAAACCGTGAACCGTCTGAGCACCAGCTGCATTATATTCTACTGTTCCTGTACTTGGGGTTAATGAACCACCAACAGTACCAGTAGTCAAAAATCCGACACCTACTTTTAGAAGTCCTGCACCTGTAAACAGAAATGTAGCACTTGCACCAGTATTATCAGTAGTAATATCACCCGTAACTGTAACAGTTCCGGTAGAAATCGATATCTCGTGTCTTACACCACCACCACCGCTAGTAAAAGCAATGCTTCCGGCATTCAAAATACCTGCACCAACAGCAATTAGGTTGACACCGGATCCTGATCTGGGGATAGTTATAGCCCCTGAGACATTCAGAGTAATTCCCGAGTTGATAGTCAATGAAGTTGCGGTAACGGTGGTGAAAGTTATTGAAGCACAAGCTGCATTTGCAGTCACTATAACATTAAAACCCCCTGCAATAGTAACATTATCTCCTGCAACGGGAATTCCGTTTGGGTTCCATGTCGTCGTAATGTTCCAAGCGGTCGGTGCACGCGATGTATAATTCGCAGCTGAAGCTGTCGTTGATGTGAGTACCAACAATAATGTCAGTACAAAGAGATGAGATAGAATAGAAGTAGTTATACGCATGGCGATCCCCCCCCACCAAATATTTAACATCGATCATCGTATCTGAAGACGTAAATTCAACAATCCAGCCCTGATCATTGTTCCAATAATTTCCCCCCATATATTATCGGCAGAAATTGGAAAAAATGCAATTTTTATTGCACTAAGATGATGGATTCGCTATATTATACCAGTATGGATAGAAAACCCCTGATTCTTATTTCAAATGATGATGGTATCCATGCCCCCGGTATCGAGGTTCTCTCCCAGGAAGCAAGAAAATTTGCGGATATTGTGATTGTTGCTCCCGATAAACAGCAAAGTGCCGTGGGTCATGCTATCACAATGAACTACCCCCTCCGTGTGGAGAAAGTATATAAAAATGGGGTTTTTTACGGCTACGGTGTGGAGGGGACTCCGGCGGATGCCGTCAAACTCGGAGTGAGAACGCTGCTCGATCGGAAACCGGATCTTCTGCTTTCTGGTATTAACCACGGCTCGAATACAGCGATCAGCATCATTTATTCCGGAACGGTATCAGCGGCGACCGAAGGGACAGTCCTGGGAATCCCTTCGATTGCTTTTTCGCTTACAACTTATGACAAACCTGATTTCAACTATGCAGCCAGGTTTGCGATCAGACTGGCGAAAAGGGTGCTTCAAAACGGCTTGCCGCCGGGTGTGCTACTTAATGTAAACATTCCACCACTACCGGAAGAGGAGATTCGGGGTGTTGTAATCACACGGCAGGGGAAATCTATCTGGAACGATAAGTTCGAATCTCGTCGGGATCCGAATAACCGGGAATATTTCTGGCTGACAGGAGATCTGACACAGGTCGAATCAACGCTCGATGATGACCAATATGCAGTAACTCAGCGTTATATTTCGATCACACCTATTCATTACGATCTGACGGATTATGGCATGATCGAGGAATTGAAAAAATGGAACGTTGAAACGCTGAAGTAATTGCATTAATGTTAATTAGAAGTAAATCATCTATAAATTTTTTTTAAGGAGAAAATACTAATGCGAATTGGAATTCTTACGGGTGGCGGCGACGTGCCCGGATTGAACGCATGTATTAAAGCAGTGGTGTACAAGACTATCGATGCCGGGTCGGAAGTCATTGGTATCCGTCGCGGATGGAGTGGTTTATTGAATTACAATCCTGACGATCGGACATCGAATGATAGATATATCCTGCCACTAAATAAAATCAATACACGGACGATTGATCGTACAGGGGGAACGTTTCTACATACATCACGGACGAATCCCGGGAAGATGAAAGAATCCGAAGTACCTGCATTTCTTCAGGGCAGAGGTGCGAAGGCGGGTGATAAGTACGATTTCACAAAGCATGTTCTAAAGAATCTTGAACAGCTGAAACTCGATGTTCTTATTACTATCGGCGGTGATGACACGCTGAGCTATTCCTTTCGCCTGCATAAGGAAGGGTTTCCGGTTGTTGCGATTCCAAAAACAATGGATAACGATGTATATGGAACGGATTATTGTATTGGGTTCTCGACGGCGGTAACCCGTAGCGTCAGTTTCATCGATGCACTGCGCACAGTTGCCGGTTCCCACGAGCGTGTAGCCATTGTCGAATTATTCGGCCGGTATTCCGGCGAGACGTCGCTCATATCGGCATATCTATCGAATGTCGATCGCGCGCTCATCCCGGAAGTTCCTTTTGACATGGAAAAGCTTGCACGATTTGTGAGGGATGATAAAAAGAATAATCCAAGTAATTATGCGATCATCACTATTTCTGAAGGTGCGAAACTGATAGGCGGTGAGGTCATAGAGACTGGAGAGCCTGATGCATTTGGGAATAAAAAACTCGGCGGTATTGGTCAGCTGATAGGTCAGATGCTTCAAAAGATGGGATTGCACATTATTTATCAGCAGGTTGCATACCTTATGCGAAGCGGAGAACCGGACGCGCTCGACCGGATGGTGGCGACGAGTTACGCAAATCTGGCTACAGATCTGGCATTGAAAAAAGAATCGGGCTTGATGGTTGCGCTTCGTGATGGAAAATACACGACGTTTCCTATCGGAAACACGAAAGATCACAAGAAGATGGTCGATGTTAAAGAGCTGTATGACT
>Ga0187886_1000050_pt1:7500-170703 | contig 170703 bp, 131 predicted proteins | sample June2016WEW_20_1_FD_133001 | JGI IMG/M metagenome (GOLD analysis project Ga0187886, IMG submission 133001) | Peatland microbial communities from SPRUCE experiment site at the Marcell Experimental Forest, Minnesota, USA - June2016WEW_20_150 | ecosystem: Environmental > Terrestrial >...
GAGAACGTGCAATCGTTGGACTGTCCCAAAATTTCCACGCGTTGCGTGGAAATTTTGGGGCTGTAGCTCAGCTGGGAGAGCGCCTGGTTTGCAACCAGGAGGTCGCCGGTTCGATCCCGACCAGCTCCACCAGTTGAAAAAATGTACCGATATGTTCTTTGACAACCTGGAAGAGTGTGTTGTGAAGGGCGGTAGTAGTTCCGTTCACAATTAAGTGGAACGGGAACAAATCCGTTTCGAACAACTGCTGACACAATCAAGAGCAAATTTTTTTATGTAACTTCAACAAGTTTATTGATGCACCACAAATATCTGTGTGTCAATAAAGATTTTTGGTTAAGTTAATAAGAGCATGCGGTGGATGCCTTGGCACTAGTAGGCGATGAAGGACGCGGCTACCTGCGATAAGCCTCGGATAGATGGTAACAATCTTAAACCCGGGGATTTCCGAATGGGGCAACCCTCTCAGAGTAATGTCTGAGAACTCCGTACTGAATACATAGGTACGGTAGAGCTAACGGGGGGAAGTGAAATATCTCAGTACCCCCAGGAAGAGAAGTCAAATCAGAGATTTCCGAAGTAGTGACGAGCGAAACGGAAAAAGCCTAAACCGTCTTGCACAGTAAAGGATGCAACCGTTGTGCAAGCGGGGTTGTGGGACTTTCTGACTGAATTGCAGATAGGTCAAGAAGTCAAAAATCATTTCGTTAGTAGAATCTTCTGGAAAGTTGAACCGTAGAGGGTGATAGTCCCGTACACGAAAACGAGATGACTTCTGAAAGTATCCCAAGTACCACGGAATAAGTGGAAGTTTGTGGGAATCTGCGAGAACCATCTCGCAAGGCTAAATACTTACTGGTGACCGATAGTGAACAAGTACCGTGAGGGAAAGGTGAAAAGCACTCCTGACAGGAGGGTGAAATAGTACCTGAAATCGCATGCTTACAATCAGTCGTAGTCCTGCCCAGTTCGCTTGCGAACTGGACGGGGTGGCGGCGTGCCTTTTGCTTAATGAGCCTACGAGTTACGCGTACGTTGCAAGGTTGATGGTCTTTGACTAATAGCCGTAGCGAAAGCGAGTCCTAACTGGGCGCCCGTCCCGACGAAAGTCGGGACCCAGTAACGTGCGGTATACGCGAAACCCGGTGATCTACCCTTGATCAGGATGAAGTGAGGGTAAAACCTCATGGAGGTCCGAACCAGTGTGGGTTGAAAACTACTTGGATGAATTGAGGGTAGGAGTGAAAAGCTAATCGAACTGGGTGATAGCTCGTACTCCCCGAAATAGCTTTAGGGCTAGCCTCGGGTAAAAATGTCGTGGAGGTAGAGCACTGATTGGGCTAGGGTCGTCACAACGATACCAAACCCAGACAAACTCCGAATTCCGTTGACATGTTTCCCGGGAGTCAGGCGACGACGGATAAGCGCCGACGCCAAAAGGAGAACAATCCAGACCGCCAGCTAAGGTCCCCAAATCGAAGTTAACAGCTTAAGGATGTTAAGTTGCTCAGACAACTAGGATGTTGGCTTAGAAGCAGCCATTCATTTAAAGAGTGCGTAATAGCTCACTAGTCAAGCGACTCAGCGTCGATAATTCTCGGGACTTAAACTTCGTACCGAAGCTGCGGACCCATCTCGACTTGTCGGGATGGATGGTAGGGGAGCATTCCATGTGCATCGAAGGTGTGGCGTGAGCCATGCTGGAGCGCATGGAATTGCAGATGTAGGCATAAGTAACGATAAATACTGTGGAAAACAGTATCACCGAAAATCTAAGGTTTCCTGAGCAACGTTAATCGTCTCAGGGTTAGTCGGATCCTAAGCCGAGGCCGAAAGGCGTAGGCGATGGTAAACGGGTTTAATATTCCCGTACCTGGTTGTAATCATTCGACTGTAAGGGGTGACGCAGGAGGGAACGTCAGCCGTCTGCTGGCTTAGACGGTCTAAGCATGTAGGTGTGCCGGGTAGGCAAATCCGCCCGGCAGCTATCACCGAGATGTGAACGGGATCCCGCAAGGGAACAAACTGACATGTACCAAGCTGCCGAGAAAAACCTCGTACAGGAGATTGCAATCAGACCGTACCGTAAACCGACACAGGTAGATGGGGATGAAAGTCCTAAGGTGCTCGAGTGAGCCATGGTCAAGGAACTCGGCAAACTAGCCGCGTAACTTCGGGATAAGCGGTATCTTGACCGGTCAGAGAATTTACTTCTCAAAGCTGGTCCGGATCGCAGTGAAATGGGCCAAGCGACTGTTTAACAAAAACACATCACTCTGCTAAGTCGTTAAGACGACGTATAGGGTGTGACACCTGCCCGGTGCTGGAAGGTTAAGGAAGGGGGTCATCCCGACGCAAGTCGGGAAAAGCTTCCGACCGAAGCCCCAGTAAACGGCGGCCGTAACTATAACGGTCCTAAGGTAGCGAAATTCCTTGTCGGGTAAGTTCCGACCTGCACGAATGGTGTAACGATTTGGTCACTGTCTCGACCATGGGCTCGGTGAACTTGTGGTTCCGGTGAAGACGCCGGATACCCGCATATGGACGGAAAGACCCCGTGAAGCTTTACTATACCTTGGCATTGGATTCGGACAAAGCATGTGTAGCATAGGTGGGAGACTTTGAAGTGTGGGCGCTAGCCTGCATGGAGTCAACAGTGAAATACCACCCTTGTTCTGTTTGAATTCTAACCTCTCTGCCTGAACCGGCAGAAGGGACAATGTCAGGCGGGTAGTTTGACTGGGGCGGTCGCCTCCTAAATGGTAACGGAGGCTCTCAAAGGTTCCCTCAGCATGGTTGGTAATCATGCGACGAGTGTAAAGGCATAAGGGAGCTTAACTGCGAGACCTACAAGTCAAGCAGATGCGAAAGCAGGACTTAGTGATCCGATGGTTGCAAGTGGAAGTGCCATCGCTCAAAGGATAAAAGCTACTCCGGGGATAACAGGCTGATCTCCGCCAAGAGTTCATATCGACGCGGAGGTTTGGCACCTCGATGTCGGCTCATCACATCCTGGGGCTGGAGAAGGTCCCAAGGGTTTGGCTGTTCGCCAATTAAAGTGGTACGTGAGCTGGGTTCAGAACGTCGTGAGACAGTTCGGTCCCTATCCTATGCGGGCGCAGGATACTTGAGAAGTGTCGATCTTAGTACGAGAGGACCGGATTGAACGGACCGACGGTGTACCTGCTATCACGCCAGTGGTAAACGCAGGGTAGCCACGTCCGGATGGGATAAGCACTGAAAGCATCTAAGTGCGAAACCCGCTTCAAGATGAGGTATCCCTCTGTCCCAATTTATTGGGACGGCTAAAGACTCCAAGAAGACTACTTGGTTGATAGGCCACAGATGTACGTACAGTAATGTACTGAGTCGAGTGGTACTAATCAGTCGTGAGACTTAACCAAAATTTTTTATTGACCACAGATAGTGGTGTGTCAATAAAATTGCTGAAGATCTCAAGCTCGTAAATGTGTCAGCACACTCTATCAGGAGATCCCGATTTTCATCGGGACGTTGATGGATCCCGATTTTCATCGGGATTATACATGAATGTATAACTCTTGGCGACTATATCGAAGGTGTAACACCCGTTTCCATTCCGAACACGGTAGTTAAGCCCTTCTGAGCCGATGGTACTGCACTGGTGACGGTGTGGGAGAGTAGGTCGTTGCCAGGGTTTTATTTTAGAAGAGCCCGTAACATGTAAACGTTATGGGCTCTGTCTTTTTATGCACTGATAACGGTGTGCCCTACCACATGAAGAACATGTGGTAGGACTGACCAAAGAACGGTCGCCCCACATACTATATACATTGCGAAGAGTGGGACGACCAAAGAACGGTCGCCCCATGACTTAATCAAATGCAGAGAATGGGATGATCACAAAACGATCAGGAGAGTAGCCCTTCTGCGCCAGAGGCGCATCCGCCTTTGGCGGAGACTCCCCTTCGACTCGCTCATCCCGCCGATGTCGGGATTCGCTCGCTCAGGGTCGCTGAGGATGTAGTCGTTGCCAGGGTTTATTGTAGAAGCGCCCGCAATGCAAAAAGCGTTGCGGGCTTTTTCTTTCCCTGTCCTACATGTGATTTACCCAATAAAAAAGCCGGCTGCATTATTCATGCAGACCGGCTTCTCTGCCGACTCAGTCCTGCTTATGAAACGGCAGCCTTCTTCTCTTCCGTTTCTTCGTTCTGTTCGGTCGGGATCATTCCCTTCGATCCTATTGAGAATTTTAATTCCTCTTTTTTCTTGTTCAGGCTAACCCTGATCATAGAACCTTCGACATACTTGCCCCGAAGGATCTCTTCTGCAATCGGATCTTCGAGATATTTCTGTAGTGGATGCCTCTGATTGTTTATCACGAAGATAATACAATGCGATTGCTAATATCTGTATTGTACCCAAGGGCTCTTTATATCGACTGAGACCAAAAATAATAAATATAAATAGGCAAACAAAGAAGTATAGTGTGATGAACGGCCACCTTATATGCGCAGCGTCTTTTTTTAAAGAAAAAATGCAAAAAATAGAAAACAGTAGAATAAGATAATACCACACGTTATTTATAATAAAAAGGAATTGATATATTTTATACAATCCTTTATTGTATAACGTGATCAAGCGTATCTGTTCATGATCACTACCTTCGCCGGTGAAGAGTGGTAGTGCATCTGTATATGTCATGAGATAGCCGAAACTATATGAATCCGCAATGAATGCTCTGAATAATTTTTTAAAACCCTGCATGAAAAAGATGAGAGGATGTTCTCGAATATATTGAAGACCTTGCGTCGCAAAAAAACTGTCTTGTTGGGCTTCATTCCATTGTGCTTTTCGAATAGTAACCCATGAAGGTGCGGATTCCCAAACCGAGTCGAGAATAGAGTCTTTCACGAGAGGATTCGACGGATTATTGGCAAGTGCGAGGTTCACACCGCCATTGGTAGAGACGGGAACAAATTTATGAAATACGAAATAATTACGGATTGTCCATGGCCCGAGTACTATACAGAATACAATCATAGAAAGTGCAGTCAGTAATAGGCGGGTACGCAATCTGACCTCTCTTTGGAGTAAGATTCCCAGAACTATGGGGAGAAACAGTAAGATTCCGTTACTTCGAGTGAGAGCAGCAATCCCTGCACATAGTATTGCCGGAATTAAGTATGCAATTCTTTCTGGTTTCTGGGAATAAATAAGAAAAAAACCAAAAGCTATCATGTAAATAAGAGAAAACGGAATATCGGAGAATGGAAGAAGAGTGGAAAGGAACCTGTTTGGATAAAGAATAACTGCCGTCGCAAAAAGATTGGCGAGGTCTTGTTTAATGCCAAGTTTTAAAAGTATACCGCGTAGAGCGATTGACGAGCCGATGAGAAGAAATAAGTTTGGTGCAAAATATGCTGCCGGATATACTCCTAATAGAGCTATGAAAGGCACTATTATGAAGCTGTATCCCGGTGGGAAAAGAGCCGTCGGTTCATTTCCGTATCCGAAGACTCCGAAAGTCATAACATTAAAGGCTCGAAGAAAATATTTATCACCTCCTCCCCAGGGAAATATTGGAGTAAGTGAAAGAAACAATATCGATATAACGACGATGACGACAGCCAAACCATTAAAGTAATACTGGATGGGAAATTGTATGGTATATAAATTGTACCAGTACTTCTTACGAAGAATGAAGATTAGAATAATTCCTGCAAGCGCGATTGGTAAAAAGCCGAGCCAGGATCCAATGAAGTCGTTTACGTTGGATAATGTTTCCAAACTGGAAAGTGCTTTATATTAATTAATGATTTTGAAAATGAATTGTCGTTTATACTCTGGAGGTGAAAGAAATAACCATCGGCATCGTCCTCGATGATATGGGTAAATAAGCGGTGTTTATGAAACGTCGGCCTTCTTCTCTTCCGTTTCTTCGTTCTGCTCGGTTGGGATCATACCCTTCGATCCTACCGAGAATTTCAATTCTTCCTTTTTCTTTTTCAGGCTGACCCTGATCACAGAACCTTCGACATACTTGCCCCGAAGGATCTCTTCCGCAATCGGATCTTCGAGATATTTCTGAAGAGCACGACGAAGCGGTCGGGCCCCGAATGATGGATCATAGCCCTTGTCGACAAGAAACTCTCTGGCTGATTTCGCCAGAACTATACGGATGTTCATCGCTGTCATACGCTTGAGGAGATCCCTCATATGAATGTCGATGATTTTCATGATATGATTACGCTCGAGCGAATGGAAGATGATCGTTTCGTCGATTCTATTTAGGAATTCGGGATTGAACACACGTTTCAGCGCATCCTCGATCATTGATTTCATAGCGTCATATGTATCTTTCGCTTTGCTGTCCGTGAAACCGAATGAACCTGTTTTGATATCGCGTGAACCGATATTCGACGTCATTATAATAATCGTGTTCTTGAAATCGACACGCCGGCCAAGACTGTCGGTCAGTATTCCGTCGTCAAATACCTGAAGCAGAATATTGAAGACATCAGGATGAGCCTTTTCAATTTCATCGAGCAGCACCACGGAATACGGCTTACGCCGGACCTTCTCGGTCAACTGTCCGCCTTCTTCGTATCCGACATATCCAGGAGGCGCACCGACAAGCCGCGAAACGCTGAATTTCTCCATGTACTCGCTCATATCGATACGGATTAAAGCATCTTCCGAATCGAAGAGATAGCGTGCAAGGCATTTTGCCAGCTCGGTTTTTCCTACACCGGTCGGACCGAGGAATATGAAAGAGCCGATCGGGCGTTTTGGATCCTTCAAACCCGCACGTGTACGGCGAATGGCTTTGGTGAGCTTCGCTATCGGCTCGTCCTGTCCGACCACCTGTGCCTTGAGCGCCGATTCCATTTTCAGGAGCTTTGCAGATTCGGATTCTGCGATTTTATTGACCGGTATGCCGGTCATCATCGCCACGACGTCGGCTACCTGGTCTTCATTGACGTCGTGAACCATATTCTGGGATTTCAACTCCCATTCACGTTTGGCAATTTCAAGATCGCTGAGTAATTTCTTTTCGAGATCGCGCAGGCGTGCCGCTTCTTCAAAATTCTGACTCTTAACCACATGATTCTTCGTCATCTTGATTTTTTCAACTTCACCTTCAAGATCGAGAATTTCTTTCGGAACGACGATATTCTGGAGATGGACTCGTGCGCCAACTTCATCCATCACGTCGATGGCTTTGTCGGGCAGGTATCTATCAGTGATGTACCTGTCACTGAGTCTGACGGACGCGTCGATTGCCTTATCATCATAATGCACGCCGTGGTGTTCTTCGTATTTATATTTGATGTTACTCAATATCTGGATCGTTTCATCGACTGTCGTAGGATCCACCATGATCTTCTGGAAACGCCGGTCAAGCGCGCCGTCTTTTTCGATATATTGGCGGTATTCGTCGAGCGTTGTTGCACCGATGCACTGCAGCTCACCGCGCGAGAGTGCGGGCTTGAACATATTCGAGGCATCGAGCGATCCCGAAGCTCCGCCGGCGCCGACGATGGTATGCAGCTCATCGATGAAGAGGATGACATCTTTTGCTTTTTCCAGTTCGTTCATCACGGCCTTCATGCGCTCTTCAAATTGTCCGCGGTATTTCGTTCCGGCAACTAGCGCAGCGAGATCGAGTGTAACTACACGTTTGTCATGTAAGACGCGTGATACTTTTTTCTGGACGATCCGCAGCGCGAGCCCTTCGGCAATCGCAGTTTTTCCGACGCCGGGTTCGCCGATGAGGACGGGATTATTCTTTTTCCTGCGGCTTAAAACCTGTGCGACACGCTCAATTTCTTTTTCGCGGCCGACAATGGGATCGAGTTTATCTTCGGCGGCGAGTTTCGTAAGATCGCGTCCGAAGTTGTCGAGTACAGGTGTCTTAGATTTATCCTGTCTCTTCTCATGGGGCGATGTCTGAGTTGGCGGAGTCGAGGGTTTTCCGCTGATTATATTATCCAGTTCGTTCCTGACGACATCGTAATGGATATTGAATTGATGAAGAATCTGAGCAGCGATGTTGTCGTCATCGCGTAGCAGTGATAGAAGCAGGTGTTCCGTCCCGATTACATCCGATTTGTATAGTTTTGCTTCGAGGTATGTTATTTTCAGGACTTTCTCAGCCTGTTTTGTCAACGGGATATTACCGATTGTAAGTGTCCCGCCTGAAGTTCTTACAGTATCTTCTATGGCTTTCTTTAATTTATAGAGATCGCATCCCATATTTCGCAGGATTTTCACGGCGATACCTTCACCTTCACGGATTATTCCGAGGAGGAGATGCTCTGTACCGATGTAGTCATGTCCTAGTCGTAAAGCTTCTTCACGGCTAAGCCGGATGACATCCTGGACGCGATTTGAGAAGTTACCTTCCATCGATTTTCCTGTTTCCCTCGGATCTATTAAGCAAAGGCCTGTAATCTTAACACGTGATTATACCACTAAGTTTCAGTGTTAATATACTCAATGCGGGGGGGATAGTCAAGATGGAGAATAATTCGGTTTGATATAAAAAAACGTTAAAATTCCCACATTTTTAATCGATAATTAAAACGGATTGTAAAATTTTCATTTTGGCATACCTACTTATCCGGTGATTGTATCGACTCGCTCGATTTACTATCCGTATCATTTAACCTTAATAGAATTCGATTTGATACGCAGCTCTTGATGATGATTTTTGGTTGAGTATCCTTATTCAAGTCCATATAACGCTTGACAACAATTGTCACAATTCGTATATTTAAAGTTGTATTGAGACTGCATATGTGTGTGGCAGCCTGTTTTTTTGCCATTCCTCGATAGCTCAATGGTAGAGCATTCGGCTGTTAACCGAAGGGTTGTAGGTTCGAGTCCTACTCGAGGAGCCGTTCTGCGCCGGAGGCGCATCCGCCTTTGGCGGAGACTCGCCCCTTTCATTACACATGGAAGGGGCATTTTTTTTAGAAGGGGCTCGCTCGGGATCCTGGCAGTTAGTGCTATAGAGTTACCAGCCCCCTATCTGTACGGTTTTCCATTTCATAATTGATTATTCGTCCGCAATAGCTTACATTTCCTTATAACTGTTTGAATTTCGGAGTACTCAGGTATTAAAAAATAATAATATCTTATAAAAATTAATTGTGTACAATTTCCCTTTCGGATATCATCTGAAGGAACTTTTTATGAATAATATTTTCAGATTGTTTTCTTTGATTGTTACGATAACACTTTTACTTCCTGCCTTATCAACAGCTCAATGGATACAGACCAACGGTCCTTATGGCGGTGACGTTCGGGCTTTTGCCATTTCTGGCACAAATCTTTTTGCAGGGACGTACGGGGGCGTATATCGTTCGACCAATAATGGTACAAGCTGGACTGCCGTCAATACCGGTTTAACATATACTGGCGTTCATGCACTGGCCGTCATCGGAACAAACCTCTTTGCCGGGGCAACGGGCGGTGTATTTCTTTCAACCAACAATGGTTCAAGCTGGACTGAAGTCAGTACCAGTTTCGGTTTGGGAAAAACTGACGTCAGGGCTCTCGCTGTCTCCGGCTCCATTATCTTCGCCGGAACACAGGGCGGAGGTGTATTTCTCTCGACCAACAACGGATCAAGCTGGACCGCCGTTAATAACGGCCTGACCACTACTGACGTGAGGGCTCTTGCCGTCTCCGGCACGAAACTTTTTGCCGGAACGTGGGGCGGCGGTGTGTTTTATTCAATCAACAATGGTGCAACCTGGACCTCTGTCATGCCAAGCGAAAATGTCCTTGCATTAGCAGTCGCCGGCACGAATCTCTTCGCCGGAACGTACGGGAATGGAGTATATTTTTCGACTAATAATGGTTCAAGCTGGAATCACCTTAATAGCGGTTTAACGAACAGTTATATCCAGACTTTCGCTATCTCCGGTACGAATCTCTTCGCCGGAACAATGAGCGGCGGTGTGTTTCTTTCGACCGATAATGGCACAAGCTGGAATACCATCAATACTGGCTTGAAGGACTTAGATATCCAGGCTCTCGCTGCCTCCGGTACAAACATCTTTGCCGGAACATCCGCCGGTGGTGTGTTTCTTTCAACAAACAACGGTACAAGCTGGACGGCCGCAAATACCGGATTAACCGGCACTTTCATCAGAACTCTTGCTGTCTCCGATACAAATCTCTTCGCCGGTACACCCGGAGGTGTATGTCTCTCAACCAACAATGGTTCAAGCTGGACTGCAGTCAATACCGGCCTGACAAAAACCGATGTCTATGCAATAGCTGTTTCTCCCGACGGGACAAATGTTTTTGCCGGAACGAACGGCGGAGGTGTGTTTCTATCGACGAATAATGGCACAACCTGGATGGACGCCAATACCGGCTTAGCAGATCCATATGTCAGTTCTTTTGCTATCTCCGGCGTGAATCTCTTTGCCGGAACATCCGGCGGTGTGTTTCTTTCAACCGACAATGGAACTAACTGGACTGCCATCAATACCGGCCTGACAAATACTTACGTCTACACTCTGGTTATCTCCGGCACAAATATCTTTGCCGGAACAATGGATGGAGTTTTTCGTTCGACTATCTATGGAGCGAGCTGGACTAAAGTCAGCAGTGGATTGACTGATAACTATGTGTATGCTCTCGCTGTCTCCGGCATGTATCTCTTTGCCGGAACAACTAATGGAGTTTTTCGTTCCGCCAACAACGGTACAAGCTGGGCTGCCGTAAAAACCGGCCTGACGAATTCATATTTCCATACTTTCGCAGTCCTTGGAATGGATCTCTTTGTCGGATCACTCGGAGGTGTTTTCCATTCGGATGATCTGGGTGCATTCTGGAATCCTGTCAGTACCGGCCTTACAAATACTATGATCACAACCCTTGCCATCTCCGGCACAAATCTCTTTGCAGGAACATCCGGTGGCGGTGTGTGGAAGCGATCGCTGAGTGAAATGATTACATCAATCCATCAGGCAACAAATGAAATCCCGACACAATTTTCACTCGCACAGAACTATCCGAATCCCTTCAATCCAAGCACGACTATACAATATTCGATTCCAAAGGCGGCTTGTGTTTCATTAAAAATCTACAACATAATGGGGCAGGAAGTCGCACAGCTTGTTTCACAACAAATGAATGCCGGTACGTACACAGAAAAATGGGATGCAACAGGATTGGCAAGCGGTGTTTATTATTATAGACTCGAAGCTGGTGGTTTTGTTGAGACAAAGAAACTTCTTCTATTGAAATAAAGTTATCCTCTGTGGTGAAATAGTAAGGCATTCCATCAGGCGATCCGGATCGAGTATAAGTCTTAATCGGCCATGTTTTGCAGTACGTAGAATAACCTGTAAAACAAGCCGATATTTTTTCGGGTTTTGGTGTCTATCGAGGAGCCCCTCGACTCGCCCCTTTCATCACACATGGAAGGGGCGGTTTATTTTTTAGAGGGGCTCGCTCGGGGACCAGGCAGATTATGCTACCCGATTGTCAACCGAAGGGCGTGCATGCCGGAACCCGCCAACGGCGGATGAAGGCAGGGTTGTAAACAGCGAGCCCCACGAAGTGAGGCGAGCAGTGCCAACGTTTTTCGTCGGGATTCGAGTCCTACTCGAGGAGCCAAAGACCCTGAAAACTCGAAATTGATTTTTCAGGGCCTGTATTATCTTGGGAGCCGCCGAGGCATCCGTTATTTTGCATCCTTGACTTTAAAATCCAATACTTTCAGGATCATACCTTTGGTATCAGCGAGGGTGACAGTCCAGTCACCGGTTTTCGACGCCGTCTTGTACGTCCATGTTCTCCAGGGACTGCCCCCAATACATAATTTTGTCATATAACTGTAGCTTCCTTGCTTCCATGTGATATTAAGTGAATCGTTGATTCCACTCAATGTTTTTATCCAGAGATATACTTTTTCATTCACGACGAATTCTGTCGTTTCGTCGACAATTATTTTGTCTTGCACTGCTTTTCCGAGTTTTATATCGATGATCTGGAGGCCGTTGCCGGCTGCCTCTTTTTGGTTTCCAATATACGAACTCGCTGTAAACGAAATAACAGCTGCAGAGGTTATAACCCATATGACGACGTTTTTCATTTAACCACCTTCCTTTCTGTTCGAGATTACCGTGGGTTTTCTTACTTCACGATTTTCAATTTCGTCTGGCCACTTGCTGAATAGTAGTCTGCATTATACATAGCCTCTGCGACGACAGGTGCATATTGGAATTCCCCCTGCGTCACAGCTCTGACCATATAATAAAATATATGACGCCTGTCTCCGGCCTTGAAGCTAGTATAGAGATTAATACGATCGTCCCTGATATCTAAATATTGAGGTGTAGTAGCATTTTTAATGAAATTGTATCCTGTATTTTCGACCAACCGCGGATTTTCAATTTCAAAACCTGCTGGAAGCAGATCGGTAATTGCGACATTTTCTAAATAGTCGACATTCGAATTGAGTGTAAGTCTCACGACTATGAGAGTGTTGTGCTTCACGGCTGAGAGATCGACCGGAGATCCATTTCGATCGAAGAATTCCCGACGGATCTGAAGATTCTTATCTTCTATTTTTATCCTGCCGTCTTTCCGTATTCCTTCCGTCACCAGCGAATAATAGACCCTACCCTGTCCTTTCATCGAAAGAGTAACTTTTTTCCCGTATGGTTCGATGTCGAATTTTTGGTTGCCTCCTTTGTATGAATAATTTTTCCCGTTGATCGAGATCGACCCTTCCAGTTTTGTTGATGTTGCCATTCGTGCCGCTTTTCCAAATGCGAGAAGTGTAAATGCATTATCCTGTGTACTGCACCAGTAGTAGCCGTGATATGCCTTTGACAGATATTCCATGTACCTCGGGATATTCTCGTTATTAAGGTCGGTATCCATCAACACATTCAATATCAGCGCGTTAGCCCGGATCGGTGAATCGTAATTCCACCCCGACGTTCTTTCGGCCTCTTCGACGAGAAACTCCGGAGGTAGTACTTCATTAAAGGTTTTCCTGTCACCGCATAAGGCGAATGCACCTGCAAGTAGATAACGGGTATCCGTCGTCAATAGACTTTTTTCCGTCCGATAAAAATCCATCAATGATTTTTCGGGTACTCCCCCGAGGGCAAGAACGTACAATGCATAAAGAGCGCTCTTGTCTGCTATTCGCTTAATGACGGTTTTGTTGTTCTGATAGTAATAATAGTCGATTGTCGCCTTGCTTCGTGCAATCTGTGCAATCGCATTGAGCGCAGCTTTGAGCGTGTTTTCAGACACCGCATAGCCCGCCTTCTTCGCTTCCAAGAGAAAATGTGTGGCGTAGACCGTAGTCCATTGGTTTGTATAATCTCCTCCCGGCCAATACGAAAATGTTCCGTCATGCATCTGCATCGATGTAATCTTCGTAATTGCTTCGTTCACAAAATATGTCGGACTCCCTTCTTTCAAGATGGAGGGATCCAAAAGTACCGCAATATCTCTGAGATAAATTTGTGGGAATGCCTTCGATGTGGTTTGTTCAATACAACCATGGGGATATCCGACCAGATATTTGAGTTCCTTTGCAAAATTTGCTACCGGGAACGGGCTGAGGGTGATATGGGATTTCCGGCCGTACGGAAGGTACACGTCCTCCACCTCATGATTTGCGGAGCCTCCTCCATCGATAATTCCGGTGATCCCTTCGGCAACAAATGGAGAGATGGGCCTGATCGGAAGTTCGGTGGCCGATTCAAATTTTTCTCCGAAAGCCCGCGTAGAGACTTTCACAACGCCTTTTCCAATCTGATATGTCGATTTTAAAGTCACATTGACATACCGTTCCTGGTTTGCTTTCAGTTCCAAAGTTGCGCTTCTGGTGACAGGAACGATACCGCCCGATGTTTCGATATCGAACGTCAACTTTACTGGTTTCTCGGTTGTGTTAAACGCAGTGATGGGCATGATAATGGAATCGTTCGGGCTTAAGAATCTCGGCAGGGCCGGCGTAATGACGATAGGATCGGCAATTTTCATCCCTTTTTGCGCCGAGCCGAATCGGTCGCCTTTATAGGCAAGTGCCATCAGACGGAGTTCACCGCTAAATTCCGGTATGTCGAGGATGACATCTGCTTCACCATTCCCGTTCGTTCTTAATATGCCTGACCAGAGCGCTAGAGGTTTAAAACGCTGAACACCGAGCGGATTGACACGCTGAGCCACCTTTTCTTCTTCACCACCCCCCGAACTGCTGCGGTCCTTTCCTTTCACAGGCTCTGGAAGTAAATCTTTGAAAAAGTCATATGTCTCGGTCTCAAGTGCCTTTTTTGCATAAAAGTGTTCATAGGGAGCCGGCGTTCGATAATTCTTCACCTGACAAATTCCCTCATCGACGGCAGCAAGTGTGACAAAAACATCTTTTTCTCCTCCAAGGCCGACTGAGACTTTCTGTTTTGTTTTTGGACGTATCTTATCGGGGGCATTGATCGTAACATTCAGTCGATTAGATTTTTTCTCAACCATCAAGGGCATAAAGCCGTGGCCGGCCATCAATGGAATATTTTGATCTTTGACTTTCCGAAAGAGCACCACACTGACATACACATTCGGCAAATACTCATCCTCGATTGGGATCTCCATTGATGCAGCATTATCGACAACATCGAGATATCGATAGGTGAACACGAGATTCCGTTCGACTGTGACAAGCATCTTGCCGCCAAATGGCGTCTGGAACAATACTTTTGCCTTTTCACCCGGGGCATAGATGCTCTTATCAAATACCATCTCGACTCGTGCTTCCGGATTGATCTCATACGAAGTGATGTCGGACGTCCCCGCCCAGCTATAGGAATAGAATGAAAATTCATTATAACCGGTATCATTCACTTTTGATACGCGAATGACATATTCACCAGAGCGGGGGACTGAATATGTATATTCGAGCGGTGTGTCTGAAAGTGTGACGATCTCGGACTTTGCCACGATCTCGCGTTTCTCCGATACATATCTGAGCGTGTTGGTTCCTTGATGCTGGCGCAACACAGAGTGCCACTCGTATCGCAGGAGGTCGATTTTTGCTTTGAATCCCTTGATGGGTTTATCATCCTGGTCAACGGCAATAAGATCCATTTTTTGCGCCGTGTTGGGACTGACATAATAATCACCCTCATTCACCACTCCGATATAATAATCTTTCGGATAGACTGTGGTATTGGCAATTTGATACACCGGCCGGCCCGATTCATCGAATACCGCCACTCTGCCCCTGACCCGTAAAACTCCGGTCGAAGTAAGATCCTTCGGTAGGGGGAATTCAATGAGTGCTTTTCCTTCATTGTCCGTCGTGCCGTTATACACCTCAGGTTTTGCCGTGTAATTTGTTGCTGCATCATCGGCAAAACGGTATGCTGGAAAATTCTTGGAACGGTAGGGAATATTATCAAATGTCCCTTCGAATTCCCAGTTTCGACCGGCAGCAGGGGGTCCAAAGAAATTCAATGCAAGAAGATCATATATTATTTTATTGCCCGGTCTTGAAGTCTCGGATGAAGCTTTGAGATTGACTTTTAATCGGTCAGGAACGAAATCTTCGACACTGACGCTATAGCTGCCCAAAAACGAGCCGTTACCGGTATACACCTCAAACCGATAATCCCCCGTTTCAGCGGTCATCAACGTCTGATAATTTGTCTCGAACGAACCTTCGTCGTTCAACGTACATTGAATCTCTTTTACAACCGTTCCCTGTGGATTGAATATCTTAACGTGAACGGGCATGCGGGCGGGGAGTTCCTGCGTGAGATTGCGAATAATTCCGGAGACAAATACTTTTTCACCCGGACGATAGAGGTTTCGATCTCCATACAGATATGCATCATACTCACTCTCGGCTTCCCGTTTTCCATCGACCTCAAACCTCGACGTTTCGACACGATAATCCTGGAGGTTGATAAAATTGAAATCATTATCCAATTCGGCGGTAATCAATTTTAACGCAAAATTTTTTGCGAGGGTCTCCATCGGACTGAATTTCGCAAGACCGTCTGAATTTGTCTTCTGGGAACTGATCACCTGATTGTTGGTTGAAATAAGCGAGACCAGGACTCCTGATGAAGGATTGTTCGTTTCAAGACTTGTGGCGAAGACCAGGACTTCATCACTGCTTCCTTTAACGATCAGGCCGATATCGGAAATCGATATAAGTTTTGCCGTAGTCTTCCAGGGTTGTGAAGAATCCGCAATCTCAACAAGATAGTATCCCTTGTAACCGTTCTGTAAGAACCGATCAAGATTAAAGGTCGACGTCACTTCCTGGTTTTTCAGATTTTTTATTGTGAGGGTGGTATCCCCAAGTCTCCGGCCGTAATTCCCCACCGAATATCGATATTTCCGGATGGACGTCCCTTCATCTTCTTCATTATAGTAATCGTAATCGTAGCCGTAGGATCGTCCTCCATCCAAGAAAAAGACGAGATTATTTTGAAAAATCTGACTCACACGAACTATGAGTTTGGGAATATTCATCGTTTTTACCTCAAGAGATTTCTGACCACCGAGGAGCATATAGACTCCTGAAGCAGAAGTAAATCGGAACGACGGCTTGATATCGCCGATGAGAATATCCGCTTCATAGTCGTTCTGGGTTTTCCCCCCGAGAACACTTTCCAGCCCTTTCTTCACGACGAGATGAAACGCGGTTCCCGGCTCAAACTTACCTTTTACGGAAAAAGCTTGGTTATCAGATTGCACTGTGTACTCTCTCACAGGATCGATGGTGATAAAAGGTTTCACAGTATTCGGGTCCACCTCCTGTGATGTCCGGATTTTAATCCAGCTTGTCGTACCATCGAAGCCAACTTCATGGCCATAAATTGCCAGTTCGCCGAGTGGGGGAAGCTTATAGATATATGGCTTATCCAATTTTATTCTTGTGCTCGTTTCGGGAGAAATCAGCGAGCCGTCGAAATCGATACTGACGACAATTTCTTTTTCCCGTTGAGTCACCGTCCCCACTTCGAGAGCAATGACTTTATTCTTTTCCTGTGTCATCACTTTTGGGTTTTGTGCCGGTGCATTATCAATGAGAATTTTCATGTGACCTAGAACATCCTGAGGATTTACAAGATATGAGAATTCCAGATTCGCTTTGATTCCGACCAGACGCTTATCTCCGATCCGGTCATAAAAGAATTCTGCACTCTTCAGGGTAAAACTTTCGGTAGAGAATGTAAATTGATCATTGCCATCATATGATTTTGCATGGGACATCCGAACTAAGAGTGCGGTGTTGATCCTTCCCGTAAACTTCATATCCCCGGGAAGTGGGCCATCCGGGCTGAAGACTAATGTGGTCGAATCTTGCCATACGAATTTTCCGGGAATTGTCGGAGTAAATTCGATATAGGGTGTGCTCGTCCACTGATTCGCCGAGTCGGCAGGAACAACACCGCGTGAAAATGTCAGTGCGATGACCGAAGTATTCGAGAGAACTCCAGTAGGCAACGGCGAAGTGACCCGTAATAAGTCGACGGTATTTCTCGAGCACGATACGATCATCACTGCAAGAAGAAGCAGAAGGGGTGTGATACGATTCATAATAGTACTCCTATCTTTGGTAGGTTCATCTGGGATATGAGGTTATTTACATTTTATATCCATTGTCACATGATATATTTCACGGTGAGTTTTACTTTCGACATTCGTCCTTTATCGTCCAGACATATTACGACATGGTCACCCTCTCGAGGTGTGATGAAAAGCTTTTCCCCTGCTCGATTTCTCTTGAGATACCTGTTATCCATGTACCAGATATGTTCCGTCACATCGAGACCGGAGCAGGCTTGAAGAACAAGCTTCTGTTTCTTTGAAGCAATATAGTATGTCATTTCATTTGACGGACTTGTAATTGTAGGACCGTCACCTGCAAAAAGCCTTGAACATTCGGGATTATGCGGAGGCGCAACGGCATGCTTCTGTCCGATTGTCTCCCAGAAACTCAGGAGTTCTGGAGGGTATTCTTCAAATGTAACAATTCTATATTTGTTATCGCCGAGACATGATGGGCAGAAGTATTTTTTTCCATCCATCGATACAAGATATTCTTTATCAATATCACAGTCGTGATGCAGAGTTTGTGTTTGAGAATAGTAATCAATGATCCGATGATCGCAATATTGAGTCGGTGCCAGACCACTTTTTGCACACACCTCACGGATTGCAATATCGCTCGGTGCTGGCAGAATCACCTTTTGGTGTCCGGATGAGATTGAATTCAATATGTCAATCAGCAACGGTGCCGCAGCTTTGCTGCCGACAATTTCGGGATTCCCTTTCTGATTCACATTTCCGACCCACACACCAGCTGTATATTCTGCGGTGTATCCGATTGCCCATGCATCCCGTCTCCCATAACTTGTTCCCGTTTTAAATGCGACGGTAGGAAGATTCATCGATGATTCGAAATTATTGGGAAGATCCGGCCGATTAAGGCCTGAAAGAATATCCGTAATCATAAATGCAGTCGATGATGAAAAAACTTTCACCCCTTTCTGCAGGGTCGAGGTATCATGTTTTACAAATGTCGGAGGAGTAAAAATTCCACCTGCTGGAAACGCTGAGTAGGCGGCGGTCAGTTCTTCCAGCGTCACTCCGCATCCGCCGACAATCATACTTAATCCGAGCTTATGTTTTTGTGCCTTGAGGGAGGTGATACCTATCGAGCATAAAAAATCGGCGAATTCCGACACGCCCGAACCTTTCAACATCCGAATCATCGGTACATTCAATGATCTCCTGAGTGCCTCATCGGCATAGACGAGTCCCGAATACGTACCATCATAATTCTCGGCTAGAAAACCTTCCGCATCATAGGGCGTATCGAGAAGTCGCGTCTTCGGCGTTAACTCGCCCTTCTCCATTTGAGCCGCATAAAGAAACGGTTTCAATGTTGATCCGGGCGACCGCAGCGCTTTCACGGCATCAACCTGTCCTTGAGAAGCGTCATCATCGAATTTTTCCGTACCAACATAGGCGACGATTTCTTTCGTTCGATTGTCGATGATGAGGACTGCCCCGTTATTGACCCCCTTGAGTTTCCACGGCCGGAGGTGATTCGAGAGGAGGACTTCAGCGCATTTCTGAATCTTGAGATCGAGTGAACTGTGAACAATACTTTCATCACGATATTGATTTTTAATCCTGAGACAGAATTGCTGTGCGTATTTCGGCAATTGAGTCCTGCAGACACCCGCACCTGTATTCCAGAGTACGATTGAATCCTGTTGTGAATACAATCCGTTCGCGATCCATTCTAAAGCTTTTTGCTTGCGTTCTCTCAGTAGCTCTTCGGATTTCTTATCGGGCTGCAAATTATTGGGATCGTTCGGAATAAGAATGAGATCGAACAATTGTGCAACGTTCAGTCGTTCCAGAGGACTTTGATAGTAGAGAAGTGATGCCGATTTTAATCCTTCAATATTGCTGCCGAGAGGGATCATCGAGAGGTACATTTCAAGAAGCTCGCGTTTTGAATAGCGGATCTCAAGTTGTAAGGCTCGAAATATTTCGACAAGTTTATTCAGATACGTTCTCTTCTTGGGCTCCAGCATTCTCGCTATTTGCATGGTGATTGTTGATGCACCTGATACTCTCTTCCTCGCTCGTCCATTCTGAATCAAGGCTCTGACGATTGAAACCGGATTCACACCGGGATGGTAATAAAAAAAGCGGTCCTCTTTTTGTATTAAAATATTCTTCAACTTCTCGGGAATCTCGTCCGGCGATGTTCGGATACGCCAAACACCATCACGCGCGAGGAAGGCTTGCAGAAACTGTCCATGACGATCGTCAATTATTAATGAATAGGGCTTCATCGGCGGAAGGGGAAAGAGAATCGAGAACATGATAAAAAGGATCACGCACAAGAGAATGCCGATTGACAATCGTCGAACGAATGTTTTCAGGAGAATCGGAGGGACCATGTGATCACCTGTGCAGCCGTAAAAAAGGAGATGTATATCGATTGTTGGTCGTAAACTAACTAAACACCTTCCGAAACGCAAGCACAATCTCCATGATTAAAAAAGACTAATCACATTTTAATTTTGCCGTGACCCGCGCTTCCCCCTCCCCCGGAAGCAGATACGGGCTGGCGCGTGTATATTGTAATGGAGGGAAAGAAATGATTATTTCTTTCTATCGGACCACTGATTTGGAGGCCGATTACAGTCGCATATTTTCTTTCCTTTCTACGATAGAAATATGCTGAATTCTATTGCCTAAGACGCTCGTATTCTTCAATTCTGGCTTGTTGACTGTATTTTGAGCGTATGGATTGAGCTTTATATGGGCCAGTAATGGTAAATTTTTCTGCAAGACAAGTACACTCCTTGGGCGATAAATTCAGGTACTCCGGCAGACGGACCGGATCAAGAGTAAGCCGTATTTGACCATGCTTCGCATTAAGAAGAATAACGGGCAAGACAAGCCGATATTTTTTCGGGTTTTGGTGTCTATCGACCCTGAGCGACTAAAACCGCCATATCGAAGGGAGTCGACGGGCCCAGAATATGCCCGCCTATCTCTACATCCTACGCCTAAAATCCGTCGGTCTTTATATTGGTGCCACGTAAGATATTAAAAGGAGTTAGATTATTAGTTGAATTTTGAGTTATATTTTTATTACTTTGAATGAAAGAAATATCCTGGCTCCATCTCTTGCTTACATTTCTGTTTTTATGTGATATAGTCCGAAACAAAACAAATATGACCAATATTATCACATACATTTATAGAGAGATTAATTATAAATGCATATGGTGATTAATATAAATCTATTAAGTAGAATCTACTTAATATTTTTTCTCATAATCTTGTTTTATGATGTATCAAAAGCACAAATTTCTGACACTTCGGATTCTCTGGAGAATGAGGAAAGAACCTTTAAAAATAAAAAACTGGGTATCAATTTTCAATATACTCCGTCAATGAATTACTTCAATCCGCATGCACCGGTCGACATTGGAAAGTGGAAAAGACGAGTAATTAAACAGCTTGGTATATCCTTCAAATCCCCGATTTTTTATAAGGCTTCGTGGGAAAAAGGGGATTTTCATAATTATTACCCTACTGATTCTGTTTTTGTGATGGATTATGGCAATGGTGTTTCTGTGGATATTTTTATAAGTAAATCGAAATTTCCCGAGATAGCCTATGCTGAAGGTTTCATACAAGACCAGGGGAAAGAACCTTTTTCACCAGAAGACGAAGTGGATACTATTCCAAAGGTGATTCTTGACAGCTGTTGGGCCATAAAGGGATTAAGTGGGATGTACCATGGTGCAGATTATATAAGTGGGGATAATTGGAATGGTCTTCGATGCGAGAGCGATACAAGAGCATCTGTAACATTAGACGATGGGGCATCGACTTCATGTGTAGCAGAGTGTTGGTTTTCTTTGCTAATCCGTCCAATTGCCGGAAATCGAGATCTTGTCGTTTTTTATCAACAATGGCCTCCTGATGAAGAACAACAAACTGTTCAACGCCTTGACGAACAAGATTTTTATGACCTTGTATCGACGATCGAATTGATTAAGAATAATAATTGAGATATAGGATATATACTCCTCCCACCGTATTTTAAAACTCAATTCTCTACCGACAAATTTAAGCATACCGGAAACTTCATTGTATCAAGTGTCAGTCGCAACCGGCCACGCTTCAAAGTGCACAGAATTACTGGTAAAACGAGTCTGTATGAGTTCGAGTTATCGTGTCGATCGAGGAGCCCCTCGACACGCCCCTCCCAGGGTCAATGGGAGGGGCCGATGTATTTTTTAGGAGGGGCTCGCTCGGGGCTTTGTTCGAAGCACCAGTAGGTAAATATTAGTTATAAGCAGGGACGAGGCGAGGGGTCTCGAGCGAGTTACAATGCTTTCTCCAAGCGAGTCGAGGGACCAGCAAGAATATCTGCCTATCTCTAAATTCTGCGTTTGAAATCGGGTTGTTTTTATATCGGTACAACCCACAATCTCGAAAAAGTGATTTTTCAATGTAACTGTAACCCATTTTCGTTCTATAATGTAGAACGGTACATTGCTCCCTGCTTTTTCTGTAACCGATGATTGATTTTGATTGACATATAGATAAGGAGGGTGACTTATGAATTAACATCTAATTAACTAATTGAAGGTCAGGTTTGATCGTTTCAAACCCATCGACGATTCATCCACAATTGCATCTCTTAAAGAAGGAGGCATCATTATGAAACAATTGAAAATGGCTGTAACAATTTCCTTGTTCTTATTATTGTTCATATTTATTTATTCTTCTTGCCGCAAAGCTCCGACGGAACCATTATCCACGAAACAGAAAGGTTCTGCAAAAGTAATGATTGTTGTGAACAAAGTCGGTGTGCTTTCAAAAGTAACTAAAAAAGCAGACATTACCCTTAAAACACTCTTTGTAACTCTTTCTGCAGACGAGGAAGAATCCATCAATGATACAATTCCTTTACCTCATGACGGAAGTGCAACGGTATCCAGTATTTATGAAAATCTTACCGCAAATAAAACGTGGACGGTTTTTGCCAGGTCATCCGACTTAAATGATTCGACCATTCATTCAGGCTCGACAAAATTTACTATTTTGCCTGATCAGGCAGTCCCGGTGACTCTCGATTTAACTGCCAAATTCTCTGTCTTAGTTACCAGATTCTATCCTATTAGAGATAGCGTAAACAGGGTACAAGTACTTTTAGACGGTTACTCTGTGGCAGACTCATTATTTCCCAAACAAATGATGGTGGGTGATACAATAACATTGAAATATGATTATCTAACGACCGCTATTCCCCATGATATCACACTAAACGTTTATGGGGATTATGAAGGAAACAATATGTTATTATATCAAGGGATCTACACCCTTACAGCAATGCCCGGAGAGAACATCACCTGCACTGTGCCGCTTAATTGGGTCGGTCCGATTATACACCCGGCAGGAGATGGGATCATCACTGTTATGCTGGGCTCAATAGGGAATACTATACTGAAAGGCGAACTTCAGGGTACTTTGCCAAAAGAACCGACAAAAGTCAGCGGTTCAATCACGAAGAACACAATGTGGACCTTGTCGAATTCACCATATCTCCTCACTGAGAAAATCACAATATCCACATCTGCGGCCCTGACAATCGATTCGGGCGTTGTGGTTAATGGCCAGGGTTTCTCCATCGAGACTTCCGGAACTCTCTTGATCACAGGCTCCAGCAGTTCGAGAGTGACAATCAATAATACAAGGATTATACCCGGAAGAATAAATGGTTCAGAGAAACACTTTCTTGTCAGTATTCATTATGCGGAATTAAATTCCTGTCAGTTTTTCAATAGCGAGACGAGTTATGGGAAGGGAAGCCTCATTCTCCAGGATTCTCGTTTGAGTAATGTACCATCGTATATATTGATCGGCGCTCCAATCGCAGATTGTTATATTGAGAGAAATATCTTCGTGAATTGCGGTTACATTACGACTGAACTCACAGACAGTATAAATTGCTACATCCGCAATAATGTATTTTTCCTACAACGCGATAATCGCGCCGTGCAAAATGCACTGAGCAGAGGTACGGGGAAAACTATTGTTGAATATAATAGCTTCCTGAGTACGGATAGGATCGCGGTAAAAATACCGCCCAAATCAGATTCGACGATGCTTATCGCAAAAAATAATTATTGGCATACGCTTGACGAAGATATCATAGCCGATATGATTTTTGATAAAAATGATGATTTGACATGTGCCGGTTATATTGAGTATAATCCTTTACTCACTGCACCGGATCCCGGAACTCCACGATTTGGTAATTGAAGCTCTTATTGGTCATCCTGATAACCCGCTTCGCCGAGCCATTTTTATAGATTAATAAAGCGGCGGACAAGCTGGCGCAGAGTCTTTCTCGAGATACTGAAGAGCCTCCAAAGTTACTGAGGAGGCTTTTTTGTTTTATTTCGATATTCCAACATCGGATTTAGTCGAAAGATTTAATATGGGAAGATTTAAAAACACAAAATAAGCTGCCATTTCCCGCCACTCTACATACTTTATGAAGTAGGGTTTGATTATTAACCTCCAATTTTGTAATATTCATCAGTTTCTCCATACAGCAATTATTATTTACATATATAAAGCGGAGGAATGCACTTGACAATAAATACTTCTGTCAACGCGAGGCGGTATAGAATCAATAGCCCTACAGTTATCTACGAAGCGTTCGAAGATGAATCTGTAATCATTCATTTTGCCAGCGGGAATTATTTCAGTGTCGATACAACCGGCGACGAGATTTGGAAATTGATAGTCTCCGGGGCATCAAGCACTGAAGTGACGGAAATACTCTCACGTAAATACGATGGTAAAACCGGAGACGTCGAAACGGCTGTTGCAGAGTTTATCGATGAACTTCTGAAAGAAAACTTGATTGTCCCGGATGTCTCAAGTTCCGATCGAAAGTACTCTAACACTACCAGTAATGAAACTTCTTCAGTCAAAAAACCGTTTTGCCCACCGGTTCTTAACAAATATTCAGATATGCAGGGTCTTTTGGTTCTGGATCCTATTCATGAGGTCGACGATACAGGTTGGCCCAACGTTAAACCCAAGTCTACTCAATAACTACATGCCAACCCCGGAACCACGCACCGGAACTATTTCCGCACCAACCAGTCTGAATGCTCCTGTTGATTTTTTCAAACTTGTTTATGAGCGATTCCAGAAAGCCGGAGGTGTGGTGAGCAATACCGTTGTGCGCGATTATCTGATTGGAGGACTGCCGGTGCGTCTCTGTTTTGCCGGTAACGCGCTGGTAGAATTTATCACCCCCGCATTCGAACACCTTGCTGTTCCGTCTACAGAGTCTCCCTTGTTGAAGATATGCCTATGGGACAGTTTTTCGACCGGTATTGCAATGCCGTCACCGCCATGGTCGGCGGAGGATTATAGAGACCGCGGCACGGTACGCGGCTACAATAACGAGCGGATACGCACATCGTTTCATATGGGTTCTGGCATTCTGAGTTTGCTTGACATTAAGGACAATATCGCTGTATGGTGGATACGCGATGCGGCGAATGTACCATATTATGAATCCGGGACTCCGCTGCAGGCCATATTACAGTGGTTTATGGGCATTCATAACCGGCAATATGTTCACGCTGCGGCTGTTGGAACATCCAGTGGCGGAGTTCTGCTTGCCGGCAAGGGAGGTTCGGGTAAATCCACAGTGGCGACAGCATGTCTCTTTTCAAATCTAAAGTATGCCGGTGACGATTATGTTTTAGTAGACGTGGATCCCTCTGTGCCTGTTGCGCATAGCCTCTATAATTCAGTAAAACTGAATGATGCAATCTTTTTCCAATTCCCGGAGTTGACATCCATCTCATGCAATATACAAATGCATGATAATGAAAAGAAGCTGCTTTTTTATTATAGACATTTTCCTGAAAAAGTAATCGAGAGTTTTCCGGTTCGCGCGATTCTATTGCCACATATCACGCACGAAAAGAACACGACGATTCAAAAAGTTACAAGCGCTGCGGCACTTGCAGCATTGGCGCCGAGTACAATTTTCCAGTTAGCCAGCGCGGGTGATGATGAATTCAGACGCATGAGCAAATTCGTCCGTAAAGTGCCGGCATTTACATTAAAACTCGGTACAGAGCTTTCAAAAATCCCTCAAGTTATCCTTACATTGCTGGCAAAGGTGTGATGTATGGAATACAATCGGTCCTTCATCAGTGTAATCATACCTGTTTACAATTGTGAAGAATTTATTGCCCAGGCGATCGATAGCATATTCCAACAACGATACAAACCTCTTGAAATAATAGTGGTCGATGATGGTTCAACCGATAAGACTGCACAAATTGTTGCGCGGTTTGACAACACTATACGATATGTTCGGCAATCCAATAAGGGACCGGCGTCAGCTTGTAACAGGGGGCTAGCGATGGCACGCGGTGACATGGTGGGATTTCTGGATGCTGACGACCTATGGACGCAGAATCGCCTTAGTCTCCAATTACCATATTTTACAGAGAGTCCAAGAGTTGATATTGTTATGGGACTCGTCCAGCTTATGCGTTACAGTAATCTGCCAGAGAGTCCCGGATCATTTGTACCGGTTGATACCCCAAATATTGCATTATGCCCGGGATGTTCTCTGTTCAGACGGGATGTGTTCGGCACTGTAGGATATTTCGATGAAACACTGACCATGGGATATGACTGGGACTGGTTCATGAGGGCACGAGAACTTGGGATCGGCATGGTAATACTTCAGCAAACGACTTTGTATTATAGGAGGCATAGTCACAATTTTACGAATCAGGTCGAAATGGGAAATAGTTTTACTCTTCAGATGCTGAAAAAATCTATCGACCGGCGACGTCTTCAGGACAAAAGTGGTAAGGCCAAATCTCTGATCGATCTCGAAAAATTTTTAAAACGTTCGTAGGGGGTAGTAAACAGTGGAAACACCGGTTGTGAGCGTAATCATTCCGGTCTACAACGGCGAGCGGTTCATCGATGACGCGCTTAAGAGTGTATTCAGGCAGGATTATCGTCCACTCGATGTAATCGTCGTTGATGACGGATCAGTCGATAAAACAGCCGACATTATTTCACAATTTGGCGAGGTCAGATATCTATCCCAGCCGCATCAGGGTCTTGCAGCGGCTTTAAATAAGGGCCTTGGTGCTGCACGGGGTGAGTTCATTACATTTCTTGATTCGGATGACTGGTGGACTCCGCACACCCTGCGTAAACAGATAGATCACATGAGTGCAAATCCGCAGGCCGACCTGGTGTTAGGAAAAATGCATAACTATATGGAACCCGGTTGTTCGGTCACTGTTTCAACGAAAAATCTTCAGGCAGGGGAATTCGTTTGTCTCATTATGGGTGCCGTCATGGTGCGTAGGCATGTTTTTGATACAATCGGTTTGTTTAACCGCACCTTGACACTTGCAATTGATGTTGATTTTTTCATCCGTATAAAAGAGGCGGGTTTCAGGATGGATATTGTTCAAGATGTTTTTCTCTACCGCCGTATACACGGATCGAATATGTCGTTACAGAGCGACAACAAAGATTTTTTCCGGGTCATAAAAGCTGCCATTGAACGCAAGCGAAAACAGTAAAGAACGCCATGACGAAAAACAAACCACTCATCAGCGTCATCATTCCAGTCTATAATGGCGAACGTTATCTTCGGGAAGCCATTGAGAGTGTGATCGCGCAGACATGGCAGACTATCGAGATCATTGTAGTGGACGACGGTTCAACGGACGACAGTGCTGCAATTGCACGAAGGTACTCCGAACCGGTTCACTATTATCCGCAGCAACACGGAGGCTTTTGCTCCGCAATGAACCATGGAATCACTTCAGCCAAAGGCGATTTCTTTTCCTTTCTGGATGCCGATGATCTATGGGCGTTGAATAAGCTGCAATTACAAATGGACTCTTTTGAAGAATCTCCAGGAACCGACATTGTTTTTGGACATGTCAAACAATTCTTCAGCTCTGATATCGACCAAAATTTACGGAAACGCTATTGGATTCCTTCGGAAATACTCCCCGGGTATATCCACGGAGCCATGCTAATTAAGCGCGACTCATTTTTAAAAGCCGGTTATTTCGATTCCCCGTGGGAAAGAGGACCGTTCATCCATTGGTACGCTCGGGCACAGCAGAAGGGGTTAACCAGCATCATGCTTCCCGACATCGTTTTGATGCGAAGAATTCACAACACTAATATGGGGATCACAGGATCCGGTTCTCGAGCTGATTTTTGTCATATTCTCAAGGAGGTACTCGACAGGCGGCGTAAAAATACTTGATATGGCGTGTCATAACCAAAAACAATGATCAAGCAGAGAGAGAAGCATATCGACAACGCGAACCAGGGAGGGTTTTTACCAACGGCCGAACAGCAACTGTTAATCACAATCGTACTCGGCAATCAGGACGAAGCCGTCCAGGCGTGGAATACATGGAAAGCCTCTGTCGATTTCAATATGATCGACCATGGTTCGCGGCGCCTGATTCCGTTGGTTTATAAAAAGCTTCGGATATTAGGCGTAGAAGACAAATTGACCGGGAAGTGCCGGGGTATCTATCGAGCTTACTGGTATAGAAACAATCTGTTAATTCATCAAGCCGTGGCGATCATCCGAAAGCTTACGGATGCAGGTATTCCAGTTATGCTCCACAAGGGAATAGCCTTATGTTCCTCTTATTATAAAGAGATTGGTTTAAGGCCTTTGAATGACGTGGACCTGCTTGTCAGGACCGATGACGTGCTTCGTGCTGCGCAGATCATTTCGGATTTGGGATTTCAATCCGTTCCTCCAAGATTCAAGGAAATCCACGAGGGTTTACTCTATATAAAACATTCCCGCAACTTTGTCGATCAAAAGGGTATGGATATCGATTTGAACTGGCACGCATTAAAAGAATGCTGCAGTCCGCATGATGACGATGATTTTTGGCGCGATTCGGTCCCTTCCGAACTGGATGGGATGCAGCTCCGCATATTGAATCCTGCTGATCTTTTTTTGACCATTCTTATACACGGATTAAAATGGGATCCGGTACCTCCGTTTCGCTGGATCATCGATGCGAACACCATTCTGGAGCATCATAAAAATAATTTCGATTGGAACCGCATTCTCATGCAGGTGGAGAAACTCCGATTATGCCTCCGGCTGAAAAATGCCGTCAGAGTCCTGCGTGATACCGCGAGGGTCGAGATTCCGGATGATGTTGCCCGAAGAATTGATCGCCTCCCCGTCGCACAATTCGAACGTGCCGAATACAAGTACATGAGTGAACCCCAGAATTTTAAATTATTGCCTTACACCGCACCACTCTGGTACAATGCTTACCGCCTGAAAAAGACCAGCAACCCTTTCCTCATCCTACGACGATTTATCCACGATGCTTTCGTCACATGGAACTGGAAGTGGGATGTCATACCAGTGCTCACATTTGAGAAATGTATCAAATTTGTCAGGATTATCCAGAATTTATGAAAATACCTCTTTCAGAAAATATATGGAACATACTGACCTGTCCATATTGCGGACATATTCTGGACAAAACGCCAGAGGGGGCTGCCTGCCGGAATTGCCGGGCGCTGTACCGATATAGTGATTCCGGGGCGTTAGATTTGCGACTTCAGCAGAAAAAGAGATACACCCATGAATACGAAATCGGATCACCGTTGCTTATAAAACCGGGATTGAAATTCGGTGTCCTGAAGAAAAACGAAAATCCCGAAGTAGATTTCAATGGTTGTGAAGTTCCATCCCATCTCTCGAGAGAGAGACTGAGCTACTTCCCGAAAGCGAAGAGAGAAGGTAGTATTGTGCTGGACCTTGGTTGCGGTAATGTGAATCATCGAAAAGTGTGTGAACATGCAGGGTTTGAATACGTCGGATTTGATTACTGGTCGGGTGGAGCACAAATTCTTGGCGACGCTCATGCATTACCATTCAAGGATGAGAGTTTCGATTTCATCATATCCTTTGCCCTTCTTGAGCACATTCGTTTTCCTTTTGTCATGATGAGAGAAGCACATCGTGTCTTACACCGCGGCGGAGTGTTTATCGGCACAGTTGCATTCCTCGAACCATTCCATGGAGGAAGCTTCTACCATCATACGCATCTTGGTACTCTTAATTCATTGCTCGAGGGAGGATTCAAGGTTGAGCATATTGCTCCCAATGAGAAATGGTCCGTTCTTATAGCTCAGGCCAATATGGGATTATTTCCAAAAATGCCAGGCCTCCTTTCGAAAACACTAATAATGCCAATTGAGATTCTTCATAGAATATGGTGGAAAATAAGTGACATTGTCAGCAATAAAAATACGAATGAGTTTCGCATTAGAAACACCACTGGAGCATTTACTTTTATTGCCCGGCGATAAATCGCTTAACGCAATGCCGTATCTGACAGCTATTTGGCTCTATTTTGTAGTGACAGGTGAGCTTTATATCGGGCGGATCGTTTCATAATTTAGCATACAAAAAGAGAATTGACCTTTATCAACCCAGAAACTATTCCTATCTACATACAGATCATTGTCACCGGATGCGTGAGGGATGTAAGGCCCTATATTTCCATGGCTCAGATCTATGTTATTCCACTTCATGTTGGAGGTGGAACCACACTCAAAGCCCTTAAAGCCATGGCTATGAAGAAATCTGTCGTATCAACAATCGACACCATCAGCACGACGGTGGTTGATCTGCTCAGGCATGCCGTTGCTAGAATATCGTAGCTGAGGGATAGATTATCCAGATGTACCATAATTCCTCCCTTCATATTTAAATATTGAATTCGGGATATAACCTTCCGATATTATCATAGATTGACAGGGGGAGGAAAGCAATAGATATTTATTTCGAGATGCGGGAAAGGCATTTTCTATCCAAACATCTTTTCGGGAGAGGGATCATATGAGAGAGTATCAATATACCTCAGATCCTGAGTTGGATATTCTAACTCCATCTACCCCCCTGGCTAAATTACTCTGTAATAAAAACCTCGCAATAATTATTCCTCTCTTGTATTGTGGGGTAATGATGATCATCAGTCTGTCGTTTCAACGAGTCAGTGACTTTGGCGTGGGAACAGATTTCTTTGGGTCATTTGTACCGGAGGCACGACAAATTCTAAAAGGTCATCTCCCTATAGATCCATTCAAAGGGCCTGCATATACGATAGTTCTAGCTTCTCTTTCGCTCATCTTCAGGGATTTTTTTTACACAGGAATTATAATTTCGGTAATCTCGTCGGGTGTAGTCATTTTCCTTTCATTGCAGATTATCAGAAAAATTTTCAGTCATATATTCGCGATGGTTGTGGTACTCTTTCTCCTGATTAATCCATCATTTGTTCAGTACACCTATTCTGCGGGCACCGACATGTTCTTTAATGGACTTGCCGTATGTGCCTTATTTTTTCTTCTTCAAGGAATAGAATCTCGCCCATTTCTTAATTCCGGCCTTGCAGGCTTATTCTCCGGTATTGCATATCTTACACGATACAACGGGATTTTTCTCTTGATCGGTGTACTGGCGATCGTTTTCCTTTATACTTATACGATGAAGAAACGAATTTTTGCCGCGCTCATATTTCTTTCAATGTATCTTCTCACGATAACACCATGGGGATTGTACTGCTATAAGGAAAAGGGGGATTTTTTTTACAACCAGAACTATCTTAATGTCGGATACGAAATGTATCATAAATCGACACTCGATTGGGAGGGATACTGGTATAAGAGAGATAAAGAATTCGATTCAATGCTCTCTGTGTTCAAAAAAGATCCATTGGTGTTCAGCAGGACGATTGTCAACAACATTTATAATCATTTTTGTGACGATATGTCGCTCCTCGTCGGATGGCAAATCGGTGCTTTTATCTTATTCGGGATTCTTCTAACAGTAGTGGCGGCAAAACCTTCACGATACGAAATTTTTTATATCATCATCAATGCTGCTTTATTCCTGACGCTTCTCGTGGTTTTTTACAGCGAGAGGTTTTCTCTATTTCTCATACCACTATATCTCACCCTAGCTTTTAAAACAATTTTTATAGGTCGATGGGCTCTCTCACGACTCTGGCCGAAAGAAATAATCGCAACAATCGTTGTTGCTCTTTTTCTCTGGACATTCACCCTGTCATTCAGTCAGAATTATATTCTTATCCAGAGCGATGCAGATATTGCATCCGTTGGCAAGCAGGTGAGTATCAAGGTGAATAGTATGATCCTCGGGGATCATCAGGATAAGATATTAGCATTAAGAAAACCGGCACTGGCATATCTGACAGGCTTCGATTTTCACGCACTTCCTGCTGCCCCGACATATGATCAGTTCATCGATAAACTTAAACAGGATAAAGTAGATTACCTGTATTTTGGTCAATACGAATCTTCAACAAGGTCTGAGCTTAAGGATCTTTTAGATACGACTAATACGCATAAGGGATTGAGGCCCCTTTTTATGTTAGAAGAACCTCGTGCTGTTTTTTACAGGGTGGAAGGTGTAAAAAATTAATAATGAAACATTGGTTCTGAAGAGGCGTTTGAAAACGGTGGCTTAAATCGTCGATATTCCGACCCGAACTTGTCATATTCTTCTTTTTTCATTATATTTCAGAGTAAATCATTTTCTATCAATATAATTGTGAAGAGTCATGGTTCATTATAAAGATCTGGGATTAGTAAATTCTAAAGCCCTTTTTCAGAAAGCTATAAAAGGCGGGTACGCTATTCCGGCTTTCAATTTCAATAACCTTGAGCAGTTGCAGGCAATTATAGGCGCGTGCGTAGAAACGAAATCGCCGGTTATTCTTCAGGTATCGAGTGGCGCCCGTAAATATGCCAATCAAATACTCCTGAAGCACCTGGCAAAAGGGGCTGTCGATTATGCAAAAGAGTTGGGGTATCCCATTCCGATAGTTCTGCATCTTGATCATGGCGATACCTTCGAATTGTGTAAATCGTGCATTGAATCGGGATTCTCTTCCGTGATGATCGACGGATCGCACCACCCGTACGACAAGAATGTAGAGCTTACGAGACAGGTGGCCGAATACGCTCACAAATTCGATGTTTCTGTGGAAGGCGAGCTGGGAGTTCTGGCCGGTATTGAAGACGCGGTTTCCAGCGCTGTAACGCACTATACGAAACCGGAAGAAGTGGAAGATTTTGTGAAGAAGACCGGAGTCGATTCGCTTGCGATCTCTATCGGAACATCTCACGGTGCGAACAAATTCAAACCCGAGCAGTGTACCAGGACGGCAGACGGTGTGCTTATTCCGCCGCCACTCCGTTTTGATATTCTTGAAGAATGTGAAAAAAGGATTCCCGGTTTTCCGATTGTGTTGCACGGAGCGTCTTCTGTCCCTGCAGAGCTTGTAAGAATCATCAACAGCAACGGTGGAAAGCTGAAAGATGCCGTCGGTATTCCGGAAGAACAACTACGCCGGGCTGCAGCTTCGGCCGTGTGTAAAATCAACATCGATTCAGACGGGCGTCTGGCTATGACGGCAGCAGTCCGGAAGGCCATGGTTGACAATCCTGCAGAATTCGATCCGCGCAAATATCTCGGACCTGCCCGTGATCAACTGAAAGAATTGTACAAACACAAAATTATCAACGTTCTAGGAAGCGCCAACAAAGCATAATTCCGATTTGTCATCGGACAAATGATAGAGTATACGAAAGCCTCCCATGCAGCTGCGGAGGCTTTTTTGTCTTTATTTTATCATACAATTTTATAACTCTTAGAACCTATCACTTCTTTTTTACGTTATTAGAGTAAGGTTTAAAAAATACGGAAAATTTTCAGTTTTTTTTGAGAAAGGACTTACAATGCTGCAGCGTCAATTAGGGAAAAACGGTCCCTCCATATCCGCTATTGGACTGGGGTGTATGGGAATGTCGGAATTCTACGGACCACGGAATGATAATGAATCGATCTCGACGATACATGAAGCGATCGATCTCGGGATTACTTTTTTCGATACTGCCGATATGTATGGTATCGGACATAACGAAGAATTATTGGGTAAAGCAATTCATGGGAAACGAGATTCATTGTTCATTGCTACGAAGTTTGGAAATGTCCGCGGTGCGGACGGGAGTTATATAGGGATAAGCGGGAAACCCGTGTACGTCAAGAGAGCATGCGAGGCAAGCCTACACCGTCTTGGGATAGATACAATCGATCTGTATTATCAGCATCGTGTCGATCCTGATACACCCATCGAAGAGACGGTTGGAGCAATGGCAGAGTTGGTGCAGGAAGGAAAGGTGCGTTTTATCGGTCTTTCGGAAGCCGGCCCGGCCACAATTCGGCAGGCACACGCGGTACATCCGATTACGGCATTACAGACGGAGTATTCACTCTGGACGCGCGATGTTGAGTCCGAGATACTACCTGTATGCAGAGAACTTGGGATAGGATTTGTTCCGTATAGTCCGCTCGGGCGCGGATTCCTGACAGGTAAAATAAAGACGGTATTGGATCTTGTCGAAGGGGATTTCAGGAAGCGTTCACCGCGATTTCAGGAAGAGAATTTGAAGAAAAATCTAGAAATTGTGGAAACCCTTGAGAAGTTTGCCATTGAGAAGAAGTGTCTACCTTCTCAGCTGGCTCTGGCGTGGTGTCTTGCCCAGGGCCAGGATATCATACCAATCCCAGGAACAAAAAGAAAAAAGTTCCTTCGTGAAAATATCCAGGCTGTGGGAATCTCTCTTACGCCCGATGAGATACGGAAATTAAATCAGGCATTTCCACAGGGAGTAGCTGCGGGTGAACGCTATCCGATGGCTCAGATGCAGAGAATCGGAAGATAAGAATTCCCCCAATAATAGTAATTTCTCTTTTGTCTGTAATGAGTGAAGTATCAATGATAAAAATAATTCTGATCGCTATGCAATCATCGAAGATGGAACCTCTTCCTCGATATCAGGGTTATAAAGGTGTAACAGGAGGAGGGATACTCTTCGGGTTTCATTCCATCCATAACAGGTATACTGCTTTTATAGATGATTTATTTGGGAAAAGACGAGATGTCAAAATCAGAAAAGGCGACTTTTGGTGCCGGGTGCTTTTGGTGTACTGAAGCCATTTTTGAACGGCTTGATGGTATAAAATCCGTTGTGTCCGGATATTCAGGTGGCACGGTTCCGAATCCCAGTTATGAGGAGGTCTGCACAGGAAAAACAGGTCATGCTGAAGTAGTCCAAATTACATATAATCCGGCCAAAATAAGTTATGAACGGTTGCTTCACATTTTCTGGGAATGTCATGACCCGACTACTCTTAATCGGCAGGGTGCAGACATCGGGACGCAGTACCGTTCGGTTATTTTCTATCACGATGAAAGTCAGAAATATCTCGCAGAAAAGATAAAAGATGATGTTCAGAAGAATTTTCATGACCCGATAATGACGGAGATACTCTCGCTGACCAACTTCTACCCCGCAGAAAACTATCATCAGGATTACTACAAGGTCAATCCTGAGGCCCCCTATTGCAGACTTGTTATCACACCAAAACTCAAAAAGTTATTTGAAAATAAATAGTTTTTTCCTGTCGTATAACCTGCACAAGTAGACTCCCACGTACTCTTTGTTTCTATCATGATTTCTGTTATCTTATTTGTGATTACCTGCTTTGTACATTCCCAGAGTAGTCGATAACTATCCGGAGGCTCTATGAAATCTAGGACACTGCCGGTGTTTCTCGCTTTTCTCGTCATGGGATTCGGCGATGCTGTCGGTCCCTTTGTCGGCTTAGCAAAGAATAATTTTCACCTCACGAACATCGAAGCCCAGTTCATTGCATTCATGGGGTTCATTATGTTTGGCATTCTCTCTGTACCGATGGGTCTGGTGCAGGATAAGAAGGGGAAGAAGTTCATTCTTCTATCCGGTTTAACCGTTGCGTTGCTCGGACTTCTCATCCCGATTTTTGGACTTTCGTCATATGCGCTGTTTCTTCTGACGGTACTCCTGTTAGGTGCCGGCGCTACAATACTCCAGGTTGCCGGAAATCCGATTATGCGCGATGTCTCGCCACCGGGAAAATATTCACGCAATCTGTCGCTCGGGCAATTTATCAAAGCCATCGGTTCACTCTCGGGGCCGGTTATTCCGGCGCTGGCGGCAGCATGGTTCGCAAGCAGTTGGGAAATCCTTTTTCCGATTTACAGCATAGCAATTTTTATTACAATTCTTTTTGTGTCGACCATGAAAGTGGAGGAACAGAAGAAGGAGAATGCGCCTCCAGCCAGCTTTTCATCCTGTTTTGCGCTTTTAAAAAATAAATTCGTTCTTATGATGGTCATAGCAATTTTTGTCTATGTCGGAGCAGAAGTGTGCATGAGTGCTGGTATCCCGCTCTATCTGGAAAAAACATTCGGAGTCGATATCTCGACACTCGGTATTCTCGGGACAGGGCTCTTTTTCTTGGCTTTGATGACCGGAAGATTTCTCGGATCCATCATATTGGACAAACTCTCACCACAACGATTCTTTATCATTACATCGCTTCTATCGGTCATCGGTATCCTCGGTCTCTTCACCGGTATTCAAAGCATCGCTGTTATCAGTATGTTTGTCATCGGGCTCGGTTTTGCAAATATCTTCCCGCTGGTATTTTCAATTACAGTTGATGCAATGCCGGAACGCACCAATGAATTATCAGGACTGATGGTCACCGCGATTGTTGGTGGTGCCATACTTCCTCTTCTGATGGGAGCGGTCGCTGATGCGGTTAATGTCGTTGCGGGATTTATTGTACCGTTGTCTGCTCTCGTCTATATTACCATTGTATCGTTGAGATCACCCAGGCGGGCATAATTTAAGGAACGTTCATGAGACAGTACGAAAGTGATGAACGTATTGTGATGACGCTGGATGCAGGAGGAACAAATTTTGTATTCTCTGCGATCCAGTCTAATAAAGAAATAGTTACACCGATTACCTTTCCTTCCAATGCCGATAATCTTGAGCTGTGTCTTAAAACCATCACGCATGGTTTCACACAGGTGCGGGATATTCTCAAGGAAGATCCTGTCGCGATCAGTTTCGCATTTCCCGGCCCGGCAGATTATCCAAGAGGGATCATTGGTGATCTCGGCAATCTCCCGGCATTCCGGGGGGGAGTTGCGTTGGGATCTTTCCTAGAAGAGAAATTTTCTCTGCCGGTTTTTATTAATAATGATGGTAACCTGTTTGTATTTGGTGAGGCGATTGCCGGCCTTCTACCGGAAGTGAATCGATTACTTGAAAATGCTGGAAGCTCAAAGCGTTTTTGGAATCTCTTTGGTATAACACTAGGTACCGGTTTCGGAGGAGGAATTGTAATTGATGGAAATCTGGTCGTCGGTGATAATTCGGCGGTGGGCGAAATCTGGCTCATGCGCAATAAATTTGAGAAGAATCTCAATGCCGAGGAGGGTGCCTCCATCCGCGGTGTGAAAAGGTTCTATGCATTGGCTGTGGGTGTCCCCGAGGAATCGGTACCTGAACCGAAACAACTTTTTCGAATAGCGAGAGGGGAAGCGGAAGGGAATATGGCAGCTGCAAGGGAAGCATTCCACATGATGGGCGAAGTAGTTGGCGATGCCCTTGCCAACGCTATCACTCTGGTCGATGGGATTATTGTCATCGGAGGAGGACTTGCCGGTGCTGCCGAACTTTTTATGCCAAAAGTTGTTGCAGAGCTCAACAGCCGCTTTGACCAGGTGAATGGAGGGAGCGTCCGACGACTTGAAACACAGGCATTCAATCTTAACAACCCGGAAGAACTTAACGCGTTTATCCGTGTTGACGAGCGGACTATTAGAGTTCCCGGAACGGTGAAAACCATCGCGTATGATCCGCTGCAAAGAATCGGAGTCGGGACAACACGTCTTGGCACGAGTATAGCCGTTTCTATTGGTGCCTACGCTTATGCATTACGTTATCTGGACAATGAAGAATAGTCATGGGAACAGATATACTGACGAGCGAAATAGATATAACTTTCTGCAAATCCGGCTATTTTGAGGGGAAATGTGACTTTTTCGGTTCCGTGGAAATTTCCAAATCTTTACCGGGATTCTCGATGATACGAGGTATGTAGTTGATTGAGATTGAAACAGTTAGTAAATTCAAGATAAGCGTGAAAAACAGGCATTTAACATCTGCCCACTCTGCACCTGGATCAACTGGAAATTGAAGGAAGCGGTCTTCATTACAGTGATTGTTTTTATGATAAGGAAGTACACGATGAACACATTATTCAAAAAAATAGGTTTTCTTGTATTGATGATGGGTGTACTAGGATTAGTATCGCAGTGTGTTCTCGGTGTTTCGTATAGCCAGCGGCTTGGGAGTGAAGATCCGGTTACTTACGTCGATCCGATGATAGGGACTTCTGTTCAGGGTCATACGTACCCCGGGGCAACAGTCCCATTCGGAATGGTACAGTTGAGTCCTGATAACGGTCGAAGTGGCCCGGATTGGTGTTCTGGATATTATTATCGTGATTCGGTGATTGCTGGGTTCAGTCATACGCATTTGAGCGGGACAAATTTTGGCGAGCTCTATGATATTCTTTTTATGCCGTCGGTCGGTGTTGTTTCATTTGACGCGGATGTCATTGATTTTCCAAGACGGGATCTTCGCTCGCATTTCTCTCATCAAAATGAAGAAGCGTCGCCGGGATATTATCGGGTTCTCTTGACCGATTATAATGTTAATGTGGAATTAACCGCTACACAACGGTGCGGAGTTCATCGCTATACATTCCCTCGCAGCGATAATTCCGTGGTGTTAATAGATCTTGGATTTTCGATCAATAGTGATCAACCGACTGAAACACGAATGAATGTAGATAATGACAGCGTAGTCAGCGGATACAGATTCTCGACTGGATATGCGAACGATCAAAAAGTTTTTTTTGTCGCAAAATTTTCGAAACCGTTTAAGAAATTTGCACTAGGTGTCGGACGTACACTCGGCATCGGGAACCGCTCGCTGACAGGTCGGAATGTAAAGGGTGTATTCAAGTACAGCACATCACCGGGTGATCCGCTTATAATCAAAGTTGGGCTTTCCTTTGTCAGTAATGAAGGAGCATTGAAAAATCTGGATAGAGAAGTCCCTAAATGGGATTTCGACGCAATCCGGGAAGCAGCAAAGGTAAGGTGGTCGAAAGAGCTTAGTAAAATAAAAATCGAAACACTGGATCTCGTAGCAAAGCGTATCTTCTATACAGCACTTTATCATACAATGCTTGCGCCGGTCATCGATTCTGATATCGATGGGAATTATCGTGGAGCAGATGGTACTATCCATATCGCACGGGAATACACACACTACTCGACCTTTTCGCTCTGGGATACATACCGCGCAGAACATCCTCTTTTGACGATACTGCAAAAAGACAAGGTTGGCGATATGATCCAGTCGCTTCTCGCCTTCTGTCGAGAAGCAGGTACATTACCTTCATGGCCTTTGTTCGGGAATGAAATACACGGAGCAAGTGAAAATTACACGGCTCCTGTCATTGCGGATGCGTATCTCAAAGGCATCCGTTCATTCAATATTGAGGAAGCGTACGCGATGTTGAAACAAAAAGCGACACGATCCGAGTCCGATCTGGATCTATATATCAAAAATGGTTTCATACCGGCCGATAAAGAAATCGAGTCGGTATCTAAAACATTAGATTTTGCCTTCGATGACTGGTGCATAGCACAGTTGGCAAAAGTTCTAGGGAACGTAGATGATTATTCGGAATTTCTCAAGCGGGCCGGGTATTACAAGAATATTTATGATCGTGGATCTGGGTTTATGCGGCCAAAGCTTTCCGACGGTTCGTGGAAAGATCCATTTGACCCACGATTCTCTGCCAGTCGTAATGACGATTATACGTCCGCCACGGCATGGCAATACACGTGGTTTGTCCCGCATGATATTCGTGGGTTGATAGGATTAATGGGTGGTCAGGAACGGTTCGTTGAAAAACTCGATGAGCTGTTCGACCAAGAACCAACAATTACAGGCGATAATCCATCGCCTGAAATTACCGGTTTGCTCGGTTTGTATGCACACGGAACCGCGCCGTGTCACCATATTGCATATCTGTACGATTATGCCGGCATGCCGTGGAAAACGCAATCGCGCATTCGCAATATTCTCGATAGTCTGTATCAGGATACACCTGAAGGATTATGTGGAAATGATGACTGCGGACAACTCTCCGCATGGTATGTCTTCAGTGCGATCGGCTTCTATCCGGTGAATCCTGTAGAAGGCGCTTATATCATAGGGAGTCCGTATTTTGAGAATGTACTGATCGAAACAGGAGGAGGGAAACCTTTTACAGTAACAGCCAAGAATGTATCGAACACAAGCAAATACATACAGTCGGCAACTTTAAACGGCAATCAACTCAACCGGCTGTATGTTACTCATAACGAAATTCTCCAGGGTGCAACAGTGGTGTTCGAAATGGGTGAAGATCCCAATATGACATGGGGAGTGAGTGAGGTGGCAATTCCTCCACCGGAAATGAGATAAGATTATCGTTGTTCAACATAGCTTCTGAGCACGTTTCCTCTATACAGTGGCCTGGAGGTTTTTTCTTTCTTTTGAAATAAGAGGATATAATCATCCCAGATGTACAAAATCATCGATATTCACAGAGTATTAAGAGGGAAAAATGTTCTGGCTTAAAATCATCAGGGATTTCATAAAAATCCTTCGCGCAGGGCAAACACCAAACCAGATTGCAGGCGGGTTTGCTCTCGGTGCAATTATCGGATTATCTCCTTCATTCACGCTCCAGGGGATTCTTATCTGGCTGATTATCCTTGTCCTTGATGTGAATCTATCCTCGGCACTTTTTTCATTCACTCTCTTTTCTCTATTTGCATATCTGCTCGATCCGCTGTTCCACCGATTGGGATATGCGCTGCTAGTAAACATTGATGCACTTAAAGGAATGTGGACGACTCTATATAATGTACCCATTGCCCCGCTTACCCGTTTCTATAATACTGTCGTCCTCGGAAGTTTTGTCAGCGCTCTCATCCTTTTTTTCCCGATTCATATGGGAATGAAGCGTTTTGTTGTAGCGTATAGGAGTCATGTGGGATCCAAAGTTGAGAAATGGAAAATATACCAGACAATTAATCGAAGCGTTTTGGTTCGCTGGTACACTAAAATTAGAGATTTAGGACCTTAACCGTGAGAAAAAAATTCGTCTATTTCATCCTGGTTCCGGTACTTCTCCTGGGCATCATTGTCTATTTGTTTGTCGATCGCTGGATCGAATCGGGATTGGAATCGGCTGGAGAGGCGATTGTCGGCGCAAAGGTTGAAATCGACGGCTTCCGTGTGTCGCTATTCCCGCTTGCATTCGAATTCAACCGGCTTCAAGTAGCCAATTCACACGACCCGTGGAAGAATATTTTTGAAACGGGGAAGGTTCGCGCGGCTCTGGATATGGGACAACTCCTCCGGAATAAATACATCATTGAAACCATGGAGGTGAACAATCTTATCATCGGTACAAAGCGGACCACCGACGGGTCGATACCAAAACCTCCGTCACCGCCACCGTCGTCTCCTTCATTAACAAATCAGGTATCCTCAGTTCTGACAAGAGAGATATCGCAAGCTCCGGTATTCGATCTGTCAAAATTAAAAAAGGAATTGAAGATCGATAGTCTCCTTGATGTTCATTCGTTCCGATCAATACAGCATATCGATACGCTAAAAAAACAGGTTGAAACAGCGGGCAAACAATGGGAAGCTACACTGGCCGACGTTGAAAAATCAAAGCAAAAGATTTCTGAAATCGAAGCGAACATCAAGGCAATTAATATTAACGAACTGAAAACAATCGAAAGTATCGCCACGGCGATTGCGAATGTCAATTCGTCTTACAAAAACGTTAATGATCTGAACGAGGTTTTTACTACACAGCGGACAGCCATCACTAATGAAATTACTTCATTAACTAATTCGGTAGGGATGATTGACGATCTGGCAAAAGCGGATTATGAACGGGTGAAAAGATTGGCCAAACTTCCGGATTTCAGCATGCAAGGGATAGCGAAACTCCTGCTAGGGGAAAAAATTCTATCCGATGCAAATTATTATCTGTCATGGGTGGACTTGATTAAGTCGAAAATGCCAAAGTCTTCTCCTGAAACAGAAAATGAAAGTCCGCCACGTATGAAAGGACAGAATATCCGGTTTGCCACAGATCGCAGTTATCCGAAATTCTGGATCAAAAAAATATTAATTTCCGGGGGAACCGATCAACAACAGGATCCGGAATATTACTATGGCCATGGTGAAGTGAACAATATAACGACAGATCAACGGGTAGTCGGTGCACCGTTGACTATCGCACTTGAAGCAAACAGAGGAGGGCACACATCTTTAATGTTTGATGCAATGTTGGATCGCCGATCGGAAATATCGCACGATCACTATTCAGCAGTTCTTTCCGGAGTTCCGGTAGGATCATTTACTATAGGGAGGTCCGACTTTCTCCCCTCAAAAATTGCCCGGGCGTCGGCAAAAATTGATGCCGAGGTCGATGTACCCGGAGATAATTTCGATTCCCATGCGCGGATTGACTTCAGTGATGCGGCAATTACATTCGAACGTGCTCCACAAACCGATGTCGAACGAATCGTACGCGATGTTCTCGCTGCAATTCAGGGTTTTGAAGTCAAGGTGCGGCTATGGAAAACGGCAGATAATTTCGATGTCGCATTGTCCACCGATCTCGATGAACAATTAGCGGGACGGACTAAGAAAGTTATCGGAGATGAAATCGCACGGATCGAAAATGATATCCGGCAAAAGGTGAACGAGAAAATCAATGAGAAACGACAGGAGTTAGAAAAAGTATTCAATCAGAAAAAAGGCGAGATTATGTCGCGTATAAATGGATATGAAAACATAGTTAATGAAAAACTCGCGTTAGTTGATTCAAAGAAAAAAGAACTGGAAGCACGCATCGATCAAGAGAAGAAGAAACAATTAGATGCAGGAAAAGAAAAGATAGAAGGTGCGTTGAAAGGGTTATTTAAGAAAAGGTAATAATGCGCTTCATTGAATATAAATGATCATTCTCTGTTCATTGTAATAACTCGAATCCACAAAACCCCGAATTACTTTTCTTCATACTTTCCCAGGCTACCTCTCAGAATTAAAGTGGGCGCTATGATAATGAAAAGGTATATGCAATCCCTAATCAAGAAGATGCACGAATAATCCATCCCGTAATTTCGGCTCGAACCATGTCGATTTTGGCGGCATGATTTTTCCTGCATCGGCGATTGAGATCAGCTCGTGAATCGATGTCGGATGCAGAGTGAATGCAATTGCCATTTCGCCCGAATCCACACGCCGCTCGAGCTCGCTTAGGCCCCGGATTCCCCCCACGAAATCAATCCGTTTGTCCGTCCTCGGATCTTTGATGCCGAGGATCGGATCAAGTAGATAATACTGCAGAACAGAGACGTCAAGCCGGAGGACCGAATCAGGATTATTGCTGATTGATGGAGATGCGCTCAATGTGTACCATTTCTTTTCTAAATACACGCCGATATCGCCTTTCTTTCCGGGATGCACCTGTTCGGATGCGGGTTGAACCGTAAAGTGTTCTTTGCATCGTGTGAAAAATTGATCCGATGTAAGTCCGTTGAGGTCTTTTACCAGCCGATTATAATCCATAATCCTTAACTGACTCGCAGGGAATGCCACCGCCAGGAAAAAATTATATTCCTCATCGCCGTGGTGATGTGGATTTGCGGCTTTCCGTTCGCGTCCGACAGTTGATGCCGCCGCTGAGCGGTGGTGCCCATCGGCAATATAGAGATGAGGAGCTGCTGCAAAACGATTAGTAAGTGCAGTGATATCCTTCTGATCATCGATCACCCACGATTGATGACGGATGCCATCGACGGCGGCGTGATCGTTGACGGGGGGATGTGTAACGGTTCTTGCCACGATCTCGTTAATCGGTGTGTCATCCGGATAGATGAGGAAAATGGGTCCGCTGTGTGAATTCGTCACGCGCACATGATTACAGCGGTCTTCTTCCTTGTCCTTCCGTGTTAGCTCGTGTTTCTTGATCGTGCCGTTCCAGTATTCCTCGACCGATGCGCATCCGACAATTCCATACTGGGTGCGGCCGTTCATTGTCTGGGCATAGACGTACAGACATGGAGCGGTATCGGGGATAAGGATACCATCATGAATAAGTTTTTGAAGATTCTCTTTTCCTTTTTCGTAAACACGCGGATCGTGTAGATTAATTGAAGGATCGAGATCGACTTCGGGTTTTCCGACATGTAAAAACGAGTACGGATGCCCTTTCACTTCTTCACGGGCCTCATCGGAGTCAAGAACATCATAGGGTCTTGCCGCGACCTCGGCGGCGAATTCAGGTCTTGGTCGATATGCGATGAATGGTCGCAGTGTGGCCATGAAGGTCTCAAATATGGGCTATACTTTTTCCGGTGTAAGTGTTTTTATAACTTTGAGCGCGATCTCTGTCCCGATGCGATCCTGTGCCTCGATTGTCTGACCGCCAATATGAGGTGAGACACTGACGCGCGGATGATTGATCAGCGCATGTTGGGCTTCGGTCGGTGGTTCATTGATGAAGACATCGAGTGCAGCACCGGCAACTTTTCCGCTATTGAGTGCGTCGAGTAGAGCCGCCTCATCAACGACGCCGCCACGGGCGCAATTTATCAGGATCACTCCCTTTTTCATCTGGTCGAATTCCGCTTTTCCTATTGCCGGTCCATGCTGTTTATCGTATGGGAGATGGAGCGTGATGAAGTCGGAATTTTTCAACAGCCGCTCTTTTGTAGTGATCTCGACGAAGAAATCCATCGCCGTGAATGGTGGATCATAGGCGAGAACCTGCATTCCCATACCGAGAGCACGCCGGGCAACTTCTTTTCCGATATTGCCGAGTCCAAGAATTCCGAGTGTTTTTTTGTATAACTCGATACCGTTCGAGTATTCCTTCTTGGGCCATTTCCCCTGACGCATGTCCATTGTACTGACATGGAGAAAACGGCTGATTGCCAGCATATGGCCGATAGCAAGCTCCGCAACCGAGACCGCCGAAGCACCCGGGGTATTCAGCACGGGAATTCCTCGTTGTTCTGCGGTCTTCACATCGATATTATCTACGCCGACACCGCCACGTGCGATTACTTTTAGATTCTTGCCTGCCTCGATGACTTCCTTCGTAACCTTTGTTGCCGAGCGAACAATAATACAATCATACACTCCTATCTGAGCGACGAGTTCTTCCGGTGTGAGTTTTTTCTGAACGACTTCATAGCCCGCATCAGTAAGGATTTTCGCCCCTTCAGGTGATATGCCGTCGGTGATGAGGATTTTCATAGTTTACCTCAAGGAAAATAAGAGTTGAATAATTAGTCTGAATGAACTATATAATTAATAAAATATGAAAAATTTCTGTGATGAGCAACTGATTTCACATCAATATTTGTCCGGGATAGCAGGGGGAGAGTAGCTTTTTTCAAAAAAAAGGAGTATTATTAATTAACTGTAACACTTTTTAAGTCCCGGCCCCTTATCACTCAGGAGTAAATTTTATGGCGACACGTTCACACAATTTTTTTGCCGGCCCGGCAGTTCTTCCGTACTCAGTCCTCGAAGAATCGCGGGATGCGATCATGGACTTTGCGAATCTCGGGGTTTCAATTCTCGAGGTCAGTCACCGTTCAAAGGAATTTGATGCTGTTATTCTCGATGCCCAGAAAGATGCACTCGCCATCATGGGACTCTCGCCTGATGAGTATTCTGTGATCTTTCTCAGTGGTGGTGCGAGTCTACAGTTTGCCATGGTTCCGATGAATTTCATGCATAAGAAAGCGGACTATGTCATTACCGGCGAGTGGGCGACGAAGGCGGCAAAGGAAGCAAAACTCTTTGGAGAGGTTGTAGAAGCCGCTTCTTCAAAAGAAACAAAATTTAATCAAATCCCAAAGAACATCACGTTCTCAAAGGATGCCGATTATGTTCACATCACAACCAACAACACGATCTATGGCTCGGAGTGGAAGACCATACCGGATGTGGGTAGCCTTCCTCTTGTGGCCGATATGTCGTCGGATATGTTAAGCCGGAAAATTGATTTTAGTAAATTCAGCTTGATATATGCCGGTGCCCAAAAAAATATCGGTCCTGCCGGCGTCGTGATGGTTGTTATTAAGAAGAAATGGATGGAAGAAAAGGCAAAGGATAATATCCCGTCTATGCTGAAGTACAAAATCCATGTTGAGAAACAATCGGTCTATAATACGCCGCCTGTCTATGCCGTTTACGTTCTAGGAAAAACCTTGAAATGGATAATAAAAGAGGGTGGTGTTGAAGCACTCCAAATACGAAACGAGAAAAAAGCCAGAATGATCTATGACGTCATTGATGTGCATTCCGATTTTTACAAAGGGACCATCGTAGTGAAGGAAGATCGTTCATTGATGAATATTACATGGAATCTTCCGACGCCGGAGCTTGAAGATAAATTTGTGAGTGAGGCGAAGGCAAAAAAAATGCTCGGACTGAAAGGTCATCGTTCTGTCGGCGGCATACGCGCCTCGGTGTACAACGCCTGTCCGATAGAATCGATAGAGCTTCTGGCAAAATTCATGGAGGAATTCTATAAGGCAAATAAATAAAAAGATGAATGACAAAGCGATAGAACCCTCCTGCAATGATCAAGGAGGGTTTTTTATTTTATATGTGTGCGGTCGATTTCCATTTCTTGACTCTCGGCACTAAAGTTGGTATATTTTTATAATAAATATGAGATTGTACGTGAGTGATCCTATATCGTCCTCTTCCCATTATGGTGCTTCCCGATTGCAGTACAGGGAGTCGGCTTCTATAATACGGAAGACTGTTCTTACAAACGGGCTCCGGGTCGTCACCGAAGAGGTTCCGAATATCCATTCAGTCTCCATCGGTGTTTGGATCGATGTGGGATCGAGAGACGAAGACACAAGGAATAACGGGATTGCTCATTTTCTTGAGCACGCTGTATTTAAAGGAACGATCCATCGCCGTGGAGCCGAGATTGCCCGGTCTCTTGAATCCATAGGAGGCTATCTCAACGCTTTTACGGGGAAGGAACATACCTGCTTTTATGCGCGGGTGATGGATGAGTATACGCCATTAGCGGTGGATGTCCTGGCTGACCTGGTCCTTTTCCCAGCATTTCCGGTACGTGGAGTCGAGAAAGAACGGCTTGTTATTCTCGAGGAATTGAAAGACGTCGAAGACACGCCCGATGATGTCATCTTTGATTATTTCGAGAGAAACCTCTACCAGCCGTATCCGCTTTCATTTCCGGTAATCGGGAATGCGGAAAACGTTGCATCGTTCTCGCGAAACGGACTCCTCTCGTTCGTGGATCGACATTACACAGCCGGGAATATGGTCGTTGCAGCTGCGGGTAAAGTCAATCACGAGAAATTTATTGATCTTGTCGAAAAGAAATTTCGATCGGCCCGTCTAGGAAAAGCAAAGCGGCGACGATCACAGATGAATTACCATCGGGTGGATCATTCGGAATATGTCAAACCGATCAGTCAGGCACACGTGTGCCTCGGCAGAATTACCGAAGGCATTAAAAGTCCGTACCGGTATCCGCTGATCGTTCTTAATACGATTCTTGGGGATGGTATGAGCTCGCGGCTCTACCAGAAAATCCGTGAAAAGCGTGGAGTCGCATACTCTATTTATTCGTTTATCAACCTGCTGGCCGATACAGGTTCGTTCGGTATTTATCTCGAGACAGATAAACGAAACGTAAAGACAAGCATGGATTTGATCCGAAGGGAACTCAGCGCACTCCGGGTCAAACCGGTATCCACCAAAGAAATTGGAAGGGCCAAAGCCCAGATGAAGGGGAACATTTTACTCGGGCTCGAGGGAATGTCGAATCGAATGATGAGACTGGGTACGAACGAGTTATATTTCGGTTACGTACCGTCATTGGAATCACTTATTCGAGAGCTCGATGCGGTAACACCGGAAAAACTTCATCGTCTTGCCTGCAGGATATTTAAAGATAAAGAATTCTCAACTGTCGTCATTCAGCCTGCGTGACGAACGGCGATAAAAAAGACTATGCTTACTGTTAATAATATCAGCGAACGGTTGTTGAAAGCCCAATATGCGGTCCGGGGACCCATAGTCAGTCGTGCGCAACAGCTCGAAGAGCAGGGGAAAAAGATCATCTACTGCAATATTGGAAATCCGCAGGCACTGAAACAACGCCCCATAACATACCTGCGACAGATTCTCAGCCTTGTGGAATACCCTGAACTTCTTGACACTCCCCAGGGAAAAAGTCTCTTTCCGTCTGATGTGGTCGAAAAAGTGCGGACAATGTTTGCGCGATATCCTTTCGGCACAGGAGCGTATTCCCAGAGCATGGGGATTCCATTTATACGCGAGGCAATTGCCGAGTTCATCCAACGCCGCGATGGAGTTACTGCGGATAAAGAACATATCATCCTTACCGATGGCGCAAGCAAGGCAGCCCAGGCAGTAATCCTCGCTCTTCAGAAAAGTGAACATGATGGATTGATGATACCCATACCACAATATCCACTTTATAGTGCGACAATTGAATTGCACGGTGGAAAACAAATTGGGTACATCCTCGATGAAGCGAACCACTGGCAGCTAAGCGAGCGTGTTGTGGAAGAACGTATTGCAGAAGCGCAGCGTGATGGGATCCATCCGGTCGCCATCGTGGTGATAAATCCGGGGAATCCAACCGGTGCTGTTCTTTCGTACGAAAATATCGCAATGGTGGTTAATTTCGCGCGCCGTCATAAGCTTTCAATACTCGCCGATGAGGTATATCAGGATAATGTATACGACCAGGGCAGTAAGTTTTATTCGTTCGCAAAAGTCATGAATGATATGCACGAGACAGGTATCTCTTTATTCAGCTATAATTCGGTCTCAAAAGGTTTCTTGGGTGAATGCGGACACAGGGGTGGCTATATCGAGTTCCGGAATATCCCCAACGACGTCGTGGCACAGTTTGAGAAGTTTTTTTCAATCAGCCTGTGTGCAAACCTTCCGGGACAATTTGCAACCTACGTCATGGTTGCGCCTCCCCAGCCCGGCGAAGAAAGTTATAATTTGTATCAACGGGAACGTCAAATAGTACTTGATTCCCTGAAGAAAAAGGCTCAAATTCTTACACAGGGAATCAACTTGATAAAAGGAATGTCGATCGCGCTGCCTCATGGAGCAATGTATGCTTTTGTACGGTTTACACTACCGGTGGAAAAAGGAGTGTATCCCGATTCAATGACGCCGGAAGAGCGTTATGTTTATGAAGAAAAAAGAGATACAGAATATTGTCTGACACTTTTAGAAGAAACAGGGATTTGTGTTATACCCGGTTCAGGTTTCGGTCATCTCCCCGGAACTCTCCATTTCCGCACGACCTTCCTGCCGCCGGTTGAGGAAATTGAAACTTTCATTGTAAAACTTAAAGAGTTCCACGAACGGTATGTAACGCGATGGTAAAAATCATAATTGACGATAAAGAATTTAAGGTGGAAAATGGGCGTACTGTAATTCAGGCCGCACAGGAAAATGGAATTGTGATACCTCATTTTTGCTGGCATCCCAAACTATCGATATCGGGAAACTGCCGCATGTGTCTGGTGGAAATCGAGAAAATGCCGAAACTCGCCATAGCCTGTGCAATGCAGGTTGCCGATGGAATGGTCGTCAGGACCATGTCGGACAAAGCAGTCAAGGCACGGGAAGCGGTAATGGAGTTTCTGCTTATCAACCATCCCCTCGATTGTCCGATTTGTGACGAAGCCGGCGAATGTAAACTGCAGGATTATTCGTATAAATACAGCACCGGTATCAGCCGGTTCGATGAAGATAAGGTTCACAAGCCAAAACGAGTTCCGATCGGACCGAATGTCATGTTCGATTCCGAGCGTTGCATTCTCTGTTCCCGATGCATCAGATTCTGCGATGAGATTGTAGGTAAGCATCAATTGCAGTTTGTTCAACGAGGCGACCGGACGAGAATTGTGACATTCCCCGGCGAGCAGCTCGATCATCCCTACTCGATGAATGTTATAGAATTGTGCCCTGTTGGGGCGCTTACGAGCCGGGACTTTCGTTTTAAGGCTCGTGTGTGGGAATTATCGAACACAGATTCAATCTGCACCGGCTGTGCGCGCGGATGCAGCATGAACATATGGGTCCGCAATAATGAAATTCTCCGCCTCACTCCGCGGTATAATGAAGCGGTTAATGGCCATTGGATGTGCGACCATGGGCGATTGAATACGTTCAAGCACATCAATTCAGAGACTAGGTTAAAGGCTTCCAGGTTTCGCCGGCAGGGTGATTTTGTCGATGTCAGCTGGGACGAAGCCATCGCTCGGATTGGATCGGAATTGAGAACATATAAAGGTCCCGAGATTGCCGGTATCGGCTCGCCATATGCCACCAACGAGGATAATTATATTTTTGTGAAGTTCATGCGCGACGTCATGGGGACGAAATACCTCGATTTTGTGCGTGAGCGCCGTGACGGCGATGAAGATGCTCTTCTGATTCGTGCCGATAAGACGCCGAATACGACTGGAGCTCTGGAAGTCGGCGTCAAACCTCTACCGGACGGATTGGATTTTAAGGGAATACTGGGAGCGATTAACGAAGGGAAAATCCGCGCCCTATATTTGCTCGATCATAATATTGCTGCGCTTCCGGGGGTGACAGAGATTCTTGCCAAGCTCGATCTGCTCATAGTCCATGCGATAAACGAAAACGAAACGACACGCATCGCCGACATCGTTGTTCCCTGTTCAACATATGCCGAATGTAACGGTACGTATACGAACTTTAATCGGCGCGTTCAGCGAATCAGACCGGCAGTTGCAACGCTAGAGCTTGATCGCACTCTCGACGGATTTGCCTTGAGCCGGCTCGATAAATTTGGAACTCAGTTTGATAAATGGGGGAAATCGGTGAAGCTTGATGCACGACCTACATGGCGGATCATTTCGAGCATCGCCTCATTGATGGGAGCGAAGTTTAAATTCGGCTCTGCAGAAGAAGTGTTTGATGAACTGGCATCAACAATCCCTGCGTTCAAAGGACTGACATATCAGGCCATCGGAACTCAAGGCGCGTCGTTGCAACGGTGAGAAATCAGCAGGGATCAAGATTTTATGGCCGGTATTAATTAAAAAGGAAAAATTATAAAGTAAAAAGTGTGAAGTGATTCTCAGAGAAATTATATCTTTTGCATTTTCCCTTCAACACTTTTTCTCCCTCGACTCGCACTTCCGCAAAATCGAGAAGTGCTCGCTCGGGATAAACTTTTTTAATTCTCGTCCTGAGCCGGTCGAAGGATTCACTTTTTCCTTAAAAACAGCCATTTAGTTTAATAAAAGTCGATGGAATTCTTCATTATTACATTCATCAAGATCGTCTTCATCCTGATCGTTTTGCTGCTGACGGTTGCCTATACGACCCTTGCAGAACGGCGCATTAGTGCGGCAATCCAGAACAGACTCGGCCCAAACCGGGTAGGATGGCAGGGGCTGCTTCAGCCGATTGCCGATGTGATGAAGTTATTCATCAAGGAAGATATTGTTCCGAAAGCGTCAAACAGGTTCATCCATAATCTTGCCCCGGTTATCTCTCTCACGGTTGCACTCACAACATTTGCGGTTATTCCGTTTGGCGATCGTATTACAATCTTCGGCTACGACGTTAAGCTGCAGATTGCCGATGTCAATATCGGCGTACTTTATATTCTAGCTCTGACGTCGATGGGTGTCTATGGCATTACATTGAGCGGTTGGTCGTCGGGGAGCAAATATTCACTGCTGGGCGGACTGCGGTCCTCTGCACAGATGATCAGTTATGAGTTGTCTATGGGACTGTCCGTCATCGGCGTTGTCATGGTGGCCGGAACACTGCAGCTCGACGGAATCGTGAAGGCTCAATCAGGCTGGCACTGGAATATTGTGCTGCAGCCGATCGGCTTTATTACATTTCTGGTTGCCTCATTCGCTGAGACGAATCGGCTGCCTTTTGATCTTCCGGAAGCCGAACCGGAACTTGTCGGCGGATATCTGACAGAATACAGCGGAATGCGATTCGGCTCGTTCTACCTCAGCGAGTATATGAATATGGTCGTGTCTGCGTCGCTCGTGTCCACTCTGTACCTCGGAGGGTGGCAATTCCCGTATTTGCAGACGTTCGGATTTTCCCCATTTGTAACAACGATCATTCAGTTCTTCACATTGGGGGCTAAGATTGTTTTTATGATATTCTTTTATATCTGGGTGCGGTGGACAATTCCGCGCTTCAGGTATGATCAGTTGATGAATATGGGGTGGAAGATGATGCTTCCACTTTCTATAGCGAATATCATAGTGACGGGTATTGTACTTTTATTGATTTGAACGGAAACTGTGATGGCTGATAACATAAAAATCGTACGGAAAAAAGATTTTACATTCTTACAGCGGATGTATGCTCCTGAAATTCTCAAAGGACTTCTTGTAACGCTCAGGCAGATATTTAAGCCGAAGTTCACGCGGGAATATCCGGAAGAGGTCTGGATTCCGCCTTCGTCGTATCGGGGACGACCGGTACTGGTGGAAGAGCAGGGGGTCGAGCGATGTGTTGCGTGCGGATTATGCGCAAGAGTTTGTCCGGCTCTTGCTATCGAGGTTCAGGCATCAGAAACAGAGCTTGAGAAAGAACGATATCCGGTCCTCTTTGAAATCAATATGCTGCGATGCATTTTCTGCGGCTTCTGTGAAGAGGTCTGCCCGGAAGAGGCAATCGTTATGAGCAAAGATTACGAGCTTTCTTTCTACGATCCTAAGGAAGCGATTTTTGGAAAAGACAAACTGCTGAAGCCTGCTGACGAGCTGCGAGACCATCTGGAATTCCTCAGAAAGAACCGGTAAGAGTATCTATCCGTTGTCACTCCCCAAAAAATCGAATCTGATCCATTGTTTTTTGTAACCTAATATCCTTTTGATCTGACATATATATATGAACCTCCGCGACCTTTGCGGATCCCCACGGACCGTAGGCCTCTGTGTTCTCCGTGTCAGTGCTCCTATGATTAATTCTGATCCTAAAAAGGGAGCACAGTACCACATATAGCTTTTTCTACCGATGTGGTATTATATTTTTATCATAGATAAAAAGAAAACACCACAGAGATAAAAGACAATAGATGGTGCTGTGACCCTTAATTTTAAGAATAGTAGAAGGGTCACCGACACAGAGATCACAGAGAACATTCAGATTGCAATCAAGCACAAAGGTCTACGACCTGTAAGGACACGGAGGACAAAGATCATTTCTAACCAATAAAGGATCCTCCCATGCTTTCACAGACTCTCAGCGGTTCCACATTCGGTATCGACGCTATCCTCTTCAGACGGTTGATATGAGCATTGAAGACCAAGAATTTGTTATTTTCACACCCCGAAGGGGTGAGATATTTCAACAAGGGGCGCAGCCCCTTGAGCAGAAACTTAAAAAATAAGAACCCTGAAAGGGTGAGATAATACTTATGCCACAATCTCTCAGTAAGGTAGCAATACATATCGTGTTCTCAACAAAGAACCGGACTCATGAATTTACAAATCCTTCGATCCGGGATGAATTGCATGCATATCTAGGAGGTACGTGCAAAGCATTGAGATGTCCCGCGATAATTGTAGGCGGATGGACCGAGCATATTCACATTCTTTGCCTTTTAAACAGAATAATATCAATATCTGACCTCTTGAAAGGATTAAAAATCGAATCGTCAAAATGGTTAAAAACCAAGGACACACACCTCAGGAATTTCTCCTGGCAGGCAGGATACGGTGTCTTCTCGGTGAGTGAATCATCGATAGAGAAAGTGAAGCGTTATATTCAGAATCAAGAGGACCATCATAGGAAGAAGACATTTAAAGAAGAATACGTTGAATTCCTCAAAGAGAATTTGATCTCATATAACGAGCAATATGTCTGGGATTAACTGACACAATACGAGGAGAGTTATCGCACCCTTACAGGGTGCTGAGGGTGTATGTATCATGTATATTCCTTGGGATTTCATCCCAAGTTGAATTATTGGACCCTTTCAGGGTCGCTAATCACGGTGGTGTTACAAATCTATCTTGAATACTCTATCAGATATCATGCCATGCTAATAGACACCACGAAGGGGTGAGATATTTCAACAAGGGGCGCAGCCCCTTGAATCTGAATAAATATAAACGTCATAACCCTGAAAGGGTGAGATAATACATCATCAATCGGAGGATCCTCCCATGCTTTCACAGACTCTCAGCGGTGCTACGTTCGGTATCAATGCATTCCTTATTGAAATCGAAACCCACATCGAAAAGGCCCTGCGTAATTTCTTTCTCGTCGGACTCCCCGACAATGCCGTCAAAGAGAGCCGCGAGCGGGTGACCGCCGCAATTAAAAACTCCGGCTACCAGTTTCCCCATCACCGAATTACCGTTAATATGGCGCCCGCCGATTTGAAAAAAGAAGGATCGGCGTTCGATCTACCTATTGCTATCGGAGTCCTTGCCGCAACGCAGCAGCTCGAGGCAGAGATCCTTTCCGACGTTGTAATGCTCGGCGAGCTTGCACTTGATGGAACGCTCCGGCCGGTTCATGGTGCACTTCCGATTGCACTGGAAACCCGCCGCCGCGGAAAACCGAAGATCATCGTACCGCGTGAGAATGCAAAAGAAGCCGCGATGATTCAGGGACTTGAAGTCTATCCGATGTCGTCGCTCCTCGAAGTGGTCGATTTCTTAAACGGCGAGCATCGGATGCTCAAACCGTTTCAGGTCTCGATCGACGAAATATTTTCGGTCGATCAGAAATACACACAGGATTTCAGCGATGTGCGCGGACAGGAAAACGTGAAGCGGGCACTCGAGGTGGCCGCGGCCGGCGGACATAATGTGATTATGATCGGACCTCCCGGCTCGGGCAAAACGATGCTCGCAAAACGGCTGCCGTCGATCTTACCGCCACTGACGTTCGAAGAAGCTGTGGAAACGACGAAGATTCATTCTGTGGCCGGATTACTGCCGCCGGATACGGCGCTGGTAACCGAACGGCCGTTCCGCTCGCCGCACCATACGATATCCGACAGTGCACTTGTCGGCGGCGGATCGATCCCAAGGCCGGGAGAGATATCGCTCGCTCATCACGGTGTGCTGTTTCTTGATGAGTTACCGGAGTTTGCGAGGAACGTACTTGAAGTGTTGCGCCAGCCGATCGAGGACGGACATGTATGCATCAGCCGCTCGAAGATGTCGGTAGATTTCCCTGCAAGTTTCATGCTTGTCTGTGCAATGAATCCCTGTCCCTGCGGTTTTTCAACCGATCCGACCAAAGAATGCACATGCGGTTCATACAAGATTCAAAAATACATGGCGAAAATCTCGGGGCCGTTGCTCGATCGAATCGACATTCATATCGAAGTCCCTGCTGTGAAGTATAAAGAATTGTCTATGAAGCAGTCGGGCGAGAACTCGGCTTCAATTAGAAAGCGGGTAGTAGTGGCAAGAGACCGGCAGTTAAAGCGCTTCGCAAACCGTGCCGGTATGTTTTCCAACGCCGTAATGGTTTCAAAAGACATCCGCGAGTTCTGTCCGATTGATTCGGCGGGTGAAGAGCTAATGAAGATGGCGATTACAAAGCTTGGACTCTCGGCGCGGGCGTATGACCGGATACTCAAAGTCTCACGGACGATAGCCGATCTTGCCGGGTCAGATTCAATTCGGCCGGAGCATATCAGTGAAGCGATACAATATAGGACGCTGGATAGAAATCTATGGGAGTAAATAATTAAAGGTAGAGGCAGAGGTAGAGGTGAAGGTTTGGAGGAATTTGTGGGAGTGAGTATCGAGAGAGATAAAAAGGAATTTATCATATTAGGTCATTACAAAGAATTAAAAGGGAAAAAATTAAATATTTATTCAATTAGTTGGAAAGGACACATTCGGATGATATCTTGACTTTCATAGGGATTATCTCGATTTTTGATCTAGATCTTTACTCATTATATGAATAATCAAACCAGTTATGGGAAAATTATATGATCAAGCCATCGATTTTCATCGGTTCGTCTAAAGAGGCTCTTGAATTTGCACGAGCTGTACAAGACCAATTGAGTGACGTTGCTGTAGGTACCGTATGGAATGAATTGCCATTTACTCCCGGTACATTTTCATTGGAAGTACTTTTAAATGCAGTCGAGAGGTTTGACTTTTCTGTTTTCGTTTTTAGCCCAGATGACAAAATATTAAGTCGGGGAAATAAAGGATCTGCTCCCCGTGACAATGTCATATTCGAACTTGGATTATTTATGGGACGTCTTGGAAAGTCACGTTCCTTCGTCCTTTGTCAGGCTAAAACCAATCTCAAATTATTATCTGATTTAAGTGGCCTTATTTTTTTGTCATATGAATGGCCGAATAATAATAAGAATATGGCATCAGCAATTGGACCTGCTTGTACTAGGATTCGTGGAGCGGTGAGGGATCTAGGTCTTTATCAAGGTAATTTAAAACAACTCAATCAAGTGAAAGAAGATATACTGGAACATGAACGAAGGCTTCTGGAACAACAGGAGATTGTCAATCAACTTGTGATCTTCTCTATGTCTGAACCAATATTTAAAAAGTTACAAGATTTATATTTAAAGAAACGTTATGGGGGTGAATATATCTATCAGTCGCAATATGAAGAGATTAACAGGAGAGAATTCTATTATCTCCGTGACCATGGATATCTTGCTTTGGAAGGAGGGGGATTCTTTGATCCAGGTCCAGACTTGATTGGTCAGGATTTAGTAAGACTCGTAAACCTCACTCCAATAGGAAATTTTTTTGTTGAACAAAGGGAAAAGCTAGAACGTGAATTAAATGATAGGAAATAGTAAAAATAAATCTCAAACTGACTGAGTATCTAATGTACAAGGAATGGTACTAGGTATGGGATTAGATTGGTCAAAAATTGATCACTGGCAAAAATTTCAACGTTTGGTAAACGCCCTCTTTTGTTCTGAAATTAATGATTCTGGTTTTTTCCAACCTTCTAATCCTTACATAGGAGCGGACGGTGGCTGGGATGGACGGTATAGCGGAAAATATCCTCCGGAAGGTATTGTGGGATTGTTTTCTATACAGTCAAAATCTACTACAAAAGAATATAAAGCTGCCGTTGATTGGTTAAAAGGCGAGCTGCTTGGTGGAGCAGATGAAATAGGAGAAATTAAGAAAGCAGAAAAAAACAATGTGGAGCATCTTCGAATTGCCACCAATGCAGAACTTAAAATTGATCAAGTTGATGAATTGGAAAAGCTAGTAGAAAGAACGAAACTTAAAAGTCTAAAGATATGGTATCGGGAACAATTGTCACAACGAATTATCAGGGAACCGTTTATTCGCTATTACTTTTTTGACAATCCCCAGATATCCGCTTTTATCCCTGCTGATATTTATTTCACTGAGATTGAAAAAACATTACAGAATTTTCTTACCTCGATATTTCAAGGTTTACTAACTACATTCTTGAATTTCAAAATTTTATAACCTCTGCCGGGAAACAGGTACTGTTAATCCATGCCCCCGGAGGTTATGGCAAATCTCATTTACTAAGGGAAATTTCCAGAAACTCAAATAAGTATGACTCTGAGCGAAAAGTATTATTTTTTCGACCGGAGCATATTAGTGAAGCGATTCAGTATCGTACACTGGATAGAAATCTATGGGAGTAAATAGTTAAAGGTAGAGGTAGAGGTAAAGGTTGAGAGGAATTTATAGGATTGAGTGGAATGAATGGAGTACGATGACAAAACGATGCAGCAAATAAATATTACCTCCGAATTTCCCGTAGTTGTGGAATGGCACTAAGTGACGGTCTGTCTTTCGGATCCACACAGATAAGACTTCCGGTGCGATCGAAGCGGTAGCGCTTTCCTGATACCGTGCCCATAACGGTCAAACCGGTTCTTCCGATGTATTCAAAACAGACTGCAATTTTTTTTTCAGTTGCCTGTGGTGGGAATGTATTTGTCTGAAAAGTATTATGTATGTGATATGACAGTCCGGTTTGTTCTGCAGTTCGCTTCTGCCCGCAACACGACATGATTATTTCTCCTTGTCTTCAAAATATTGTGGTGTAATATTGTCTTGCTCATGATGAGTCACACGTTCGATAATAATTGCTCCTGCTGAGAGCGAGAGCCATAATAAAATTTTTTCATCCCAGGCATTTCCAATCCAGAGTCCGAAGGGTAAAGATACCCACATGCTCAAACAATAAAAACAATCCAGCAGATTTCCCCAGAACCCGTTACCTACACTCTGACGAAAGCGGAAAAAGATGTCCCACGGGCCGTCTTCTTTATTCAATAAGTGTGTGATTCGCCATACGCAGAGGATTCCGAGCATCAACCAATATAGATTCATTTTCGTCTCCAATAAAAATATCCTGCCGTCCTGAGCAGACGGCAGGATCGTGATTGATGTTCATACTGTGATCATAAAACTATATTCGCTGTAGTTTGTATGATTCCACAGGCTGTGATCGCAATGAACGATCGTCCGTTTATGAGCACGTAGTTCAAGCTGGTAGCAGCATGATTCCGGGAATACATGATGAGCAGGAACACGCAAACGAATCGCGCCACCTTTCCAGATCGGTGAGGCTGCTCCTGCCGTAAGTGCATCTGCGTAGGTCGGACCTACCTGAACGGCAGCGGGGACCGGAGCACCCCCCAGCGGTGCCATCGTCATACCGGCGAGCCCGAGAACATGTTTTACGAGATTCACATCGTAAGTTGCATCGAGTGTGAAGTACGCCAGGTGACCCTCAGGATCATATGCAAAGAAGTCGATCTGCAAAATATCGGAATTGTTAATGCTCGTCGTTGAACAAGCGTTAACATTCGATTCTGTCCCGTCAGCATGAATGATCTTCACCGCTATGAAGTTCGTATCCGGTTCCATGGTGCAGTAGTGGACGGTTCCACCGCCGCACGGATGATCGGGCGTGCTTGCCGGATGACCGCTCCCTGCGCCCATAATCCTGTTATCGATTCGTAACACAAGGTTATTCAGGTCAGGCGTGCTGCAAATCGGAAGGATTAATGGATTAGCCAGATGACCGCCGATAAGACTGTAACCTTTCATCCGGAGTTGGTAGAGACCGTTCAGAAACGGATTCTCCGTCAGCCAGTTCATCAGAGACAAATAATTATCCGCCATCCAGAATTGCGTCACATTCCATGCAAGCGGGTTATGAGTAGCCTCATAGTATTGACGGCTTTCGAACACAAGTTTTCCGTCAATCGTAGTAAGGAATGGAACACTCACGAATGTAGTGGTCGATGGGATATAATATTTACGAGGAATATCTCCGACGTTTGAAGCCGGCAGATCGTTCCACGTCACACCATTATCGTGTGAGAATTCAAACTGGTAGTAATCGACATCGTTCCCGACCTGCCCCTGAATGAGCACATTACCGCCATACGGACGATCGCCGTACGACGAGACAATTCCGGGATTTTGGTATCCGGCAGGTGTCGCCGACGCACCGGCATTACCGCCGATGTTGTTGATCGAATCCCAGCAGACGTTCGTGATAACGACACACGATCCATCCGGGTCATCCCCCTGGCCGAGACAGCAAGCTTTATCGTTAGCGACAAGTGTTACATCGAGTGTCGTAGGAATATTCCACCGCGTGTCGCCGATGTTTTCTTCAACGATCGCCGTCCCCGGCAATTCGCAATCCTGTGTCACACGGAAAATAATATCCGGCGTGCAATCCCACCATGGATGCCACGGCCACCACGGCCATAGTCTAAGGCGTTCCAGCGCAGGAACAGCAGGAATTTTTTTGAGCAATTTATCACGTACGGCTTCAAGGAATGACGGTTCGACAGGAATTTTTCCAACCGTTTCAGACGGTTCTCTTCCGGAGGCGAGAAATTTTTTCGTCTGTTCAATTGGCGGAGTGATTTGCAGATTTGCAAACTCATCTTCTCCAAGGAGTGGTTTGAATACGCTGATATCCGGCGCCGGATCCGGAATGGGGATCGGGTGCGGTAGCGGTATTTTCTGCAATTCCGGAATGATATGATTGACCAGCAGCGGTTCAAGTTCCCAGAAGCGGTGTCTCCACCACCACCAGGGATACCAGCCGCAGCACCATCTGAACTTGATTTCAAATGAGCCGTCAACGCTTGTTGTCGCACATCCGACATTTTGTTTGCTCACCCACCACCACCATGCATCGATGTCGTAGGCACAGACTTTCGCTCCCGGGACCGGTTTTCCGTCTCCGCATAAAACGCGTCCGTGTATGGTAAATGTACGGCACCATATTAACCACCAATGCCAGTAATAGGGGGGGATGATTATAACGGGAATTCTCAATTCTTTTGCCTCAACAAGCCGGCGAGTATTAATGGCGACGTTGAGCGTCTGCATGCCGAGTAACTCATCGTCATCTGCCGATTCTGGTCCGATCACCGCCCGGAGAGTTTTCGGTTTTTCTGATACCCCGAACGACACAATTCCTTTTCCCTGCGTGTCAAGTTTCACGATCCCGGAAGCCAGGATTTTATCGTTCGATTGAACAAGCAAGACCTTCAATTGTTGTTCGGGTTTGAATCCTTCAATTCCCGATGCATCAATTGGAATTTCGATATTGTAAGAGTTAGGGGAAGGCTTACCACCTTTAGTCGGTACATCCATAATTTTACCTCCTTTTATTTGTGAATAGTAATGTTAATGAATGATACCCTTTCCGATTTTTATTGCTTCCTTCGTCCGACAATTGCCCCGTGTTCTTTCCGACAGAAAGAATACGTGGTAAATCCGACCATGATCGATTATGGATCGGAGGTTGATTCAGAATAGAATCAGTTGATTGACTTTCGGCTTACTTTTTTCTTACCGGACGAGGAAGCCTATATCGAATCGAGCGCTTTTTTCACAAAGTGTGTGTACTATTTATGTCGTGAAGTCTCCTCCGTGTTAATTTGTCACCATCAGAAGTAAAAAAGTTACAAAATAATTCGAGATTATTATCGAACGTAGAAAATGGATATCTTAGGATATCAAGGCCGTATCTTTTGGAATATCCGAGGTTGATTCGTTTCATTCCGAAATAAATACTTCGAGATTTAAGGTTTTCTTGTGATTTTTAACGGTTTTTGGGGTAGTCAGTGTGAAATGGCAAAGTTGTTCGATTAGACTCGGCGACCTGTCCTTGCCTGCTCGCCGACGCCCGAAGGGCTTAGGCGAGCCTGTGTGCCGGAGGCCTTCGCCCCGGGCCGAAGGCTTCAGCGAAGGCGGGTACTACGGCAGGCAGGCGCCGGAATCCGTCGACTTGTCCGCCGGAACAGAGTGCAGGCGGAAAGCGGATGGAGGCGGAAGCCGTACCCTTCGGCACGCCTCCGGCGTGCTCAGTGTAGTACTTTAGTGCGGCGAAGCAGTACTTTAGTGCACCATACTAAAGGACTGCTCGCACCATTCCGTGGTGCTCACCACAAGTGGTTCGATCACACTATCAGCAATAAGGAGAAAAATGAAGATTGTAAATGAGAAAAGCCTTGCTTTAATCCGCGTACGTTCGTAATATTTGGCATTATATTTAGGTTTATTCACGCAGCATAAAATGCGCAGCTACAATCCCGCGCATAGATCACCGGCGTTTAACATATAATAACCTAGTCAATCTGTTTGCGAGGTCATTCATGAAAATTGCAATAACTTCAGATATTCATCTGGGGGATGCGAAGTCGGCGATGGCTTTTAAGGATCAACTATCGGGAGATATTTACGTCGGAAGTAAATATGAAGAATTCACAAAAACAATCAAAGGACGGTTTGGAAACGACCCGTTGGATTACCTTATATTACTGGGAGACATATTTGATTTTTCCGTCTGTTGTTATTATGAATCGTATGAAATAGGAAAACATTTTTTCCAGGAGCTGAAGAATGATAACATAACGAAAGAAATCATTTATGTTCCCGGTAACCATGACTTTGATATCTGGAATACGGTGGAATATCAGGCGAATATTTTAAACCGTATCCAAAATCATAAACTCCCAAGACAATTCAGAATGTCCGTACCCGGTATAATAGATGATAGAGCAAAATCTTTAATCAACGGATTTACTATTCATAACGTCAGTGCAAAAACAATAGCCGGTCAGCCTAAATATGCAGGACTGTTCCTTGACGGGATCACAGACCCTGATCTACCATTCAATTTTGTTTACCCGAATATTTATTTTATAACCGAAGAGGAAACAATACTTATCACGCATGGGCAATATCTTGAGCCGTTCTGGTCCGTTATGGGAGAATGGGCATTGAAAATAATCGACGGCGATCTTGATGTCAAAGATCAAAAACTTCTTGACATGCAGGAATGGGTTGCAATCAATTTTCCGTTGAGCCAGATGAGTTGTTCTGCTCTCGGACAAGCAGGCCCGCTGACGAAAGTCGTTCAAAAGCTCGAACACGAACTGAAAGATAGAAATGTCCAAAGAGTAAAAACATATTTGGACCGTCTGGAAACCGAGATCAAAACCCATCTAAAGGGAATTGGGAAGTTCATCGTCCCAATAGGTTATTATTTTGCCAAAAATGCGATTTTAAAGGCTTTATCAAACATGAAAGATACCAGATACAGGACGGAATTTATGAAAGATCCGGCAGTTCAAGAGCGTTTTAAAAATTTTTACAATTCGACCGTTTATGAAATAAGTGAGATAAAAGATAAATATGGTGTAGATATTCCTCTGCCGACAAAAATGATATTCGGGCATACACACCAGCCTATTCCGTGGAACTCGCCAGAAGCTCTATCCATTGAATTACCTGAGTTACCTAAAGGTACCTCATTTAAAATGTTCAATACGGGTGGTTGGTTGAACGAGATTAACGTACATAATGTACCGAAATTTTGCGGTGCAGAAATATTCTTTTATGAGTCGGGAAAAGGATTTTCATCAGTTGGTATCGGTTAGGCTCATTAAACCGCATTTACAATAACAATAAGACGCAGGTAATAATGGAGATAAAATGGCGAATATCTTAATCAAGGAAATTGAACAGGACCCCGATCTATCCGGATACAATCTGAACGATCTTCCCTTATTATCGAGGCTGAAGTCCCGGTATCTAAGAGCTAAAACGGCTGTGTGCATCGAAAGAGCAAAACTTATTACAGATTACATGAGAAATCCTGATTATCCCGATGAACCGGTGGAAATCACAAGGGCGAAGGCGATCAATTGCTACCTTAGTAAAAGAGAGCCTGTTTTTCATAATGAAAATCTTATAGGAGGTTCATCGACTTCAAAAGAAATCGGAGCGCCTGTTTATCCCGAACTACTCGGCATAAGTATATGGCCCGAGCTCGACACAATCAGCACACGAAAAACAAATCCTCAACTTCTGACAGAAGAGGAAGCTAACCTATTAAATTATGATGTATTTCCCTTCTGGATGGATCGAACAATCCTTGAGGTGACAAGGGAAAAACTTATTCAAGAAAATAGATCTGAACTCAAAGCTCTAAAGCTGATGGAAAAAATTGCGTTTTTTATGGCAGGTAAATCGACCGTAATTTCACATACCGTTCCTTATTATGAGAAAGCTTTAAGTAAAGGATTGATTGCCATTATTGAAGAAGCAAAACAAAAAGTGGAAGAATTAAGAACAAAAAAGTCGGATCCGGAAGTACAAGAAAAGATTATATTCTATGAAGCCGTGCAAATAGCAATGCAGGGAATTATAAATTATGCACAAAATCTGTCGAAAAAATCATTGGAATTATCGGTCAAATCATCAACCGAGGAGGAAAGAAAGAATTTTCTCGAAATGGCCAAAATTTGTGCAAAAGTTCCTGCCCGGCCTGCTGAAACCTTTCGAGAAGCGATAAATGGTCTGTGGCTGTGTCATGTCGGGATCCTGGCAGAAAACGTTAACATGGCAATGAGCCCCGGTAGACTAGATCAGGTTCTTTACCCCTATTTCAAGAAAGATCTTGAGCAAAATCGAATTGACGTCAAGGATGCATTGACCCTTATCGGTTGTCTGTGGTTAAAAATTTCAGATAATACCAATCTTGTTCCGGAAAGCGCTGAGAAAATGTTTGGCGGTGCAGGATCTGTGCCGGCGGTAACCCTTGGAGGAATTGATAAAGATGGAAACGATGCCGTAAATGATTTAACATATCTGATGCTTAAAATAACTGAGCTTCTCGTAATTAAAGATCCGAATGTTAATGCCCGTTATCATAATAAAATAAACGATAAAAAATATCGTGATAGAGTAATCCGCGTCATAATAAATACAAAGGCGATACCCGCTTTTTATAACGATACGGCCAATATAATCTCTTTGGAAAATCAAGGCGTTAGAACTGATCATGCGCGGGATTACGCGATTGTCGGATGTGTCGAGTTAGGCAGCGCCGGTAGGGAATATATGTCTACATCGTCGATATTGTTGAACCTCACGGCAGCGATGGACATGACTCTCTTTAATGGAAAACGTCCGTACATCACGGGCGATCTACAAGTCGGTCCTCAAACAGGCAGGCCGGAAGACTTCAAAACTTTCGAAGAATTTCAAACGGCATTTGAAACACAGTTAAAGTCGCTAATTGAAATGGCGATCGGGTTGAACGAAGAGCTGGGTAAAGCCCATCAGAAACTACTGCCGACGCCGCTTCTTTCCTGCTTTTTTGAAGGTCCCATGGAAAAAGGAAAGGACTTGATCTTCGGCGGGGCTATGTATAACTCTTCGGGTGTGACACACGTTGGTTTTGCAGATGTTTGCGATTCCTTAAACGCCATTGAAGATATGGTCTATTTGAAAAACGTAGCAACGATGACTCAACTGATGGATGCTGTCGATAAAAATTTCGAATATTATGAAAGAATCCATGATTATATCAAGAATTTTGTTCCAAAGTTCGGTATGGACGATTCGATTGCAGAACATCCGATTGCCGTGAAGAATTCTCAACGCCTGATCCGTTTTCTGTACGATCTTTATCAGGGGCATACAAATTATCGCGGCGGTAAATACAGACCGGCGTTTTGGACGATGACAAATCATGCGGGTCTTGGTAAAATCGGTAGAACTCTTCCAAACGGCAGGAAAAATTATGAGGTATTCTCAAGTGGTATAACCCCTGCGTCGCAATGTGCCAGGGATCTGACCGGAGTATATAAATCTGTTGCTGAGCTGGGCAGCAAATTCATCCCGGGAGGTGTTGCATTGAACATGAAATACACACCCCAACTGCATTCGGACGATGGAACATCGTACCTGGAACGTTTCGCCGATATGCTTGAAAGTTATTTTTCACTCGGAGGGATGCAGGTTCAATACAATATCCAGACCTATGAAACGCTGCGGGATGCCCAGAAACACCCTGATAAATATCCCGAATTAATAGTCAGAGTTTCCGGATACTCAGCATACTTCAAAGATTTAAATGAAGCCATGAAACATGAATTGATCACCCGTACGCAATACAGTCTCTTTTCGGGAAAAGCCGAACCTTTGAACAATTCGGATGAAGGAGGTCAATGAGAATGCAAAATCTATTTCGAAAACTCATTACACAGATGGCGAACTTCTTCCGGAGAGTAGTATTGAAACGGTTGATAAAAAAAATAAACAAAGTCATCCGGAATATAGAAAGCGAAATAATGGATGATTTCCTTGAGCTATTGCTCAAAATCATACGACTTGTTCTCCTGGTCGATAACAATTACCGTAGAAATATTGTGGGTTTTAAGGCTCGATACGCTTTTAGAAGTGCAGACGGGAAAATCACCACGTCCGCAATATTCAATGATAACAAAATGATAATAAAGGGAAATGAAATAAAAGATACCAATGTGACCGTGATCTTTAAGGATGGTAAAGCGTTATGGGAATTCCTGATGGCGGAAGATCCCGATGTATTTTCTTTCGTGCTTGAAAATAAGCTCAGCTATAACGGCAATTTGAATTATTTGATGAAATTCGGTTACATGGCAAAACATCTGAAAGTGATTTTCGGAATCTGAATTGATTATGAAACCCTTAATATTTGATATCGTTCATGGATCCTTTGTCGATGGACCCGGCATCCGAACGGTTGTTTTTATGAAAGGATGTCAGTTAAGATGTGTGTGGTGTCAAAATCCGGAATCTCAGAACATAAAACCTGATACGATTTATTATAGAGATAAATGCATCAACTGTGGAAATTGCACGAGCGGTTGCTACTCGATGGCAAGATTGCAAATCGGACAATATATATCGCCTGAAGAACTTGTGAAAATGATTCTTCGTGACCGGGTTTTTTATCAATCCTCTTCAGGCGGGGTTACCTTCACCGGCGGTGAACCGTTGCTATTTATCGACTATCTTTCAAGCGTATGCAAACTATTGAAAAGAGAAAATATCCATATTGCCGTTGAGACCTGCGGTTATTTTCAATTCGAAGAATTTAAAGACAAATTATCTTCTCTTATAGATCTTTTCCTTTACGATATAAAAATCGTGGACCCGGCACAACACATAAAATATACCGGGAAATCGAATGATATTATCCTGGATAATTTCAAAAAACTGATTGATCTTGGTATCGACATAGTACCGAGAATCCCTCTAATTCCCGATTATACCGCGACAAAAGAGAATCTGTCTCTTATCGCCGAATTATTCAGATCATACAGGATTCATAAATATTCATTCCTTCCCTATAATCCTTCGGGTATCGATAAAATGAAAAGATTAAGCCGAGAACCTGAGAAGGGATTAAGGATCAAGCCAATGACGATCGATGAAGAACGAAATTGGATAGAATTTTTTTCAAGTAGAATAAATAATATATCCGGACAATATATAAATATAGGGAGCATACCATGGTTCAAGTAGATTTACCCGCGGCATTCACTATGGGACAGTTATTAGCTTTATCCTCAAAGAAATATTTGAAAAATGAACCCGACATCTTCAAAAACAAACTATTGGGTCCATTGAATCTTTATCTATCTTGCGGCTTTTCACCCGTAGGATTATTTCTTTTGATAGGATGGCCTGCCTGGGAAGTAATGTATATTTCAGGTTGGATAGAAAATCCTGCCAATCATCCTCTGGTTGCAGGATTTTATATCGGCTTTTTAATCGCTATGATGCTTCTTGGAAACATAGGGTTCATGTTAGCACATCATTTATACCGGAGAAATAAAGATAAACTTGTAGTCTATGGTCTCATTATCGGTTGTGTGCTTACCTTTTTACCTTTTTTACTCCGTTGGGGCGTCTGGTGGAAAGTGGGAACCCAGATTGAAATCGATGCAAATATGGGATATTCATTCTGGCAGCCCCCATTTTTTTACGGTTGGTTAGCGATAATGAGCTATCTTGTCATTACGACTCTGTTCGCTGTATACTGGTTCAAAAAAGTGAGCAGTAAAATTTAGTGTAACTTATCAAGGAGGACAACATGTTAGCAATGGATATCCCCGTTTCAATGATGGCTGGAATGGTTCTTGCGGAAGCAGGAAAAGATTTGATAAAAAGTGACAATAAGGAGAAAATTACTTTTTTGAAAGTAGTTGTGCTGATGTACGGCGCAATATTTATTGCTCCGACTCCCGGGTATTATTTTTCCGGTTGGCCTGCATGGGAAACCAATTTTATGTGGGAATGGGTCGATCATATATTGGATTCTCCTGTAAGGGCGGCATTTTCATATGTTTTATTGGCAGTTGCCGTTATACCGACCTACCTCGGTTTAATCGTCGCGATGAAGCTGATAAAAAAAGGCAAGGAAAAACTGGTACGAATAAGCTATATCTCATTACTTGTCCTGGTTGGATTTATTATCCTGGCATTAAAAGATATTACTCTTAATGTATCCAGTACCTATGCGAAGTATCAGGCCGCCGAGTTCTATTCATTCTGGACGCTTCCATTCGCGACCGGATGGGCAATAACTTCGCTTTATTTTTGGGGGTCTCTGGTATTGTTTTATTTATGGCTTCGAAAGAAAAAATAGTGTTTTCTATTGCAGAAGATTAATAAATTTCCATTCTGGATTTTTCGACCGGATTCAGCATTAAGGGCAGCACTTCACCTGGGGCGTCCTAAAATACTACTTCGCTGTGTCAATGGACGACTCGGTCGAGTGAAGTCTAGCACCCATCCAATTATATGATTGTTTTTTAAACTTTGATGGTACTGTGCCCCTTCGTTTGTATACGGAAAAACAGTACCGCTTCGCGGTAATTAATTGTAGGGGCACTAGCTAACGTCACTTAGGATTTTTAGAATACTCGACAGCAAGGGCTTTCACCGGGTTGACGCTATGACGTATGGTTTTGAATTCCGTATTCTCCGGAGGCTTCCTTTTATCCCCACGCGATGGCTCGATAATGCTGAGCTGGCTCTCGAACGATTAGTGCACCGATTCGATATTCCATATCTTTCGTATTCGGGATGGGTGTACACGGGTGTATTTGTGAAAGCGTGAGTGCTGTGATTTGAAGAGAGGCTGTGTGCATCGAGCCCCCACACACTTCGTCATCCCGAACTTGTTTCGGGATCTTGTAAACTGCGTTATATGCAATGATGGCTGTTATTAAGATTTCCCGTACTTTACAAATGTATTGTTCCGGTATTCCCGGAAAGCAGTTTCAAGTTCTTCTTCTGTATTCATGACTACAGGTCCGTACCATGCGATGGATTCGCCTATCGGTTTTCCGGATATCAGGAGAAATCCGATGGAACGGCCTTCTGTCTGAACGACTATTTGATCGCCGTCATCAAACAACACAAGATTTCCGTTGGAAGCGTACGAATCCCTTTCTTCACAAAGGAATCCCTCTCCTTCGATCACATATGCGAAAACGGTATATCCTTTTTTAGTTGCATGAATAAATTCCGAGTGTGCCGGCACGGAAATATCGAGATACTCGGGATCTACGACGATATCCTTCACGGGTCCCGCCGTATTCTTGTAGGAACCGCATACGAGTTTTATCTTTGTACCGTTTTCCAGAACCACTTCCGGAATATCCGATTGTTTTACTTCACGGTATCGCGGATCCATCATTTTGCGGGAAGCCGGAAGATTTGCCCAGAGTTGAAACCCGTACATTGCGCCCTGCTTATCTCCCTTTGGCATTTCCTGATGAATAATACCGCTTCCGGCCGTCATCCATTGAACATCACCCGGAGAAATGACCCCGCTGTTTCCCATGCTGTCTTTGTGTTCTACGGTTCCTTTGAGCACGTACGTGATCGTCTCAATTCCACGGTGAGGATGCCACGGGAATCCTCTGATGTAATCATCCGGATGATCGGACCGAAAATCATCCAGAAGAAGGAAGGGATCGAATTGAGGTACTTCTTTATTTCCCATCGCCCGTTTAAGCCGTACACCCGCTCCTTCAAGAAAAGGCTGGCTTTTGAAGATCTTCTTTATTTTCCTCGTTTCCATAAAACCCCCTTTGCATTTGACGTCGGTTCCCTCGATGCTTGCCCCGAGCTCAGGAACCTGGCTTATGAATTGCCGGGTCATCGAGTCAAAAAGATTTTTTTAAGCAGCCATATCGAGATGACCTCTGAGCCAGAGGATCATTAGCCCGACTTCGTCGGTTGAAGTCTGACGACCATGAGTAACCGATTCAGAACTTCAAAGTAAATACCGTATTCCGACCAGGTTCTGAAATAACCGAGATAGATCCATGATGCAGCTGCATGATCTGGCGTGAAAGACTGAGTCCGATGCCCGAACCGTCCGGTTTCGTTGTAAAAAACGGAATGAATATTTTTTCCAAAGCTTCCTTCTGTATGCCGGGACCATTGTCGATGATCTGGACTATCGGACGACCCGCATTTCCCATACCCGCACTGAGTAAGGCTTCTCCATCCGGTTTTGTACCGGCCCAATCCAGAGCATTCTGCAGTAGATTGATAAGCACCTGTTCGACCAGATTGAGATCCGCGGTGATTTCAAGCGTTTCCGGTTCGATGGACTGTGTAAACCGAATGCCTCTTTCATCAAATTTGGTTTGCATAAGAGGTACCACACGGTTGAAAAGCTCCCGGATGGGGACGATCTCGAATTCCGGTTTAGGAATGCGAGTGAGTTTTCGGTAAGATTCTACGAACTTTAAAAGCCCCTGACTTCGGGATTCAATTGTGGTAATTGCCTGTGATACATCCTGGACTGATTCCCGTATCTCAGGATATTTTTCTAGATCTGTGGAAGCGTTTCCTAAAAGACGATTTGCAGTAGATGCCAGTGAAGCAATCGGAGTAATCGAATTCATAATTTCATGCGTCAGAACCCGGATTAGATTCTGCCATGCCTCCAATTCTTTTTCCTCCAATTCGCTCTGGATGTTCTGAACCGAGATCAATGTGAGCGGTTCATTCTGAAGAATAAAGCGGGTCGCATAAAGAGACAACATCGCGGTATCTCCGGATTCGGATTTCTGAATCTGGATCTGAGTTCTTTCACCCGATTCAAGTTGACGTACGCGAGTCGGCAGGTTCCGTTCGAGGATGCGTAATTGGTCGATATGTTTTAGCTGCGGCATGCCCAGGATCTTTTTCGCCAATGGATTGACGAGGTCGATTTTCCCGTCTTCTTTAAACACGATGATGCCTACACCGATGTGCTGGACGATCGTCTGGAGATAACGAAAATGAGCCTCCTTTTCGGATCTGGTCTTTTGAAATGCCTCAATCACACGGTCAAATGCGGTTCTCAGGGGTTGGAGGGATTTATCCTTTGATGAGAATGAAAACGTTTGAGAAAAATCAGAATACTCAATGGCCTGGAAAAAACGGACCATGTCACGCTGTGGCCGCTCAATAATATGCAACAATTGAAAAATTTGAAAGATTAGAAGACACAAAATCAAGAGGGTAAGGACTGAAATGCCAAATAGAGGAATCAAGTATACCAGGTATCCCACTGTTATCAGAATGAGGAGCATTCGGATTGCATAATGCCAACGAAGGCGGCTATAAATCATATTTTTCCATCCTGCGATAAAGCGATGTGCGTGTAATTCCTAATGCTTCGGCAGCTTTTGTGACATTTCCTTGATGCATAATTAGTGCCTTCCGTAGAAGCATTTTTTCCGCTTCTTCAAGGTTGAGACCATCGAATATTATCCGGTCGGAATTGCTTACAGGATACGCGAGAGCAAAATCCGAAGGCAGATATGACTGACCTTCGTGTAAAATCACGGCACGTTCTATCATATGCCGTAATTCCCTCACATTGCCGGGCCATGGATACTGTTCGAATTGGCGATAGGTTTGCTTATCCACACACTGAATCGGCTTATCATATTTCCGGGAATACAGGCCGATGAAAAAGTCGATCAGAAGCGGGATATCTCCTCGGCGCTCGCGGAGCGGCGGAAGATGTATTTCAACCGTGTTGATCCGGTAGAGAAAATCCTGCCGGAATATGTCTTGGGTAATCCCTTCGTGAACCTGTTTGTTTGTAGCACAGATAAGACGGATATCGAAGGGAATCGGTTTGTTGGATCCCACACGGATAACCTGCCGGGTTTCCAGAACACGGAGCATCTTCGCCTGCAGCGGGAGGGGCAAATTTCCGATCTCATCCAGAAAAAGCGTACCGCCGGAAGCCGCCTCGAATTTACCGGCCCGATCGGCCTGTGCGTCGGTAAACGCTCCCTTAACATGGCCGAAGAGTTCGCTCTCGAACAGGGCTTCCGGAACTGCACCGATGTCGACACCGATGAACACACCCTCGACTCTTTTTGACCGGCGATGGATGGCACGCGCGACAAGTTCCTTGCCGGTGCCGTTTTCTCCCAGGATCAGAATGTTGGCATCAGTTCCGGCCACCTTTTCGATTGTTTGAAAAATCATTTGCATGGCCGGACTCGTGCCGATCATATCATGAAAAGGTTGATCCATGGCTTCGCTCAGATGCCGCTGGCGTACCTCAAGTTGCCGGACTCTGGATCGTGAGCCCCGGAGCTGCATCGCGGACGAAAGTGTGCCCAGCAGTTTTTCGTTCTGCCATGGTTTCAGTACGAAATCAATCGCACCGGCCTTTACTGCCCGAACCGCAGTTTCAATATCGCCGTAAGATGTGATGAGGATAACGATTGAGGAGGGGTCAATTTCAAGGATCTTTTGCAGCCAGTGAAATCCTTCGACGCCGCTTGTGACATCGCGCGTGAAGTTCATATCGAGTAATATGACATCGATAGTCTCGTTCTTCAGTATGCCCGGAAGAGCTGCCGGATTTTTTTCGGTCAGCACAAAATAGGGGACCTGTTTCAGGAGCAATTTTGCGGCTGTAAGAACGTCTTCATTGTCATCCACAACGAGGACGGTTCCAAGAGGTTGCTTCATTACAATCTTCTGTCAGAAATTGAGAATTCTTCGATTTTTATTCATATCCAGGGATACAAACTACAAAAATGATACCGTCTGAAATATCATTAATAATGAGGCTATTGTCAACAAAAACTGTCCGTTTCCGTACACCGGTGTAACGAAACCGGATAGAATCAATAGTCGAAAAACCGAGAATTGCGTTGAAATCACTCTGGCACAATCGTTGCTTAAATAGATGGTGTGTCTTCTGTAAAAGGAAAATGAAATGAATATGAATACGATGGATCGGCCTCTTCAAAAGAAAAAATGGACCTTGAGACGCATCGCGATGATCGGAATCCCCTCGGCTCTCGTTATTTTTTTTCTCATCAATATATTATTCGGTGATCATAGTAGAAGACTCAATGTAGAAAAAGAAAAAATAACCATATCGACTGTCGCCCGCGGGACTTTTCATGATTATATCCCCGTGACAGGTGTGGTCCTTCCGATAGAAACCTTTTTCCTTGATGTTGTCGAAGGGGGAAGGGTAATTCAAAAATATGTTGAAGAAGGCGCAGTTCTTAAAGCGGGGGACCGTATCATAAAACTTGAAAATATTAATCTCACGCTGCAGACGATTTACAACCAATCCCAGGTTGTCCAGCAGGAAAATAATCTCAGGACTTTCAAGTTAGCATTAGAACAGAACAGGCTGAACCTTCAGACCCAAATCCTGAATCTGAATGTTCAGATTCTAAATCAGAGGCGTATCTATGAGATGAATAAGAAGCTCTTTGAGAAGGATCTGATTCCTAAAAATGAATTTGAGAATAGCCGCGATCAATATGAATGTCTTGTTCAAAGTCGTGATCTTTCTCTGCGATCATATACATTGGACTCGCTTTCGCGGGAAGAACAGATAAAGCAATTAGAAATTACGGTAAAACAGTTCCAGAAGAATATGAAATTGATCGAAGATCAGTTTTCAAATTTAATGGTCCGGGCACCCATTAATGGTCAGCTGACGGCGTTGAATGCAGAAATCGGAAAATCGATTGTGCCCGGACAAAACATCGGACAGATAGATAATACGGAAGCGTACAAAGTCCGGATCGATATCGACGAGCATTATATCGCGCGTGTACGGGAAGGCCAGACCGGTGAATGTACTTTTGATGATCGGACATACAAGCTGAAGATTACCAAAGTGTTCGTCCAGGTTACCGATGGTAAATTTCAGGCAGACATGCATTTTATTGGTGATGCGCCGAAGGGTATACGGAGAGGACAAACGCTGCATATCAAATTAGAATTAGGCGGAATGAGTGATGCATTGCTGGTGGAGGCAGGTGGATTTTACCAGACAACGGGGGGACAATGGATTTTCGTCCTTGATAAATCGGGCAGCACTGCAGTGAAACGGACAATAAAAATCGGCAGGCAAAATCCTCAATACTATGAGTTGCTGGAAGGGCTGGAAGCGGGTGAGAAGATCATTACTTCATCGTATGAGAATTACGGTGAAACGGAAAAATTGATTCTCAAATAAGTACAAACTTAAGGAATACTCACAATGATAAAAACCAAAAATCTTAAAAAAATCTATACGACGGAGGAAGTGGAAACCACCGCCCTGAACAACGTGAATTTCGAAGTGAAAAAGGGTGAGTTCGTTTCCATCATGGGACCATCGGGCTGCGGCAAATCCACATTGCTTAACCTGATCGGCATGCTCGACAGTCCGACAGAGGGAGAATATCGTTTTTTCGACGAGGAGGTATCCGGATATTCCGAGAGGCAGAGAGCTCATATACGGAAGCACAACATTGGCTTTGTGTTCCAGAGCTTTAATCTCATTGACGAATTGACGGTCTTCGAAAACATCGAGCTTCCGCTCCTTTACCAAAAGGCATCGCCATCCGACCGGAAAAAGCGAGTCCGTGAGGCGATGGAAAAAATGCAGATCATGCACAGAAAAGGTCATTTTCCGCAGCAGCTCTCCGGCGGACAGCAGCAACGTGTGGCCGTGGCACGGGCGCTTGTGGGCAACCCGAAGCTCATTTTAGCAGATGAACCCACCGGCAACCTTGACTCGGCTCACGGGGAAGAAGTGATGGAAATGTTGTCCAAATTGAATGAAGCCGGCACGACCATCATCATGGTCACCCATTCTCCGGCGTATGCCGAATACGGCAACCGGGTCGTCCACTTGTTTGACGGGCACATCGTGACCGAAAATATGAAAGGGAAGTTTCATGTTTAAGAATTATTTGAAAATGGCAGTTAGAAATTTGTTCCGCCATAAAATGTTTTATTCCATCAATATCTTTGGGTTAGCGATTGGGATGACTTGTTCCCAGTTGATCATGTTGTATGTTACCAACGAGCTGAGTTTTGACCGATTCCATGTCGGCGCTGATCGCATTTTTCGGATTTGTATGACAGGCCGTATCGGAGGCAAGGATCTCCACATAGCAAGAAGTGTCCGCCCGATGGCATCAACGCTTGTAAATGAATTCCCTGAAGTAGAGCAAGCCACCCGAATCAATCGGCTGCCGATTGTCTCCGTGAGAGTCGGGAACCAGAACTTTGTGGAAAAACAGGTACTCTTCGTCGATGATAATTTCTTCTCGATGTTCAACTTTAAGCTAAGCGAAGGGGACGTTCGATCGGTGCTTGCTGCACCTGCCTCTGCCGTACTCACTGAAGAGACCTGTAGGAAATATTTCGGAACTTCACAAGCCATTGGTAAAAGCTTCGAGGTCGAAAACCATCCATTCAAAATAGCCGGCATTGCTAAGAATCCTCCTCAGAACTCTCACTTTCATTTTAACATTCTGCTGCCAATGTCTTCTGATCCCAGCATTACCAGTAGAGCAACGGACTGGGGAGATAATTACTTGCTGACCTACGTCAAATTGAAGGAGGGGGTCTCCAGCCAGGATCTGGAAGCAAAGTTTCCTGAAATGATAAGAAAGCATGTTGGTTCCGTCATCCTCGCGGCTACAGGACGTTCCTTCGAAGAATTTGAGCAGCAGGGAAATGCATACAAGGTTCACCTTCAGCCGCTCGTGGATATCCACTTGCATTCTCACTTAGAGGATGAGATTGAAAGCAACAGTGACATCAAATACGTCTATATTCTTTCCGTCATCGCTGGGTTGGTGGTACTCATTGCTTGTATGAATTTCATCAACCTTTCAACAGCCTGTTCAACCATGCGTTCCAAAGAGATTGGAATTCGGAAGGCGGTTGGCAGCGGAAAGGCACGGCTGATAGGCCAATTCTTATTCGAGTCGATTACTCTTGCTTTCCTTTCCATGTCGCTTGCCTTGTTGGTGACTGAGCTGTTGCGCCAACCATTTGGATCGTTATTAGGAGGCTCGCTTTCATATGCCTTCATCGGATTACCTTGGGCTTTGTTGGCTTCTACGGGAATTCCTGTTGTTATAGGACTGTTGGCAGGACTCTATCCCGCATTTTATCTTGCTTCGATGAGGCCCGTCGCGATACTGGGGAAAGGTGATCAAAAAATCGTTGGGAAGAGAAGCGCTCGGAATATCCTGGTCGTTTTTCAATTTGCTGCATCAATTGGATTAATAATCTGTACACTAATGATTAGCCAGCAAATCACATATCTGCTTACCCATGACGTCGGCTTTGACAAGGAGCATGTGCTGGTCATTTCCAATGTGGGGAATCGAATATCCGGTGGTTGGAAGGCTTTCAAATCCGATGTAATGGGTCAAGCTGCAGTTGTCAGTGCAAGCATCGCAACGCGAGTTCCCTTTACAGGAAACTTAGAAAGCTCGACTGTGTATCTCTCGGAAGGCAGTTCTGAGGCTCATCTCTTCCGAAACTTGGATGCGGACTATGATTTCACCCGTACACTGGGACTGGAATTGGTGGCGGGACGGAGCTTTTCGCCGGACTTTGGGGCAGATCAAAACTGCGTCTTGCTGAATGAATCTGCAGTTCGAGAGTTGGGATGGACAAAGGCTGTTGGAAAGACTATTGTGTGCAGAAATAATCTGAGACTTCAAGTGCTTGGCGTCATCAAGGATTTCAATTACGAATCGCTGCGTGGGGGGATTAAGCCATTGGCTATCCACCTTGGGGCGTTCGGAGACTGGATTTTGTTGCGCATCAGGTCTACCAATATCCACGATGCTGTCAGTATCATTGAAAAAAAATGGAAGGAGTATGCTCCGGCCGCACCATTTGAGTATTCCTTCCTAGATGAGAACTTCAACTCTCTATATCGCACTGAACAACGGCTTCAAGGAATATTGTGCTTCTTTAGTATCATTGCCGTGGCAATTGCTTGTATGGGCTTATTCGGCCTGGTGACTTTTCATGCCGAAACTCGGACCAAGGAGATAGGCATACGTAAGGTTTTGGGAGCTCCAGTCGCCAGTCTCATCTTGATGTTGACTCGAGAGGTGTTGAAATGGGTGTTGCTGGCTAATCTCATCGCATGGCCAATAGCCTGGTACGCCATGAACAAATGGCTCCAGAATTTCGCTTACCGGATCAATTTAGCTATCTGGTTGTTTTTGCTATCAGGACTGGTTGCTTTGGCAATTGCATTGTTGACTGTGAGCTGGCAGGCGGTGAAGGCGGCGACAGCAAATCCTGTTCAATCCTTGAGATACGAGTAAAGATAATTCAATATTTTTTTATAAACACTAACAAACAAAAAGGAGACAATCATGAAAAACATTTTAACGTTGATATTTGTGGCGCTATTAGTTAGTGGCGCTTGCTCACATGAGAAAGGGGTTCCCGCAAACCTGCTAGATCGTACTTGGAGCAAAACCTCCACAAATCCCCCAGCTACTTTTACACTGATCTTTAAGCGCGACAGCACTTTCATATTCGGAAGTACAATGAACCCGAGTTCAGACCCTATTAGGTATCGTTGTGATAATGAAGTTCTCACGTTTCCCGCCTCCAATGGTTGTGCAGTTGAAGGCAAGTACAAAATTACAGTTAAAGGGGATGAACTGATTTTCAAAACTGTAGATGATCAGTGTGCAGGTAGAAAAGTTGTAATAGAAGGGACCTGGAAATTCTCAAAAGACAAGAAGTGAGAGGAATTGTCAAATCTCAAGAGAAAACTGTGCAGCCTCAGTTGCCATGGCGTTGGGGATTGCGCTGTTGACAGTCAATCGGCAGGCCATTCGGGCGGCGACGGCAAATCCGGTTAATTGTCTGAGGTATGAATAACCCAATGATGGAAAATATAAAGATGACAGGCGACCTGAAATCTCGATTCAATACACGGAGAAGGGGTCATGGAACTGCTTTCCAAATTAAATGAAGCCCGCGCGACCATCATCATGGTCACCCACTCTCCGGCCTACGCTGAATACGGGAACAGGGTCGTTCATTTATTTGATGGGCATATTGTAACCGAGAACATGAAGGGTAAGTTTCATGTGTGAATGTCAAATCAAGATTCCAGTGAATCCTGATTCTAGCAATTGATCAGAAGGAAAAAAATCATGCTATGGCATAATTTACTTATTTTGTTAAGAAATTTTAAACGAAACAAAAGTTCGTTTTTCATCAATCTAATCGGCCTTTCTACTGGATTGGCCTGTGCCTTACTTATTTACTTATGGGTGAATGATGAACTACACATAGACAAGTTTCATAAAAACGATAAACACTTGTATCAAGTGATGCAAAATATACCCACTCCCAACGGCATTATGACACTCAATCCGACCCCTGGCCCGTTAGCCGAAGCATTGGCAAAGGAAATGCCGGAGGTTGAACATGCCGTTTCTGTGATCCCTGTTTCTTTTTTAAATCAGAGAGGAATACTTGCGAACAATGATATAAAGTTCAAAGCCAGCGGACTCTTTGTGAGCAAGGATTATTTTAATGTTTTTTCTTATGATTTGCTGCAAGGAAATCGAAATCAGGTACTGTCAGATAAAAAAGCCATTGTCATTTCCGAAGCATTGGCGCAAAAATTATTCAATACGACAGAGAATATCATCGGAAAAACGGTTGAATGGAATCAGCAGGGAACCGATGGACATTATTGGATATCCGGGATTTTTAAAAATCTGCCATCCAATTCATCAGCTCAATTTGATATTTTATTGAATTACCAAGTGTTCTTAGATAAAAAACCGGATTTGTATCTTTGGAGCAACAGCTATCCATCAACATTTATTACTTTAAGAGAAGGGACAAACATCAAGCACTTCAACCAGAAATTGGCTGCGGATATAAAAACATTTAACCGGAGCACTTTCTTTATTCAGAGATATTCAGATAAATATCTTTTTGGAAAATACGAAAATGGTGTCCCAACGGGAGGAAGGGTCGTTTATGTCCGACTCTTTTCCATCATCGCACTTTTTATCTTGTTCATCGCTTGCTTTAATTTTATGAACCTGACTACAGCAAATGCCATGAAGCGAATGAAAGAGGTCGGTGTAAAAAAGACAATCGGAGCAAACAGGGTAACGCTCATGTTTCAATATATGGGAGAAGCAATGTTCATTTCGTTTTTATCCCTTACGATTGCACTTCTGCTTGCCGAGTTGCTGCTTCCGCAATACAACGCGATTACAGGGAAACATCTTGGCATCGTTTTCAATTTAAATCTTATTTTATCTGTTTTGGGAATCACCCTGTTTACAGGCCTTATCTCAGGCAGCTATCCGGCGATTTACCTTTCGGGATTCAATCCGGCAACCATATTGAAAGGGAAAATGAATACTTCAAAAGGTGAACTCTGGACACGAAAAGGATTGGTCATTCTTCAATTTTCCATATCGGTGATATTAATCGTATCGGTTTTGGTGATATACAAACAGATGCAATTGATTCAAACGAAAAACCTGGGATTTAACAGGGACCATATCATCTATTTTGAAAAAGGTGAAATCAATATTGAAAATAATGCAAAATCTGGAAAAAACTTCGATGATTTTATGCTCAGAATAAAAAACATACCTGGAGTGGTCAATGCCACCAATTTCGGACATCTTATATCAAAAGAACATGGTTCAACCACCGGCGTTTATTGGGAAGGGAAAAGCCCCGATGATCAAACATCCTTCGCCAATTTAAATGTCGGCTATGACTTTATCGAAACTCTTGGCATTGAAATGAAAGAAGGTCGGACTTTTTCGAGGGATTTTGGAGCAGAAAAGTCAACCATTATCTTTAATGAAACGGCTATCAAACAAATGGGACTGAAGAATCCTGTTGGAAAAAATGTCAATTTATGGGGCGAGAACAGGCAAATCATTGGTGTAACGAAAGATTTCAATTTCGAATCGCTCTATCAATCCAGCGCTAAACCGCTTTTCTTTAATTTTACCATGGACCAATCCGCTTCCCAAATTATGGTTAAACTCAAAGCTGTGACGGAACGAGCAACCATTGAACGTCTTGAAAAATTTTATAAAGAATACAAACACGGTCTGCCCCTTGAATTCAAATTTCTGGATGATGAATACCAGGCTTTATATGCATCGGAAATGCGGGTTGCAGTCTTATCCAGATACTTCGCCGGACTTGCCATCATTATTTCCTGTCTGGGTCTGTTTGGCCTGGCCGCTTTCTCTGCCGAAAGAAGACGCAAGGAAGTCGGCATACGAAAAGTATTAGGTTCAAGTGAGTTTGGCATCATCACTCTTTTGACGAGCGACTTTACTAAAATTGTTTTAGCATCCCTGTTCATTTCTTTACCGGTAAGCTATTTCATCACCAAACACTGGCTGGACAGCTTTGCTTACAGAATTGATTTGCGGGTTTGGTATTTCATCGGCGCGGGGTTAATCACATTGGTCGTCGCATGGATTACCGTGGGCGTGCAGGCAATCAAAGCTGCTCTGGCGAATCCGGTGGAGGCACTGCGATATGAGTGATCCTGATTTAAAAATAGAAATCATAAAGAGGTACAAACAATGAAAAAATTATTTATCCTTTTAATTCTGATGATTCCAATATTCCTTTTTGCACAGAAAGATACTGTTCAACTTTATGTGCCGTCATTGATAAAAGCAGATATCGATACATTGATTTCTAAGATGAAGGATTACCATCCAACATTTTTAAATTACTATCAAGAAAATAACATCCAAAGTAAAATTGACAGCATAAGGAAGACAATTAATAAGCCAATGTCCTCATTGGATTTATTCAGAATTATGCAGCCAATTATTTCAATAGATGGACATACAACTCTAGCATATAACGGCGAAATATATCCCAAAGTGGATAATCCACTTTTACCCTTTAAAATTGTTATCTACAACAATTTGATGTATGTAAAAGAAAATCTTTCCGGCAATAAGGCAATTTCAAAAGGGATGGTTGTTGAGAAGATAAATAGTATCCCTGCAAGCAGCTTAATTAAAAATCTGATAAGATATGTACCAGGAGAAAAAGAATCTTATAAAACTAAGTCACTTGAAAAAGATTTTCACACTTTTTATTCACTTGTGTACGGCGCTTTTTCCGAATTTACTCTCGCAATCAATGGGACAGAATACAAAGTCAATGGCGCAAAATGGAGTGACTTTCAGGAACCTTCAAAACCAGATTTAGAGCTGCGTTTTTATGACAATGACATAGCATACATTTTTAAGAGAGGTTTTAAACCTTCAAAACAATTCCTCCATTTTTTTAATTCAGCATTCGACCTCATTAATGCAGAACTAATAAAATATTTAATAATTGATAATCTCGGGGGAGGTGGAGTAACCGACGTTGCAGATTCTTTGATGTCATACTTTGCCGGCAATCCATATTGTTTGTTCCTAAAAAAAATGACCAGGATAAGCACGCTCACTAAAGATTTTATCGAAGATAAAAAATCGGAAGGATACATCAAAGATGGCTATTTTATTCAGGACTATACTCCACATAATCCTCGTTCCGATCGGTTCACAGGAAAAGTATATATTTTAACAGGTCCATTGTCTTATTCTACAGGCACGTGTTTTCCTGCAGCTGCAAAGTGGTACAATAATGCAGCAATTGTTGGAGAAGAGTCCGGACAACCGTTATTGAGTGATGGAGACTTAAACAGATTTACCTTACCAAATACAAAATTGACTTGTTACACAAGCCTTTCAAAAATTTATATGCCAGGGAATAATAATGATACTGTGAAAGGCGTATTACCGGATTACAATGTAACGCCGGCATTGGATGATTTGCTTAATGATAGGGATTACGCATTAGAATATACATTGAAATTAATTAGGGATAATAAAACAAAAAAATAAGGTAATTAGGTAGAAACGTAACCAAAATAGATCTTGGTGAAGAGTTTCAAAAGATTGTCTGATCGATGATTAAATCGGTACTCGATCTCTTTAAGATACATCGGAAAATGATATTTTGAAACACCACGATAGTTATAAAGCACATGTTTTGCAAACGACCAAAACCCTTCGATACCATTGATATGATTCTTCGTCCTGGGGAATTTCTTCCCATGGCTAATGGTATGATGTTTTCCAAATCGTTTCAAGGAGCGATAGCTGCGGAACGTGTCAGTGAAGTAGACCGATCCTTTTTTGGTGTGGTGCCGTATATGGTCCAACAACTCATCTGCAGAGACAGAATCAACAACCCTGGAAATTCCTGGTGATCCGGGATAAAAATAGAATTAATCAGATGAAAGATGCCTGCATTAAAGGAGCTTTGGACAGATTTGATAAAAGTAGCAATAAGAAAGAAACAATGGAGCAATTTAAACAAAGGATTAAAACTGTGTTTGATAATTATTGTTCTGCGCCTGTTTATATTATTGTTTTGACCGATAATAATTCAATGTATCCGGATTATAACCATTGGGACGGTCCACTGGCTGCAGGATATTTAATGCTTGCGGCACGAGCACTGGGATATGGGACAGTATTCATCACCGATGCTATACCTGCCAGCGTGACAAAAGAAGTGTTCAACATACCAGATACTTATACAAGAGTATGCATTACTCCTGTAGGAATACCCGATCAATGGCCTGAGACACCGCCAAAGAAGAGACTTGAAGAATTTATTTCTTATGAAATATTCTGATTACAGTTCATTAACATCTTGATATCCTACACTTACAATAAGATCCAAACATTGTATTTAGAGATATTTTTTGCAATTAATATGTCAGGTATTTCAATCATTTCACCAGCACCATCGCCCGTGTCTGTACCGAAACACCCATACTCAGCCGGTAATAATACACGCCGCTTGCCAGACCTGAAGCGTTCCACATTATTGTGTGAAAGCCAGGATTTTCTTGTTTGTCTATCAGTGTTTCTACAAATCTTCCCATGATGTCGTAGACCTGCAGGGAAACATGGCTCGGTGTGACGCCTGAGATCAAATATCTGATTGTCGTGGCTGGATTAAACGGATGCGGGAAATTCTGTTCGAGAATAAACTTTGACGGCAGAATATTGCGGTCGAATGAATCCGTCGTGGTAGATGAGGCAACAAGTTGTTCTCCCGGTTGTAACCTGTTAGTCTGTCTCCTACAGGGCGCCGGGCGGTGATATTCAGATCATTGTCATCCGACCGACCGTTTGTCCCGTAAATGTACGGTGAGATTCTGAGAGTGTCTTTCGATGTGTTGATAGTAAAATTGACGGGAATGGATTGTGCTGAAGTCATGCAGAAGGCGGCTAGCCAGGATGCAATGAATGCTGACGTAGTGATATTCATAGATGAATTCCCCCCAGTCATATAATGTAATGCACCTCACAACAGAGAGTATAATTAAAAAGAAATAAAATTATCGATATGTGTCGGTGCGCAAAGTCACATTGGAATTGAACCGTAAAATTGCCTATTGCATTTAAGACTTTGCAATGGTATTTTAAAAAATGAAGCTGATCGGACTTGTCGGGTGTGGAAATTGGGGCACAAATATTTTGCGGGATTTGCTCCGACTACATTGTGCCGTCTACGTCGTCGATATTGATTCTAAGGCAAGAATGCGGGCTTCCGGAAACGGAGCCATGAAAGCTTTTTCTTCGATAGATGATCTACCTGCTTGTGATGGATATGTGGTGGCGGTTCCCATCCCGGATCTGACGAAAGAATCCGTCCGTCTCTTAAAATTTAAGAAACCGATATTCGCCGAAAAAACGCTCTGTTTATCTCTCGAGGATTTCGATCTTTTATATATCTCAGGCGGATCGGACTATATCTTTGCCATGCATAAATGGCATTATCATCCGGGCATTGAAGCATTGCGATCTGTCGTTCAATCGGGAAGGATAGGGGAATTAGAGGTACTATCGGTGACCCGGCATGCATGGGTTGACGATTTTCATTGCGGAGATGTTTTCTGGACGCAAGTCGTGCACGATCTGACCATCGTCAAACATCTTCTAGGGTATATTCCAGACAAGGTTCGGGCGATCAAGGTTTGCATGAACGAAGATGGATTGCCTGTCAGTTTTTCAGCCATGATAGGTGACAGGCCGACCGTAGTTATTTCCACCAGCGGCCGGCACTATGAAAAAATAAGCGGCGTTAGTATCCAGGGGAAAAAAGGGTCGGCGGGGCTGTATAACGCGTATGACGATCATATTAAAATTAGAGATGAGAGGGGCGAAGAAAAGATATCGATCGATACGACGTTTCCTCTCTACCTGGAATTAAAAGAATTTGTAGAATATTTGAGTGGCGGTCCCAGGCCCCGGTGTGGTCTTCAAGATGCAAAAGAGGTAACCGAAGCGATATTACTTCTGAGGAAAAGTGCCGGCCTCAAACATTGATCCACGATATATCGAATTAAAGAGATTCCATGAAAGACAGTCAATTTAAAATATTTGGTCCGTCGAAAGTAAAGCAGGATCACCATAGAATAGAATCCTATCTGCGGGGTGAACAAATTTATCCTACGACGATGGAAATGGACTTGACCCAGCTCTGCACACGTTCGTGTTCGGGATGTCCATACTCCGGTTCACGAAGACCGAGTCTTACATTGCAGATCCCTTTTATCGACAGGTTATTCAGTATCCTGGGTCCTCATACTCCCGGTATAGTCCTTTCCGGCGGGGAATCGACCATCGTGCCACACTTTCCGAAGGTATTGCGGACGGCGAGGGAAAAGGGGTTCAGGGAAATTGCCGTCATTTCGAACGGAGCCAACATCCACAAACCCGAGGTCCAGGACGCCCTGATGGAATATGGTACTTCAATTCGAATATCGATGTATGATTGGCAGGACGGCGAATCGGTGCATTTCAGGACCACACTGCAAAAAATCCAGGGACTTCGCGACCGGATCGAAAAGGAAGGGAGTAAGCTGGAAATCGGGGCTTCGATATTGACACGGACTGAATGGAACCATCGGTATGAACCGGTCGGGCTGCAGGCACTCTCTGCCGGAATAGACTGGTTGTACTTTCATCCATATTGCATCGATTGGGATCAGAAATACCCTGTACAGGCAAATCAGACGGGCGTCATAGAGGCAATCGAACACCTGGAAAAAATAGCACCGAAAGATGCAAACATACAAATTCCCTACGAGCGATATGATACCAGGCCCCTCTATTTTGAGAAACTCCATGGTTCTTTCTTCCTGATCCAGATTGGTGCGAACGGCGTGAATTATGCCGGGCCCGAGTCGAAGTACGAAGAGGATTCCGAATTATTGAATCTTAACGAATATCTCGAAGATGATTTTTTATGGCATCCTCAGAGAATCGATCGGCTCAATAAAATTAACAGCGATAATTATCGCTTCCAGGGTACAAAACACAGACCGCCGGTGTTCAGCGACTATATCCAAAAGTTGATACAGCTTGGGGACTATACCAAGGCGGTCGAATACATCGAAGATACCCCTGATCATTTCGCTTACCCCAACATTATTTAAGCTCATGCTCTATGGAAACAAGAGCGACAGTAATCATACCGACCTTCGGGGACGCTAAATTTGCCCAATGGGCAATAAGAAGTGTCCGTGATCAGACGGTCGCCGACATCGAAATCTGCATCATTTGTGATGGGTCGCCGGACCATATGGTCTCTTTTTTTAAATCCATGGAAAAGGAAGACCATCGTATCAAGATTTTTACATTTCCAAAATCGCCACAAACCGGAGAACCTTACCGGGATATCGTCATTAAACAGACTACCGGGAAAAATATTTTTTACTGCAGTCATGATGACCTATGGCTTCCAGATCACGTCCAGGAGCTCGAAAATTCGCTCTTCAAATACCGGTTTACCCATTCTCTTCCGACATGTGTACTCGTGCCGGAGAATATGATCGAAGAGTTCCACTTCCCGATCAGTGTTGGTTGGTTTGATTTAACAAAGAAGAAAAATAGAAGAAAATTGCTCAAGGGACATGACTATTTTCCTTTATCGTTTGGGGGACACACCAGGCAATGCTACGCTGAGTTGGACGAAGGTTGGGTCACCACTCCCGGTAAAGATATCGCAACGGATGTTTACATGTGGCGTAAATTTGTCTCGGCAAATCCGGGCCAATGTTCAACCACGATGAAGGTGACGGCGTTGAAATTTCCGTATCCTCTAAGAAAAAACTGGTCGGAAGACAAGCGTGATGCAGAATTAAAATTTTATTATGGGAAAATACACGATCCGGACTTCATAAGGATGATCGATGGATATACGGGTGGCGTGTGCCCTCCGCACTTTCAAGTAATACTGAGAAATGGATTATCGAAATGGAGGGAGTCAAAATCCAGCGTTTCAAAAGTGTGGGAAGTATATAAAGCTGATGGATTTTTCGTTTTACTAAAAAAAATAAAAGATGCCCTGAGTATATAGGGAAATTCGAGTTGGTGGGGACAGCCGTACGCGATACCCAAAGGGTATATCGATTGCATGATACGCCAACCCGATTCGTTCGAGTTCCCCCCGGGTTTTATCTCCTCACTTTTGGAGCCGGGTAAAAACTCTAGAAAATAAATCCAATGATGCTGCTACGATAATATAATTCAATTCTTCACAATGAAACTGAAACTACTCTTCATCGTTACCCTTATTTTTCTGGAATCCGGTCACGCCCAGTTCCTTATTCAAAACATCGAATGGAGAGCGGCCACCACACTGAACGGCCCATGGCAGGCGATAATCGATCCGTACGAGAACGGTTATTACAGCTATCGCTATGAGCCGAGAGATGATGGATATTTCAGGAATCAGAAGCCGGCGACGAAGCGAGATCTTATCGAGTATGACTTTGACAAATCCCCGCAGTTGAATGTCCCGGGTGATTGGAATTCACAGCGCGAAATTCTCTTTCTCTATGAAGGCACCGTCTGGTATAAACGCTCGTTCGACTACGCTGTCGATTCATCCAGGAAGCTTTTTCTTAATTTTGGCGCCGCGAATTATGAAGCGATCGTCTATCTCAACGGAGAAAAAATCGGAGAGCATCGAGGCGGTTTTACTCCGTTCTGTTTTGAAATAACCGACCGCGTTCGTGCGAAGGATAACTTCATTGTTGTGAAAGTCGATAACAGCCGGCACCGCGAAGGAGTACCGACGCTCAACACCGACTGGTGGAATTACGGCGGTTTGACAAGAGACGTTCAGCTTGTCGATGTCCCTTCGACATTTATCCGCGACTATTTCATACAGCTCGCCCCGGATTCACCGGATACCGTTGCCGGATGGATTGAATTACATGGAGTGATGCTGAGCCAACGTGTGATCATTACAATTCCGGAAGCCGGGATTCAATACACTTGCACGTCGGATCAACAGGGGAGAGCCGCGTTTCGTTTTCCTGCACGATGTACCTGTTGGTCTCCCGATAATCCGAAGCTCTATGAAGTCCACGTCACCGCTGAAACCGATTCCGTTGTCGATCGGATCGGTTTCAGGCGAATCGGAACGCGCGGGACCGAGATATTATTAAATGGGGCACCAATCTTCCTCAGGGGGATATCGATTCATGAAGAGGCACCGTTCCGAGGCGGACGTGCAACCACAACGGAAGACGCCCGAACACTTCTCGGTTGGGCAAAAGAGCTCGGATGCAATTTCGTTCGTCTTGCCCACTATCCTCATAATGAACATACGATCCGTGAGGCCGAGAAAATGGGGTTGCTGATCTGGTCCGAGATCCCGGTGTACTGGACAATACTATGGAAAAATCCTGAGACATACCGGCTTGCTGAACAGCAGCTCACCGAGATGATCGGACGCGATAAAAACCGGGCTTCTATTATCATCTGGTCGGTGGCCAATGAAACTCCACGTTCTCCTGAAAGGCTTAGCTTCTTAAAAAAGCTGATAGTGAAAGCAAGATCACTCGATCCGACACGATTGATAAGTGCAGCGACAGAATTAACTTCCAATGGTTCCAATATTATCATTGACGATCCGCTGTGTAGTGAGCTTGATATCATCGGTGCGAATGAATACTTCGGATGGTACAGCGGTACACCGGAAGAGATTCCGCAGAAGAAATGGAGGGCACTCTACGAGAAGCCGCTTGTAATCTCTGAATTCGGTGGCGATGCGCTTCAGGGTTATCACGATACTCCCGATACACGCTGGACGGAAGATTACCAGTCGGCATTGTACAAATTTCAGCTTGAAATGTTGCATTCTATTCCGTTTCTACGGGGGATGAGTCCGTGGATTCTCACCGACTTTCGATCGCCGCGGCGGCCTCTTCCCGATATACAAGATTTCTGGAATCGTAAGGGTCTCATTTCGAACCGGGGTGTCAAGAAAGAAGCATTTTTTATTTTGCAATCGTTCTATAAACAATTGAAACAAAAATAAGATCTTCAGCACCCAGTATGCTGCATAATCCTTAATTTTTAAGTGCAACCATCCCGGCCCCATCCGGGGGAATTGGTATACCACCCGACCTATCCCAGGGATGGTATCTATCAAAACAGGCGGTTCCATGCCCCGTAATCCCATGATTTCGCTATTCTTATCCCCCCTCAAGAATGTATTTTGCCTAATTGTCGTAAAGCCGCCGGTTGAGGATACCCATAGTCAAAAAATTAGCCTGTTTTTCCGAAAGAATTTTGATTTTCAGGGTTAAAGTTTTTATGGGAAATGCTCGATAATAGTCAATAGATGATGATCCGGAAAGTAAAAAAACCTTCTTCCATCTGGATTATTCACAAACAATTCTCGATTTCATGTACCGGGTAAACGATGGAGAATTATGAAAAAAGTAGTCGAAGATAAGGGAATGATTTTAGTGGTGGATGATGCACCTGAAAGTGTTACCGATGCGCTGGCAGCGTTAAAAAAAGAAGGATATATGGTCTCTCTTACGACAAACGGGGAGGAAGCACTTCAGCAACCCGGAGTCGAGATGCTTGACCTGATTCTCCTTGATACAAAAATGAACGGAACCGACGTGTCTGAAATCTTCCGGGAGTTCAAAGCACAGGAAACAACGCGCGCTATTCCGATAATATTGGTTTCGGATTCGGTCGAAGCTTTTGATAAAGAGAAAGCTTATGCCCTAGGCGCTGTGGACTACCTGGTTAAACCGATACCATCCGAAGAGCTGCTCGCCCGGGTCAACATGCATATTATGATTAACCATCTTGGGAAAGGTCTTCTTGAAGCTAACAAGTACCTGAAAGAACAGTTGACAGATACTACATCGAAATTCGCCAAAGTCGATGCCGATCTACGATTATCACTTGCAGAACGTACACAAACAGATGAAGAGCTTCAATTTGCAAATGCCATGCTCAAGGCACAGCAAGAATTATTTCAGGATGGAGTTCTTGTTGTGGATAAAGAAGGCAAAATGATCTCCTGCAATAAACGATTCGTCGACATGTGGAAAATCCCAACAGCTGCCATGGTCTCGATGTACGACGACAATGTATTCAAACCGGTATTGAGTAAATTGGCAAAACCCGATGAACTGCTCACCCGAATAAATTATCTTAATGAGCATCTTGATGAAAAAAGCTTCGATGAGCTTAAGCTAAACGATGGGAGTGTTTTCGAACATAGCTCTGCGCCGGTATTTGGTCCGGATTGGAAGTACTACGGCCGGATCTGGAATTTTCGTGATATCACCAATCGTAAGCGGGAAGAGGAAGAGTTTAAAAAAGCGAACGAAGAATTGGAACAGCTGCGTGATCGGACGATCCAACTTGATGGATCGGTTCTCAAACTCCGGCAGGAAGTTACAGATCGGAAACGCAGTGAGGAAGAAATAAAAAAAATTTACGACGGATTGAAGAAGCGAATACAGGATCGGGCGACCCAGCTCGAGGAATCGGTCCGTAGACTGCGCCAGGAAATCAACCAGCAGAATCAACCGGATAAAGAACAACGATAATCGGGAAAGTACTCCATTTCATCAACCCTCTGTGCGCCGAGCTGTAATAGCATAGGTGCAACGCCTTTCCTAAGAAAGCCCCGTTCATCACAAAGATATTGAGGTGAGATCTTTCCAACCTTGACTTTCATGGAAAATCATCTCTCTCTTCTCGTTGTTTCTCCCAGTCGTTTTTCGTATATTGAGTGAGTATTTCTTGCTTATTATACCTGTGAAAAAGGAGGTTCGTGCATCGGATCACGCTTATTCCCGGCGATGGTATAGGCCCCGACATTACCTCATCTGCCATCCGTGTAGCGGAAGCAACAGGTGTGAAAATCGAGTGGGAGAAAGTTGAAGCCGGAATGTCGGCGATTGAGAAGTACAAAGATCCTCTTCCTCAACAGGTTATAGATTCAATTCTTCGTAATAAAGTGGCCCTGAAAGGACCATTGACTACTCCCGTCGGTTCAGGTTTCCGCTCGGTGAATGTTGCATTGCGTAAAGAATTCGATCTCTATATTAATCTTCGTCCTTGCCGCTCGTTTCAGGGTGTCAGAAGTCATTATGAGAATATCGATCTGGTAACCGTGAGAGAAAACACGGAGGAATTCTATGCAGGAATCGAGCATTACATCGATCCGCAGAGAAGTGCAGCAGAGACAATAGGTATCGTGACTAAGACCGGCTCCGAACGGATTCTCCGCGCAGCGTTCGAGTACGCAAAGAAAAACGGACGGAAAAAAGTTACTATCGTTCATAAGGCAAATATTTTAAAATACACAGGCGGACTTTTCCTCGAGGTTGGAAAGAAAATCGCCCGCGAATATCCCGATATTGAAACCAATGATAGGATCATCGACAATATGGCCATGCAGATGGTGATGAATCCGTATCAATTCGATGTCATCGTCACAACAAATCTCTTCGGGGACATCCTCTCGGATCTTGCTTCCGGACTCGTCGGCGGTCTGGGAATGGCACCCGGAGCAAATATCGGGTATACCACCGCGATTTTTGAGGCTGTCCATGGCAGTGCACCGGATATCGCCGGATTGAATATAGCGAATCCGTGCGCCGTCATACTTGCCGCAGCGATGATGCTCAGGCATCTTGAAGAAGAGAAAGCAGCCAAAAGTATCGAGCTGGCGGTAGCAACAGTTCTCAAGGAAGGGAAAGCCGTCACACGTGATATTAATCCGCAGTCGTTTGTCGGAACACATGAGATGACTGAAGCCATCATCTCAAAATTGGTGTAATCTGCCAAGGAGGATCTATGCGTAAATATGTTTTATTCATCGTTGTGATCATGATGGTGATGGTAAGTATGCAGTGCAGTAATCCACCCGGGACAAAATTGAATAATGGAGTGAAGATCCAATGGCTCGGCCATTCGGCATTCCGCATTGAATCGCCCAAGGGAAAGGTCATTCTGATCGATCCCTGGCTTCAAAATCCAAAAGCCCCGGCCGGGATACACACAATAGCCAAAGCGAACCTTATCCTGATAACCAGTGGTCACGATGATCATATCGGGAACACGATCGATTTACAGAAAATTACCGGTGCAAAAGTCGTTTGTGTGTCTGAAATCGGACTATATCTTGCCGACCAGGGAATCAATAACCTCCTTCCAATGGATATCGGCGGAACGTATGAATTCGAAGGAATCAAGATTCATATGGTCCCCGCGATGCACAGTTCCGGAATTATCGTCGGCGGGAAAGTACTGGCGGGAGGAGCTGCAGCCGGATTTGTTGTGCAGCTCGAAAATGGCTTTACAATTTATTATACGGGGGATACGGGCCTATTCGGTGATATGCGGTTAATCGGTGAGTATTATAAGCCTGATGTTGCGATACTTCCGATAGGCGGACTCGAAACGATGGGGCCAAAGGAAGCAGCCAAAGCAAGCGAGTTTATTCTTGCACGCTATTACGTACCGATGGATTACGGGACTTTTACCACGATGACCGGAACGCCGGCGGAATATCGGAATGCATTACGGGGTGATCTTCAATCACATGTCGTTGAGTTAGCACCCGGTGTTGTGTGGCAATGAGGAAATCTCCACTTTTTATTATCTTCACAACAATTTTTGTAGATCTGGTCGGATTCGGAATTGTTCTGCCGGTGCTACCGCTGTATGCCCGGACCTTCGGTGCGAGTCCGCTCATTATCGGAGTGATTGTTGCATCATTCTCATTGATGCAATTTTTTTTCATGCCGGTATGGGGCAGAGTCTCTGACCGTATCGGTCGCCGTCCGGTTATACTATGGAGTCTTGTCGCATCGGCAATCTCATACCTTATATACGGATTTGCTCGTTCATTAGTCGTCCTTATCATTTCTCGTGTTTTTGCCGGAATTGCAGGTGCGACTGTCTCGACCGCACAGGCATACATTGCCGATGTGACGACATCCGAAAATCGGGCGAAGGGAATGGGGTTGATCGGTGCAGCATTTGGTCTCGGATTTATCTTTGGTCCTGTCATCGGCGGTATTCTCAGTGAGCCGGGGCTTGTACTCGGGCACATCTCAAGTATGCTTCGCAACGGAGTGTTCGAAGGATTTGCACGATGGCTCGATGGTCAAAGCGTTGTAATTGGTCTCTCTGCCGAAGGCGGAGTGAGGTTTGATATTCCTGCATTATTTGCGGCGGTACTATGTCTTGGAAATGCGATCCTGGCTTATTTCCGTTTACCCGAATCTCTTTCACCGGAACATCGAAGCGTCAAGGCGATGCGGACTGTTTCCCGAAAAGTGCTTTTCCATGCTCTTTTCAAACCGTACCTCGGTGTTCTTCTTATCCTGTTTTTTATCACAACGTTTTCCTATGCGAATACTTATGGTACGCTTCCACTGTTTACAGGACAGGTCATGCAGCTCTCGGCATCGGAGAACGGATATCTCTTTGCATTCATGGGATTGATCACAGCAGTAATGCAGGGAGGATTTATAGGAAGACTGACGAAAGTATTTGGGGAACGCCGTCTTCTTTTAGTCGGTTGTATGTCTATGGTGGTCGGTTTTACACTTCTTGCTTTTTCATCGACCACAGTGATGCTGGCAGGTGCGGTAATATTTTTAAGCTCTGGAACGGGTATGTGCAATCCGATCATTCCAAGTCTCATAACACAGGAGAGTGATCCGCGTGAGCATGGATCGATGCTTGGAATTTCACAGTCGTTTTCAAGTCTCGGACGGGTTCTCGGTCCCGCATGGGGAGGATTGACCTACGACAGGCTTGGTCATCAATGGCCATTTTTCACCGCTGCTATGTTTATGACAGTCGCTTCATTCCTGGGTTTCGGAATTCAACATCGGCGTAGAATAAAAGCCGAGTGATATCATGCTGATAGGTTCGACACATATTAATGAGGGAATTCTTCTGGCACCGATGGAGGATGTGACCGATCTTCCGTTCCGCTTGATCTGTAAAAGGATGGGCGCAGATATTGTATATACGGAATTTGTCAATTCGGAAGGGTTGGTACGCTCACGAAAAAAGACTCAGCAGAAACTCGATCTCTGTGATGAAGAGCGCCCGGTTGCTATTCAAATTTATGGGAATGAAATCGGTTCGATGGTCGGAGCGGCGCGGATTGCCGAAGACGCCAAACCAGATTTTATCGATATCAATGCCGGATGCTGGGTGAAAGATATAGCCGGACGTGGAGCAGGTGCCGGCCTCCTGCGCGACTTGCCACGAATGGAAGCTATCGCTCGTGAAGTTCTTCAATCGGTCTCATTGCCGGTAACGCTAAAAACCCGTCTGGGGTGGGATGCCGACTCGATTCATATTGTGGATGTGGCAAAAATGCTCCAGGATGCGGGAATCTGTGCGCTGACAATTCACTGCCGTACACGCTCGCAAGGACACAAAGGCGAACCGGACTGGAATTGGATTCAGGAAGTGAAGAAAAATGTTTCAATCCCGATCATTGCCAATGGAGGCATCGATACACCGCAGCGTGTCGAGCATGTTCTTCGAGAAGTCGGTGCCGATGCCGTAATGATCGGTCAGGGAGCTATCGACAACCCCTGGATTTTTAAGCAGGCAAAACATTATTGTGCGACACACGAGCTGTTGCCCGAACCGACTGTACACGAACGAATAAGCCTGGCGCTCGAACATTTACATCTCAGTGTTTCATACAAAGGCGAAAGGTACGGCGCGATTGAAATGCGGAAACATTACGGCGGATATCTGAAAGGATTATACAACGGTGCGAAGCTGCGACTCTATCTCATGCAATTCACCGAAATAGCCCCGATCGAAGAAGCCCTCCGTAATTTTGCGGGACACTATGAAGATTCACTCCCTGATTCGTATCATCATGAATCAAATACGCACGCAGAATAATCTCCTGGTTATACTATGAATAAAAAACAGGTGGCCGAAATTCTTGATGAAATTGGAACTCTGCTTGAGTTGAAGGGGGAGAATCCCTTCAAGGCCCGCGCCTATCATAATGCGGCACGAACGATCAGCGGATTAACAAAAGAAATCGATGTTCTTATCACTTCGGGTGAACTTGCAACAATCAAAGGAATTGGTGAAGCATTGACGGAAAAAATCACGGAACTTGTGGCGGCAGGAAGGCTGGTATATTACGAGGAATTAAAAAAATCGCTTCCTCCGGGACTTGTTGAAATGCTCGGCATTCCCGGTCTTGGTCCGAAACGGATCAAGACACTCCATGACAGGCTAAAAATATCTACTATCGACGAACTCGCAGCGGCGGCCAAGGAACATCGCATTGCGTCTCTGGATGGTTTTGGAGAGAAAATACAATTGTCGATTCTGGAGGGGATTGAACAGCTTAAAAAACACGCCGAGGCCTTTCTATATCCGGTTGCTCGAATGGAGGCCGAAAAAATTATTGTCTACCTGAAAAAAATCGGAGGTATTAAAAGGATAGAAGTTGCCGGCAGTTTAAGGCGAAAGAAAGAAATCATCCGGGATATCGATATCCTTGTAGCAGCCAGGGAATCCGATGCACCGAAGATCATGCAGGCATTTGTTAATTACGGGGAAGTCGACACCGTCCTTGCACATGGTGAAACGAAATCGAGTGTCCGTCTGAAATCCGGGATTCAGGCTGATGTACGGATTGTGTCCGAAAAGGAATTTCCTTTCGCACTTCAATATTTCACGGGCAGTAAAGAACACAATGTGGCGATGCGATCGCTTGCGAAAAAGGCGGACATACGGATGAATGAATATGGCCTCTTCCGGGGAGAATCCAAGAAGAGTATTCTCTGCAAATCGGAAGAGGAAGTATTTGAGAAACTGAAGCTGCAATACATACCGCCCGAACTGCGTGAAAATCTCGGTGAAGTGGATGCTGCTGCCCGTCGGGCGATACCGCAGCTGGTCGAAGAAGATGATATACGTGGAACGCTGCACGTCCATACGATCTACAGTGATGGCGTCAATACGATGGTTCAGATGAGTGCAGCCGCTCAGGCAAAGGGGTGGGAATACCTTGGCATCGCCGATCATAGCGTCTCCGCTGCGTATGCACAGGGCTTGACGATTGATCGAGTAAAGAAACAGTGGAAAGAAATCGACGAATTGAATTCTATTTTCAAAAAATTTGTTCTATTAAAAGGATCGGAGGTCGATATTCTTGCGGATGGTAGTCTCGACTATCCCGATAGAATTCTGGAATCATTCGATTATGTCGTGGTGTCTGTTCATAGTAAATTTAAAATGACGGAAAAGGATATGACCGCTCGTATTATCAAAGGATTAAAAAACAAATACGCGACAATTCTCGGACATCCCACGGGAAGGCTCCTTCTCTCCCGTGAACCGTACCCGGTCAACATGATCGACATCGTTAATGCGGCATCCGATTATGGGAAAGCCATCGAAATTAATTCGCATCCAATGCGGTTGGATCTTGACTGGCGTCTATGCCGGTATGCAAAAGAAAAGCATGTCCCGATTGTAATTACTCCAGATGCGCACTCCCTCGAAGGTCTTGATGATATTGCCTATGGTGTGGGGATTGCACGCAAAGGATGGCTTGAAAAGAAGGATGTTGCGAATACAAAACGGCGAAAAGACTTTGTAACTTTCCTGAAAGGTTTTCGTTGATAATACTGGTGCCCTTACAACCGTTTTTTACTAAAAAAAAAGGGCATAGTATACGCTTCAACCTATAAAATGATAGTTGGAACGGTACTAGTGGCACTTCAACATAAGTAATCACATAAGATTATAAGGAGTATCTATGTCACATCACCATCATTCGCGTCACCGTCATCCATATTTAGGAGGAATCATTCTTATAACCATCGGAGTTCTTTTCCTCCTTGATAATCTTGGATATGCCCAAGTCGGCGATCTCATTCATACTTATTGGCCTGTTATTCTCGTCATCATCGGGTTGAGTCTTCTCCTTCGGAGAAGTGATATGTACGAAGGTATCTCGACCTCTACCTCCGGGGTAGGTGATGCGGGAACAGGGACCGGCGGGAGCGAGGCTCATACATCGTCTCATAGTTTTTCGTCAAACATATCCGATCGGATATCCGAGGAAAACACATTTGGAGAGGTGAATCTCATCCTGACTTCGAAGAATTTTCAGGGAGGAAGTATCAGCACTGTTTTCGGAGAAGTCGAGATCGATGCAAACTCGATTGAATTGGCACCGGGCGAACAGCTGCTCCGGGTTCACACTGTATTTGGAGACACACGTATCTCACTTCCGAAGGGGATTGGACTGCGTGTAACGGCGCATACGTCGTTCGGCAGTCTCCGTGTAATGAATGATTATAAAGATGGCATTTTCCAGGAAATGGAATTTAAAACCGATGGATACGAGACAGCCGAGAAGAAATTGCGTTTGATTGTCTCACAGGTATTCGGAGCTCTACGGGTCCGGTAATATGCCTGTTGTGAGTTTCATACGATTGAACAAGCGAAAAAAAATCGCTTCCGGTGCAACGTTGATAGCTGCTGCGAATCGGTCTGGTATCCCGATTAGACAATCGTGCGGAGGGGAGGGTGCATGCGGATGGTGTAAGGTTCGGATTGTTGAAGGAGCTGATAATCTTGCAGAGCCATCGCTGTCCGAAAGGAAGTTAATGCGTGAAAAGAAATTTTCAGCAGATGAACGGGCAGCATGCCGGGCAAAGATATTCGGTGATGTAGGCATCGTCGCAGATTATTGGTGAAATGGGGTATAATACCTTCGCATTTCAAGAGAATCCGCGGGAGGTATAAGTGGGCGTTATTAAAATTCATGTCTGTAAGAGTAAATCGGGTGAAGTTGTAAGCACGAATGTCCCCGATGATATTCCGATCCCTGAGGTGCTGCAGATCCTGGATAGCCGGCATGAGATTGGCATAAAAGGTAAACCGGAGCAGTTTGTCCTGTATAACATCAGTCAGCAGTTCGAATATCATCCGACGGACACGCTGGCTGGAAGATCGACAGCCGATGGTGACCTGAGCATCGTTGTTGATACTTCATTTTGCACTCCTGAGGCGATCATTCCAAAGTGAAGCTGGAATGGCCCACTAGCAACGTTATATAATAATATCTTAAATTCGACCGGTCTTGTATGGGAAAGATAAAAACTGTTAAAAAAGAATCACCTGAAGAAAAAAGAAGCCGGGCGAAAAAGATTGTCTCCCTGCTTATGAAATCATATCCTGAAGCTATGACCGAGTTGACGTTCCAATCTCCACTGGAACTGCTTATCGCAACGATTCTCTCGGCACAATGCACCGATGTGCGGGTCAATATAGTTACAAAGGATCTTTTTAAAAAATACAGGACGGTACAGGATTATGCAAAAATAAATCAGGCTGTTCTGGAAGAAGATATTCGGTCGACAGGATTTTATAAGAATAAGGCAAAGAACATCATTGAATGCTGCAAAGGGATTATCGAGCGGTTCGGGGGGAAAGTCCCGAATCGCATGGAAGATCTGGTAACACTTGCCGGGGTCGGACGTAAAACCGCAAATTGTGTGCTTGGCGGCGCCTTCGGCATCGTTGAAGGAATTGTAGTCGACACACATGTCGCACGACTGGCGGAAAGACTTGGTTTCACAAAGGAATCAGATGCTCCGAAGATTGAACAGGATTTAATGGATCTTATTCCAAAAAGTTATTGGTATTTCTTCAGTAACGCTTTGATACTCCATGGCCGCCGGATATGTAACGCCCGCAAACCGAATTGTTCCGGGTGTCCGCTACATATCTATTGCCCGTCGGCTGAAAAATATCTGCTTCAAATGAAATAGTGTTGCAGATGATGCTTCGACAGAGAATACATCCCCCTTTTGACATTGAGATTGAAAATCGCCGCCATCGCCCGTTGATCGTTCTGGCCGTCATGATTGGTAGTTTTCTCGGTGGACTTGATGTGACAGTTGTAGGGACCGCGATGCCGACGGTTGTTGCCGATCTCGGCGGTCTTCATTTCTATAGCTGGGTGTTTTCTGCCTATATGCTTGCGATGGCGGTCTGTATGCCGCTGTTCGGAAGATTCTCCGACCTCTTCGGGAAAAAACGGATGTTCTTCTGGGCAGCCGCATTATTTTTATTGGGCTCCGGTTTGAGTGGTCTTTCGGGTGCAATGTGGCAGCTCGTGGTTTTTAGAACGATCCAGGGTATCGGCGCCGGCGGAGGTGGAATAGTTTCGATGGCGATCATCGCAAGCCTGTATTCGCCTCAACACCGTGCACGTGCAATGGGATATATATCGTCTGTGTGGGGCATTTCCAGTGTTGTCGGGCCTATACTGGGGAGCCTAATTGTCTCACAGCTGGGTTGGAGATGGGTGTTTTATGTGAATCTTCCATTCGGACTTCTTTCGATGCTGCTGCTTGCATCGGTCTTCCGGGAACAACGGCATATTGAACGGAGGCAAATTGATTATCGCGGTGCCTTCAGTCTTACAGCGGCAATTCTCGTTCTGTTGATTGCATTTACTCAGATTGGAAAAGGCGAGTCAATCCTTGCATGGAATGTCGTTATCATGATAATCATCTTTCTCCTCATGATGACTTTTTTTTTCCGGACAGAACGAAGTATCCGTGATCCGCTCCTTCCCCTTCAATTATTCCGGCAGAGAGTTTTCACGCTTGCCAATATCTGCGGTTTCCTGAGCGGGTTTGCTATTTTCGGGGTCACTGCATTTCTTCCTTTGTTTGTTCAAGCGATAAAAGGAGGAACCCCGATGGATGCAGGTTTTGCCATTATGGGGACATCGCTCGGTTGGTCTTCGGCCAGCATTGGAAGCGGTCAGATTGTACATAGATTCGGGGAAAAAAGAATTATACTCTTCGGTATTTTAATAATGGGGGGTGGATTGGTTTTAGCTTCACAACTGACAGCCGAAAGTTCAATGTTTATGATTGAATGTGTAGCACTTGCCGTTGGAATCGGAATGGGGATACAAACTCCGGTCCTTCTTACCGCAGTACAGAACTCTGTGGGTCCATCGGACATCGGTGTTGCGACATCGACGCATATGCTGGGGCGGACCATCGGTGGTGCTATTGGCGTAAGCATGATGGGTGCGGCATTAATGAATTCCGTTCAACTCCATATACGCGTTCTGGAAGCAGCAGGCGTTTTGAAAAATCTCCCCCCCCTTTTGCGGTCGAAGCTGGGTAATCCGCAGGAACTCCTCGGTGTACAACTCGGAAAATATATACATGGGAACGAACTCAATATAATCCTCGAAGCTTTTTCTTCCTCATTACAAAATATCTTTCTAACCGGTCTGGTAACAGTGGCGATCTCGCTGATTCTATGGATTGCATTCCCGTCTGTATTCCCTCACCACGAACATTATCGATCGTCTTCACTTGAATCTTGATTTATATTATCTTTACTTCCTTCGACTCATTCCGTCTCGAACCTGGCAGAACTTGATCTCGAAGCGGCATTTTTATGTGAAATAAACTTTTTCCTTTCTCCCCTCGACTCGCACTTCTCCAATCCCTCGACAAGCTCGGGACAAGAATTCGAGAAGTGCTCGCTCGGGATAAACTTCTTGCCCTGAGCGACCCCGAGCGAGCGAACGGAGTGAGCAAGTCGAGGGGGAGTCGAAGGGTTTACTTTTATCTGCTCTTGATTGATTGTCCCCCCCTTTTTTCGTACATTTTATCGTTCGTTTCTTCATTCATATATCCGTATTTTATAATGAAATATTCGTCACGCGATGTCATTGAATTTGGTGCCTTCGCCGCACTGGGTGTGATCGTCCGGCTCCTTCCTCTCAGGGTCGCTCAGCGCTTTGGACGGCGTCTGGGGGAATTCATCTATACCACAATAAAAATACGACGCGAAATAACATACCAAAATCTCCGGGCTGCATTTCCCGAAAAAACTATGGAAGAGCTCGATGGGATCGCCCTCGAAGCATATTGTAATTTTGCGATCAACTTTATCGAAATGTTCTGGTTACCTCGCATGAACCATAGCGTTCTTCTTCATGTGGTAAAAGTCCGGAATGGCGAAGTGTTTCAGGAGATACGGAACCGCGGCAAAGGATACATCATGATCTCAGGACATTTTGGGAATTGGGAACTATTTGCATTTTCAATCTGCACATTGTTTAATTCCCCGTCATTAATAATCGCTCAGAATCAACGCAACCCTCTCGTCAATGCTCTCCTGAACAAGTACCGGAGTCTGTGTGGGAACAGAATTGTTGCGATGGAACGATCTGTCCAGGAGACTCTGAGAGCCCTGCATCAGGGGCAGGGGGTGTTAATGCTTGCCGACCAGAGTGCACCGCGTGAGCGGATCTATATAGATTTTTTCGGCCGACCCGCGGCGACCTTCGAAGGACCCGCGGTGTTTGCACTCCGATCCGGTGCTCCAATCGTTATGGCATTTCTGATCCGTCAAAAGAATAATACATACGAGTTGGTATTCGAGGAGTTATCGACAACGGATTTGCATGAAGCAACGGAAGAGAATATCCATGAACTGACTAAACGGCACGTCAAAGTTCTTGAACGATATATACGTGAATACCCCGGGCAATGGCTCTGGCTCCATAAACGTTGGAAACATACAGAATATGCGCTGAGCCATGCATCCGAAGAAACGGTCAACCCCGAATCGAAATGATGACCCTGAGTTCCATTATCGTTGTCCAGACCGCGTTTATCGGTGATGCAGTTCTTACACTCCCGATGATCCAACGAATCAAGAATTCGTATCCCGATATTTCGATTGATGTCATTACAATTCCCAGAACCGCTGAAATATTTCAGTCCCACCCTGCAATCAGAAATGTAATTGTCTATGATAAGCGGCATACCGACCGGGGTATTCGGGGGATTCTTAGCATGGTGCGGATACTTAAGTCAAAGGAATACACCGCCGCCCTAATACCTCACCGTTCATTCCGAAGTGCACTTATCCCGGCAATTGCGAGGATACCACTGCGTATCGGTTTTGATAAGAGTGCAGGTGCGTTCCTTATGACACACGTCATACCGTACCGTTCGGATATACATGAGATAGAGCGGAATCAGACACTGCTGCGGGATATAGGTATTCCTATTACCGGAAAGGAATTGCCGTCGCTCTACCCTTCGACCAGTGATAAAGAATATATTACACACATTCTTACAGAGTGGGGAATACGGTCGAATTCCCCTTTTGTTGCCATCGCTCCCGGTTCTGTCTGGGCTACAAAACGCTGGCCGGCGGATAGATATGGACAGCTCATACGAATGCTGAACGGGAAGGGTGTCGTGTCGGTGTTGGTTGGTGGGAATGAAGACGCAGCCCTTTGCAGGGAGATCGTATCCCGCTCCGACATGGTCGGAACGGAATGCCCCTCCCTTGTTACCGCCGGTCGGTTGACGCTTCTCCAATCTGCAGCGCTTCTACAAAGGGCACGGGTCCTTGTCACGAACGATACCGCACCGATGCATCTGGCGGTGGCGATGCGTACTCCGGTCATTGCAATTTTTGGAGCGACTGTTCCGGCATTCGGATTTTCTCCTTACGGTGAATCGGATAAAGTAGTGGAGACCTTAGGACTTCCATGCCGGCCCTGCAGTATCCATGGAGGACAGCGATGCCCCATTAAAAAGTTCGATTGCATGGAGAAGATTTCAACGGATAGAGTATTTAACGAGGTACTACAGAAGCTATAAATCTTTCGCCTCATTCCACAGCATATCCATCTCGGCCAGCGAAACGTTCTGGATGTCTTTTCCCTGTTCTTTTAATTTCTGTTCGATGTGTTTGAACCTTTTAATGAATTTATCGGTGGTTTTTCTCAGCGATAATTCCGGATTGATTTTTAAAAATCTTGCGTAATTCACGAGTGAAAAAAGCAAGTCGCCGAACTCCTCCTGTGCCTTTTCAAGATCGTCTGCTTCAAGGGCGGCATGAAATTCCTTCACTTCTTCATCGACCTTCTTCCACACGTCGCTCCGATGTTCCCAATCAAAACCGACCTTGGCCGCACGTTCTTGAAGCCGTTGTGCGCGTAGTAATGCGGGGAGTTCTTTCGGTACGCCGTCGAGATGCGACTTGCGTCCTTCGATCATTTTGAGCTTTTCCCAGTTTTGTTTCACTTCCTCTGCTCCACTTACATTAGTATCGCCAAATACGTGCGGATGCCGCCGGATAAGCTTTGCGTTTATTCCTTCGATAACATCCTCAAGATGGAATTCACTTTTTTCTTCTGCAATAACCGAATGGAGAATCACGTGGAGAAGCACATCTCCTAATTCTTCACATAGAGCATTCCAATCGGTGTTATCAATTGATTCAATAATTTCGTATGTCTCTTCGATCAGGTGGTGACGAATCGATTCATGGGTTTGCTGTCGATCCCACGGACAATCCTTCCGGAGTTTGCGGACAATTGCTACAAGTTCAGGGAAATGGTCTGTTGACATAATGCTTCCTCTTTAGTGTACTGAGAAACCTAACGAAAATATTGCTAGATATCAATATTAAGAAGACACAAAATTGGGGTTTAAGGCACTACTAGCTCATACCTGGCAGAACTTTCATTTGACGAAATTATCCATTAATATGAATCATTCCAATAATAATCTGCAGGCTCTTTCATGACCCCGCGCCGCCTTTTAATCCTGTTCATTACTGTATTTCTCATTTCACTTTTTTTGATTCTTATGAATTCACAAACGAGGGTTGATCTTATTCTGACAAACGGAATGGTCTATACCGTCGATTCTGACAATACCATCGCTGAAGCAGTTGCGATCAAGGAGCATACTATCGTTGCCGTTGGGACGACGAAGGATATTACAAAGAAATATCGATCGGAAACAACTATCGATCTAAAAGGGAAAGCCGTATACCCCGGCTTCATCGATTCACACGCTCACTTTGTAGGGATCGGGACTGCGCTGATGACCTTGAATCTCGTAGGCACTCAATCGCCCGAAGAGATCGGATCACTGGTTTATGAGCAAATCAAGAAGAAAGGGATCGACCGTTGGGTTCGGGGCCGTGGATGGGACCAGAATAATTGGACTGTAAAACAATTCCCGACCGTAGAAATGCTTGATAAAGTGGCTCCGGAAACACCTGTATATCTTCTACGGGTTGATGGCCACGCGGTGTGGGTGAATTCGAAAGTCCTCAACCTCGCAGGTATTACACGCGATACAGAGGAGCCGGAAGGCGGAACCATAGTAAGAAATAGAAAAGGAGAACCAACAGGAATTTTCATCGACAATGCGATTCGGCTCGTAGAATCTGTTCTTCCGCCGCCAACAGATGATGAAATAACGGAAGCGATACAACTGGCCATGCAAACATGTGTACGGTACGGGCTGACGGAAATACACGACATGGGTGTGACGTCGCAAATGATTCGGCTCTATAAAAAATTGATTGATGCAAATTCTTTTCCATTTAGGATCTATGCAGCGATCGACGGTCCTGGTGAAACCTGGGAGGAATATAAAAAAATAGGGCCGGAACATGACTATGGAAACCATCGATTGGCAGTCCGGGCAATCAAAATGTATGTTGATGGGGCGCTTGGCTCGAGGGGAGCGGCTCTCGTAGAACCCTACAGCGACGATCTCACGACAAGAGGACTGACAGTCGAGAGAAGCGCAACTCTCACGGCGATAGCAAAAGAAGCTCTTCAGTATGATTTTCAGCTCGTAACGCACGCAATAGGGGATCGTGGGAATGCGATTCTATTGGATGCATATGAGGAAGCATTCAATACTTTTCCTGAAAAAGCAAAGCAGGCCCGCTTTCGTGACGAGCATGCGCAGGTTCTTGATGAAAAAGATATACCGCGTTTTGCCGCGCTCGGCGTCATTCCAAGCATGCAGCCTTCCCATTGCACTTCGGATATGCGATGGGCAGAGGCACGCCTCGGTCCGAAACGAATCCGTGGAGCCTATGCATGGCGGTCACTCCTCGATACAGGTGTTAAAATTGCAGGGGGCTCTGATTCGCCTGTCGAGAGTCCGAATCCACTTCTTGGATTCTATGCCGCAATCACTCGACAGGATTCCGATGGCATCCCTTCTTCATGGAAAGACGTTGCGGCGGGATTTCAAATGTCATCAGCCGGGATAGTTGACACCGGACAGTTTGAGGGGGGCTGGTATGCACATCAACGAATGACCAGAAAAGAAGCCCTCCGATCGTTCACCCTGTGGGGTGCCTATGCGGCATTCCAGGAAGATATAAAAGGGAGCGTCGAAGCGGGAAAGCTTGCCGACCTTACAATTCTTTCGAAGGATATAATGACAATTCCGGAAAGGGATATCCTCACGACCGAGGTGGAAATGACAATTATCGATGGTCAGATCGTTTATGCCCAATTAGGGTCCAGGACCTCCCCACATTAACGAGTTTGACTTATATTCTCCAGATAGTTACTGTAAGTTATTGATATAATTAGGTTTATGCCACATTTCCGACAGCATCTCCAGTGGTGTGAAACTCGTAAAAATATTTTAATATATCTAAAGAAAACGTTCTTCGTTGTCGATAATAAATTTAAAGAATTCCAACCCTTATGTGATTATTCAGGTCGACCGTCTAGACTCCGGTACTGTACATATGGATCAAACACAGGGTACAACCGCACGAAGTCAAACGAATGCCCTGCGATCGGTGCGGGAAAAGGTAGGGCACGCGGGGACGATTGAAGAAGCGCTGCAAGCGTTTTATGAGAGTATATTTGAAGCCGTCCCAGTCGATGAAGGGGCTCTTTATGCCTATGATAATACTTCCAAGCGTGCATGTATTGTAAGTTGTACTGAACGATGGTACAAGGATATTCAACCGATCAGTGAGTCTGTTGAAATATTCAAATCATTCCAGACGATTTCACTTCCCGAAGAAACCGCACACCTGAAAAGTTATACAGAAATCCTTCACAATTCCGGTTGCACGGCGGGTGTTCTCGTTCCGCTTGGGACGAGCGGCGTATTCGTAGGGTTCCTTCTTCTCGGTCGGATCCGGATGCAGTCCTTCTCCGAAGAAGAAATTCGTCTATGTGATATGATGATTGAAGTTGGACGCAGTATTTTGCTGCCACTGGTACTTTCGTCATCCGGAGTTCAGGAACATAAACTGCTTAGCGATGTCCCCGTCGGCTTCTATATTATGAAGGATGATCGGATTGTTTATGCCAACGAGTATATGGTGAAGCTCTTTGGCTATACGCTGGACGAAATTATAGGTGTGCGGTTTCCTCTTATCGTAATTGTTCCGGAGGAACAGGAACGCTTTCTTACCGGCATATCGGAATTTCTTCAAAGTGGGGAAAATTCATTTCATCATACCTTCACAGGTTTGCATAAAAATGGGAAACGGTTTGATGTAGAAACGCGTGTAAGTCGAACTCGGTATCAAGGGCAACCGGCATTACAGGGAATACTTATCGACATTACCGAACAGAAGACAACTGAACGTGAACTCGTTCGCCGGAATAGAGAACTATACGTGCTGAATATTCTCTCAAGTGAAATAAGTTCTGCACGCACACTCGACGATATGTACAATCTTATCGACCGGGTACTGAAAGAAATAATGAATATCGATCGGGTGGTTATTCGACTTGCCAACCGTTACCCGCGTGAGGCTTTCAGCTCATCGTTTGATCGGCAATCAATGAACGGAGAAGTTTTTGCCGATGGCTCGTCATCTGAGTCGACACTCCTGTTCGAAGAGATTCTTAACGACATGGTCCCGATCCTCATTGATAATTGTCGTCAGTATCCAGAGCTCGATTATGAGAAAACAATGCGGCTCGGTCTGCGCTCGACGCTGGCGTTACCGATAGTCTCGAAAGATCAGATTCTGGGAATGCTTCGGGTGGACGATATAAAGCACACGGGACGATTCCATCAGGAAGACATTCAATTCCTGCTGATGGTCTGCCGTCATACTGCAAATGCAATTGATAACGTAATCTGGTATCATCGTGAGAAATCCCGTTCACTCAGGATGGAATCGGTCCGAACGCTTGCACGCGAATGGATGGGTATTCTCGATCCCCACGAATTGATGCGTAAAGCAGTGAGAATGGTTTGCGAATCGTTTGGTTATGATACTACAACAATATTCCTGATCCGATCCGCATCTAATATAATCCACTTTCATACCGGACACGGAAAGAATTTTCATAAACCACCGGAAGATTTTGTACTGAAAATGGGACAGGGACTCATTGGAGCGTGTGCACAAAAAAACAGTATTGTACTTGTCAATGATGTACATCTTGATGAACGGTGGATTCCCGGCATGATGACCGGAACCCGCTCTGAGCTTTGCATACCCATGCGAACACATCATGGAGTTATCGGCGTCCTCGATATACAACAGACCACTATCGATGCTTTCACGGATGAAGATGGAGTCTTTCTCCAGATACTTGCTGATGAGCTCACTGCTGTATTTGAAAACGCGCTATTATTCGAGGAAATTAGATATCAGGCGAATGTTCTAACAAACATTAACGATGCAATAATCTCGGCAGATGCCAATTGGAACATCCGCGGATGGAATAATGGTGCGGAACGTCTCTATGGCTGGAAGGCGTCCGAGGTTCTCGGTAAAAACATGTACCACCTTATCCATAATGAATATATCGATGTAACACCAGATGATGTCCTGAGTGCCATGATTTATCATGGCGGTTGGAGAGGTAAGATCCGGCAGTACACAAAAGAAGGCAAAGTCGTTCATGTTAATGCTGCGGCCTCGACACTCAGGGGAAGTGATGGGAGCATCATCGGCTTTGTCAACGTCAATCGGGATATCTCTCAGGAGCGTGCGCTGGAAAGCAATTTGCAGGAAACCGAGGGATTACTGTCAAGCGTCATCGAACAAACGCCGTTCGGGATTGAGGTATTCAAGGATGATGGGACCCTGATTCGCGTCAACCAGACTTTTCTTAAGATGCTCAATATCCCGCACAGGGAAATTCTTGAATTCCATTATAATGTATTGCACGACGATGGACTGATCCACCGGTTGGGATTGATGCCAAAAGTTGAGAAGGCATTTGCAGGCGAGAGCTGTGCAGTTGGCCCGATAGAGATTCGACCGGAAATTCTTCCGCCGACGCTTCAGTTCTTGAAGTCGCCGATTACGGTTGAAATACGGATGTTCGCCGTCTTTGATGATTTGCGGTGCATGCGTCAGGTCGTGTTCATTTTCGAAGATATCTCCGAACGTGTCAATTTGCAGCGGCAGTTGGTCCAGGCTCAGAAAATGGAAGCGGTCGGGACACTTGCCAGCGGTATTGCCCACGATTTCAATAACCTGCTTGGCGGCATTCTTGGCTATGCCTCGTTCGCGAAAACAAAAGTAGCATCCGAAAGCCCGATTTTCAGCTACCTTGATACTATCGAGCGATCAGCTCAGCGTGCATCGGAATTGACGCGGCAGTTACTCGGATTTGCACGACGCGGGAAATATTCCACCGAAAAAATCGATTGTAACGATGTAATCCGTGATACTATAACACTTCTAGAACGTAGTTTCGATAAACGAATCTCGGTCCATCTCGATCTGTCAGCTGTCCCGCTGACAGTTGAGGCCGATGCCGGACAACTTGAACAGGCCCTTCTGAATCTCTGCGTCAACGCCCGAGATGCAATGCCTGGAGGTGGCACCCTGATGGTAAGAAGCAGGCTTGTGGATGTGAATGACGAATTCGTGCAATTGCATATCAATTCCGAATCAGAGCAATATGTTCACATTACCGTCGAAGACACGGGAATAGGGATGGATGAGGAGACGCAAAAACATATTTTCGAACCCTTCTTCACGACCAAAGAGAAGGGAAAAGGGAGCGGACTGGGACTCTCAATGGTCTATGGCATCGTTCGCAATCATGATGGTTACCTCGACGTGCACAGTGAACTTGGAAGGGGAAGTGTTTTCCATCTCTACTTCTCTTATATCAGCGGTACGGCAGTGCAGGAAGGGTTAGCCGATGATTCTGCTGCTATCAAGAAGGGGTCCGAAGTCATTCTTCTGGTAGATGATGAAGAGGTGATTCGCGACTTTACCCGCGAGGTTCTGGAAGAACAGGGATACTCGGTTGTCACAGCCAAAGATGGCGATGATGCGATACGGCTCTATGCACAACTCTACACCCGGATTCATGCTGTTGTCCTCGATATGGTCATGCCTCAAAAAGGAGGATTGGAAACATACCGTGAAATGAAAGAAATCAATCCGAAAGTAAAAGTCCTTCTCTCAAGCGGGTACAGCCAGGATGGACATGCGCAGGAAATTCTCAATGAAGGGGTTATGGGATTTGTACAGAAACCATACGATATGAGCCAGCTGTTCACAGCTCTCCGCAAAGTGCTTGATTCATAATATATTCACCTCTATATTACTATTTATAAGATGTCAGTTTATTTCTGCCCCATCACCTAGTTTGGAGAATATCTTATGTATGAATGGGTGAAAGAATTTCCCGGAAAAATTACTATCTGTGATCGGGAGGGAATCATCGTCGAAATGAACGACCGGTCAATAAAGGCATTCGAAAAGGATGGCGGAGCGGGGCTAATTGGAAAGAACATGCTCGATTGCCACCCCGAACCGGCACGAACCCGATTAAAGGAATTGCTCGCTGCCGGGAATACGAATGCATATACCATTGAAAAAAACAGTGTGAAAAAATTAATATATCAATCTCCATGGTATCATAACGGCGTATACCGTGGCTTCGTAGAATTTTCACTTGAAATACCCTTAACACTGCCGCACCATATTCGGACGTAATTCTCTTGCTTCTTAATCCTCTTTGATGTATTTTACCGCATGTTAACGCTAACATTCACAACCTGAAGAAAGGGAACCTGCCCCATGGAGGCAATACACCTGACCATAGCCGATTGGCTCATCATTGCCGTATATTTCGGATTTGTGCTTGGAATCGGATTCTACCTGAAGAAATTCACACGGAGTGAAAATGATTTCTTTCTTGCAGGACGAAAAAACAGCGCATGGGTGGCCGGACTTGCATTCCTCTCGGCCAATCTCGGGGCACTCGAACTTCTCGGAATGACCGGAAATACATACAAGTACGGAATGTACGTAGCCCATTTTTATTGGATAGGCGCCGTCCCTGCAATGCTGTTCCTCGGAATTTATATGATGCCTTTTTATTATAGTAGCAAGATTAAATCAATCCCCGGTTATTTGAAACTCCGATTCGACGAGAAAACGCGCGTTCTCAACGGGATTGCATTCGCGGTGATGACCCTCCTGGTTTCCGGCATCAACCTGTATGCGATGGCTCTCGTTCTTCACACATTTCTTGGATGGAATTGGGATATCTGCATGTGGATGTCGGCAGCCACGGTCGCCTGCTATGTCGGGCTAAGCGGCCTAATGTCGGCAATCTTCACCGAGATCGTACAATTCTTTCTTATATGGTTCGGCCTTTTTCTGGTTGCGATGTTGGGCATTGTCGAAATCGGGAGTCTCAAAGAGGTATTCCACAGGATTCCAGAGGCGTATAATACGCTCTGGTCAACATCAGCCGATCCGAGTAAAAATGGAATGTTGATTTCATGGGGCGGTATTGTTCTGGGCCTTGGATTTGTGCTATCATTCGGATACTGGACAACCGATTTTCTTGTCGTTCAGCGTGCCTTCACTGCAAAAGATCTACGGACAGCCCGATTGACACCGATTCTTGCTTCCTTTTTCAAAATGTGTGTTCCATTCCTCGTGATTATTCCGGGTTTGATTGCTCTCATTCTCTCGAATGATCCAAAAAGTGGATTTGCATTACTACAGGATGGAGGGAAGCTCAATTATGATTCTGCCCTTCCTTTATTGATTGCACGATACTATCCAACGGGATTGTTGGGACTTGGAGTCACGGCACTGCTGGCAGGATTTATGGCTGGTCAGGCAGGCAATATCAGCGCGTTCAATACAGTCTGGACATACGATATCTATCACTCCGTTATCAACAAAAAAGCTTCGGATGTACATCTTGTTTGGATGGGAAGAGCGGCAACGATTGTCGGGATCATCATCAGTATTGGGACCGCCTATTGGGCACGGAGTTTCCCGAGCATTATGGATTATATGCAGGCAATTTTCTCGTGGGTTAATGCACCATTGTTTGCCACTATGCTTCTGGGAATGTTCGTCAAATGGATAACACCGAAAGGAGCATTCTGGGGATTAATTGCAGGAATGGGCTCATCATTTACGTTGTTCCTCGCGGCAAAGTTTAATTGGATTTCAGCGAGTCTGATCACTTTGTCATCAGTATCGAGTGAGATGGCGGTGAATTTCTGGCGTGCTTGGTGGGCATGGTGCATCTGCTTCATTGTGACGATCGTTATTAGTCTTTTCACTGAAAAGAAACCGGAGAGCGAACTCGTGGGGTTGGTGAAAGGGCTCACTCCCGAAACGGCAACCGGACCGATTCCATTGTATAAAAAGCCGGAATTTATTGGAATTGTTTCTCTGGTGATATTCATTCTGCTCAATGTGTATTTCTGGTAATAAAAAAAGGAATTATATTATGACCTCGGAACAACCACAAATGAAATCCATCTGGTATCTCGTCGGACTCATTCTGATCAGCATGGGTGTGATAATATTTATTACAGGTCTTGTATCCCCGGAGACACAAAAAACTGTTCTTGCCGAGCTTCGCCCGGATATCTGGTGGGGACTTGTGATGATTGCCGGCGGGCTTACACTTTTTTTGACAAACCGGAAATCTTCGACCTGAACAAAAATTCAAGATTCCCACTTAAGAAGTTGGTATTTTAGGCCGATAATATTAATGCCCTTTTTGGAATTTTAGGGCATTTTTTTCGGTTTATACGTATAGAATGACCGGCTGGTCTTGACCTTGAACTAATATTCATCTATATTACGACTGGTTAGTCAAAATATGACCTTATAGTCATCAATCATATTTTCATATAGATTTTAAACATAGGGCTTCAATGGAGCAATTAAACAGCAGTCAGGCGCTCTCGCGTAAAGAGCGGGAGAAATTTGCCAGGCAGCAGGAAATCTTGAAGGCAGCCCGTGAACTTTTCATCCGTAAAGGATATCACGATACCACACTTGAAGAAATCGCCCACCATGCGGAATTTGGTAAGGGGACTATTTACAATTATTTCAGCAGCAAAGAAGAGCTTTTCAACGGGATTATCAATAGTCTCGTCGATGAGATGTTCGAGCTTGTGCAGTCGGCTATCGCTGTTTCTGGACACGCCCGGGAAAAGTTGACCGCCTACGCCAGTGCAATGATCTCGCATGCCCGTTCAAACGCCGATCTCTTCCGGTTGATATTTCAGGAATTCCATCGCGCAAATTCTCCGGAGTTCAAGGAGAATTTAAAACATTTCCATGAACGCACAAAAAAAATACAGGAATTAATCATCCATCCAATCGAGGAAGAAATCAGCGCGGGGAAGATCAGACCGGTCGATGCCCGGGAGCTTATCTCGCTTTTCGACGGGATGCTGCGTTCGTATTGTCTCAATTATCTCGAAAATCAATTTCAGTTTCAAAACGACGACGTTGATACTGCCGCCGCTCTCATTGTTTCCGTTTTTTTCGATGGCGCAGCGGAACCGAATCGTAAAGGATAAAACCATGATGAAACCAGGAGCAAAATTTTTTATCACAATTTTTACACCTTTCGTGCTCTGCATACTTCCGTCTGTGAGTGCAGTCGGGCAGGAATCGGCGCGGTCTCAAGGATCTGTCGTCCTGACTCTCGATAAAGCGATCTCGCTTGCGCTTCAACAAAACCGGGATGTCCTTATCGCTGAACAGGACCGGTTCAAAGCCGATGCGCAGGTTGGCGAAGCGTGGGCCGGTGCACTGCCCCAGCTTTCAATCAGCGGAGTCTATACACGGAATATCCAAAAGCCCGTACTCTTCATTCCACCAAATAATCCGATTAATCCGACCGATAAAACAATGGCATTCGAAATCGGATCGACAAACGCATATGCGATGAGTGCATCGTTAACACAGCCGCTCTTCAGCCGAAGGATCGGAGTAGCGCTACAGATTGCCAATACCTACCGCGAATTTATGGAGCAATCCTATCAATCCGTAAGCCAGGCAGTCATTCGCGATGTAAGGAAATCGTTTTACCTCGTTTTGCTTGCTCAGAAGCTTGTAGAAGCGAATCGCCAGGGACTCGACGTCGTTAAGGCGAACGTTGAAAATGTTAGGGCACAATATCGTAACGGGACAGCCGCTGAATTCGATCTGCTTCGTGCCGAAGTACAGCTTGCCAATACCGAACCGCTCCTTATCTCGGCCGAAAATAATCTGGCTCTGGCTATCAACGCGCTAAAAAATCTTGTGGCAATCCCCATAGAACAGGATGTCGTTCTCCAGGGTGATTTTACCTTTGAAGAACTTCCGGAAACCGCAATGATTGAAGCAAGACGGAATGCACTTACCACAAATCCTTTGGTCCTTCAATTGTCGCTTCAGGAATCTCTTCTTGAGAAGAATATCAGAATAGAGCAGGCGGGTTATTTCCCTACTCTGAATCTCGTCGGTGGCTACTCGTGGCAGGCACAGGATAATACGTTCCAATTCAACAACTATCTCTGGGCGAAAATGCTTAATGTCGGACTAACGCTTTCTTTCCCGATATTTGACGGTCTGAAAACCTCCAACCGCGTTCAACAGGCGGAGATCGAAAAGGAAAAGATTTATTATACGCGAATGAAGGCCGAGGAAGGATTAAAAATTCAGATCCAATCGGCAGAATTGAAAATGGCCGAAGCGAAAAAGCGGATCTCCGGACAGGAGAAAAACATCGATCAGGCACAGAAAGCCGTTAGTATCGCACAGACCCGCTTCAATAGCGGAGTCGGGACACAGCTCGAGCTGCTTGATGCTCAGGTGGCAATGACACGGGCACAAACAAATTACGCGCAGGCAATCTATGATTATCTTGTAGCAAAAGCCGAATGGCAATATGCAGTCGGGATTTCTCAATGATAGGTTTTAAACTCTGTGTCCTTACAGGTCGTAGACCTTTGTGCTGGATCGACGCTGAAAAGTTCTCAGTGTCCTCTGTGGTTCTCTTTTCTAAAACATAACACCACAAGGATAAAAGACGATTTAAGGTGCTGTGCCCCATTTATTAATAAGAATAGTTATAGGGTCACTGCCACAGAGTTCGCAAAGTTGAAAAAGAGAGAACACAGAGTATGAAAAATCGTCAAAGTGTTTAATATAACAGAAGAGCTAAAGGAGAATTAATGACTACCGTCCATCACCTTGATAAAGCCCTCCAATGGGTCATCGTAATGATTTTGTTTTTTACATTGATCGGATGTGGATCGGGCACAAAAGACAAACCGCAAACCAGTTCGGCAGCTTCCGGCAGTAATGTCATCCCGGTGGAAATCGCTCCGGTTACGCGACAGAATGTTTCTGCCAATAAGACCTTTTCCGGCACACTCGAAGGGGAGGAGCAGGCCAATATTGTAGCAAAAATCTCAGAACGCATTACAGGCATCAAGGTACATGTCGGTGAAGCGGCCGGGGCGGGTACTGTCGTACTTTTGCTCGATAAGAGTGGCGTGACATCACAGTACTATCAGGCCGAAGCGGGTTATAAAAATGCCGAAAAAACGCTTGAGCGTATGAAATCTCTCTATAACGAAGGTGCTATCTCGCTCCAGGCATTGGATGGAACCCAGACCCAATACGATGTCGCTAAAGCAAACTTCGACGCAGCACGGGGTGCGGTTGAGCTGACGACTCCGATTTCCGGAGTCGTAACAGCTATTAATGTCAGCGTCGGTGATCTTGCAGTACCCGGAGCGTTACTAGCGACGATAGCAAAGATCACCCGATTAAAAGTGACCTTCAACATTAGCGAAACAGATGTCACGAATCTCGCGATCGGTCAAAAGGTTCAGGTATATACGGAATCAAAGTCCGATGCAGTGGTCGAAGGGCGGATTGTTCAGCTTTCGAAATCCGCCGACGTCAAGTCGCGTACATTCGAAATCAAAGCGATATTCCCAAATACAAAAGATAAATGGTTTAAACCGGGCATGTACAGCAAGGTGATAGTACAGGTTTCTCCACGGGTAAAGACTCTCGTTATTCCGAACGCTGCAATTCAAAGTGATGGTGTCACTAACCGAGTATTTGTTGTCCGCAGCGGACGTTCCTTCCAGCAGACTGTTCAGGTAGGTGTTTCTAACGACAAGTATTCGGAGATAGTAAAGGGGTTGGTTGAGAACGATACTGTGGTGACGACTGGGGCGACGACCGTGCGAGATAGCGGATATGTCAGTATCGCAAATCGATCAAATTAAATGTTAGAACGATAGAAAGTGAGCACGACTCATGAAACTTGCTGATGTCTCTATAGAACGCCCGGTCTTTGCGACGATGATGATCCTTGCACTGATCGTGCTTGGAATTTTTTCATTTATAAAACTGAATATCGATCTTATCCCCGATATCGATTTTCCGTATGTGACAGCTACGACCGTCCTCCCCGGTGCAGGTCCCGAACAGATTGAGACCGATGTAACGAAGAAAATCGAGGATGCGGTCAACACCATCGGTGGTATCGACCATATAACGTCGATTTCGCAGGAAGGTGTATCCATTATCATCATCCAGTTCAAACTGGAAGTCGAAGGAAAACAGGCAGCGCAGGATGTGCGCGAAAAAATAGCCGCAATCCGGTCGGATCTCCCGACGGACATCCAGGATCCGATCATCCAGCGTATCGATCCCGCTAGTGTACCGATATTCACGCTCTCGGTGTCGGGTGGTGAGCGGTCCGGAAAAGAAATTACCACATTCACGAAAAATGAGATTAAGAAACGGCTGGAAAATGTTCCGGGAGTCGGCCGGGTCGACCTCGTCGGCGGTGCCGAACGTGAAATTCAGGTTGACGTCGATGCTGCACGGCTGCAGTCGTATAACCTCTCGATTCAGGACGTTATACAGAATGTCTCCTCATCGAATGTCGAAGTCCCCGCCGGCAATCTGGTTCAGGGGCAGCGGCAGCTGTTACTCCGCACCATGGGAAAATATACGAATGTCGATGATTTCAACATGGTGATTGTTGCTACTCCGGGTGGAAGGGTTGTCCATCTTTCAGACGTGGCGCAAGTTGTTGATGGTGTGAAGGAACAGGTGAGCCTTACGCGCGTCAATGGCAGGAGTGCCGTCGGATTGAATATTTTGAAGCAATCCGGCAGCAATACCGTCCGTGTCGCAGACGAAATACTGAAAGAAATTGCTCGAATCCAGAGAACTCTTCCCCGCGATCTTCAGGTCACCATTGCACGAGATAACAGCGTATTCATTCGAGACGCGGTGCGCGACGTGTTGTTCGATATTCTGTACGGAGGACTGCTGGCAGTCATCGTGGTGTACCTCTTCCTCGCAAACCTGCGATCGACGATCATCAGCGCGATCGCCCTTCCAACATCGATCATCGCCAGTTTTATCATTATGTATGCGTTGAACTTTACGTTGAATATGATTTCTCTGCTGGCACTCTCGCTTGCTGTCGGATTACTCATCGACGATGCAATTGTCGTTATCGAAAATATTTACCGGCACATGCAGCAGGGCGCAACACCGATGGAAGCTGCAAAGGTGGCAACGAGTGAGATCGGACTTGCCGTCATGGCAACGACGTTCACTATCGTTGCGGTGTTCATCCCGATCGCTTTTACACCAGGTATTGTCGGACGATTTTTCTATCAGTTCGGCATTACAGTCTCGGTTGCAGTACTCGTGTCGTTGTTCGTCGCTTTTACGCTGACGCCGATGCTCTCCTCCCGCTGGCTCAGCGAAGCGGATGAAAAATTGACCAATGAGGGTTCAATTCTCAGGAGAGCGCTTTATTATTTCAATCATTTCTTCGAGATATTGAGCCACCGGTACAGAAAAGCCATCGCATGGTCGCTTACACATCGCAAAACCGTGATTTTCGGATCGATAGGTGTTTTTCTATTCAGTTTCGTGCTCATCAGATTCCTGGGCACATCCTTTTTCCCGACATCCGATCAGGGCGAGTTCAACATCAGCATCAATGCAGCGCCCGGCAGTTCTCTGGAACAGACGAGCGACATCTGTGCGTCAATTGAGAGGGTTGTACAGAAACAGCCTGAAGTTATAACGGTGTTGACGACAATCGGAGCAGGGAACGATCCTGTGACGAAGGGAAATATACTTGTGAAACTGGTGAAGAAAAATAAGCGTCAGCGGGGCGTTGAGCGGATTATGGATGACCTGAGATCGCAGCTGAGCAATATCCCGGGTGCAAACCTGGGATTCGGGCCGACGGCAACGGTTGGTGGTAATCAAAAACCTGTGATAATGAGCGTCCGCGGCGACGATTTCTCAACGATTAAAGGTATTGCCGACAGGGTTGAACGCATTGTCCGCACGACTCCTGGAGCCGTGGATATCGAAAACAGCCTCGAGATATCAAAACCCGAAGTCCGTATCCGCATCGACCGTGAGAAGGCTTCGGATCTCGGCGTTAATGTTGGACTCATTGCCACTACCGCCCGAGCGATGGTCGATGGATTCGTTGCTACGAAATATCAGGAAGGTGATGAGCAATACGATGTGCGTGTTCGGCTGGCAAAAGAAGACAGGACATCGTTTGAAGATGTCAATAATCTCACGATCAAGAGTAATAAAGATGGAACTCCTGGACAGAAATTATTAATACCGGTAAGTTATGTCGCAGACATACGGCAAGGATCGGGGCCGTCGAAAATCAACCGGTTTGACCGTCAGCGGGAAATCCGTATCGATGCATATCTTTCGAAACGTCTCCTGGGCGATGTGCTCGGAGATATACAGAAACGAACGGCTGAACTTAATATTCCGTCCGGATATTCTGTCGGCGTCGTAGGTCAGGGGCAGATGCAGGCCGAATCGTTCGGCAATATTTTCCTGTCGCTTATGCTGGCGATTGTGTTCGTGTATATCGTGCTGGCTGCGCAATTCGAAAGCTTTTCATACCCGTTCGCGATCATGCTGGCCCTTCCGATGGCGTTAATCGGGGCTGTTCTCGGACTGCTCGTCTTCGGGAGCGCGCTTTCGATGATGTCGATGATCGGGGTTATCATGTTGATGGGATTGGTGACAAAGAACGGTATTTTATTGGTGGACTATGCCAACGTGCTCCGCGACCGCGGGCACGAGAGGACCGACGCGCTGATTCGCGCAGGCGCCACGCGGCTCCGTCCGATTTTAATGACGACCTTTGCCATGATTTTCGGTATGGTGCCGGTGGCATTCGGTGTTAGTGAGGGAAGCGAGTTTCGTTCACCGATGGGACAGGCGGTGATCGGCGGGTTGATAACTTCAACACTTTTAACGCTCTTTGTTGTGCCTGTTGTATATTCTGTCATTGACGATATATCGTTCAAACGGGTATTCGGTTTTGTATATTGGGTGGTTGAATTTGTGAGAAGGAAATTGAAAAGATAAATTTAAAAACCATTAAAACTCTGTGTCCTCTGCATATGGTATTTTTATAATGATTCTCGTGATCTCTGTGGTTATCTTTTCTAAAATATAACACCATGGGGATAAAAGACGATTTAAGGTGCTGTGCCCCATTTATTAATATGAATAGTTGTAGGGTCACTGCCACAGAGTACACAAAGAATAAGAAGAGGAAACGGAGTAGAAATTGGAGAGAGTATCCGCATGAAAATTGTTTACGTCATCTGCAATGATGCCTCGATATTTACCCTGAGCGAATGAGTCGAAGGGCGCCCTGCCCCATAGAACGGGGCAGGACTACTCGGCATCCTGGCTATTGAATACTCTGATTACTATTATCGGCTACGGAGAAGAGCTATGAAGATTGTATATGTTATCTGCAATGAAGTGTATGAGGACCGCATCATGAGCATCCTCACCCGCACCGGCATCGATTACTATACTTGCTGGGAGCATGTAAAAGGAAAAGGACACGAAACGGAACCGCACCTCGGTACACGGAGCTTTCCCGGCATGAATGCGGTTCTGATGATAGCGCTGCCTGAAAAGTCCACACTAGATAAACTCATTGTAGAGATTGAAGAGGCGAACAAGGGAATCTTAAAGCCGGATGATCGGATCAGGCTGTTTCAGGTGCCGCTGGAGAGGATTGTATAGGGCAGCATTAAATTAGCTTAGTACAATATGTTCCGCTTTCTGGCGAGACACGTTGTGTCCTCCGCTGTGTTATTTTTCGAAATGGAAAATGCAGTTAAAGAACTCGTGAAGTAATCATTGCATTTGCCGTTCTTTTCCCACCAATAACAAAAATGTAAAATTAAAAACCAGTGATAATCCTGTCAAAAATCCCACAATGAAATTTGTATTGAATAATTCTCCACCAAATCGTTCTATAATAATACTCAGTGATAGTGAAAATAGACCTAATGACAGAAAGATATAAGATTTCTTCATATACTTGATTCCCTTCAATGAATTATCCAACTTAAAGAAATGTCTAGGAATATTCAAGGATTAAATGGTCAGTAATTTTTCTCGCTGTCAATTCGCCTCAACCTCGATCCTTGCCCTGCCCTAGAGTTTATCCTGAGCTTGTTGAAGGGGACTACTTCGTCGAGCGACCCGCCGCAGTCCGCTGGTGGCGGACGGAGGCGGGGAGTCGAAGGGTTGACCTCAATCGGCTTCTTTAGGCGCCGTAAACTTTCGTACCGCCAGACTCACGCCAAGCAGAAACCAGATCATGGTCATCGACTCCTGATCGCCGAAGTTCCATTCCCCCAGTCCGTTGAAAAGAAAAGCGATCGTACTGCCGGCAGCCCCGAGTACAATAGTGGAAAGTACATTTTCTTGTCGTATCGACCGGAATATTTGTATCTCGGTAAGAAGCGTTTTTCCGAGTAGGTAAAGAACCGCCAGTGTACCGACAATACCGAAAATGACAAGGAACTGAATGTAATTGTTATGCAAATGGCCGAAATTTTCCTTCTCGTATGGCTGCTTGTATTGGGCATAAGTGGTGGCGACATCCATATCGCCGATTCCGAACAGGGGATGCGCCTGAAAAATTCTCAGACCGGTTTCCCACATTCGGAGACGCTGATAGTTTGTCGGATAATCGGCGCTGGCGACGCTTAACAGCCTGTTCCGTTGACGGTCGATCAGGTAGATGTTTTCACCGTTCACACTTACTTTTCTCGGCACATATTCTAATGGAATTTTTTGGCAGACCTTAAAATAAGCACTCTCTTCGGCAGAAGATATAACAAGGCCGGGAATTCCTGCCAGAACGATTGTCCTGCCATTTGTTGCGCAACCGATGATGCCTCCAAGGCTATCATGTTTTTCGAGAAGAGTTACGGTTGTCGAATCGATTCGATAGTGTTCGAGTGTTTGAATAGTGCCGATGTAGAGATTTTTATTAACGGTAAACGCTGAAGCAACCGGTGAATTCAAATGGTTGCGGAATATTTCGCGATCGGGAATTCCTTGAGAGAGCGAATAAAGGCTGACAGTATCATCGAACGAGGAGAGTGTCAAATAGCGTTCACTCACATACATATTTTGAAAACCGGCAGCCCTGGGACAGCGATAAATATCTTCCAGTCTCATAGGATCCCGATAGACAGTGACACCGCTGTCCTTGTCGAGCGTATAGAGCAAACCATTGGCTGTAACGGTAGAACGGAGAAGCCCCGGTGATGAAAATACATTTTCAATGACGAACTCCGAAGGTCCTTTTCTGTACAGCATCACCAATCGTGAATCGATTAATGAAGCGATATAGATGTTGTCTCGCCACCAAAGACATGAAACGACGGGAGCAGGCAGATGGACATTGGAACGGCTGCCATTCTTTCCGATGAGGAGGATACCTTCTTTGTAATCACTGATCAGTACAACGCTGTCGGCGGGCGTCACCTGATATACGGTTCCCTTTGTAGAAATGATATCGCTCTGACGGACCCCCCTGTCGGAAATCCGATAAATGTAAACATCGCTTTTTTCCTTCACCAAAAAAGCACCTCCGGCAACAACAAACACAATGGCAGCAAGTGCGGCCCATTTTTTTTTGAACATCGAGACGGCAATCATGCCTGCAGCTGATCCAAGCCAGGCAGCACGCGTATAAGTTGCGATTAAAGCGACAACCGCGATGAGCAAAGCAATAGTAATCAACCAGCGGTGAAGGCGGCTTATCTTTTCATTAACAGCAAAGGAAAAGAGGATTACTACCAGCATTGCCAGTAAACCCCCGGCAGTCATCACATGGCTGAAAGGGGAGGGTCCGTTGACGTGTAGCATATAAAGGTTCTGGACAAGGTGTTCACGGGCAACGACGAGATATGCGACGGCTGTCAGTACCGCTCCGACTAGATAAATCTTGAAAATTATCTTTACAGTCTCGATATCCTCTGTGGTATACAAAAGAGTATAGATGATAGGGATCAGCATAATTCGTTTCGCCATGATTATTGCCGATGAAGCGGGTTGAGCAGAGAATATAGTGGACAGAGCCTCGGCGGCAATAAAAAAAAGGAATGCCCATTCCATGCCTGTTTTTTCGAATCGTTTCTGACTGAATGTAGTGCGAATGACGGCAAGGATCAGAGCGCCGAAATAGCCGATTTGATTGAGGAAGATCGAGTTTGTCAGAGTAACAGCAAAAAAACAAATCGAATAGAAAATTAATTTATCTAAAATCTTTATTTTTGATAACGTCAAAAGAGAGTTTGTCCGTTAATGGTGGTACATGGTAACAATATAATAAAGGTACAGTAATGTTGGGAGAATTACCACTGAGGAGATGGCTTTATGGATTTATGATTGATGATTTTTGGTTTATGCATTTAGAAGCTCCACACCTATTTTTTGGGGATAGATCTTCCCTGTAAAAGACTTTTTCCGACGGCGAGCGGTGTTGGGAAGCCAAGGAGTTCGCCGGTTGTCGGAGCGATATCTATTTGCGTTGCATTCGTGGTATCTACAAAACCCGACGGAATATTTCTTCCGGCCATGAGAAGCATGATGTGCCGGCATCCTTCGCAGCCGTCTCCGTGGTTTTCGAATCCTCCATGCGCATCGTCATGTCTTCCATGATCATTGGTCACGATTAGAGTGGTTTTTCCTTCATAGAATGGATTCGATTGAATTTTCTGCCAGAGCACATACACCAGAGAATCGGCGCGGACGATGGCTTTCAGATAACCCTTCCACTCTCCGGTATGTCCTGCCGCATCGATATCGGGGAAATTTATCACCATAAGTTTCGGATGATTGGTTTCCATATGAAACATAACCGAGTCGAGCACAGCTGGATCTCCTTCAGCGAATGAGAAAGTAGCCTTCAGTTTCCGGCCATAACCGGTATAAGTACTATAAGTGAGGACTTTAAGTTTCTTTTTTCCTGCAATCACATAATTCTTGGATTTTTTGGATCCTGTTGTTTTACGATAGTATTCAAAAATTGTAGGCATTGTAGGTCGTTTGTTTCCCAGATTATCGATGGTTTGCCACGTGCCTGTCTCGATCGATGAATGTCCCGGAATTGTAGAAGTCACTCCGTCGTTTCGATAATTCGTGAATATTGTTCCAGCCGGTCTGAGTTTTGTCCAAATATTCCTGATGTAGGTGCTGTCCGAGCCGAATGTTTCAGAGTAGCGTGCACCGTCGAGCACAACGATGATCACATTCTGAGATATCGTCTGTGAAAAGAACGAGAGAAACAGGACGGTAATAATTGAAATCAAGTACTTTGGTTTCATTGTGATTTTCCTATGAGAAATTGGATATTAATCATAGATTTTTCTTGGCCTCATTCTCGTTCTTAATCTACTTCGGTGTCCCAAAATTATATGCAAATCCGAGCCAGGGGATAAATGGGAAGCCGCTACCCCCTGAGACTGTGGGTCGAATAAACCCAAGATCGGCAGCCAGGTTTTCACCGAAGAAACGTAATCCGAAAGAAATAATAGCGATGTCTGAATTTGGCGGTATCCAATTTTCTGTTATGAATTTGCAGCTATTCGAGATACGTAGTTCGCCTCCGAGCATAACGATTGGTTTGTCGGCGATTTTACTTCCGTAGAATCCCCAGCCGAGACCGGCAGTCAGTGATGCATTTTGATTGCCATACGATCCGACGCTATAAATAATGCCGACACCGTCACCGCCGCTTGTGGTAGTAATATAGAGTACTCCTCCCGCAAGGTTGAATTTCTCGAGTTGGATTGGCGTAATTTTGGGAGCGAGATAAATGAGCTGGCCATTCAACCCAGGAAAAATCGAAATACCGCCGGCGAGAGTAAGAAAATCAGTGACCCCGATAGCAAGAAATGGGAAAAACAACTCGTAATCCGAAAAATACCCCTGTCCGGATTTCAGTGATCGTGCAGTTGGAGCAAAAAACAGGCGCGTATTGTTCGGATCGTCTCTGACATATGTCCCGTTAACGACGGATCCCTGAAGGGCTTTAATTGATTTTACCTGACTTCTCGAAATCACCATTGTAACATTACTCAACGTTTTGAAGTTGACCGAGGTTGAATCTTCGGAGATAACATTCCCGATGAGCTCGCTCCCATCGATCAGCATCAGCTGCTGTGGTTTCTGCAGAGTGGTGTCTTGTTGGGAAAAACAGATCCCCACGGATAAAGATAATACTCCGGCGAGAATACCGACGATAGTCCGGCAATAATTCATTTCATCAGCTCCTATTCGTACTGACGGAAAATTTTTCCGCCGGTTTGATTACGGGTGACCGGGTTCGTAGAATATGGGGTTTCCCAGTTCTTTCAGTGAGAAGATATTGAAGATGTGGTGCCCGTCATAGTCAAGGACACGCAGATCATCCTCTTGTTTCAGGTCACTCATGGTTACAATAAAGTGCAGGCCATATTTTTCCTTAGCGGCGTCCTCTGAGATTTCGTATGCAATAAATTTCTTTATTCCTTTTGTTGCCAGTTTCTTCGCGAGATTGGGATTGGTGTAGGAATCATACGAAGTCAGTATGACCAGAGGTCCTGATCCTGTAAAAAATATCCCTGCCTTCATATCACACACCCCTTTCTTTGGATCTCTCGCCAGTGTATCTCAACCTGCAACACCCAGATTAAACGCTCACCATTCATCATTCAAAATTCTACATTGGATTATTCCACAGCCCTTGGCGGTTTCCAGCCCGGCCGTGTCCATTGGATAAGCTCGATCGTAATAGAACCGATAATCACACTGGTTTTTGCTTTTATGGGTATTTGTGCGCCATCGTTGCTGAACCAGCCTTTAAAAGAACCGTTGAATCCAAAAATACCGTTGAACTTTGCATCGCCGTCGAATTCGATGACATCTATGGGATATTGAACAGCATCGATTTCGACGCTTGTGTTTTTTCCTGGAAAATTTAGAACGGTAGTGCCCTGGTTGTGCCTGATCATTGTCGGCACCGTAAACGGCTTCTCACTTTTTACATTTGCACGCGCGAAATAGAGTAGCGATAAACCATCCTGCGTCTTTATATCAATTGCTGCCGTATCTATTTTCTGGATTTGGATATCGCTGGTATCATTTTCAGTTATGCCTTCGTCGATGAAAATTATATTTTTCTGCCTCTCATATCTGTACCGGAGAACTTCCCAGCTTGTTCCTTCTTGCTCACGCTGGACGAAAGATTGCGAATAGCACTCGTTATCCAGGACAGATTGGAAAATAGCATGAAGGTTTACGAATGGAATGCCTGAGTAAGAATTGATATATGCAATACAGGCGTACGATTTGTCTCCATTCTTTGTCTGTTCACTCAGCACCTTCGTGCGAATAGCGCCTAATTTAATGAACCACCAGCTGGCTTCGTACGTCAGCTCTTCACCGACCTGTAGGAAACCGGTGTTAACTGTAGAATCGTGGATTTCAAGTTGTCTGACTATTCTCTCCTGCGGCTCAATATTCCAGAGGTAATAAAGCGGCAGTAAGGACAGGAAAACGATAGTGATAAAGTGAAGAGAAAATGTTTTCATAGGTTGATGTTCAAACGATATTCGGGAGTTTACAAAATTACGGTTTCAAATGCAATGTATGGTCGCGTTATAGTTTTATTATCAACGATTTGGATTGGGGAAAGGCAATTTGACTTTTGAGCCTTTTTGCAGTACATTAGATTGATATACATCGCGGGGTGAAGCCCCGACAAACAACGTCGGGATTTCGCCCTACCCAGACGGAGTCTGGGCAGGACTCAACAATTGGTATTTAAGCTCATCAGCGAATAAAATTCTATATACCGCGGGGTGGAGCAATTGGTAGCTCGTTGGGCTCATAACCCAAAGGTTGTAGGTTCAAGTCCTACCCCCGCTACAAGAAAAGCCTCCCAGGTAAGGGAGGTTTTTTTATGCCATTTTATACATACGTTCTCATTAGTGATGAAGGATATCACTACACTGGTCACACAGCTAATCTTGATCTCCGAATTGAACGCCATTTCATGAAAACGACGCACTATACTAAGAAGGGGAAAAACTGGCGTATTATTTATTCGAAAGAATTTTCAACAAGGGCAGAGGCTATGAAACATGAGAAGTGGCTCAAGAGTGGTACTGGTAGAGAATGGGCGAAGGTGAATATCGCGGGGTGCCTGCCTGCGTGCCAAAGGCACTTCGGCAGGCAGGGAGTCCCGCTTCGCCGGAGGCGAAGCGGGAGTAGCTCGTCCGCCTATGTCATGAAGGACATGACTTCGGCGGACAGGTTGGGCTCATAACCCAAAGGTTGTATCCGCCGTAGGCGGAAAGTCCTACCCCCGCTACAAACAGCCTCCTTGTATTGGAGGCCTTTTTTTTGCTTCCTCGCATCCGAGCGTCCCCATCTCTGAGGGGGATCGAGGGGGAGTCACAACACAAAATCCTAAATTCTAACATCGCCCGCCTGCTTCAAATGGTATTCCGTAGCGGTTAGGAAATCTTAAATGAATTCAGAACATAAAATTCTAATCCATTATAAAAAAAGGCCGAACCTGAAAAGTATTCGGCCTGTTTTTTCTCCCGGAGATTAATCAGAATACTAAAGCGAATGGATTACTATCTTAATCATTCAAATAACCTCTCAAATATTTTCCATGGACTTTCTTTGAAATCATCCTTCCAGGGTTGATGATTTCGCCACTCCCGATACCTGGAGCGTGTCATGATACCGATCGGCCCCTCGTAGATACCCCCCCAATAGCCTCTGTCGTAAACACGAACGGCAATGATATTATCCGTGCCTGCCTTCAATAGTCCGGCCGGTATTGTATAAGCGCGCAGTTCACGGTATTCGTTGTCGTAATGACTTTTCCACGGATTGGACTTGATCCATCCTGTGTGACCGATTTCTTCTCCATTGACATAGGTCTCATCAAGATCATCTATCCGCCCGAGAAGAAGCACCAGCGTTTCCTGAGCAAGGTCTGCAGGAATCCTAAAATGAAGCCTGTACCATCCCATACCGTCGTACTTTGGATATCCCTGCGCTTCCCAGAATGCCGGAACAAAAATCTGGTCCCATGAGCTATCGTCGAAGTAGGGATCGGCCCATTTTTCCGAATCACCCTTACTAAACCGCCATTTTCCGGCGAGTATTATTTCCGGAGCGACATAATCCTTAGGTTCATACAACCCGATCTTCCCCTGCACGATACCGCCTGCCAGCTGATCGTCATAGACACGAACGGCAATAACGTTATCTCCAGAAAAGTTAATAGTATTTTGAGGCACGGAGAGAATTATGTCAACGTTGTATGCAGTCTTGAAATCCGGAGGGAGACTGCCGGAGATTCCGATGAGTACTCCGTTTAAAAAAATTTCTGCCGCATCGTCCACGCAGCCAAGACGCAGGAAGAGTGCTTTTTTTTCGGTTCCTGCCGGCAGCTTGAAATGTTTGCGATACCACGCGTATCCATCGTATCCGGGATATCCCTCGTCTTCCCACGGAGACGGCACGAAAATCTCTTCCCATTTCGAATCATTAAAATCGATATTTGCACGCTTGTTATCGTCACCGAGTTCGAATTTCCACTGTCCGCGGAGATCGAGTACTGTCCTCCATTCTTCAGATGACCCCGATCCCGCGGTTGCGAACGAAACATGGACCAAAGACAGGAAAACGGTGATTCCGAGTACGGAGAAAATCAGTGGATTGAACATCGCCTTTTGTTCCTTTTTCATAATGTCTCCGCTGGCTCAATTGGAGCTTAATAATGTTTTAGTTATTCTCTCGGCAAGGGCGCTGAATAATGCATCCGTGTTCTCATAGTGCCGCACGGCTTCTTCCCGGAACATGTCTGGATCGGTGAAGACCATTTCCGCCAGATATGCCTTAAAACGGATGACCGGCGTTTCACCCTTGATAACAAGATCGCCGATTTTATCCTCGATTAACGAAAATTTATTGGCAGGAACATCGAGCTTAATCATCGTTACCAAAGCGAGAGCCGCTTCAACAATGTTGTTATTCGGATAGCTCAATGAACTTGCATACGCTTTATCCAGCCGTTTCATATCAGCGGCAGAATAATTTTTCAGTACAGGGTAAAAAAATTGTGCCTGTAAAATACCGGTTGTCGCCAGTCCTAACAAAGCAACAAGTACTAAGTGTTTCGTTTTCATGATGTCCCCCTGTTTGGTTGTTGTGTACTTTTTTGTTATCTCTACCTGTACTACGCCTGCGGGGGGAAAAAGATGTCATGAAAAAGTAAGGAATTGTAAAATTTTGTCACAGAATCAGGCGATCAGTTTATATCCCGTTCCGTATATAGTAATGATGACTTTAGGATTAGTCGGATCGTCCTCGATTTTTTGACGTATTTTCAGTATGAAATTATCGATAGTCCGTGTTGTGATCGATTCATCATACCCCCAGACATTTGTCAGAAGCGCGTCTCTGGTAACGGCCTCGTTCCGGTGCTGCCAGAGGAACTTCAGGATTTCGAACTCTTTCGGCGTCATTGAGAATTCTTTTCCAGCCTTCGAACAGGTATATGCCGTGAAATTGACAGAGACATCTCCGAGTGTCATCATTAAATCGCCAGTGCCCCCCGGTCCAACGCGGCGCAGGAGGGCGTTTATCCTTGCGATGAGTTCGCGAACGCTGAACGGTTTGGTAACGTAATCGTCGGCCCCCAGTTCGAGACCGAGTACTTTATCGGCCTCTTCACCTTTCGCCGTCAATACAAGGATGGGTGTCCGGATGCCCTTCTCGCGTGCTTTATACAGTGCGTCGAAACCCAACATTTGGGGTAGCATGATATCGAGGATGACAAGATCGTATTTTTCGCGGAGCAGTGCCGCATATCCGCTTATGCCGTCTCCACAGACACTAACCTGATGTCCCTCGAATTCAAGGTTGTCGCGCAGACCGCGTTGCATCTGGGGTTCATCTTCAATAACAAGTATACGCGCCATGATGTTTATCCTTTGAGCTGTGATTCAAGCCGGTGCACAATTGGAAACAGAAGCCTGAAGGTGCTTCCTTTACCCGGTGTACTATCCATTTCTATCGTTCCCCCGTGAGCATCCATTATGTGGCGGACAAGGGAAAGGCCGAGTCCGCTCCCCTTGACATTGGGGGTCAGTCCGGTCGAGACCCGATAGAACGTTTCAAAGATTTTCTGATGGTGATGCTTATCGATTCCTATACCATGATCCTCCACCTCAACGTAAATCATACTTTCTTTTTGACCCGTAGAGATGCGCACGTACTTTTCGCCGGAAGAATATTTCACAGCGTTGTCCAGAATATTGATGAACGCCTCGGCCGCGGCTTCACGATCAACCTCGATGAGGGGCGAAGTAACGGCAAGCTGCATGTCCAACTTAAATCCTTCGTGATCCAGATGGGATGCGTACGACTTCATGACGCCGTTGACGACTTCATTAAGCGAGAGAGGCTCAAAGTGATATTCTTTCTTCCCCGCTTCCATTCTGGAAAAGTTAAGAATATTGTTAATGAGATGGGTCAGCCGTTCGCTTTCACTCAGAATAGTGTCGTAGTATTCGTGTTTTTTCTTTTCCGTCCGTACGCGTTTCAGTGAGAGTGTTTCCGCAAACATACGGATAAGCGACAGCGGTGTCCGCAATTCGTGCGAGACATTCGACACAAAATCACCTTTTAGTCTGATGAGCTCCATTTCTTTTTTCAATGCGCGATACATGAGCCAGGCAGCCACGATAAGAAGAATATCGAGGAGTCCGATGAGTATAAGATTTCGTTCGGACCTCGCCCGTACGATATCTTCTACGCTGGTTCCCTGCAGTTTGATGCCGATGCTGTAGCCCGGGAAAAGCCAGAGGTCTTTCGTTTCGCGAAGCTCTGAAAGTTCGACGGGGGATGTCGAATAGACGATCTGTCCGTTCCGCCGGTCGTAGACCGCGATCAGAAATTCCTCCTCAGCCGTTTGAGCAAGTTTTGTTTGAAGGACCTCCGTCAGAAAAGTATGTGGATTGGTCACAAACCCGGCTATTCTCCGCTCGGGGAATTGAGAAGTTGTTACGAACATCAGCATCAGACCTCCCCCTGAGGCAGTATCCCCGATGATGACAGGCTCGATTTTGTGATAACCGGATGATGCATACCGCATCAGTTTTTCGATGGTCGCCGATTGATTCTGCAAAGAGGAAATGGGAATCTGTTCATGAGCCCTGGTATTTTCCTTAGCATCGAATTCCACGAGAGAGATAGAGTGCCCTGTGGAATCCGAATAGAAAACGCCTTCGACTGCTTCCCGTCTATTCAGAAAAATCCGTGTCGCCGAATCCACCCCTGAAGGTTTTGAGGTGATGAGAAGCGTATTGATCTCACCAGTCCAGTTCTGGGCTACATCCAGTGCGTACTGATTGATTGAAAATAGAATAACATCGAGCTGTTTTGAATATATGGATTGTATCAGTTGTTCAGTCGAGCTCAGGGAGCTTAATTCAAAACCGGTGTAAAAAAGAGCCGGCAGGAGGGCGACAAGCATGAATATGATGCCGATCCGTCGTCCTTTTCCTATCCCATGTGTTCTTAACTGTCTGATTATTTTCATAATAAAATATACAACTCAACTCGGAATACGTAGGGCGGCAAAACAAGTTACAGTAAGATACGTTGGTGATTAATCAAAGGCAAGTAGTGATAAGTAATCGAATATATTACTCTCGATTATCGGATAATAAAGAAGCAAAGCGGGCCTGTCCGCCCCGAAGTACAGGAGTATCTCGCCTTCTCGCCGAAGTCCCGTGAAACGGTACGAACGCGGGTCAAGAAAGTGGTTGGAACTTTTCATTTCTATGCTCTATACATCCGTTCCTAATCTTCAGAAATTTACTGCATAGCTTATCGTTTGATTATTAAGGGTCGATTTTGTACCATTCACCTGTGTTTATTTTTATCGATTACAGGCTGGCTCTTATACACAGACGAAAAAACTTGTCTTACTCAAATAGTATCAGATGATACCTACTGGTGGGCAAGAATAGAAAAGAGGGAAAGGAAACAAGGAATCCTGGAATATTGATGGGCTCACTCCAAACGCATTTCGAAGATTTTCGGGGGGGGATTGTGGCTTTGAGAAAGTGCGGGCCCCCGATATCCCGCTGAAGAGCAGCGGGACGCACCAAACGCGCTAAAAAAATCCTCTGTCGTAAAGTGGGGGATTTTTTGTTATGTGGCAATAGGTTAAGATTTGTTCAAGTTGAGGAGGCCTGCCGACTCATCCCGAGCTTGCATGCCCCAAGTGAACCCTGAGCGGACCCTGAGCTTGTCGAAGGGTGTCGAAGGGTATCGAGGGGGCTGAGGGAAGGCAGGACGACGAAATTCCGCAATTCCGCATTCTCTATAATATGGCATGCGGAATGTTCGGTGATGGAGCAATAAAAATCAGATTCAACGGTGGATGGATAGATCACTATTGCAGGCAGAGAAAAAATTTTGAAGAGCCAAAGAACTGAGATTGATGAGTGTATTGGTGACCGTACTTGAACAATAAAAAATAGTGAAAAGAGTTGATAAAGAGAAATAATTACATAACTTATATATCAGGTAAGAATCACCCCGGGAATTTCGACGTAAGCCGGGGCAACATCCAAACAAATATTTGAGGTTGGTATGAAAAAAAATCCGATGTTTTTCCTCAGACGCCACTCCGGTTATTTTATGTACTTTTTATTCGGTTTTTTCTTTATCGCAGTAATTCAATACTTCGGCAGCTGCAACAAAAGTAGCAATCCTGTTGACAACACTCTTCCCCCTTCATCAGTAGATGTAACAAAAATTAATGACGGCGCCAAGACGGCCGAAAACGCTTTTATTACAGGAGACCCGCAACAGGTTACCAATATTCTTACTGAAGACTCCAAAACTCTCTACAAAGACGATCTTGGTAAAATCAGCAAAGAAGTTCTCATTGCGATAGGGAATGCAATGAAAACCAGGAAGCTGGATACCTATAGCGAACAGTATGCCGAGTTTTCGTTTCAGAAGGATGGAGAGACCTTTACAGTTGCATTTGCCCGCCAAGCTGATGATTCCTGGAAATTAATGAGATTTTAGGAGCCCAAAAAAATGAAAAAGAAAAAAATTATTGGTTTTATTACCGGGATGTTTGCTTATGTTTTTATGATCATTATTTTCAGCGGCTATATGCATCTTAAATCGCACCCGTTTATTAACGCAATGATAGTGAATGAATTTGTTAACAAAGCCACTAACAATTCTTTTATTAAAGATGCCGCAAAATTTAAGTATTATGAATTCAATCTGAATAATGACAAAGCGCCAAAGCTGGTTGGGCCTGCATTGAATACTGGAGAATATTATCTCTCATATTCTGAAGCGGATGAATATAATGCCACGTTTACCCCTATGGAATGGATCAGAGCAGGGGGGTGGATGGAAGATGAACCGTGGGGACCGGCGTGTTTATGCCATTTTTATGACCCCGTGGGAATTGATGGGGGAAAGAAAAACCTGACCGACAGGGCAACTTATGTAGAAACTTTTTTGGCTCCTCTAATCATTTATAAATCTCGCGATGCCAAGACCTGGGCTTCTTTATCGAGCAACAGGTATAACTGGCCACAGGCAAAAGAAAGTGTGGTAAAAGCCCTGCAGCAGGCTCTCCCTTCTGAACGGAATAGATATATGGCTATTGCCTACCGGTCGCTTGGCGAAACTCTACATCTGATTGCAGATATGGGGTGCCCGCCTCATGTGAGAAATGACAGCCATCCTCCGGCAGCCCAGATTTCCGGGATCAATGTTTTTGGAGACCCGGACCCTTACGAAGATCTTGCCGGGACAATAGACCTTACACAATTTACCGGTTCGTCCTATCCGCCAAACTCTACTCTTAAAACGGAAGTAGGAAATACAAATATCTTTGAAACCATTTTTGAAAAAATGGCTTTTTTTACAAACGGCAGGATACCGACCAACCAGACAATAGCTACAAGTAAATTCAAGCAGGTTATTCGTCCTGATAATCCTTATATGCTCCCTTCAATCTCTGAAGCCGAGTATAGAAGTGACCAGTGGGCTTATGTTAAGAACTATGACGGAAAAGATATTATGATGTGCAAAGACAAACATCCTTATACATTTCTATCAGGAAACTATCGCGGTCAGCCGTATATAGACAAAGAATGCGTTGAGTCGCAGGCAAGTTTGCTTATACCTAATATTGTTGAAGCGGGCGCCAATGTAATACGTCTTTTTATCCCGGCATTAAAGGTGGAAATTACCGAAGCTAAAACTGACAGTGATGGAGTCGTACGGGGGAACATAACGTACACAATCCCTTCGGCCGACGACGAATATTCTGGATTGTTTGATTTAAATAATATTTATACCGGCCCGGTTTCATTATTTGTTAACGGCACAAAAATAAATGCGCAGTTCGATGCCAAAAATGGTTTTTTTGAAGCAAAGAATATTGCTTCATCAGTAACATTAAAGAAAGATGACCTTATTAAAGCTCAAATAGAATTTGGCGGAATTGTTTTGAATTCTGACACAAAAAAAGTCAATGACAATCAGGTTAACATAATAGACCTTTTACATAAATGCACAACTGCCGATGTTACTTTATATGGAGACCATTTAGCTGCATCAGGCGCTTCATACGGACTAATGATGTACATGGCAAACAATGAAAACCTTTCAACGGAAATTCCTCTTGTTTGGAATGGAACCACCTTTACGGCTAATGGCACTTTCCAGGATGCTATTTTTCAGGGGGCAAAATCAGGTAGCAGAACTTTACAATTTACAGGAACAGTTTCGCAGGATGGAAAAACAATGTTAAGTTTTTCTGCCCAAGAAAGCGCCAGTTATGCTTTCTATGACCTTACGACTTATACGGAAACCGAGCAACTTGCCGGGAACAATATACCACTCGACTCATATATGCAAAATCCCCCTTATTTTGCAAATGGTGTAACATATAAGTTTAAAGGGAGTGGGGTTCAATCAAAAATGACTGTGATTTCCGGAAGCAAAGTGGCCAAAGACAAAGACGGAAAAGTCACCGGACAGAGTTCATATGCTTCCACTACATGGAATAGCAGTGAATATGAACCCTACATAGAACTTTCTTTTTCAGATTACTGGAAATAGACTCCACAAATTTATATTAATTTTAGGAGGAAAGGGAGTTTATTATTCATCAAATTCATCTACATATCGCCATGGACGGAGTTTTGGAGTAGTCATTGTTCTACTCCAAGGCCATTTCAAAGATTTTCCAAAGGGAAGTTGTGACTCGTCGAAAGAGCGGGCCCCCGCTATCCCGCCTGAGAAAACGGCGGGACGCACAAAGCGCGCAAAAAAATCCTCTGGCATAAGCCATGGGATTTTTTTATTACATAGTAATAGGTCTGGAAAGGCCTCCGGATTCCAAAAAGGAACAGGTTTTTTATGTGTAATGCGCCGCATTCCATGCTTGCAATTATGCATAATGTTCCATATTATTTTCGGTAATCAGCAGTACTTGTTATACCTAAAAAAGGACTTGACCGATGAAAAAGGTACTCGCTATTCTATCTGAATATGGCTACTGGGGAATCGAATTAGTCGGGCCTCTTTCAAAACTGGAAGCCGCCGGACATCAAGTTGAATTCATGACTCCGAACGGCAAAAAAGCTGAAGCACTTCCTCCGAGTTACGACCAGACATACGTCGATCCTCCACTTGGTGTTTGTGTTACTACACCTCTTGCTGAAAAAATGGTTAAAGAATTTGAGGCTACGAATCGTCTATCAAACTGCAAAAATATGTCCGACTATATTCCCGAAAGGCCCTATTATTCACATATTAATTTCTTGCGCGAGCTGGAGAAATATTATTCAAAAGTGAAAGATTCCGTTGCAAAACTTATAGAAGAGTATGAAGCATTATTTATTGTCGGCGGCAGCGGGCCGATTGTAGATTTGGTAAATAATCAAAAACTACACGAATTAATTTTAGGATTTTATCGTAGCGATAAACCTATCGGTGCGATTTGTTATGGTGTCGCCTCGCTTGTTTTCGCAAGAGATTTTAATGAAAGGAAAAGTATTATCAACGGTAAACACGTTACAGGGCATTGTATCGAGTATGATTATCACGATGGCACGGGATTCCTGCATACTGATTTTAATATGGGACCGCCTCCATATGTTCTGGAGTACATCCTTTCCGACGCTGTTGGACCCACCGGTCAATTTCACGGAAATTTTGGAAAAGAAACGTCCGTCATAGTCGATTATCCGTTCATCACAGCGCGCTCTCTGCAATGTTCTCACGAATTCGGCAAAGTATTTGTTGCCGTTCTGGACAAAGGCTTGAAACGGTATGGCTGGTAAATGCGGCAAATATAAAGTGCTGGAGCAGTTTATCGCCGACGATTGCAAATATATGTTCGGCAATCCCGGTACCGTAGAACAGGGTTTTCTTGATGCTCTCGGAGAATATCCGCAGCTTAAATATATTCTGACTCTTCAGGAAAGTGTCGCGGTACTCATAGCGGACGGCTATGCTCGTGCCACTCAAAAACCTGCGCTTGTTCAGCTGCACAGTTCGCCGGGAATCGGAAATGCGGTCGGTGCGCTGTACCAGGCGATGCGCGGACATTCCCCGCTCGTCGTTGTCGGTGGCGATGCCGGAATTAGGTATGCAAACATGGACGCCCAAATGGCCGCCGATCTGGTAGGAATGATGAAACCGGTCACAAAATACGCGACCATGGTGACCGATTCAAGTTCCCTCCTTCGGACTGTCCGGCGCGCCGTCAAGATTGCCGGAACACCGCCGATGGGACCGGTCTATGTTTGCTTGCCCATGGATATCCTCGAAGAAATAAATCATGAAGATGTGCTTCCGACGACGATTCCTTCCACGCGCGTAGTCCCGGACATACCCATCATTCGACGGGCAGCGGAATTCCTCTTGGAGGCGGTCGCGCCGATGATATTTGTCGGCGATGGAATTGCATACTCCGGCGCCCAGGAAGAGTTGACGAAGCTCGCCGAATTGCTCGGTGCGGAAGTGTACGCAGTCGATGCCGGTGATCTGAATATGGATTTTACTCATCCCCTGTATCAAGGCGCCACCGGCCACATGTTCGGCAGCAGTAGTCTGCCGATCACACAAAAGGGGGATGTAAATCTCTTGGTCGGCACATATATGCTCCCGGAAGTTTTTCCGGAATTGGGAAATATTTTTGCAGAGAAAGCCAAGGTCATCCATTTTGATTTAAACGCCTACGAAATTGCTAAAAATCATCCGGTCGATATCGCCGCGGTATGCGATCCGAAGCTGACGTTGAAGGCTCTTCACGATGCGATTGAAGCGGGGATGAACCGGCAGCAACAAGAGACGGCGGCAAAAAGACGGGAAGACATTTCGAAGAAAAAATCGCAAAGAATAAATACCGAGAAGGAAGCGGATCGGACGAGAAGGAGTACAGACTCGCTCGCCATGTTCCGGTTTGCCGAACTGCTCTCCGCGAAGATTCCCACCGATACGCTTATCTTCGATGAAGCGTTGACAAACTCCCCCGCTCTCACCAGATATATACCGCCCAGGAAACCGGGTCGGTATTTTGTTACGCGCGGCGGTTCGTTGGGTGTCGGCATCCCGGGAGCAATGGGTCTCAAACTCGCACATCCGGAAAAAACCGTTATCGGATTTACCGGCGACGGCGGGTCGATGTACACCATTCAGGCATTGTGGACCGGCGTGCGCCATTCGATCGGAGCAAAGTACATTGTTTGCAACAACAGCTCGTATCGATTACTCCAGCTGAACATCGACGCTTACTGGAAAGAAAGGAACGTTATACCGCATCAATTCCCGCTCAGTTTTGATCTCTCCCATCCGCCGTTGCGATTCGACTTGATCGGTCAGGCTATGGGCGTAAACGCCGTCAGAGTGGAAAAATATGACGAGATCGAACCTGCCATTGATCGCATGTTATCGGACGATAATCCTTTTCTCATTGATCTGGTCGTATCGGATTAAACAACATAAACCAGAGAAACCCTATGATACATCAATTAATTTTTGCAGATGCAAAACCAGGTATGACCGTTGAAGAATTTCAACGCTACTGGGTTGAAGTACATGCCGTACGCTATGCGAGTAAAATTCATCAAATAAAAAAATATCTCATCGATACAACAGTTCCTTTTAATGACGAAATCCCTTTGTGGAACGGTGTTGCGGAGATATGGCTCGAAAACGATGAAGAACAGTTGGCCTCATTACAGTCGGAGGAATTTTTACAGGGTGCCAGACTTGACGAGCCGAACTGGGCCGCCTTCTGGAAAACTGTTGTGATCGATACCGATGCACATCTGGTCCTGGAAGGGCCGGCATTAAGTAATAATCCGACTTGGATTAAGCTGCTCATTTTACATAAACGAAAAGAGGGCATGCATCTCGATAATTTCAGAAAATATTTTTTAAACACCCACGGTCTAAACGTCCTGAAATTACCCAGGCTCAGACGATATATGCAATGCCACACCCGCGATGGTTATTATACCATCGGAGAATCGAGGTTCGACGGCGCTTCACAGCTTTGGTTCGACGACGTTCAATCCCTTCGGAATGCTTTGAATTCTCCCGAATATAAAAACCTGGTAGAACCAGATATGGAACAGTTCCTCGAGATGAAATATAATTTTTCTCTCGTGGTAAAAGAACATTGGATTATAGGGCCGGGAAAAAGGTAACCAATGGATTCACTTATCAAAATAAATAATACCCTCGAGGAGAAAAAAAATTCCGACGTACTACTGGAAGCGATTAAGTCGAGTAATACGATTGAAGTCGTGGACCTGTTAAAAAGAAATTTTAATCCGAATGTCAGAGACGGTCAATCAGGTCTTTCGGCTTTGATGCTGGCTGCAGGTTTGGGAAATCCGGAGATGGTGAAAGAACTGATCGGCGCCGGCGCGAATATTTTCGATACAGACAGCAAAGCCGGTTCAACGGCTCTCCATAAAGCCTGCCAGGCCGGTTCTTTGGATGTCGTCCGTCTTTTGGCGGACGCGGGCGCTTTCATCGATGCCGTAGCAACTTCGACCGGACACACTCCGCTGATCGAGGCACTTTGGTTCAAGTGGCCCGACATAGTGGAATATTTATTGGAAAAAGGAGCCAGCCTCAACGTGAAGACGCACTACGGCTTCTCCTTGCTCGATCATTTTCAATACGCGTTGAAAGTGAACGTTCACGGCAAAGATAAGCTTATTAAAGCAGACGAGCTTCTGCAAAAACGGCAAAAAGACGACGATGATAGAATACACGATCAAAAACTTATGGCGGCTGTCTTTCAGAACGACCTCGAAACCGTACAGAGATTGATTAAAGGAGGCGTGAACGTCGATGAACGTTATCCATCCCTGGGCGGATTCAATGATTTTCATACTCCGTTGCTCGTTGCCTGCCGGCAGGGATATATGGCTATAGCAGCCGAACTCATTAATGCGGGAGCCGATATCAACGCTATCGAGCCGACCTTTGGAGCCGTCCCTTTGCACAAAGCGACTTATAACGGCTTTGCCGATATTACCAGACTGCTGGCAGAGCAACCCGGGATCAATCTCGATTTTCAAGGCATGACCAACGGATATACGCCGCTGCACGACGCGCTCTGGCACGGCTTCAGCGATTGTGCCGAAATATTGGTAAATGCCGGAGCCAGACTTGACTTGAAAGGACACGACGGTAAACTGCCCGTCGATATCGCCAACGATATTTTCGGTAGCGAACATCCTCTTGTGAGACTTATAAAATCAAAGACATAATACTACGTAAGGAATTCTTACGGAACTGTTGCTGCAAGATACAGCCCAAAAATGGTTCGGTGCCTTAATAAAAAGCGATGTCAATACAACGCTCAATTATGTTGGCGATAATGAGAGTAGGTCAATATGCAGCCCTTGAGATGAACCGACAAATCTTATCGTTCAAGGCAGCGAGGCTGCAGCAAGAGTTCACGATAAGAAGTACGTAAGGCAGCAGGTCGAGCTAATTTATAAGGAGTATAATTATGCTTTCGAATGAAATGATCCATAAGTTTGCAGAGGACTGGTACAAAATGCTGGATGTCCACAGGCCTATGGTAGAATTTTTACCTCTGCTCGCCAACGAAGAACTCGAAATGGTGTTTCCTGAAGCCACGGTTTACAAATGGGCAGGTTTTGAAGGCTGGTTTCAGCGTGTCATTAGACTTTTTTTTGATGAAGTCCATACCGTTAAAGAAGTAAAAGCTGTAATTGATGGCGACTCTGCAGAAGTAAAAGTAATAGTGCAATGGGAGGCGAGCGTTTGGAATCCGCCTGCCGCAAAAAGCGAAAGAATTATTGCAGATGCATACCAGACCTGGAAAATGAAGCTTTCGAACGATAAGCCAGTTATTATTAAATATGTTGTTGATAGATTTGAATATCATGAAGGCTCGGCGAAGCTTTGAAATTCGGCAAAATATTCTGGAGGTTCTACTTTGATTAAGCAATTTTTAGAATAATCCTGACTGCCACTATGAGCGCACGACAAAAGAAAATAGGAGTTTTAATTGAAAGTGATTTCTATGAAAAGGAAATCTTCTATTACCAGCACATTTTCCCCGAAGAAGGAATTGAACTGCACTTTTTAACGCGATTATGGGGACAGCCATCTATCACTTTCAAAGGGCACGAAGAACACTCTCCTTTTGAATGCCATGAAAGTTTCGAAAACATGAGCGATGAAGAATTGCTGTCTTATTCTGCAATCATTGTTCCTTCAGGATTAGTATCTGACAGATTAAGATATACTGAAGATATAAATACGATACCACCTGCCGCCGAGTTCTTGAAAAGAGCATTTGAACAAAAGTCAATAATCAAAGGCATTATCTGCCATGGTTTATGGCTTACAGCACCAATCAGAGAGGTTGTGAAGGGCAGAAAGTTAGTATGCCATAATAACCTTTATGGAGACGCATTAGCATACGGAGCAGAGTATGTTAACGAGGATCTTGTTGTGGACGGTGATTTGGTCACAGCAAGGACCGGTGGTCATTGTCACATATTTGCGCGCAGGATCATTGATATGCTGGTCAGCGAGCAGCACTAAAATCATGTCCAGAGTAAACATCGACACAGATAAATGTAAACACTATGACAATTGTGCGTAGGTATACCCGGAGGCTATTTTTGTCCAAAAAGAGAAAGCTACCATTACAGAAAATCACGTGATCTATGGCGCTCTGGCAATTGGTAATCCCAAGATCAATTTCAAGAAACTGATGTAGAGAAAGCCGGCCAGGACAGTAAGGATATAAAGGAGAAAGCGTAAATGGGTTTTACGAATTTTACCCACATAGGGATCACGTGCAAGGATCCCGCTACGATAGAACGATTCTACACTAAGTATTTTGGTTTCAAGCGGGCGCGCCTAATCCCGCTAGGCGCCGACGACCAAATCCTTTTCCTCAAATCAGGGAGCGTCTACCTTGAGCTTTTCAAAGCCAAGGCAGACTCACCCACTCCTCTACCCCATAATGACGGGCATCCCTATCCCGGCCTACGCCACATAGCTTTCGAAGTGGACAATGTTGATGCCAAGCTGGCCGAGTTAGAGGCCGTTGTCAAGATCATGCTGGGACCACTTAACTTTGATGATTTCATCCCGGGCTGGCGCGGCGTTTGGATCGCTGACCCGGAAGGAAATATTGTTGAGATCAATCAAGGATACGTTGACCAAAATAATCCCCCACCATTGGTCTGAGGTACATCTTGATGAAAACGCAACGCGAAAAACTTGCATCCCACAAAGAAGATCGAGGGACTGAAACACGCCACAAGGCGAAACGTGCCCTTAGTGCGGTCAACAATCAGCGTCTCAACGCGATGAGCGATGGAGTCTTCGCCATCGTAATGACTGTTATGGCTTTTTCAATCAGGATCCCCGACATATCTGCCGATCGAGTAATACAAGACCTCCCACAGGCGCTCTTGAAGGTTCTGCCTGATCTTGTGACTCTCATCGTCAGCTTCATCATCCTGGGGGTCTACTGGATCGGCCATAACAACGTTTTCACTCACATCATTCGCCACGATCGTACACTCCTCTGGCTGAATATCTTCTTCCTGATGAGCGTGGCAACAATTCCTTATCCCACAACATTAGTCGTGCGCTACGGCGAAGCACAATTGTCGGTCATCGCATATGCTGTCAACTTAATCGTAGGAGGAGTACTTCTTGATTTGATCTGGTTTTACGCATCAAAGAACCGCCACCTTATGTGTGAAAGCATCCAACCCCAGCTCATCCGTTCTTTCCATCGCCGTATTTTGACTGGACCGTTTATCTATCTGTTAGCCATTGGAGTTTCATTTGTAAGCATGGTGGCGGCGAAATCTTTGTTCGTAGCCGCTGTTGCATTCTATCTTGTCCCAACAGCACAGGATTTCTTCCATCACCATCAACTATCAAGTCAAGGTTGAATTCTACGAGGGCAATTCATGCACGCATAGGCTACGGCTCGCATTTGCTTATCTCTTGAACGGCGAGAACCAATTTCTGGAAGGGGCGGGATGAAATCGGAATAGCAGTGTGTGAAACCTTCCCTTCGTTATTTCATGTCTCAACGCTATTGTGCTTGATCAATATTCTGTTCTAAAAACGGTTTGATCTTTATCGAATCAAAAATATTTTCCTGATATACTATTCTATCGTTTTCAATGGTGTATGTATTCACTGCCTTAAGATCAATAGAAATGCCGCTTGCTGTAATTGCTTCGATGCGAGTCAAAGCTGCCGCCCGGTTCCCATTAATAAACAGTTCAAGCAAATGATTCTGGAATCTCTTGTATCCTTTTTTTATTCCCTCAATACCGCTCCTTAAAGTGGCGATACCTTCTATCGTTCCGATAGGCTCGATTAAAACGATATTATCGGCAAATAGATCAAGCCAGCTTTCCCAATCACCATTATTAGCATATTCGAAATATTTTTCTACAACTTCTTGTGTACTCATATTCTCCTTCACTTCAATAAATGTTTAAAATATAATTTATCAATGATACCTGAACAATTTTTTCTTGGAGGAATATAAAAGTTCTTTCCGTTTAGCATTTCCCGTAATATTTCACAGCTAACATGGTAATATCATCCGACTGCTCCGCTCCCTGCGCAAACTCAGTTATATCCTTTCTGACACTTTGAATAAGCCCTTCCACACCATGGTCCTTCGTCGTGGCAAGAGACTGCTGCAATCTTGTTTCGGTGAACAGCTTCGCTTCCGGGTTCATGGCTTCAGTCACGCCGTCCGTGTACAGGAAAAAAGTATCCCCTTGTTTCATTATTGTCTTGTTCAAGGTAAAGTTAATGTTGGGCTTAACACCCAGGACGAAATTTTTATCCACCTTTATATATTCGAAACCCGATTCCACCGATCCTATCAGGGGAGGATTATGGCCGGCATTTGAAATCTGAACTTCGCCGGTCACGAGGTCCAGGATAGCGCAGAATATCGTTACGAACATCAGCTCTTCATTATCTTCGCTGATGATATTATTGACCTTGAATAGGATCTGATCGGGAGAGCTTCCACCCAACCCCTCATTCTTCAGCAGTACCTTGTTGATCATCATAAACAGAGCAGCAGGTACGCCTTTGCCGGAAACATCCCCAACGAGGAAACAAAGTTTGTTCTCGCCGATCAGGAAGAAATCGTAGAAATCTCCGCCCACTTCCTTAGCCGGGTCCATAATAGCAAAGATATCCACGTCCTTGCGGTTGGGAAAAGGTGGGAATATCCGTGGTAACATACTGGTCTGTATCTGATTGGCGATCTTCAGTTCGCTTTCGATGCGTTCTTTTACGGCCGTGGTTTCTCGCAAATTTTTAATGAACAGTTTCAGGTCGCTCAACATCTTGTTGAAGCCGTTTTGCAGGGTCGTAACTTCCAAATTCTTCGCAGTCACCTCTATTTTATTTTCCAGATCCCCGTTCGCTACTTTATCCACAACTTTTGACAGATTGACGATAGGACGGGAAATGGAATTGGCAATAATGATGATAACCACCAAAAGAATGATCAGGCCAATAACGCCCATGAAGAATGTTTTATACTGGAGATCTAAAATCGATCCGAGCACTTCACTTGCCGGATAAACGAAACCTATTGCGCCTACTATGGTGTTCTCTTGCCTGACCGGCCTCAGAATAATCCAGCTCAGTTCTTTTCTTAAAGGATCCAGGTCCTCGGTGAAGATCCAGTGACCCGAAGGAAGAGTCGATAGAGATGTCATTTCTTCAGCCAGTGTTGGCACTAGCGTGGTGATATTCTCTTTGCCTATCTTGTCCTTATCGGGAAATGAAAGGAAATCGCCTTTCGGGCTGAGCATAAAGCCGTAGCCGGTTTCCAGCACTTTTAGTTTTTCGATATCCTGGACGATGCTATCAAGTGAGATATCTACCGTCGCTATGCCTTCGAACCGCTTCCCGTGATAGAAAGGATAGGAATAGGTTACCATCAACACATTGCCACCGCCCTTATCGAAGTATGCATCGGTCCAAAGAGGTTTCCCCAATGCTTTTGGTTGGCTGAACCACTCCCATTGCCAGTATTTATAGTCATCCTTGCTCAGGTCCCTGTAATCCAGCTGTCCCCGGTTGTAGAAATAATAAGGGCTAAATGGTTTCCGACTGCCGGCTTTACTATCAGTTTCAAGTGCAATGGCAGCGCCATAGATGGAAGGATTCATTTCCACTGTTCTTTTCAAGTATCTTTTTATGGATTCCCTGTTCTCCCATTGGGAATCAGTTTCCATACGAGAAGCTACCATTACCGGGATCATGGCTGCGCGAGCAAAGACGAGATCGATCCGTTTGCCGTAATACCTCGCCAGATTTATGGCATTGTCCTTTAGGTCCATTTCCATCCGGTTCTTATTAATGATAAACTGGGTAACCATCAGTGCCGTGAATATCAGGGCTGAAATTCCCCACAGCCAGATGACCATGTTGGTTCTTAATCTGGATTTTGTCATAAAGATTCCTGCTCGCGGTATTTGATGAAAGTCAGGATGTTCCTTCCGTTTTCCCGGCGATATGAAACTTCATTCATTGTCTCTCGCAATAAGAAAATTCCCAGTCCGCCGATCTGCCGATCCTTTATGGGAATAGTCAGATCCGGGGTCGGTTTAGATAGAGGGTTAAAAGGTGTTCCCGCGTCGCTAATTTCTACACGTAAACCTTCCCGCCCGGAGGTCTGGTCAGCCGATACAGTGACTTCTCCATTCTGCCCGGGGTAAGCATAAGAAATAACATTGACCAGAATTTCCTCAGTCGCTAGCCGCACCTGGTTCTGCACCTTCCGATCAAAATTGAGCTGCTCGGCTGCGGACAGGACAAACCCGATTAAGGTTTCTAGATGCTCCATTTTCGCTGGCAAGGTTAAGATTTTCATAATTCAATCATTGAATGAATCCTGTATGGTCACGAAAGTATCAAAGCCACTCATTTTAATCACTTCCAATACGGACGGTTGGGGAGCAATTAAAAATACTTGTGAATTTTCACCAATCTTCTGTTTGGCAAAAATAATGGCACGCAATCCAGCGCTGGAAATATATTCTAATTCATTGACCATGAAGACGATTTGTTTAAGCGGCTGCCCTACCAATTTCTTCAGTTCTTCTGATAAGACAGTCGCGTTACTCGCGTCGACACGACCTGTAAGCTTGATACGGGCTATATAATTCTGGCATGTGACATCTATTTTAGATTCCACTGTTCCTCCTATTTATGTCAATTGATTTTTTTCAACTAACTTATGTTATTTGCCTACAGTTATTACAACTGAACGCGGACCTAGCAGGATCTCTTTTTGATCTTCTAACTCCTTCTCTATACCAAGGGACCAGATGTCATCTGGAGGCTGCATATCGGTATTGGCAAAAATTCGCCAGCTCTTGCCGGTGGGCAGTCCCGGAAGTTCAAACCCATGCATTTCCCAGTGCATGTTCATGGCAACGTAAATAAAATCGTCATTGACTTGGCCCTGTTTTGCATATGCGCCGCATAGCATAAACGCCAGTATCCTGCTGTAAGGTGACCAATCCGCCTGCCATGCCTTCAGACCATGCCAGGAAATATCCGGATATCCTGTGCCCATGTAATCTCCATTCTGGAAATGCAATCCGTTGCGCAGGATTGGATGGGCGTTCCTGAAGGCGATTATCTTCTTGAAAAAGTTCAGGAGCTCGGCATTCTTTTCCACCAGCGTCCAATCAATCCAGGAAATCTCGTTGTCCTGGCAATAGGCATTGTTGTTGCCGAACTGGGTATTACCGATCTCGTCTCCCGATAGGATCATCGGTACACCCTGGCTGAGCATAAGTATACTAATCGCGTTCTTGATCTGCTTTCTTCGTAGTGAATTCACTGCGGGATTGGTGCTGGGTCCTTCCCAACCACAGTGCCAGCTGTTATTGTCATTGCTGCCGTCGTTATTGTTCTCCCCGTTGGCCTCATTGTGCTTATAATTGTATGAGACCAAATCCATCAGTGTGAAGCCGTCATGGCAGGTGATGAAATTGACCGAGGCGGTAGTCCCGCGCCATCGGTAAAGTTCCGGTGAGCCCTGGATACATTGGCTGACGGCGCCAACCAATCCGCTCTCGCCTTTCAAGAATTTTCTCACGTCGTCACGATATTTGCCATTCCACTCCATCCAACGTCCCCAAGCGGGGAAGGAACCGACCTGGTACAATCCGCCGGCATCCCAGGCTTCAGCGATCAATTTGCATTTTCCGAGAACCGGATCAAAAGCCAGTGTCTCCAGTAAAGGAGGATTATGCATCGGTGATCCGTCCTGAGCTCGTCCCAGGATGGAGGCAAGATCAAACCTGAATCCATCCACGTGGTATTCGGCTGCCCAGTAACGCAGGCAATCAAGGATCATGTTGCGTACAATGGGATTGTTACAATTCAGGGTGTTGCCGCAGCCGCTGAAATTGTAATAATATCCTTCCGGTGTAAGCATGTAGTAAGTCTTATTGTCTATACCGCGGTAGGAAATATACGGCCCTCGTTCGTCACCTTCCGCCGTGTGATTGAACACCACGTCCAGGATAACCTCTATACCGTTTCCATGCAGGTCTTTGATCAGAGCTTTCAGTTCGTCCACCTGCATACCAAATTTCCCTGTAGCCGCGTAGCCTGCCTTGGGTGCAAAGAAACCTACATTACTGTAACCCCAGTAATTCATCAGCCGTTCACCGTTCACGGGGGATAGGCGAGAATTCTCAAATTCGTCGAACTCGTGTACCGGCATCAATTCCACGCAGTTGATACCAAGTCCTTTGAGGTAAAAAATTTTTTCCCGGATAGCGGCAAATGTCCCTGAGTATTTCACTCCGGAAGATGGATGCTTGGTAAAACTGCGAACATGCATTTCATAGATGATTAAATCTTCAGTCGGTATTTCTAGAGGACGATCATTTCCCCAGTCGAAATCATCCAGGATAATGCGGGCACGGTGCTGATACACGTTCTGCCAGTCAGGGTCATGCCCCCAGACATCTCTGCCACTGATTACTTTGGCATAAGGATCCATCAGTATTTTAGTACAGTCAAACCGGTGGCCTTCCTCGGGATTGAACGGCCCGTCCATTTTGAAGCCATATTCTATCTCTTCCACCTCCAGATCGAATACTATAATAGAGAAGACATTTCCTATCCTGAATTCATCTGGAAAAGGGATCACAGCGTAGGGCTCGGGTTCGCGTTTTTTGAAAAGCATCAGTTCGCAGGAAGCCGCGTGGCGGGAGAAAACGGAAAAATTCACACCGCCAGGCACTAGGCTGGCGCCGAAAGGCAACGGCTTGCCGTGCCTCAACCCGAAATCCTTGTATTTATGGGTGGGATAGTTATCTACTCTGAGCATGTTTAAATCTTCCCGAAAGATTTCACAGCTTCAGTCACTGTAGGATAGCTGATGAACATGTTGTCGAAGCCGGTTATTTTCATCACGTCATTCGTTTCCTGGGTTAAAGCCGCATAAGCGCCCGTTCCGCCGACTCTGTCCAGTTGTTTGGCGATAACCAACAGCAGCCTTAACCCCGCGCTGGAAATATAATTGCATTTCCCCATATCGAAAACCAGACGGCACCCGGATATTAATAGAGGCATTATTTTTTCCTGGGCAACAGGAGCAGTATTTCCATCCAAGTTGCCGCTGACCTCTATGACTGTGATATTTTGCTCTATTTTAGTATTAATCTCCATTTTATCCTCCTCCGTTACCATGTTGGTACCAGTCGGACTTTTATCTTCGGCCTATATGTGAGGTTTGGCAATTCCACCGACAAATTGTCGGCATTGAATTTTGTCCAGGGATTGCCGTCGATCCAGACTTCAGAGATGCGGACAATGCCCGGCGGCAGGATATCGGGCTGGACCCTGAGTACGTCATTGCCAAACCCGTTGGTCATCGGCTTGAAATACAGATCAAGCGGCTGCTTGGTATTCAGAAAGTTGGTGTACACCTGCGCCAGGTAACAAAGCTCGATGGAGTGGTAGCCACTCATTGAGTGGCTGCCCTTCAGCCGTTCGTTTCCCATTAGGTAAGGCAAGCCGTTATTCAGCACATTGAAATAAACTGAACCATCGTCATGATCCAGGAAGAAAGTGTTATAGAATGAAGAGGACTCACGGGCTAATCTTAAATATTCCTGGTCTTTCAGGACTCCGTACAGAATCTGATAGGCCAGTATTCCCTGTTCCTGCTGCCACCAGGCCTTGCGGTCATGCCAGGAGAAGCGATATGATTCATCACCTTCTTTTAACGTACGCTCCATTACATCGTACCAGCCGCCTCGTTGTCTGTCCATGCCGACCGTAGGCATCACAGCGCCTATCTTCTTGGCCAGGTCAACATATCGCGCATCCGGCTTCAGACTGTTTATCCTCATCAGGTTCCATGCGATCTTGAGGTTGTGGCCGACAACACCCTGGTTCTGTTGCCAACGCCATGTCAGGTCGTGGCTCCAGTTCTCGAAGAAACGTTCATTGACGAATGGGCTGTTCTCGTAATCGGGGAAATATTTGACGATACAGTCGGCAGTATAAGCAAGGAAATCCTTATACTTCTGATCGCCTGTTGCGAGGAAGAGATTGATAAGATAGGCCGGGGCATGATCGCCTATCGAGTTCCAGTTCTTGCGCGCTTTGTTGATGCCAAGACTTTCACTGTGGGGATCCAGCGTGATAGGATCAATATGAGAGAAATAACCTTCCCCTTTTTTATCCAGGAAGAAACGGTCGAATAGGTCGATCGTCATTTTGATATCCTTCATGATGGAAGGATCGCCATTTATTCTATAAGTCTGGGTGGGCCCGGCCAATGCATAAATCTGCTCGTACATTGGAATGGCATCCCAGTCGTCCCCGAATTCTGAGGCGAAGATCTTGTGTTCCTTATCGCCCCTGACGTCTATGCCGTGATACCAGTAGATAATATTTTCGTCGTAATCGTAGAAACGCATGTGTTCCCGCAGGTATAGAACACCCTTTTCAGCTGCTTCCAGGAAGCGGTCTTCGCCTGTAAGAAGAAATGCGGAAGCAAAACCGTAAATGAGGCGGGAGATGGTATCTGTTTCCTGTCGGAAATCGCCTTTGCGTTCTCCGCTCAAGCTTAGGAAAGTTCGGTAATTATGGTAATCGATCTCTTTACCCAGGAACTGGGCTTTGATGAAGAAATCGGCGATGCTTGTCGCCTGTTTAATCCACCAATCCGGTTCTTCGAACCTGTATCTACCGACCCTGCTGTCGGGAAAATCTATGGTCTTGGCTTCAAAAACATGACCCCCTTTTTCCGGATAGTAAATGCCGTAGGCGAACAGGTATTGACCGGGAATCAGCAGGTCGGGTATCTGTGCCGTGCAATCAAAATATGGTTCGTCGAGGTTGCGCAGTCTGCGGGCAAATGTGTTGGCGGTTAGCTTGACAGGGAATTCCCGTCCATCCGTTGTTCTTAAACCGAATACTTTCTTTTCCTTTTCGAACCTGGTTATGTATCCGGCGATTGTATCCGAGAACTCAAACCGCATGCTTGCGCTCCTTCTATATTATTGTGGAAGGGTCTTGCGAAAAAGGATTACCTAAAATATGCTTAAACAAGAGTGCAATGGTATAGGACGAGCATAAAATAGGTAGTGATGGGATGAATGTCAAGCTCTGCGACTGAACAAAATTAACTGAATGATAATAAATCTGGAGTACACGCCTCTGGTTATCGCGTAAAATGCGAAAAAATCGGAAAAAGAAAAAAATTCAGACATACTTCTTCAAGAGTCAGCGATATGTTATGCAACCGGATAGAGAGACTACGTTACCACAGCCGAGCATGTAGTACAGAAAAACCTGATGCAGATAGAAGATGTCCGCGGTCATAGCCGGACTTGCGGTAATCCTTGCCCAGGTTTGTGTAGTCAGGTTGGAGGGGATCGGGTCTGAACTTATTGGTTCGCTTGACTTTTTGCTGACAGGAAAGTATCGCCCTGGTAAGCTAATATTTTACAACAATATAGAATATCAGGTCACTTTCTGAAGCTTTTTTCACATTTCAGTAAAACTTCCATTAATCCTTTGCGGCTAGTTATAGAATAAATTTCTAATATAGTATTCATTCCTTGACATACTGTGCAACATACAGTATCTTGTATCGTATAGTATGATAGATAGGAGAAAGAAATGGAATTAGATATTACCAATCTTGAGATCGAAATGAACCGGGGTTTCCTGCAAATCCTGGTTCTCGTTGCTCTCGAGAATAAATTGTACGGATATAAAATGATACAGTTCTTCCAACAGCACGGTTATACCGTGGAAGAAAGCACACTCTATCCTATTCTTCGCCGGTTCGAAAAGAATGGCTGGGTTAAAAGCGAATGGGATATCAGTGCGGAGAGACCGAAGAAATTTTATATCATATCCGTCCAGGGACGGTCGGTCCGAGAAAAAGCGCTTTCCATCTGGAATGAACAACACGATACTCTTAAAAAAATAATGAAAGTGAGTTACCATGTATCAAAATCTTGAAGATTATCTCCGTGAGATTGGCCACCACCTGGCCGTTAGAGATGGTGCAGACGACATCCTGTCGGAAATTAAAAGTCATATCCTCGAAAAAGCGGAAGTGGAATTCGGTAGGGTCACCGAAGAGACTGTCGGCAAAATCATCTCCACCTACGGCCGCCCCCAGCAGGTCGCGGCAAAGTATATTGAGGGTGTCGAAATCATCTCTCCGATCTTTAAACGGTATCTTTTTCTCTATACAGGAATTCTCTTTCTATGTCACTCTACTATGGCCCTTTTCGCATATCTGACGAATATCAGTATGTTGAGTTTCCCTTTCCTGTATATTCCAAAGATGGATGGGTGGCAGATTATATTTTATTTACCGACGGCTTTTGTCTATGACATAGGGCTCGTTATAATTTTCCTTTACTTCGTCACTCAGAGCAAAAAAGAGATTCGTATTCCCTGGCCGAAATTTTTCTCATTGCCGGCAAGCCGGAAAAAATTGAAAACGCCTAAGGTCGCTTTTCTGGTTTTCCTGATACTCGTTTTTGGTTCTTTTCTTTATTTCTTTATCCGGCATGGGACGATATTTTTCGCTTCTATGAACGATGCTGCTCATCCTATCCCAATGTTTGGCCCGAGTGCCTCTTTCTATTATTCCGCTCTTTTTCTCGCCATGCTCGTGTGTGAAGTCGTTGGTTATGCAGCGCGCTTCATCAGCCAATCCCGCTGGATAGAGCTAATCAAAACTGCGATCATATTGCTTTTACTACAATTTGTCTGGAACAGCCCCGTCGGAGCTGATTTTACCAAAATCCCCGGCTTAAATATCGAGCAAGCAATGACCGCCTTTCTTTTGGTATTTACGGTTTTGATTGCTTTCAGATTTCTTAAAAACATTATTTCAGTCATCAAAAAATAACTTATTAAGTAAAAATTATAAACTATTGTTTAGGATATCACTCATGAAAAACTTTACGTTGGTTCTTGCTTTTATCGTATTTGCTTCCATTATCTCACCAGTTTCTGCATTCAACCAGAAAGAGCCACAGCGCCGTCGATCATTATTATCAACGATGTCACGATCGTGGATGTTGAAAAAGGAACTCTTCAGGAAAACTGTACAGTTACTGTCTCCGGAGAAAAGATTAAACAAATCTCGAAGCAATCACACATCGACTCACCCAAAGAGGCGCGGATCATTAATGGCGCTGGACTATTCTTGGTACCGGGTCTGATTGACGCGCATGTTCATTACTATGATCAGGTCACATATGGACCAATGATGATTGTAAATGGTGTTCTCTTCGTCCGGGACATGGGCAATTCCACGAATGAAGCACTTGCGCTGCGTGACAAACTGAAGATCAGGGAAATCCTTGGTCCGGAAATGATAGTAACAGGATCCATCCTCGACGGCAATCCACCCCTTATTTCTCAGATTTCCATTCCGTGCAGAACACCCGAAGAGGGAAGGGAGGCAGTGCGCAAACAGGTTGCAGCCGGAGTGGATCAGATCAAAGTGTACAGTGGTTTGGAGAGAGATGTATTTCTGGCAATTGCAGACGAAGTCAATAAACTTGGTGTCAAACCGGTTGGCCATATACCTGAGTCGGTTTACATTGAAGACGCGGCGAATGCGGGATTAAGAAGTTCGGAGCACCCTTTTGGCTTTGGGAAGATCATAGCGAAATTGCTTGGTGAACCGGTGAATCTGGCACCGGAGGGATGGGAACGGATGTCCCGTACTTCCTAAGATTAAACGAGGTCAAGAGGGAAGAATTCCGTGAGGTACTGAAAAGAATCAGTGCAACCGGTATGCATGTCTGCCCAACTCTTATCGTGTTCAAACACGGCGCGCACCTTAAGGAGATATTCTCCGGCAGTTATCCAATGCTGGAATATACATCATCAATGATGAAGGGAATGTGGAAAGCACTTTGGAGCAAACAACCGGTGAATGAAATAGTCCCAAATCTTTTATCTCCGATGAAGGAAATCGTTAAAGAGATGCACATGAGCGGCATACCTCTCATGGTTGGAACAGACTTGCTCTTCCCAGGAGTTATTCCGGGATATTCTGTACATGAAGAGATGGCATTATGGCAGGAAGCGGGCATTTTTCCAGCGGAAATATTACGCAGTGCTACTATTATCCCTGCAAAGTTCATGTGAGTGAACGATCGTCTTGGCTCTATTGCTGAAGGGAAAACGGCTTCGTTCATTTTGTTGCGGTCAAATCCACTGGAGGATATTCGAAATGTCGATCAGATCGAAAGTGTATTCCTGCGCGGCCGCTATTTCGACCGGGCTGATTTAGACCAGCTTAAACAAGATGTTAAAAAGATGTGCAAACAGTAACTGTATGCCTAGATCATTCAGACAAAAAATTGGAAGAAAAAACGAGGTAAATATGGAGTTACTGAGTGGTCATCGTTCTACTCCAGAGCCATTTTGAAGATTTTCAGAAGTGGAGTTGTGACTCATCGAAAGAGCGAGCCCCCGCTACACACATTAAAGGAAGATCCCAACTTGTGTCGAGTACCTATCGAGACATCGGCAAGAGCTTGTTTAAAATAGTCCCGTAATATTTCCCTGATCATCGACGTCGATGTTTTCGGCAGCCGGATTAATAGGGAGTCCCGGCATGCGCATTATTTCACCCGTGATCGGAATTACAAAACCTGCGCCTGCAGCAACTTCGATTTCTCTCACTGTTATCAAGAAATTTTCGGGCCTTCCAAGTAGTTTGGGATTATCGGAAAACGAATTTTGAGTTTTGGCCATACACACGGGAAGTTTATCCAAACCGAGTTTCCGTATCTTTTCTAAATCATCTTTGGCTTTAGCTGTAAATTCAACTGCTTTTGCTCCGTAGATATTTTTTGCGATGGTCTCTACTTTTTTTGGAATATCCCAATTCCAGTCGTATGTCGGTTTATATTTATTTTTACAATTTTGTGCAATGTCGCAAACTATCTCTGCAAGCTCCATCGAACCCTCGCCACCTTTTCCCCAGACATCTGCAACAGATGCAGGAACCCCGAGCTCTTTACACCGGTCTTTTAATATTTCAATTTCATCAATTGTGTCTGTTGTGAATTTATTTATGGCAACTGCAGGGTGAATGCCAAACGCAAGAATGTTTTCAATATGCTTCTCCAGGTTTCCTAAACCTTTTTTCAGCGCTTCTTTGTTTGGCTGATTAACGGATTTCAAATCGGCGCCGCCATGATATTTCAATGCTCTTAGTGTTGCGACAAGAACAACTGCTTTTGGCGATAATCCTGAATAGCCGCATTTGATGTCGAAAAACTTCTCTGCTCCTAAATCAAATGCAAATCCGGCCTCGGTCACGACATAGTCCGAAAGAGACAGCCCCATTTTTGTCGCGACGACGCTGTTCGTCCCCTGAGCGATATTTGCAAAAGGGCCGCCGTGAATAATTGCGGGATTCCCCTCGATCGTCTGAACAAGGTTGGGCATGATCGTGTCTCTTAACAGTGCGGTCATGGCGCCGCTTGCTTTTAAATCGCGGGCATAAATCGGATTCCGGTCATATGTAAATCCGACAAAAATATTTCCCAGCTTCTTTTTCAAATCGGTAAGGTTCTCTGCAAGGCAGAGTATGGCCATAACCTCGGAAGCCGCCGTAATATCAAATCCTGTTTCGCGGGGCACTCCGGAGAGAGTTCCTCCAAGCCCGACAATAATCTTCCTCAAAGAACGATCGTTCATATCCATGACTCTTTTCCAATGAACTGTGCGAGGATCGATTCCCAGATTATTCTTTTTATTCTGAATATTATTATCGATTAATGCAGCGAGCAGATTGTGCGCTTTTTCAACTGCTGAAAAATCTCCCGTGAAATGAAGATTGATATCTTCCATCGGGACCACCTGAGCATGCCCGCTGCCCGTTGCGCCTCCTTTTATCCCGAAGACGGGACCAAGCGAAGGTTCTCTCAAGACGACGGTTGTTTGTTTCCCGATTCTGTTCATACCTTGAGTCAAGCCGATCGAGATAGTCGTTTTTCCTTCGCCTGCAGGTGTCGGAGAGATGGCGGACACTAGAATCAAATTACTTTTATTGTATTTGTCGACGTCAATATATTTCAATGGGACCTTGGCTTTGTAATTGCCGTAGAGAATGAGATCGTTTTCGGAGATATGAAGTTGCGAGGCGATTTCCTTGATATTCTTCATTTGATAAAATTCCCGTGTGTAAGTTGTTGGTTTCTATTATTTTGGCGAGAATTTGACATTATCTCCGGCGCAAAGTTGATCCCGTAGAATATTATATATATTCCCGGTATTTCCTTAACCTCTATAATAATCCTCCTTCTCGATCAAGCTCTTCACTAAGATCACTAAAAGGAATCCAACTGCTCTTTTCCGTTGCAATTACAGTGCTATAGGAATGAAGCATGCCGAAATTACTGGAGCGAACAGAGTACCAGTCTATCTTGCGATCGTGAGCCAACTCGTCCTTGATCTCATCAACTGTGATTACGCTTGACTTGTCACCCTGGTGTATCGTACGGATAACATAATCCTGGTCTTCCGGAGTAAGATATGAGTACACAGGTGATAACGCATGTTTATCGACTATTTCGACGATATCTTCCGGATATACTTCCTCTTTGGATTCTACCGTAATGGAAACAATACTCAATTGACCGAACGGTCTTTCCGTAAGTATAATCGACGATTTGGGATACGTCGTGATTATCGGAATATCGATGGTAAATAAAATTTTGGGCTCCTGAACGGCAGATGCCTTAGCAGAATATTTGCAGAGATATCTTACCAGACACTTTTCTTTGGATACGGGTGTCCGTTTTTCGATGAAGAAGGGATATTCAAAATCGACCTTCACAGGCGCCTTGTCGAATTCTCTCACGTAATCCATGATGTTGGTGCGTAATGTTTTCGTGCCGATGATTTCCCTGTGCTGGTGTAGAATGTGAATAAATTTATCGATCCATTGGGCTTCGAACATATGCATAATGTGGGCATTGATCGATATGTTGGCAATCGTGAATTGACCGTCTGGATGGATTCTTGATGCAACTCGAATGGGAAACGGCAAATTGTTCATGCCGACATCCACAAGGAATCTTTTTTCCGGTGTCATAATTATAACTCCTTAGTAATTAAGTTTATTAGCTTTTTTTCCAGTATTTTCAATTTATCATATTTAAAACAAAAAACATCCACCTCCGAATTGTTGCCGGTGAAAATCCAATAACTATGAGAAGCTTTTACTTTTTCTCTCTTTTTCAGGTGAAGAAAATCCAGCGAACGGCATATCTCCTCAATCAACTCATTCGATTCATCCACATAATCGCAGATAAACACAATGGCATCAACCCCACCGAGCACCGAGATGAAAGCTCCAATGTATTTCAATATTTGATAACTGAATAGCTCTCGAATAAAATTATTTTGGTCACTATTATTTTGTTTTAATATATCAATTAATTTACATCGTTTATCTGATAGTCCGGTAAATCCCCCATCTCTCGATAATGTCTGATTGATTTCCTCCAACGACATGCCGGCGGAAATAAGCTGCAGTACAATAGCCGTATCGATGTCTCCGCAGCCGTTGGACGAAATGATTCCTTCAATCGGGGTAAATCCAATAGTGGTTTCAACTGCCTTCCCATTCTTTAAAGCAGCAATATTCGTTTGATTACCTAAATGGATACTGACCGCTCTTTTGTACGATTTCGTCTTCAACCCGCAGATTTGTTCCCATCCCCATTGATGGCACAATCCATCTCCTCCATACCGGCGTATGCCATCTTCGCGCAGTTGATATGGAATTGCATATGTGCTTGCTTCTGCAGGAAGATGTGCAAAAAGTGCAGTATCGCATAGAAGAACGTGTGGAATTTCAGGGAATTCCTTCATCCAGTATCGGGCAATACGTAAGGTCATCTCATTTTGATCGGGGAGAAAACGGACACAATTTTCCACCTTGCTCAGGTATGCTTGTGATAATAATTTCGACGGTTCAGTTATTTCCTCGCCGCCGTGGTACAAGAGATAACCAATGGCTTCCACTTTTTTCGATTTCATGCTGTCAGATTCATTCCTGAACCATTCAGGTGTGTATCTCTGAGTATGTTCCACGGACACATTTCTTTCGAACGAGTACCGGCGAACGAAAGGAGGATCCGGATCAAACAGCAGCATCATGGTTATCACCTATCAGATTTATTCCTTCCCAACATATAACGAGTTCTTCTTCCGTCGGAACGGTAAGTATCTTGACTTGCCTCTTTTTTGAATTCAATACGGATATTTTGTCTTTCGCAGCTTTGCGATTGGCAGTCTCGTCCAATTCTATTCCGCACCATTCCATATCACGGCAGACTCTTTCTCTCACCTGCCAGCTATTAACACCTATATCGTCGGTGAAGGCTAAAACGTCGATCCCGCCGAGTGCAGCGATGTAGCTTCCAATATATTTCTTCAGCCTGTGGACATACATCTTCAAAGCGAGTTCCGACTGATTTTCCGACTTCTCATCGATACGTTTAATAATATCTCTGATGTCACTGGAGAAAGATGAAATGCCGAGGAAACCACTTTTCCGATTCAGAATATCATTGAGTTCTTCAGCCCTATAACCGTAGGTAGCCATTAAATAGAGCGCGAGCATCGGATCGACATCTCCGGAACGCGTGCTCATCATCAAACCGGGAAGCGGAGTATACCCCATAGATGTGTCAATGGAATGACCTTCTTTGATTGCTGCTACACTCGAACCACCGGTACCAAGATGGCATGCAACAATCTTCATCTTTTCCAACGGCGTGTGAAGAAAGCGGGCCACTTCTTTCGATACATATGAATAGGAAAGTCCATGAAATCCATATTTACGAAAGCCAAATTTTTTAACAATCTTCTTTGATAATCCGTATGTAAAAGCAACAGGAGGGATGGAAGAATGAAAAGCACTATCGAATGTTACATATTGTTGAACTTGCGGCAGCGAACGTTTGCACTCAAGTATTACACTGAACGAACTTGGATTATGCAGAGGTGCCAACGATAAACACATTTTCAATAGTTTCATATTATCATTTGAGAGAAATACCGTTCTTTGAAAATGATCGCCGCCATGAACGAATCTATGGCCTACATAGTGAATGGGAATATGGTCATTTTTTACATCTTCCAGGATTACCGCCGCAGCTTCTGCATGATCCTTCATGGGAATTATCTTTTTTTCAACTTTTCCATTCATCCATGTCTCTACAAACGAGGGCTCCGTACCTGTCACACCCACCCGATGGGCTTTCCCGGAAAATATCCGCTCAATTGCTTTTGGATTCTTAACATTAAAAACCTTATAGGTCAATGACGAGCTTCCACAGTTGAAAACCAAAATATTTTTCTCTTGTTTCGGCATTTCATTTTCTCTTTACAGACGAAACGATTTTCCAAAAGATATCCGTAAAATATACGACAAATCATATAAATCTTCCATTTATATAAGTTTCATTAGTGCATGCCCGCGTAGAATAGCTTTTACTTGTTGATTCATTTATACGCACCCTAAATACTAAAGTACAGGAGTTCAGGCTAAAGGCCGAACTCCGAGGGTGCGACTACCGCCTATGTCATTTTTTTCACATTTTGGCGGTAGGCGCAGGCTCAGTTATACTACGGTCTGTGTGGGATGACAGCACTTTAGTGTCAGCCTGCGTTGAATGAGACGTAATTGTATCTTTTTATCGCCCTGTTGTGAATTTCATCCCCCTCTTTCGTCCTTCCATCGGTTTATTCTGTTTTACTCCCGCAATCAATACTATTTTATCCAGCGTAGGTCACCAACGCATCTTCTTTAATAGGAGCATCACCATGAAAAACAGAATAATATTTTCCATCATGCTCGGATGGTTCTTAATGAGCACAGCCATCGCACAAGGAACAATCCAGGACCTTGAAACTAAACTGAGCCAAAATCCGAACGACGTCAATACGCTTGTTCAACTTGGCAAGGTGTATCACGATCAGGGTGCGGATGGAAATAAGGAGGCTGTCGAAAAAGGGATGACCTATCTTGATAAAGCCCTGGAGCTTGAACCGGCAAACGGAGTGGCGCTAGCGTACCGCGGAAGCCTCTGGACAATGCGAGCGCGGGATGCATGGTGGCCCTTTACAAAGATGAGCCGCGTGGACAAAGGGATAGATGAGATGGATAAAGCAGTCGAGTTGGCGCCGACGAACGTAACGGTTCGGATGGTCAGAGGAATCAACAGCTTACAATTGCCTTCAATGTTCAAGAGGCTATCGATCGCGCTGAAAGACTTCGACTATTTATTGAACTGCCGTGAATTCTCATACTTCGATGTGAAGCTTCAATCGACAATCTGTCTTTGGGCCGGCATCGCATATAAGCGTGATAATCAGACCAAGAAAGCGAAAGAGCTGCTTCAAAAGTCCCTTTCCCTCGCCCCGGAATCTTGGATGGCGGTAAAAGCAAGGGAAGAATTGAAAGAACTCATATAACCGTCTAGGAGGTACACATTGTGAATGCTCTCGTACAAACAGAAGCTATTGTGAAGCACTACGAACTCGGCAAAGTGATCGTTCCGGCACTCCACAACGTTACGATGAAAATGGATCGAGGCGAGTTCGCCACGATATGCGGTCCATCGGGGAGTGGAAAAACCACACTGCTGAACCTTCTCGGATTCATCGATTCTCCAACAAGCGGGGAAGTGTTTTTTGATGGCGCCAGAATCACGTATAACGGCCGTTCGAACCATCACAAACTTCGTCTCGAAAAAGTCGGATTCATTTTTCAGACATTTAATCTTATTCCGGTGTTAACGGCGTATGAGAATGTGGAATATCCTCTCCTCCTGACCGCAAAGAGTTCGGCAGAACGAAGAACGCTGGTTGAGCGCATTCTGCGGGAAGTCAGGCTCTGGGAACACCGCCATCATAAGCCCAATGAGCTTTCCGGCGGTCAGCGGCAGCGAGTGGCAATCGCGCGTGCTCTTGTAAATAATCCGCAGCTCGTTCTTGCAGATGAACCAACTGCGAATATCGATTCTGTAACAGCCGCCGAGATCCTTGATCTGATGCGTACATTGAATGAAGAAGACAATGTGACATTCCTGTTTTCCACACACGATCCAGTTGTCGTGAGATATGCAATGCGCGTGATACGGCTTCATGACGGCGAGATTGTTGAGGCATAAGCCTAACAAGGAGAAATAAAAAATGTTAAAATTTATCAGACTTGCATTCAAAAATGTATTTCGTAACCGGCGAAGGACCGTAATCACGGGGTTGGTTCTCGTGTTCGGTGCCGCAGCTCTCATTCTTGCCGGCGGATTCATTTCGTTTACCTTCAGGGGACTTCGTGAAAGCACCATCCGCGGTCAGCTTGGACATATTCAAATTTATCACAAGGACTTCTTTCAAGCAGAAGAGGAAAAACCGCTCCAGTACGGACTGGATAATGTAGAGGATCTCAAGAAGATCATACTCACACAGAATCATGTTCGATTCACTATGGCACGGATAGAATTCTCAGGTCTCCTTTCGAACGGCGACAAGTCGGCTGTATTTCTTGGCCGCGGTGTGGAGCCGGAGAAAGAGAACAAGCTTACCGGATTTGCCCTTAACGTCGATACCGGGAAATTCCTGGGAGAGAATCTGCAAAACGAAGCCGAGTCGGAAGTGATTGTGGCACGCGGACTAGCGAAAACTCTCAAAGCAAAAGTTGGGGACTATCTCACTCTCATGACGACAACATCAAAAGGTGCGTTGAACGCAATGGATGTAAAGGTTGCGGGCATTTACTCGACAGGAATCCCGGAATATGATGAACGTGCGCTTATGGTGGATCTTCATACTGCGCAACAGCTTCTCGTCACACAAAAAGTTTCGAAACTGGTCGTCGTTCTGGATGAAACCGAAAAGACACAGGAGGTCGCTTCGGTTCTCGACAAACTCCTGCCAAATACGGTTTCAAGAAGGTGGGACGAACTTGCGACATTCTATAGAGCGGTTGTCCGTCTGTACGATTCCATCTTTGTATTCCTTGGGGTGATTATCTTTGTTATTGTCGTGTTGAGCAGTTCGAACACAATGATGATGTCCATATTCGAACGGACGAAAGAAATTGGAACCCAGCTTGCCGTCGGCACATCCCGTGTACGGCTGCTTGTAAACTTCCTCTATGAAGGATTACTCATCGGAATTCTCGGAGGCGGGCTTGGATTGATCATTGCGCTCGGGTTATCACTTCTGATCAATTATTCCGGACTCACTATGCCGCCGCCTCCCGGATTCACGAATGGCTATCCGTTATTCGTCGACCTTGTACCCCAGATCTTTGCGGGAGTGTTCCTGCTTATTATGGCAACGACCGTCTTGTCGACAATCTTTCCTGCTCTCAAAGCATCCCGCATGAAGATAGTCGATGCTCTCGGACATATATGATTGTGAAAAGGATAAATCAGATGAGACATAAATTTATTAGTTTAGCATTGTGCGTGGTAATGCTCCTCGCAATTAAAATAGCTTCTGCTCAGATGGAACAATCGATCGAACGCAGAAAAGATACACCGACGGCAGAAGAGATTCTGCACCAGTCCGATCTAAGCCGGAATGGATGGGAATCTTACACGGTCATCACAAGCATCAAAAACTATGTGGATGAGGAATTAAAGGACGAAGGGAGTTTCGAGGTGTCCATGAAAGGAGCCGATAAGACGCTGGTGAAGTTCCTGAATGCCGATGTCAAGGGTCAATACCTTCTTATGCTCGATGATGCCATGTGGATTTACATGCCTAACACACGGAAACCGATCCGGATTACTCCTTTGCAACGGCTGATGGGTAATGCTTCGAATGGCGACGTGGCCCGCACACGGTACGCGGATGATTATGCTGCAACGCTCAAACGTGAGCAGGTTATAGATGGAGTTTCCTGCTACATGCTTGAATTGATGGCGAAACGGGAAGGCGCGACTTATCAGAGAATCGAGTACTGGGTCGCAAAAGAAAATCTCTGGCCAAAGAAAGCGGAAATCTATTTAACCTCGGGGAAACATTACAAGACTATTATTTACGACAAGTACAGACTTATTTCCGACAGAGTCCTTCTTTCGCAGATGACGATTCTCGATGCGCTTCGCGAAGGAAGAACAACGATTATGACATTTACCGGATATACACAACGCGACATTCCGGCAAAGTATTTCAACAAAGATTATCTGGAAAAACTTCGATGACCCGGTTATTACACTTGATGATCGTATGGCATACGGTCCTTTTCGCTGTGCCTGCGATCCACGCTCAACCTCTGCAAACCGGTTTTTCGTTTGTGGATGAAGGAACGTACAACAAGATAAATACAACGACTCCGCTGAACTACGATAATCGAATACTGCCGCAGCCAACGTTTGGGCAAATGGGAACTGCATCTCTCTCTCTTGGGTATAGTGTGTTTTCTGGCTCGTTGGGGTTTACTGCCGTCACGAACAATTTAAGCAAGCCGGAATACGATTATAGAATCCGTGAACTTTCGGCGGATATTTCTGTTACCGATGAGATAAACCTTCTTATCGGGAAAAATATTCTTAAGTGGGGGACAGGATATGCGTTCAATCCCACCGGCGTAGTCGAGCCGCAACGTTCTCCTTCCGATCCATCAGACAGGCTCAATCAAAACGACGGCAGAACGCTCCTATCCCTGACCGCGTATCACGAAAAAAGTTCGCTGACATTTGTCTATTTGAACGATGCCCGGGTGGTAAACTCCACACTGTATTGGGGTACTAACGAGTACGCAATCCGGGCTAACACCTTCCTGAGCGGCTTTGACATTTCCCTCATCGGGTATTACAAACAATCCGACAGACTCGAATGTGGCGCAAATTTCTCTTATGTTATTGGGGATCAGTTAGAGCTGCACGGTGAATGCCTCGTAAAAACGGGTTCATCATATCAGTACCATCGGATCATAACGACTGATAATGAGAAGCAGATTTTTATTTCTGATCCATACATGACACTTTATGATAATTCCAAACGGATTTTTTACAAGGCGTTGTTTGGCGGACAATATACATTCAATAACGGCGTGAATCTGGCTTTAGAATATTACCACAATGCCGAAGGATTGAGTTCGCAGGAATGGAATAGATGGATGAATTTTGTTAAATTTCAGGATGCAATCCAGAAAGGGACGATCATCGTTCCGCCGGAGATGGTTGAGCCTTCACGTCTGAACCTGCTCTGGTCGCTCAAAACATTCTCACCACGCGGAACAATGAGGGATTATTTCTTCGCGCGTGGATTCTATTCAACAGAAAGCTGGAGCTTTGAAGCGATCTGTTTCATGAATGCGAACGACATGAGCACTGTCTTGGTCCCGAGTGTTACGCGGAGAGTTTCAGAGAATTGTTCTCTCTATGTGCGTTACACTGCATATCTGGGAAGAGACGGCTCGGAATTTGGCTCACTATTTACAACAACTGCATTGAACCTTGGAATCGGAGTTCAACTATGACCAAGAAAGATTTAACCCGGATAGCAGTGGTTTGTTTGGTCAGCACAGTAATTGTGGCATCCGCATTGACGTTTATGGACCCATCTCATTGGGTCATCTACGTATACGACTCGTTTGTTTTTTCGTTCTGCATCGGTATTTCAATTTCAATCCTCATTCACATTTTTTTACACCGGCTTAAACTGCTTTCTCTGATTCCCAGAACCGGCGCTCTGTTCGTTCTCTTTTTAATAGGAGGGTTGGTCGGTACCGAGATCGGAACCATAATATTGAAAATGAATCTTGATATGCAAGATCATTTCCGACTTCTTCTTTTTAATCTGCTTCTTGCGACAATTTTCGGAGGTATTGCTTTCCTCTATTTAACACTCCGGGGTAAGGTACAGCGTATGGCTGAAAAGCTGAAGGAGAAGGAGATTCAGGAAGAGAAACTCATGCGTCTCAAAACGGAGGCAGAATTAGAAGCGCTGCAAGCCAAGGTCAATCCGCATTTCCTTTTCAACACTCTCAACTCTATTGCCAGCCTCATCTCCGAAAATCCGGCGGCGGCAGAAGAGACGGTCGAGAAACTATCGGGACTATTTCGGTATACTTTACAGAGCACGGTAAACAGTACCGTTAAACTTTCCGAGGAATTGGAAATCGTTCGCTTGTATCTTCAGATTGAAAAAATCCGGTTCGGGAACAGGCTGGAATTCGAAATCATAAGCGATGACCGGCTAAACAACATCGACGTACCGGCGCTTCTTATTCAACCGTTGGTGGAGAACAGCATTAAGCACGGTATTGCATTAGAAGTGCAGGGAGGCACGATCCGTGTCGAAGCAAAGCAGATTGATGAAGAATGCCATATTATAGTGACTGATTCCGGAAAAGGTTTTACGGCTGAAGCCGGTGAAACAGGCTTCGGATTGAAAAGTATCAGGGAGCGTTTAAAACTGCTCTACGGGAATAAGGCGACCTTGAACGTGTTTCACGATGGAAACACGCACTTACATATCTCAATCCCCATTTATTAAGGCCCGCCATGCATATTCGCGCGATAATTGTGGACGATGAAGAACTTGCCAGGAAGCGCTTGAGGAAGCTGCTCCGGAAATACCAGCCGGAAATGGAAATTATCGCTGAAGCGCAAAATGGTGAAGAAGCTGTTGATAAAATATCCACCCTGCGGCCTGAGGTGATTTTTCTGGACGTTCAGATGCCGGGATACGATGGATTTGAAGTCGTTCGCCGGTTACGGACGAAGCCCTTTATCGTTTTTGTCACGGCCTACAATGAATATGCGCTGAAAGCGTTTGAAGAGAACTCGGTCGATTATCTGTTGAAACCGATAGAACAAAAACGTCTCGACAAGGCAGTGGAAAAACTTCGACAGCTTTTCGACAGCTCAAAGCTTCAATTTAACGAGAACATTGAACGCATGTTGTCGCAGCTCGTATCGCCATCGCTGCAGCGTATGAAAGTAAAAATCGGAGAAAAGATACTTCTTATCGATCTTTCAGATGTTGTTTATTTTGAGGCGAAGGATAAATACACGTTCCTCCATACATCAGACCGGGAGTATATGATCGATGAAACAATTACCGATCTCGAGGTCAAGCTGGACAAGTCCAATTTCATCCGCATTCATCGCGCCGTCATCGTCAATGTGAAGTTCATTCGTGAGCTTGTCAAGTGGTTTGCCGGACGATATAAAGTGAAGCTCAAAGACAAGAAAGAAACCGAGCTTATTGTCAGTCGTCGGTACGCAGATCAGATCCGCCATCTGTAGGTAATAACTTAAAAGCCTTTGCGTAAAACTTTGGGATGGTTCCCCCTTTTTGACCCCTAAACCATTTTTTTATCGTGTGACGGTAGCCGCGGACTCAGTCATCACGCCATTCTGCGTGTGGGATGACAGTACTTTAGTGTCACGTCCGCGTTTAATGAAAATTTTTTGAATAGTGTCTCGCAGTCTTCTTTTATTTCAATTTCTTTTCCTTGCGATGGCGCAATTCTCGAAGGAGGAATAAGATTGTGTTTGTAATTCACCATCAAACGTATATATTGATTTAGACTTGTCCAAAATAGCTTTATCAAAGAACAGTGTTAATGGTGTCACTTTCTTTTTGAAAAGCCCCGTGCTTCTGAAAGAACATGTCAGAGTCCTCCACAAAACGAAGACGGGACGATATATCGAAAGTGACAGAAAGAAAACAGG
>Ga0187886_1000051_pt1 | contig 168592 bp, 142 predicted proteins | sample June2016WEW_20_1_FD_133001 | JGI IMG/M metagenome (GOLD analysis project Ga0187886, IMG submission 133001) | Peatland microbial communities from SPRUCE experiment site at the Marcell Experimental Forest, Minnesota, USA - June2016WEW_20_150 | ecosystem: Environmental > Terrestrial > Soil >...
CGAACCAGGGCCCGAATGAACTCGGCCCCTGGAATAATCGACCCATAAATCGTTGATGACCTTAGGTACATGGCGGCACCTATCATAGCCCAAGGTGTCACCTATGTATCTGAACGAGCCCAGACGGCTTGGAGGACTGCGCCGCAGAAGAGGGCTTTTATTATCAAGCGGCAATCTCCATACCCTCCAGAATCCCGCCAACCTGGTCCGCCAGATTCCGCTGGGATCGAATATACAAGGAGCCGGGGATTCCCGAGCGGGAGGCGCCCTCTAGAATTATTTTAAGGATTTTCTTGGCGAACCCGGATGTCTCAGGGCGTGCCTGCGCCAGCCGAACGATGATTCGGTCGAGAATCGCATTCCCCGTGTCAATGGCGAGCGAGTCTTTGGGATAGAGCCAGCCGGATTTATTAAAGAGCTGGCCGATGCGGATCATCGTTTCGCCCTTTAAGCTGGAGATGTCAAGGTCGGCTGGAACAATGAAAGAATGCCCCCATCGAATTTGATCAAAATATTCCATGAAGGTGCCGCCCCGGGCGATGGTAAACGCCCGGCCGATCTCACCGACGTGGGTATCCGTCGTCGCGACGATGCCTCGCCCCCTCGCCCGGGCCAGTCGGAGAGCCTGTCCGTTAATGCGGGCGATCCGCCCCATGTTGTATTCCAATACGGGGAAGAAATCGACGACATCGAGGATGGCCCGAAGATTGGGTTTCTCTCCCGCTTCATGCCAGAAGGGATGATTGAATGTGTACGGGAGATGCTCGGCTTTCAAATAAAGGACGAGCCGCTCGAGGTCCTGCGCAACCCGGGCGATTTTCAGGATTTCGGAAAATTGGCCGCGGTTGAGAGAATAAACATTGATATGGAGAGTATGCCCCACCCTTATGCGGTCCAGGATTTTGACTTCGACGGCTGGAACGAGGCCTTCGCGAGTCCAGCCGATTTGGTCGTACGCGCTCATGGAGTCGTGATCGGTGAACGCGACATAGGTCATGCCGAGCCGCCGCGCTTTTTGGTAGAGCGTCAATGGGTCGACCAGCCGGGTCGGAATGACGTCGTAGGAATGAAGGGTGTGGACATGGAGGTCGGCTGCCGCCCAACCCTCGGCCACCAGCTTTCTCGCTCCATCGGGATCGAGAATCCGAGCGTCTGGCCGGTCCGTTAGTGGAGAATACATGATCTTGTCCAAGCTTCATCGTACCGCGTCCGAGTTAAGGGATGATGAGGAAATGATGAAAAATACGTGAAGATTCTGCCCTTCCCTGGGGGGGAAATATCGGGAAGAAGTCGGGCCTAGAAAATGGCTCCTCGGGCAGGACTCGAACCTGCAACCTAGTGGTTAACAGCCACCCGCTCTGCCGATTGAGCTACCGAGGAGCAGGTTACGCTAATTTAGCAAAATCCGCGGGAAATGACAAGCATTGGAGAACCCCGCTTACCATCCAACCGGGAGACGTCCCTAAAACCGGTACCCGGCCTGCTTGGCCATTTTGCGGTAGTCGTCGCCCCAGACCTCGACGACCTTGCACATCTCGTAGATTCGCGACCTGAGCCTGACCCCGATCCGGTCGACGAGGTTTTCCCCGCCCTTCTTGTAAAAGGCGTCGCGGTGGTCCTCCTCTTCCTCGGTGTCCGGATAGTTCGTCGTGAAGATCGTCAATTTCTTGTGATTGTAGCGGGAATTGATGATGTAGAACACCGTCTCTTCGACCCAGGCCGTCGTCCGCTTGGCGCCCAACTCGTCCAGGACCAGGACCTCGGACTGGAAGACCGGGCCCAGGACATCGGACTCCGTCAGGATCGAGTCGGGCGTGAACGTGCTCTGGATTTCCCGGATGAGCTCCCGGAAATCATAAAAGATGCAGGGGACCTTCTTTTTCCGGATGAGCTCCTGGATGATCGAGACCGCCAGGTGGGTCTTCCCCACCCCGCAGGGCCCGATGAAGAGGATCCCCACGTCCTGGGCGGGGTAGTTCTTGACGAATTGTTTGGAGATTTTCAGGGCGTCCTTGTGGGAATCGTTATGGACCTCGAAATTGTCCAGGCTGCAGTTCTGGTAACGGCGCGGGATATTGGCCTGGTCCCAGAGGGCCTGCTTCCGGCGGTCCACAAAGCAAACGCAGCGCTTGGCGACCTTGCTGCCGCCCGCGTCCTCGAGGACCCAGCCGGTCCCCAGGCACCGCTCGCAGACGCCTTGTTCGCTCAATTGAGATATCCTCTCAGCTGTTGGAGCTTTTTCGACCGGCCCAGTTTGCGCATGGCTTTTTGCTCGATCTGACGGATGCGCTCCCGGGTCAGATTGAGTTTGTCCCCGATCTCCTGGAGCGTCATCGGCCGGTCGTCGTCCAGGCCGAAGCGTAATTTTAGCACAGTTGCTTCCTTTTCATCCAGCACGGACAACATTTCGCGGATCTGATGCTGGGCCGAGGCTTTGATGATTTGGTATTCGACGGACTCCGCCCCGCCGTCGCTGATCCGGTCCTCGATTTCAAAGTCGTCGTCGTAGCACTTGTCGCTCAGGGAGACGTTTCGTCCCTCCAAGAGCTCGAGGTCCTCCACGTCCACCTCCGAGATCGCCATGGCCCGGGCGATCTCCTCCCGGGTGGGGTCCCGGCCGAGCTCGGTCTTGAGGCCGGCCGTCTTCTTTTTCATGAGGGAGATCTGATCGGACAGCTTCTGGGGGATATTGTAGATATGGGAATACTGGGACAGGGCATGGATGATGGCCTGGCGGATCCACCAGACAGCGTAGGAGATGAAGCGGACGTTGCGGCCCGGGTCGAAGCGCTTGGCCGCCTCGATGAGGCCGATGTTCCCTTCGTTGATGAGGTCGAGCATGGTCAGGCCCATGCCCCGGTACTTCTTGACATAGGAGACGACGAACTTGAGATTGCCCTTGATGAGGCTCTGGATGGCCTCCTTGTCTCCTTTCCGGATTCTCTCGCCGAGCTTCTTCTCCTCCTCTTCCGTGAACGTCGGAAAGCGGGAAATCTCCTCGAGATAGTGCTTCAGGTTCTTCGAATCGAGGAAATCCTGTGGACTCATGCTCAGCGTCCCGCGCCCCCGAATTTCACGACGCCCGCCGGCCGGGCGTGGACGAGGGCGTTGGTCCGGACCTGGAATTCCTCTTCCTTGCCCTGGAAGAACTCTTTCCGGATATATTCGAGGAAGTCTCCCACCTCGGCCTCGATCCGGGTGATTTTCTCCCGCATGTTGAGAATGACCTCAACTCCGGCCAGGTTGACCCCCAGGTCGCGGATGAGGTTGAGGACGAGCTCGAGGCGCTTGAGGTCCTCCGTTGAGTAAAGTCGTGTGTTCCCCTGGCTCCTCGACGGCATGATCAGACCCTCCCGCTCGTAAAGCCGCAGAGTCTGAGGATGAATGCTGTACATTTTGGCGACGCTGCTGATGTGGTAATACTGACGCGGTTCCTTTTTCGTTTCCTTGCGCGCTTTTTTCATCTCAGCTTCCCCCCATGGCGTCCCGCGGGTTCGGGCCGGAGAGCTTTTCGAGCTCCTTCATGAGCTCGCGGACCCGCTGGTCCTCGAACGGGGGCGGGACGATGGCCACCTCGACGAATTCGTCGCCCTTGGTATTCCTCCCGGGAACCGGCGCCCCCCGCTCCCGGATCCTGAACTTCTGACCGGATTTCGTGCCGGGAGGAATCCGGATGGTCGTCTTCCCCCAGAGGGTCGGGACCTCGATCTTGGCTCCGAGCGTGGCCTCGGGGACCGTGATCGGCACCTTGACGGATATGTCGGCCCCTTCGCGCCGGAACAGCGCATGGGGAACCACTTCGATCGAGATGTAGAGATCCCCCGGCGGACCGCCGTTCCGGCCGGCATTCCCCCGCGCGGGGATGCGGACCCTGGAGCCCGTGTCGACGCCAGCCGGAATGCGCACGGCGATAAGCTCCGACCGCTGAACCAGGCCTTCCCCCCCGCATTCCGGGCAAGCGCTCCCCGGAGCCTTTCCCGACCCCCCGCACGCCGGACAGACGCCGGAAAACTTCATGAAGCCCCTGTGCATTTGAGACCGTCCGGTCCCCCCGCACGCAGGGCAGGCGCGCTGGCCGCTCCCGGAGATGAATCCGCGGCCGCCGCACCGGTCGCAAGCGGCGAGCCGGTTGACCCGGATTCTCGTCTGAACGCCGCGGATGGCGTCCTCGAAGCCGACCTTCATCGTATAATTGAGGTCTTCCCCCGGCTCTTTGCCGGTCTCGGCCCCTGCCGCGGTCCGCCCGGCGGCGCCGCTGAACAGGTTTTCGAAGAAATCGTGGAAGGTTGAGGACCCGTAATCCGAAAAATCAAATCCCTCAAATCCGGGCGAGGCTCCGGGCCCCCCCCCTGCCGGGACCTCGCCGGCAGCTCCGAACCTGTCGTACTGCTCGCGTTTCTTGGGGTCGCTCAGGACCGAATAGGCTTCCTGGATCTCTTTGAACTTTGCTTCCGCGGACTTGTCGCCCGGATTGAGGTCGGGATGGTACTTGCGGGCCAGCTTACGGTAAGCTCGTTTGATATCGGCCAAAGCCGCCCCTTTGGCCACGCCAAGGGTCTGATAATAATCTTTCGCCATGGCCCTCCCCCGGACGATCCGGCCCTACCGGGCCTCTATGAGTGACGTTTCCGGCCGCGGGGCCTAATTCTTTTTCGTGTCGTCCACGACCTCGGCGTCGATCACCTCGTCCTCGGGGCCGCCAGCCTGGGCCCGGCCGCTCCCGTCCCCGCCCTCGGAGGGGCCGGCCTGCTGATCGGAAGGGCCGCCGCCGGGGGCGGCCTGAGGTCCGGCCTGCTGGTACAGCGTCTCCGTCAGGCGGTGGGACACGTGGGACAGGGAATCGGTGGCCTTCTTGATCTGGTCCAGGTCATCGCTGGCGATCGCTTTCTTGGTGTTTTCGATCTCGTTCTGGACGGCCTCGGCCTCGTGCTCGCGGATCTTGTCCTTGTTCTCTCTGAGGAGCTTCTCCAGGCTGTAGATCAGCTGGTCGGCCTGGTTCTTGGCATCGATGGTTTCCCGGCGCTTGCGGTCCTCGCCGGCATGGCTCTCGGCGTCCTTGACCATCCTGTTGATCTCCTTTTCGTCCAGACCGCTGTGCCCCGTGATGGTGATGGCCTGCTGTTTTCCCGTGCCGGTGTCCTTGGCGGACACGTGCAGGATCCCGTTGGCGTCGATGTCGAAGATAACCTCGATCTTGGGAATGCCCCTCATGGCCGGCGGAATGCCGTCGAGGTGAAACCGGCCCAGGGTCCTGTTGTCCCCGGCCATTTCCCGCTCGCCCTGGAGGACATGGATTTCGACGCTCGGCTGGTTGTCCGAGGCCGTCGAGAAGGTCTCGGTCTTCTTGGTCGGGATCGTCGTGTTCCGCGGGATCATCCGGGTGAAAACGCTGCCCAGGGTTTCAATCCCCAGCGTCAGCGGCGTGACGTCGAGAAGGAGGACGTCCTTGACCTCGCCGGAGAGAACGGCGCCCTGGATGGCCGCGCCGACGGCCACGACCTCGTCCGGGTTGACGCCCTTATGGGGTTCCTTGCCGAAGAGTTCGCGGACGAGCTGCTGGATGCGGGGCATCCGCGTCTGGCCTCCGACCAGGACGACCTCGCGGATGTCCTCGGGCTTCAGGTTGGCGTCGGCCAGAGCCTGACGGACCGGCGGGACCGACCTCTGGATGAGGTCCTCGCAGAGCTGCTCGAGCTTGGCCCGAGTCATTTTCATCAACAGGTGCTTGGGGCCCGCGGCGTCGGCGGTGATGAACGGCAGGTTGATCTCGGTCTCCATGGTCGTCGAGAGTTCGACCTTGGCCTTTTCGGCGGCTTCCTTGAGCCGCTGGATAGCCATCTTGTCTTTGGTCAGGTCGATTCCCGACTCCCTTTTGAATTCGGCGACGATCCAGTCCTGGACCTTTTGGTCGAGGTCGTCGCCGCCCAGGTGTGTGTCCCCGTTGGTGGCCTTGACCTCGACGACCCCCTCCCCGACCTCGAGGATGGAAATATCGAAGGTCCCGCCGCCGAAGTCGTAGACGGCGATGATCTCGTCCTTCTTTTTGTCCATGCCGTAAGCCAGGGCGGCGGCGGTCGGCTCATTGATGATGCGCACGACCTCGAGGCCGGCGATCTTCCCGGCGTCCTTGGTCGCTTTGCGCTGGCTGTCGTTAAAATAGGCCGGCACGGTGATGACCGCCTTCTCCACCTTCTCGCCGAGGTAATCCTCGGCCGCTTTTTTCAGCTTCTGAAGGATGAAGGCGGAGACCTCCGGGGGAGCGTACTTTTTCCCGAGGGCCTCCACGCGGACGTCCCCGTTCGTGGCCTCGGTGACCTTGAACGGGACCTGCTTGATCTCCTGGCTCACTTCATTGTAGCGGCGGCCCATGAATCGTTTAATCGAATAAATCGTGTTTTCGGGATTGGTAACCCGTTGGCGTTTAGCCACCTGCCCGACGAGTATTTCGCCTTTCTGGGTGAATGCGACCACGGAAGGGGTTGTCCGGCCGCCTTCCTCGTTGGGGATGACGGTCGTTTTATCGCCTTCCTGGATGGCGACCACAGAATTGGTTGTGCCGAGATCGATACCTATGATCTTTGCCATAAGATTCCTCCTAATTTAGCTAAATACTAATATATTATATGAGCATCTGTTTGTCAAGTTCAAGGCAAAAAAATTTTGCCGATCTCTAATAAACCAGCCCTTTGATGCCCTCGAAGAAGATCCAGTATATGGCTTGGGCATCGGTTTCCTTCTCGAAACGCAATTCCAACTCCGATGTCGATTTCCCGTTCCTCGCCCGAAAATAGCTCTGGACCGGGAGCCATCCATACCAGGTCATTTCGTCCCGAAGCGCGCCAACGCCCTTTCCGGCTGTCTTTACCGAGACGCGGAGCCCATTATCGAACTCCAGTGTGAACGTCTTCGGCATATCCTTCAGCTCCAGAGCTTCCAGTTCGAACTTACTCGGGTCTTTCGGCGTTGGGGTTGTTTCCCCGGGCTTTATGACGTTCCTCTGGGGCGGCTTGAGGGTGCTCTTGTGCACGAGCTGGACCGTCTTCGAAAAGGCCGGCTTTCCCCAGAACCTCATGGACTGCAGCTTCCATGAACGGAGGGCCATGCCTCTGACCTTGAGCTCGAGATTCTTCTCCCGGACATCCAGCACAAAATAGAAATGCGTCTCCTTGGCCAGCTCGTTCTCGGCGGCCAGTTCCTGCTGAGTCCTGAGTATCTTTTCCTTGTCGGGCGCCTGCCCAAAGAGGCCTGACGAAGCCGCCAGGAAGAGCATCCAGAAATAGCCGTGTCGCTTCATAATATCTCAGTAAATGTAAATTTTCGCTCCCAGCGGAACGATCTTGAAAATCTCTTTGAGATCGTCGTCTCCAACCCTGACGCAGCCGTGCGTGACATTTCTCCCGAGCAGACGCGTGTACAGGGTGCCGTGGATGAAAAACCCGTCCCCGAACCCCAGGGCGTAATCGCCGAGGCTTCCCGCCTCGACCCGGTCTTCCTGGTTCCTGGGAATGGGCGTGCCCTCCTCGATAAAAGCCCAGTCAGGCTTGACCCAATAGGGATTCGTAATTTTCGACTTCACGTAAAACTCCCCGCGGGGCGTATCGAAAACCCATTTCCTCTTGCCGTTCGGGTCCTGGAGGATGTCGCCGCTTCCGCAGGACACCACGGCTTGCCGCACAACTTCGGCCCCCCTCTTGACATAAAGCTTGTTCTCCCCGGTGTCGACGACGATATAGACGCCCTTCGGCTGGAAGGCCGCGATCTTCTTCTGAAGACTCTGCACATTTCTCTGGACCCGGGGCAGGTCCTTGTCCTGGACGGTCGCCCCAACCCCTTTGGGAGGCCAAGCCGCGGCCTGCTTAAGGCCGGAATAGTAGGATACGCCGACTACGACCAGGACTTCGAGGTAGGCCATGGCCAGCAGGACGATCAGGACGCGTTTCCACCACATTTCAGTTCTTCCTGATGGCCCGGATGACGTAATTTTCCATTTCGTTCGTCCCGACGATCGTCACCGGGGTGCCGACGTTGACCATGGCGAACAGCTCGTCCATCCTGGCGTTGTCCATGGAGATGCAGCCCCACGTCAGGCTGTCCGGACCGCCGCCGTGGATCTCGATGTCCCCTCCAATGCCGATCGTCACGGGGATGGCGCCGCGGCTTTTCTCCCTGGCAAATCTCTTTCTGTCCTCCTCGTTGGGATAGTCGATGAGGAGGGCCTTATAATATTGGCTGGCCTCAATTTTCCGGATGATATGATAGCGCCCTTCCGGAGTGGCGTTGTCCCCGGAATGAAGCTTGCTGGACAGCCCGTTGAAGCCAAGGCCTATGGGGTAGGTCTTGTAGATCAGGCCGTTTTTGTAGACCGTCAGGCGCCTTTCGAGCTTGCTGACGACCAGGGCGATCGTCCTTCTGGCCCGGGATTCGTCGACCGTGTCGCCCGTCCATTTCCTCCAAATATCGACCTGACGCTTGTCGAGATATCGCGTGATGAAGGCCATGACGGCTTCTTCCGCGTCCTTGACACAATCCCCAGCCTGGGAAAGCTCGCGCGAGGCCTCTTCGAACTTCGAATCGTCCATCAGGGAATCCGCCTCGCGCAGATAGATCTCGGCCTGGGCCAGTTTCTTTCGCCCCCTGCCCCGTTCGGACAAAGACAGGGTGATGTCATTGAGCGCCATCATTTTGTCCCGGACGTTCCGCGCGCCGGCCGTGAGTGCGGATAATTTCTCGGCCTTGAACGCCTGGACCTTGGTGAGGAGGTCGTCCCCGGACTTCAGGACCGACTGGAACTCCCGGCCGACCCGGGCGTAGTTCCTGTACCAGCCCAGCTTGAGGTTCTCTTTTTCATACCTCTGGCGCGCGGCCCGCAGGGCCTGGAGGTAATCCGAATAGTCCTGGCTGGCGAAAACAGAAGCACCGGCTCTCCAGAGGTCCTGTTCCTGGATCCCGGAGCGTTGGACCTCTGGAGGAGCCGGCGGCAGTTGACAAGCAACGCTAAAAACAGCCAGGAAAAGCAGGGCTGTTTTGAGGAGCTTCAACTTCGAGACGAAGCCTTCCTCTTATCTTTTGCCTTTGACCTTGTCGATGGCCTTCTGGACCTGCTCGGCGATTGCGGCGGCCTTGTCCTTGATGGCGACAGCCTTGTCTTTGGCGCCGAAATAGTCCTCGGCCGTCATGGCGTTCTGGACTTCGGTCATCTGGGTCTCGAGCCCGCCGAGGTCGGCCTTCATGGCTTCGATGTCGGCCTTCGTGCCCTTGCCCTTAGGGGCCTTCTCGAGAAGGGCCTTGGCGCCGTCAAACGCGGTCTTGGCGTCGTTGATCGCCATCTCGGCGGCCTTCTTGGCAGCCTCGATCCGCCCGGGGATCTGGGCCTTCACGGCGTCGGCATCCGTAATGACCTTGGCCAGCATCTCCTTGGCCTTGCCATACTTCTTGAAGAACTTCTTAGCCTGGGCGTTGACCTCGTCCGTGGCGGCCTGGAGGTCCTTCTGAAGGGTATTCAGCTCGTCCTTGGCGTAGACATCGCCCTTGGCCGCGACGACGGCCTGAACCGCGGCCTTGGCCGCATCCATCTGCTGGGTGGGTTGCTTGGCGCAGCCCGTGAAAACGAACGCGACAAGCAGAGCCAGTACAAAAACTTTTGTCATGCTTTTCATAAAATGTCCTCCTTTGGGCATTATTTGAATGAATGAATTCTTGGGATAACTTCGCCTTTCCGATTCCCCTGCGATTCCCACCTCCTCTCCACCCGTACTCTCCCTCCTCGAGGAATCTCCTCTTCGGAGGCGCTGTATCGATGATGGCAAAGACCGCGGATTACGGAGGGTGCAATCCGTCAAAAAATGAGGCTTCTGTATTCTCACTCATCTGATTGTCACGGGATGCTTGATTCGGCCTAGCTTATGTGCAACTCAACCTTGCGAATCTTATATCACAACGATTTCCGCTTGTCAATCCCCGTTGCGGGACTCCACGGACGCCATCAAGAGGCCGCCTCGGAAAAAATGGGGACGGTCCTGTTTTTCCCCTCTGCGTTTGCGCCCGAGCCTCTTTTCCCGGCCTGGGAAAAACAGGACCGTCCCCATTTTCGGGGGCAGTCGCTCCAAAGCCTGCAAAAGTTGGATCCCGCAGACGTAAGTCCGTGGAGCTTCAGTCGGCCAAATAAAAAAAAGAAGGGGGACCCGCGTCCCCCCTCTTCGCTGATATAGACCGGCTTTTCGCTGTCCCGGACGTCGAGGACCCGGCCTCTACTTCTTCTTATCCGGGTCGATGATAAAATTCTCCCGCATCAGAAGCTGGACGGTCTCCCGGGCCTCGCGGATGGTTTTTTCGGCCATCTTGTAGAGCTCGGGGGCCGGGATATCGAACCGGGCCACGCCCTGCTCGACGGCCTTGCGGCCGACGGCTACGGCTTCGCGCGGGAAAACCTCCCATTGGTCCATGTTGGGGATGATGTATTCCTCGTGAATCCCCTTCTCCTCGGCGATCTTGGCCAGAGTCTTGGCGGCCTCGATGCACATCTCGTCTGTGATCGTCTTGGCCCGGACGTCGAGAGCGCCGCGGAAGATGCCGGGGAAGCCGAGCGAGTTGTTGACCTGATTGGGAAAGTCGGAGCGGCCTGTGGCGACAATCCGGGCCCCGGCTTCCTTGGCTTCCCAGGGCCAGATCTCGGGGACGGGGTTGGCTTCCGGGAACACGATGGCGTCTTTGGCCATCGTCTTGATCCACTCCGGCTTGATGGTGCCGGGCCCCGGCGTCGATACGCAGACGAGGACGTCGCGCCCCTTGATTGCGTCCGGGAGCTGGCCCTTGACGTTCTTGGGGTTCGTTTTGAGGCAGAGGTCCCACTTCTCCTTGTACTTGGCCTGGAGGTTGTCCCGGTCCTCGCGGTCCTTGCAGAGGATGCCCTTGGAATCGACCGACAGCATATTCTCCGGCCGGAAACCCGCGGCGATCATCAGCCTGGCGATGGCGATGCCGGCGGCGCCCGAGCCGACGACCGTGGCCTTGGCCTCGTCGATGTTCTTGCCGACGATTTTGAGGGCATTGTAGAGCCCGGCCACCGTGACGCAGGCCGTGCCCTGCTGGTCGTCGTGCCAGATCGGAATCTCGCACTCGGCGCGCAGAGTGTCGAGGATCTTGAAGCACTTCGGATGGGATATGTCCTCCAGGTTGACCCCGCCGAAGGTCGGCTGGAGCCATTTGACGGCCTGGATAATCTCGTCGGCGTCGTGGGTGCCGAGGCAGATCGGGAAGGCGTCGACGCCGCCCAGGTACTTATAGAGCAGCGCCTTGCCCTCCATGACGGGCAGGCCGGCCTCGGGGCCGATGTCGCCCAAGCCGAGAACACGGGAACCGTCCGTCACAACGGCCACAAAATTGCCTTTGTTCGTATGTTCAAAGACTTTTTCGGGGTGGGCCTTGATGTCCTTGCATGGAGCGGCAACGCCCGGCGTGTACCAGATGGCGAAATCGTTCATGTCTCGAACGCGGCACTTTAAGGTCACCTGGACCTTGCCCTTGTAAAAGGGATGAAGCCGCATCGCATCTTTGGAAGGCTGCTCGGCCTTGGCCAGCAACTCTTCAACCGTAACTTTCTTCATGAAAAAACCTCCTGTTGATTATGGACGGGCCATCAAAAGATGGGATAGCCATCATAAGAAGGCGCGGCCGAAAAGTCAATCCCCTTCGCGAGATTCCACGGAAGTGAATCCGCGGAGCCTCAGTCTTTTTTCACGCCGGGCCCGTGAGGCCCGGGCACGAATTCGTAGCGGCGGCCTGTCTTGCGGATGCTCCCGAAGGCATGGCGGAGGTCGTGGCTGAAACCGACGACCCAATCCTCCGCCACGGCCCGTTCGTAGAGCATTTTCTTGTTGTTGAACGTCTCCACGGGGAAAAGGTCATAGCTCGTGATGTACGGGAGGTCGATGTGGGCCGAAGTGGGCACCGTGTCTCCGAAATAAAAGAACGTCCGGCCGCGGGACGTGACCTTGAGGCCCTGGTGGTGCGCCGTATGGCCGGGGACGAGGACGGCCTCCACGCCGTCCCGGATGATGGAGTCGCCGTCCAGGAGATTCAGAGAGGGGCCCGGACCGAGGGCTTTGAGCCGCGCGGGAATGTAGCTCGGCCTGTCCCGTTCGACGGGGTTCCCGGCCTGCTCCCACTCGCCGCGCTGGACGGCGTATACGGCCTTGGAGAAGGCCGGCGTCCATTCCTTTTCCCCGGCCCGGACCGTGTTGCCCCCGCAGTGGTCAAAGTGCAGGTGCGAATTGATGACGACGTCGACTTGGTCCGGCCGCACGCCCGCGGCTTCCAACCCGGCGCGAAGCCCGGGCTCCCGACGGAAGGTGTAGAAATCGATATGACGCCTGTCCACGTCCGGGCCGACCCCCGTTTCGACCAGGATCGTCGAGCCCCGGCCCCGGATCAAATAACAGTTCAGGGCCAGCGTGATCCGGTTCTCGCGGTCGGGGGCGGCCCGCTTCTCCCACAGCGTCCTCGGCACCACCCCGAACATGGCCCCACCATCGACAAGGAACGTCCCGTCCATAAGCCGGGTGATCACGAACTCCCCGATCTCGAGGCGCTCAGCGGAAGGGGTCATAACTTGTCCAGGGGATATTCGAGCCCGGCCCGGCTCGTCGCCGCCAGGCGGATCTCGCCCGTGTCCATCCGGATCGCGTCCACGGGACAAGCTTCGACGCAAAAGCCGCAGAAGCAGCAGCGGTTGAGGTCGATCATGAAGCTCGTCGGGTATTTCTGGACCTCGGGGTCGTCGGTTTCTCCCGCCTCGATATAAATGCAGTCGGACGGGCAAACCGTGGCGCACACCATGCACGCCACGCACTGGGGCAGGCCGTTGTCGCGCCGGAGGAGGCGATGGAGACTCTTGTGCCGCGGGGCGAGGGGCTTGACCTGCTCGGGGTACTGGAAGGTCACGGCCCCTCTCTTGGCCGTCTTGGCCCCGAAAAGCCGGAGGGTGTGATACCACATGTTGACGGTGAAATGCCGGGCTGTGATCCACCCCCCCCTCAGGATCTCCTTGAAAACAATCCAGCCTTTGTTCATCGTCAACCTATTTCAAAGCCAGAATCAGCCCGGTCGCCAGGATGTTCACGGCCCCCAGCGGGACCAGAAATTTCCAGCCGAAGCTCATGACCTGGTCATACCGGAAGCGGGGGTATGTCCAGCGGATGAGGACCTGGAGCCAGCAAAAGAAAAAAACCTTCAGGTTAAAGGCCGCGACCTGGAGAGCCGTGACCGTCCACGCCGGCAGATTCCAAGCGCCCCCCCAGGGGAAATGGAACCCGCCGGCACCGAGCCAGGGGACCTGCCAACCGCCGAAAAACAGCGTCGTCGCCAGGCACGAGACGATGATCACCTCCAGAAAATCCGTCATCATGAAGAGGCCCCATTTGAGGCCGCTGTATTCCGTAAAAAAGCCGATGATCTCCGATTCTCCCTCGGGAAGGTCAAACGGCACGCGCTTGGTCTCGGCCAGGGCGGCCAGGAAGAAGGCCGCGAAGCCCAGCGGCTGGAGGAAGATCCCCCATTTCGGGAGGAACCCGAAGAGGAGGCCTCCCTGGAAACGGACGATTTCCGAGAGGCGCAGGGAGGGAAACACCATGACCAAGCCGACCAGCGAGAGCCCCAGGGCGACTTCGTAGGAGATGAGCTGGGCCGCGCCCCGCATGCTGCCCAAAAGGGCGTATCGGTTGTTCGACGCCCATCCACTAATCAGGATCCCGTAGATGCCCAAGCTCAGCATCGCGAGGACGAAGAGAAGGGCCGCGTTGAGGTCCGCGACCTGCAGGGAAATCCGCCGCGCGCCCAGGCTGATCTCGTCACCGAATGGTATGGCTACGACGGTCACCGCCACGAAGAAAAAGGACAGGAAGGGGGCGATAGTATGGAGGACACGCTCGGAGAACGCCGGAACGAAATCCTCCTTGAAGATCATCTTGATGGCGTCGGCGAAGGGCTGGAACAGCCCGAAGGCGCGCAGGCCGAAAACGGAGGCCCGGTTGGCCCCGATACGATCCTGGATGACGGCGCTCTCCTTTCGCTCGACCCAGGTCAGGACGAGGGCGAGCAGCATGGTCCAGGTCAGGGCCAGGATGATCTTGACGAGGACAATGAGAGCTTCGGTCATGACATCATCCGAGCGTGACTCCGAGTCCGGCGGCGAGGCGGGCCAGGATTTCGCTTTCCGGCAGGCTTCCGCGGAGCGGCGCCACGGCGCACTCGAAAAATTGCTTGATTCCGTCGACGTTCGTGAAAGAGCCTCTTTTCTCGGCCGGGAGGGAGGTCGGCAAGACGACATCGACGGCCGAATCCAGTCCGCTGACATGAGCGGTGAAGAGGTATTTCTTTTTGACCCCCCCGAGCGCGGCCGCGGCGGCGTCAGCCGCACTATGGTCCATCAAATGGGGCCCGAAGATGATCAGCAAGTCCGTGGACCCGGCGAGCCCCTCCAAATCGGGGACCCTGGCCGTATACCCGAGGGCCGCAGCGCCGCGACCATTCGGGGCCCTGTCGGCCGTGAGAAGGCTCCCGTCTCCTTCGCCGGGTTTCGGATCGGCGAAAAATATCTTCTGGATGCCCAAGGCCTCCACAAAAATCTTCCGGCAGGCGGCGAGCTCCTCGTTGGTCAGAAAGCTGTTCAGGACGACAGCGACCCGGGACATGGCGCCGGCCCCGGCCATGGCGCCGAGCTCGGCGGCCAGCCCTTTCAGGATGCCGTCCCAGTCGGCGCCCCGTCCCGCCGCCGGGCCGCCCCGGTTAACGGCGATGGCCGTGGCACGATTATCCTCGATGTCGTGGTATCCGTACCGGCCGAAATCGCAGATCCAGAATCCGTTGACCTCCGGGTTCTCGGCCGGAAGGAAGCGATATATCTTTCTTTGTCTGCCGGGGAGCGGGTAACCGCGGACGGACTGAATGACGATGTTGCAGCCCCGGCTGCAGCGCGGACAGACGCTCCTCCCGTTTTTCAGGAACCAGACCCTGGTCTTGAACCGGAAATCTCCGTCCGTGATGGCGCCGACCGGGCAGATATCGACCAGGTTCCCCGAATAATTATTCCTGATGTCGGCTCCGCCGTCGATCCCGATCTCGGCTTTGACCCCGCGCTCGAAGACCCCCAGTTCCCCGGTTTTCGTTACCCGGCGCAGGAACCGCACGCAACGGGTGCAGAGGATGCAGCGTTCCCGGTCCAGGATGAGTTTCTTGCCGATCGGGACCTTCTTTCCCTTCTTTTCCTTGAATTCCAGAAACCGGCTGGCGTAGCGGCCGTGCTGATCGTAATAATTCTGCAGCCAGCACTCGCCCGCCTTATCACAGATCGGGCAATCGAGGGGGTGGTCGGCCAGGAAGAATTCGAGGACGTCCTTGCGGGCCTGGAGGACTTTCGGCGTCGAAGTCCAGACTTTCATCCCTTCCCGGACGACGGTCGAACAAGCCAGGTCGAGCTTGGGAAGTCCTTCGATCTCGACTAGGCACATCCGGCAGCTGCCCTCGGGTTCGAAGGCCGGGTGATAGCAGTACCGGGGAATCACGATACCCATCTGCTCGGCCGCCCTGAGGACGGTCGTCCCCGCCGCCACTTGCAGGCCCTGGCCGTCGATTTGGAGCGTCACCGCGGGAGTTCCGCTCATCGGGATATCATCTCCGCGAGCTCCTGGCCGAACTTATCGACGATGGACAGGACGGGAAAGGCCGCGGCGTCCCCCATCGGGCAGAGGGTCCGGCCCTTCATGCCCTCCGCCAAGTGCCGGATGGAATCGATATCGCCCGGCACGCCGCCGCCGGCCCCCATGCGGTCTGCGATCTTGCTGATCCAGGCCGTCCCGATGCGGCATGGGGTGCACTGGCCGCAGGATTCATGGGCATAGAAACGGGCCACGATCTTCAGGATGTCGATGATCGGCGTCCTGTCCCCGATGACGATGATGCCAGCCGAGCCCAGCATGGACTTGATATGGGCCAGGGACTCGTAATCCATCGGGACGTCGATTTCGTCGGGCGTGAGGAACGGCGCCGAAAGCCCCCCGGGGACCACGGCCTTGATGGCCTGTCCTTCGGCCGGCCCGCCGGCCCAATCATAGATGATCTTCCGGAGAGGCGTCCCGACCGGAAGCTCGTAAAGGCCCGGCTTCTTGACGGCGCCGCTGACCCCGAAAAGGCGAGTTCCGCCGTCCCTCGGCAGGCCCCGGCCGACGAACCAGTCCGCGCCGTACCGAAAAATCAAAGGAAGGTTGGCGATCGTCTCGACGTTGTTGATGACCGTCGGCCCGCGGAAAAGCCCGACCGAGGCCGGGAAAGGCGGTTTCAGCCTCGGCCAGCCGCGCTTGCCCTCGAGGGACTCGAGGAGGGCCGTTTCCTCGCCGCAGATATAGGAGCCGGCGCCCCGATGAACCAAGACGTCGAGCGCGAAGGCGGAGCCGAAAATGTCCGGACCCAGGAATCCCTTTTGCCGGGCTTCCTCGATCGCCTCCTCGAGCCTCCGGGCGATGGCTTCGTATTCCCCCCGGATATAAATGAACGCGGTCCGGATGCCGACGGCGTAGCAGGCGAGGATGATTCCCTCGAGGAGAAGGTGGGGATCGCGAGCCATGATGGCCCTGTCCTTGAACGTCCCCGGCTCGCCCTCGTCGGCGTTGACGCAGAGGTATTTCGGCCGATCGTCCGCCTGGGGCACGAAAGCCCATTTCGAGCCCGCGGGAAAGCCGGCCCCACCCCTTCCCCGAAGGTTGGCCTTCTTGACTTCTTCCAGGACATCCTGTGGCTTTTTCGTCAGGATGGTCGTACGCGCCGCCTCATATCCGCCGCGGCCGAGGTAGGCCCCGAGCCGGAAGGAATTCTCCCCGGGGGGGATGAGCGTGGCTTTGGCGTCGGTCATCTCAGGTGAGCCCCATCAAAATTCCGTCGACAGCGTCCCTGCTGACAGGCCCATAATCGTCGTCGTTGACCATCAGGCAGGGAGCGTGATCGCAGTTGCCGAGGCATTCGACGGTTATCAAAGTGTATTTTCCGTCCGCCGTTGTTTCGCCCGCCCGGACGCCGAGCTTCTTCTCGAGATGATTAAGGATGTCCTCGGACCCGGCGATGTAGCAGCTGATATTCCGGCAGACCTGGATGACATAACGGCCCACGGGCTCACGGTGCAGAAGCGTATAGAATGAAAGCACCTCCCGGACCTGGAGCGCCGGGATGCCGAGCGTCGCGGCGACCCATTCTTCCGCTTCCGGGGAAATGAAGCCTTTCTCCCGCTGCACAAGATGCAGGACCGGAATGAGGGCGGCCTGCATTTTCGGATAGCGGCGGACGAGCGCCTCGACCCTTTTTGCGCCTTCGGCCGAAAGCGAAAAACTCATCGGTCGAGCTCTCCCCCGATCATATTCATCGACCCGAAGGTTGGGACGACGTCGGCGACGAACCGGCCCCGGATGAGCTGTTCGAGGGCCGAGAGGATATGAAAACAGGGCGCCCGGAGATGCAGCCTGTACGGCCGGTCCGTGCCGTCGGAGACGACGTAGAACCCAACCTCGCCGTTCCCGCCTTCGACCGAGAAATACACGTCGCCCTTGGGCGGGCGGATCCCGAAGCCGTTCATGAAAAAGAGAAAATGGCTGATGAGGCCTTCCATCGTTGTGTACGTGTCCTCTTTCGGCGGGACGCAGACGGGCGCGTCCGCGGTCATGAGGTCCGGGTAACGGTCCTTCTCCGAGCCTTCGAGGTTGGGCGACAGCCGGATTCTCTGGGCGGGCTTGTGGAGCCGCCCCAGGCGGACGGCCTCCGTCGGCTCGATCCCCTCCGCGCCCGTCGCGGGCGGGGTGTCCGGGATGAGGGCCGCGACCTGCTCGATGATCCGCAGGCTCTGCTCCATCTCCCGCATCCGCACCGAGTACCTGTCGTAATTGTCGCCGTATTCGCCGAGCGGCACGTCGAAGCTCAGCCGGTCATACATTCCATACGGATGAGCCTTGCGGACATCATACAAAACCCCGGTCGAGCGGAGGCAGGGCCCCGTCCAGCCGTAGGATAGCGCGTCTTCTTTCGAGATCGCCCCGATGCCCCGGGTCCGGTTGAGGAAGATCTGATTCTTGTCGAGGAGCCCGTGGACGTCTTTGAGCACGCTGCGGGTCTCGGCGACAGCCGTCTTCACGGAATCGCGCCACCCGTCGTGGAGGTCGGCCCGGACCCCGCCGATCCGGATGTAGGAGGTCGTCATCCGGGATCCCGTGGTGAACTCGATGACATCCCACAGGAATTCCCTGGCTTTCATCATGTACAGGAATACCGTGAAGGCGCCGTTTTCCATGGCCATGGCGGCGAGGCACGTCAGGTGGTCAGAGATGCGGGAGAGCTCGCTCATCAGGACCCGGATCGCCTGGGCCCGCCCAGGGACCCGGACGCCGAGCATCTTCTCCATGGTCATGGCATAGCCCATATTGTTGATCTGCGGCGAGACGTAATTCAGCCGGTCCGTATAGGGCATCAGGTTGAAATAGGTCTTGTTCTCGCAGGTCTTTTCGAAGCCGCGGTGGAGGTATCCGATTTCGACCTCGGCGTTGAGGATTTTCTCGCCTTCGAGCTCGAGCATGATCCGGAACGTCCCGTGCATGGCCGGGTGGGACGGGCCCATGTTGATGAGCATCGTGTCCGGCCGGGCTTCCTTCTGGAGTCTCGATTCCATCTCAATCCTTCAGCGGGACGAGCGGCTGTTCCTTCCGCCACGGGTAGCTCTTGAGGAGCGGGTAGCCCTCGAATCCCTCGTACATCAGGATCCGCCGCAGGTCCGGATGTCCGATGAATCCGACCCCGAACATGTCGAAGACTTCGCGCTCCAGCCAGTCTGAGTTTTTCCAGATCCCGGAAAGCGAATCCACCGCCGGGTTCCCGCCCGGGAGAGAGACCTTGATCCTCAGGCGGCTGTTGCGGCTCAGGGACAGAAGATGATAGACCATTTCGAACCGGTTTTCCGCAGCCAGGAAGTCGACGCACGTCAGGTCGAGGAGGACGGCGTAATCGAACGGCGCGGCCCGGAGCCCGGACATCACGGCCCGGATCCCTTCCCGGCGCACGATGAGGACCTGGTCCCCGAGGCTTTCCGCGTCCGATTCGATCTCGGCGGAGAAACGCCGGCGAATCTCGCCGATCAGGGCGTCTTTTTCCATCTCCAATCCTGGCCCTGTTTCTGGATCTTCTCCTGGAGCTTCAGGAGCCCGTCAAGGACCATCTCAGGCCTCGGCGGGCATCCCGGGATGTACATGTCGACGGGGATGACCCTGTCGATGCCCTGGATGGACGAGTAGTTCTGATAGATGCCTCCGCTCACCGCGCAGGCTCCGAAGGCGATGACCCACTTGGGTTCCATCATCTGCTCATAGACGGTTTTGAGCGCGGGAACGAGCTTGTGGCTGACCGTGCCGACGACGAGGAGAAGGTCGGCCTGCCGCGGGGAAAAACGGGTCAGGCCCGCCCCGAACCGGTCGATATCGAAATGGGCGCACGCGGCCGACATGTACTCCATTCCGCAGCATGCCGTGATGAAAGGATAGTGGAATAGCGAGAACTTCCGCGCCCAGCCCAGGGCGGTGTCGAAGCGTGTGGCCAGGAAATCGAAGCCGCTCATAACCAGTCGAAGATTCCTTTCTTCCAGGCGTAGGCGAAGCCCATCGCGAGAATGAGAATGTAGCTGCCCAGGGCCGTGAAGGCCGCCAACCCGCGGCCGCGGAAGGCCAGCGCCAGGGGGAAGAGGAAAACCACCTCGACGTCGAGCAGGAGGAAGAGGAGCGCGATCATGAAAAACGGAACCCGGACCGGGCGGATCCCGGTCTGGAGATAGGGGCTGCCGCATTCGAACGGTTTTTCGCGGGCGGGGTTGGGCTTCCTCGGCCCGAGCAGGGAGTTCATGAAGAGCATGGCGAGGGCCAGCAATCCAAAGACAAGGAAAGAGAGTGCTAGCTCCATTGCGGGGCCCTCAGAGCCGCTTCGATTGTATAGAAACAATGGAGATTTTTCAACAACGCCCCCTCAATTGATTGGGAAATGGGTGGGAAATGGGGACGGTCCTGTTTTCTAAAAGATATAAACAGGGGGAGGTTAACTTCGAAGGAAAAGCGGAAAATAGGACCGTCCCCATTTCCCTCTGCCAATAGCAAGCCGAGATACTAGGAATTGAGGATGTGCAGGGCTTCGTTTTTGGCTTTCAGCGCGGCTTCCCCGACGGCCTCGGAAAGCGAAGGATGGATGTAGATCTGGGAAGCGACTTCGGCGAGCTTCATGCCCCTGGAAACCGCCATCGTCAGCAAAGGGATCATGTCCGAGGCCCCCGGCGCGAGAATGTGAGCCCCGATGACCGTGTCCGAACCGTCGGCAATGATCTTGACCAGCCCGTCCGTGGCGTCCATGGTCATGGCCCGGCCGCTCGCCTGGAGGGGGAAGACGCCGATCTGGACCTTGATCCCGCGCTCGACGGCCTCCTCCTGAGTCAGCCCGACGGAAGCGAATTCCGGCTCGGTGAAAACCGCCATGGGGACGGCGGCGTCATCGGCGCGCCGGTTGAAGCCGGAGGCGTTTTCGACCGCGACCACCGCGTCATGATAAGCCTTGTGGGCTAAAAGCTTGCCGCCGATGACATCGCCGATCGCGTAGATCCCGGGCACGCCGGTCTCGAGCTTGTCGTTGACCTTAATAAATCCCCCCCTATCCAGATCGAGGAACGGCGGCCCCTCGAACAGGTTTTCGACATTCGGTTTCCGGCCGGCGGCGAGCAGGACTTTTTCCGCGGTGTAGGCGAAGGGCGCCTTCGTCGCCAGGGAGGTGCCCGAAAGCGTTGCCCGGCCGTCCTCGATCTTCGCCGCTTCGATGCGCATCCGCGTCAGGACCTTCGGGCCGCGCTTTTTAAATACGCGGTCGAGGCGCGTCGCCGTTTCCCTGTCCGTCCCGGGGAGGATCCCCGCCATGATCTCGAGGATGGTGACGTCGGTCCCCAACCGCCGGTAGATCGAGCCGATTTCCAGTCCTATGGCGCCCGCACCGACGACGAGCAGGCTCTTCGGCACGGCGGCGAACGCCATCGCCTCCGTGCTGGTCACGACCGTCCGGCCGTCCGGCGTGAGGAAGGGCAGGCTGGCTGCCCGGCTTCCGGTGGCCACGATCACGATTTCCGCGTCATAGGCTTTTTCCCCCGCCCCAGTCCGGGCCGTCACGATCCTGTTCGCGTTCACGCGGGCCGTCCCCTTGACGATCTCGACTTTTCCCTTTTCGAGAAGAAAGACGATCCCGCTGACGAGCCGGTCTACCACGGACACCCGGCCCTCCTGGACCTTCGCCCAATCCATGGAAATCTGGTCCAGGGGCCCGGCCAGAGTCCTCAGCCCCTTGACCTCCTGATAAAGCTTGGTCTGATGAAGGAGGTACTTCGTGGGAATGCAGCCGTAGTTGATGCACGTCCCGCCCACGCGGTCCTCCTCGATGAGCGTGATCCTTTTTTTGAGCTGTGCGCCCCGCATGGCAGCCAGGTACCCCCCGGGGCCCCCTCCAACGATGACGATGTCTCTCTTCTCGGCCATGGATTGTCCTTTCAACCTTTCAAGGGAGCCTCATTATAAGGTTTTCCGGGCTGCGTGTTAAGTAGAGATAAGGGCGGGCCGTGATGGTTTCCACTCCAGAGCACGGTTCTTCACGCCTTCCCGAAGCGTTCTTTCTCGGCGTCTGCGGAACTCGCTTAGCAACCTGAGGACTGACCGCTCGACGGCTCTTGCTCAGACATCCTCGACGCCCTTATGAGAGGAAGCTTCCATGAGGGGACTCCCTCTCAAAAGGATTCCCTCGAAAAACGCTCCGGAAAGGCTGAACCGCGCATGACGTTCCAACCATCACCGCCCGCCCCTCCGGCAGGGAGCGGATTCCGAGGAGCGACCATCAGAAGCGCGGCGGAGCGGCTCGAAGCCGCGCTTCTGGGAAGCATCCCTACGCTCTTTGTCTTCATGCCTCCGGCCATTCCCCTTCAGCCCTTTCCAATAGCTCGGCTGACGGGGATATTCTCCCCGGGAGGCGACGGTCCCTCTTTTCTTGACACCCGAGCTTCAAATCTGTAAAAAAGGGACCGCAGAGCAGAAAAGGAGACCCGTCATGCTGACGAGTTTGGAGAAGGTCATATTGTGTCTCATGATCCTGGCCACGGCGGCGGCGTTTTTCCAGCCGCTTGTCCGCCGCTTCCGGATCATCCGGGCCGGCCGGCCGGACGCGCGGTTCCGGGACCTCGGCAGGAGATTCGGTCACGCCGCGGTGAAGGTCCTTCTGCAAAGGTGCACCTTGCGCGACGAACGGCTCTTCACGGGTTTGATGCATGTTTTCATTTTTTACAGCGCCCTGAGTTTCGACACGATGACCGTCAACCACACCCTGGAGGGTTTTTTCAGCGGGTTTTACCTTTTCGGCGCCACGAAATTCGGGCTCTTCTTTTCCCTGCTCATCGATGTGGCCGCCATCGCCGTCATGATCGGCGTCCTGTTCCTCGCGTTCAGGCGGTTCATCGTCCGGCCCAAAGCCTATGAAACGACCCGTGCCGATTCGGCCCTGATTTACACGCTGATCACGCTGGCCACGTTGACGTATCTCTATTTCGAAGGATTCGCCGTCGCCCACCATCCGGAGACGGCACGGCTGTCATTCCTGGGATCGTGGCTGGCCGGAACGATCAAGAACGCCGGGTTGGGCGCCGATGTTATCGCCGCTCATTTCAAGATATCCTGGTGGGCCCACATCGTCGCCGTTTACGCGTTTATCGCCTATGTCCCGCATTCCAAGTATCTCCATATGATCGCCGGACCCTTCAACGTTTTCTTCCGGCGCGACACGACGAGCGGCGAACTCAAGGCCCTCGACCTCGAAAACTCCGAAGTCTTCGGAGTCGAGAAACTCTCCGACTTCACCTGGAAGGACAACCTCGACGCCTTCGCCTGCATGGAATGCGGCCGATGCCAGGACGCCTGCCCGGCCTTCGCAAGCGGCAAGCCCCTCTCCCCCAAGATGATCATGTTCAACATGGAGAAAGCCCTGCTGGCCAATGACAGGGCCGTGGTGGCTAAAAAGCGGGAGGGCCTCAAGGAGCTCGTTCCGGATACCTTCACGGAGGGGGAGATCTGGACCTGCACGACCTGCGGCGCCTGCATGAAGGAATGCCCCGTCGAGATTGAGCACATCTCGAAGATCGTCGGCGCGCGGCGGAGCCAGGTCCTCATGCAGAGCAAGTTCCCCCCGGAGCTCAACACGTTTTTCAGGAACATCGAAACGAACTCCAACCCCTGGGGAATTGGATTCTCCAAGCGGGCCGACTGGTCGGAGGGCCTGGACGTGAAGCTCCTCGCCGACGTGCCGGACGCGGAGTACCTGTTCTGGGTCGGCTGCATGGGCGCCTATGACGATGAAGGAAAGAAGACCGCCCGGGCCCTGGTTACGATCCTCAACAAGGCCGGCATCAAATTCGGCACGTTGGGAACCGAGGAGAAATGCTGCGGGGATTCGGCCCGGCGGCTCGGCAACGAATACCTCTTCCAGAGCCTGGCCCAGGAGAATATCGCGCTTTTCAAAGCCCGCAATGTTCGGAAGATCGTGACCATCTGCCCCCACGGCTACAACACCTTCAAGCACGAGTATCCGAAGCTCCTGGATCTCGTACCCGGCCTGACGCCGGAAGACAAGGAGCGGCTCCGGACGATCGAGGCCGTGTCCCACACGGAATTAATCCATGGGCTCATGGCCTCGGGAAGGCTGGACGTGAAGTGCCAGGGCGCCGGCCTTTACACCTACCACGACCCTTGCTACCTCGGCCGGCATAACGGCCTGACCAAGGAACCGAGGGCCGTCCTGGCCTCGGCTCTGGGGGGCAAAAAGAAAGAGCTCCGAAGGCACGGCGACGACAGCTTCTGCTGCGGCGCGGGGGGCGGACTGATGTGGACCGAGGAAAACCTCGGCCAGCGGATCAATCACCTGCGCGTCGACGAGGTCCTCAAATCGGGAGCGGATCTGGCCGCCGTATCCTGCCCCTTCTGCCTAACCATGCTCAAGGACGGCCTCAAGGACAAGCAACGCGAGAACATCCTGGTCAAGGACATCGCCCAACTCGTCGCGGAAAGATTGGTTTAGAATTAAGCACGCGTTAAAGGCCGCTTCCTAGATCCCGAAACTCTCGAGGTCAGGCCCAACAGCTTGATTGAGATGAGCCGGGGCTTCATCAACGGAATCTTATCACGACATCTCCCAGGGGAATTTCTTTGTACCGCATGGAACTTTTGCCCTTTGGAATCCAGTTCTTATCCAGATTATCGTCAATATTCTTATATGACCCCAGAAGTTCAAACTGCTCGAAAACATACGGTAACCCTTCCCCTCCAAAGACGGAATTGGCATCAATGATATGGAAGTGGAGATGGGGGGCATCGGAAATGCCCGAGTTTCCAATCAAGCCCAACCCTTGGCCCTTTTGGACCTTGTCCCCGATTTTGACCCGCAGACTCTTTGGCTTGAGATGGGCATAGACGGCATACACTCCTTGCGCGATATTCAGGATGACACAATTCCCGGCTGCATATTCCAGGCTGTTCGGTACGGCATATTTGCCAAGGGGTGTGTTTTCGATGATGCCCTCTTTAATATCCGAAATGACGCCGTCTGCAACCGCGATAACCTCTTCTCCATAGCTATACCAATGGGAATTGGATGAACTCTCTCCATGAACCAGCCGGTAATCGTTGTTGAACTTCATAAAGTCAATGGCGTATCGTTCGTTGACGACTAACCGACTGTTCCACGCCTGCATCGAAAGCCGGTGACCCACAGGACCGTCACCAGGGCAATTCCCTGCCAGCCAAACTCCGGATCGGACAGGAGGACCGATCATCAAAGGCGCTTTTCTAAGAATGGAAACTTGAGCGCCTTGACCTTGCATCACGACCTTCTCCCCGCTGCTTCGGGAATACGCAACGGTCACCCGGTGAGTAAGGAAATCCGGGACTTCGGCACTTTCTCCAAAGGAAAGCATAATAAATAGGACGGCCCGCGTGCCCCCTTCCAAAATGGACTTATCTTTCATATCCAGCGGTTTCCCCGGCCGAACAAGACATTCAGAGAGCTTGTCTCCTTGATAAGTCTTAATCAGGTTCTTTCCATCGCCGAGCACCTCAATGCTGGAGAGAGATAGGGCCCCCTTGAGGAAACTTGTCATATGCAGTTCATAAAAAAGATGCGTTTCTCCTTCGCCTTTCACGGGGGATGGCGGAAAAACGACTTCATAGACAAGGGGAAGATAAGGGATTTTCTGGGTTTCCTGCGGCGGCGATTGGGAATTTGCGAAAAAAACCGAAAAGCAGATCAGCCCCGTCATAAGCATGAACCTTGCTTGAAAAGTGCGGATATTCATGAATGTCCCTCCTTGGAGACATTTTCCTTCTTTTATATCCTGTATTACACCCAAACCACCCAAAAAGGTTTCCTCGGGTTGCGAGGGGATGGACGTTTTCGCGCCGCTTGCATGCCACGCCCCTTAGTCTCGGAACTTATGCCCCCAGCACGAAATGATGATATGGCCGGCCGCGGGTCATAATCAAGAACTCATAGATCCTGTCCACAAGGGCGTAATCCGTGAGGAAGGCGACGGCCTTAAGATCTATGACTTAGCCAGAATATCGAGCAAATCGTCCTTGGACAGACCGCATTGTTTCAAGATGCCAAGCAGGATCCATACAGTCTGTCGTGATAAGTCGTCCATTAACTCCTGTTGGGCACAAGAACACACCAATTACTTAGCAGCCAGGGTTTTGCGCAGAAAGTCCACGACTCGGATTAGTGAATCATTTGCAGCCTTCGCGTCCCAAGCCTCATAGCCCTTCCAACCTTTGGCAGCGGGGTCATGGTAGCTTAGGGCTGGCTCATTTCTATTAAAGCCATGATAAGCGCCAATGTATTCGACGGTCGTCACCTCAAAGCCGTATTTTTCCAAAAGCAGGCGTTTAAACTCCGGAACGTTTTGGCCATCGCCGTAGGCGTCTTCAGTCCCGTAAAAAATAATCATCGGAGCTCCGGTCATCCTGCAATCGTCTCGCCTCAAAAAAGGTCTGCACACGGGATAAAATGCCGCATGGGTTGCGAATCCCTTCTCATCGCCCATCCACAATTTGCGGTTTGCTTCAAAAGCCGTAGTCACTGTCAGGTGCCCCCCCATCGAGAACCCCATGATTCCGATTCGGTCGGGATCAATGGTAGGCAATTTACGCAATTCCTTTAAGGCCGCAAAACCCATTGGCACCATGGCCTCGGGCGACGGTCGAGTTAATGGACCCTTATAAATCCCGGTCTTAAAATCTACCTCGAAAAACGCAATTCCCGCCTTTAAGATCGATTCCCGATAAAACGCACCACGGGAGTCGATTCCCACGGTCCCGTGAACGACGACAATTGCCGGGCATGGACTTGAATTGTTTTCCGGAAAGTAAAGTGTCCCTGACAGTTTGAAGGGGTGTATGTTATCGAGTGAAGAAAAGGTAATCGTAGTTCCACGAGAGGATGCTCCAACAGACATAACAAGAATAGTTAGAAAAACCACTGTCAATGACCCAATGCATCTCATAGACCTCATTACGAGCCTCCTATCATTAGATAATAAGAACTTGCTTTTCTGAGACAGAACTATAAGGAGATAAGCCTAATGCGTCAAATGGATAACCGGTCCGTGCGGCCGGGACCCGGCTGGGAGCATCGAACGGGTCAAAACACGGTTTCGACGAGAATGCCGCGGGCGCGCAGGGCCCTGGCCAGCCTGATCGATTGTGTCCTGAAGAAGGAATCCGAGAGCGCTTCCAACAGGCCGTGGCGTGCATAAAATGCCCGGACCGCGGGAATATAATTCATGCGGTCGATGAGGACGCGGTCGGCGGCCCCCGCGAGAAGCGCGGCCAGCTTCTCGGGGTTCCCAGGGAGGAGCGGGCCCGCGAAGGCGAACGTCGATACGCCCGCGGCCTTGAACTCCTTTAAAACTTCGATCCGCTCTCGGATGGGCGAAGCCCCCGGCTCGAATATCCGGCCCGTCATCTCGTCCTCGGTCGCGATGGTGAAGCCGACCTCAACATCGGGAATCCGTTTGATGACATCGAGGTCGCGCCGGACTCGGGCCGACTTGGTCTGGATTTCGACGGGGAAGTCGCGTCCGACGAGAACCTCGAGCGACCGGCGGGTCAGCGCATAGCGCTCCTCCAGCGGCTGGTAGGGATCGCAAACCGAAGCGAACCAGATCGTCCCGCGCTTGGCCTTGATGATCTGCTTGGCCAACAGGGCGGGCGCATTGACCTTGACATCGACGAACGCGGCCCACGGCTCGCTGTGGCCGCTATACCGCCTCATGAACAGGGCCGCGTAACAATAGACGCAACCGACCTCGCAGCCCGTGTAGGGGTTGACGCAATAATCGTAGATTTTCGAGCGATTGAGAATGGACTTGGCTTCGATCTCGCGAACGATCGGCCCTGGCATGGAACTATTATATGTCAATGATGGAGGAAGGTGACGAAGGTTACCCTTATCCCCCGCGCCCCCGGGAACCAGTCCCGTCGGTTCCCCCGTCCCGTTCCGTTGCGGAACGGGGCGGGACCCCCTCCGCTACGGGGGCTTTCGGGCAACCTTCGTCACCTTCCAAGAATTTCTTTGAAAGCCCTAATGGCCCGGTCGACGTCCTCGTCTCCCACGTCCTTGTGAGTGACCATGCGGATGCCGCCGCTCACGGCCAGGGCCAGGATGCCCTTATCCTTCATCTTTTCCAACATGGCGGAAACGGTGATTGTCGGGTGGTCGAAGCCGAAAATGATGATGTTCGTTTGGACGGCGTCAGGATCGATTTTAACCCCCGGAAGCCCGTGGATTCCCTGGGCCAGGTGTTTAGCCCTCACATGATCATCCTTGAGCCGGCCGGGCATCTCGGTCAGAGCGATGATGCCCGGCGCGGCCAGGACGCCGACCTGCCGCATGCCGCCGCCCAGCGCCTTCCGCAATCTGCGGCCGAAGTCGATCCGTTCCCTGTCCGCGACGAGCATCGAGCCGACGGGCGCGGACAAGCCCTTGGACAGGCAAAACATTACGGAATCGACGCACTCGGCGTATTCCAGGACCGGAACGCCGGAAGCGTGGCTGGCGTTGAAGATCCGCGCACCGTCGAGATGCACTTTCAGCCCGTTTTCGTCCGCGATCTTCCTGACGGCCTTGAAATTCTCGAGCGGCAGGACCGCGCCTCCCCAGTTGTTATGGGTGTTCTCCAGGCAGATGAGGGACGTCCGCGGCGTGTGGACGTTCGGCTTCCGGATGTTGGCGAGGACGTCCTTCGGGTCCATGGCTCCGCGTTCTGATCTCACGGGCCTTGGCGTGATCCCGGAGATGAAGGTCATGTGAGTGGATTCCATGTTGTAGATATGGGATTTTTCCTCGACGATGACCTCCTCGAGGATATTCGTCCACATCTTGACCGCGATGGAGTTGCCCATCGTCCCGGAGGGGCAGTAGAGGCCCGCCTCTTTGCCCATGGCTTCGGCGGCCAGGGCCTCGAGCTTCTGGACGGTCGGGTCGTCCCCGAGCACGTCGTCGCCGACGACCGCGTCGGCCATGGCCTTCCTCATCTTCTCGGTCGGCCGGGTCACGGTGTCGCTGCGGAAATCCGAATAGGTCATCATGGTCGCGCTCCTTTGTCGAGAGGTCACATTATAAGAAAAAGCCCGCTCCCGGGCAATGGCGGACACCAGCGGCGATAAAGGCCGCCCGAAAGACCCCGTTGTGCTTGGAAAGGCAATCCGTTGATCAAGCAGATTCAAGACTCGTTTCAGATATTTACGAGAAGTGCGGCTCCGAGTTGCTTCGCGGCACTTCTGCCGGTCGCTCCTCAGAATCCGCTCCTCGCCGTTCCAGGGGTGCGGGGGATAAGGGTGGCCTGCATTGCCGCTCGCCGACTGAAGCTCCGCGCACTTTCGTCCGTGGGATCCAACTGCCGCAGGCTTTGGAGCGCCTGTCCCGTTCGTCGCGAACGGTATTGAGCTGGAACCGTTCTCGGGTTTACTTGGTTTAGAATCTATGATAATAATATTCTCTGATTTCAGGTCGGGAACGTCGCGCATGCTGAAGATCATCCACTATAATCTTGCCACTTACTCGCTTCTTTTCCTTATCATCTTTTTCCTGGCTGCCATCGTTTTCTCCCAGGTCATCCTCAAGGGCGAGGCCGTCACGGTCCCGGACATCACGGGCAAGACTGTGGCCCAGGCCAGGGCGGAGCTGTCCCGGAAAGACCTATCCGTGGCCCAGGGCGGCTCGGAATTCGACGACCATGTGGAGCGCGGCATCATTCTCCGGCAGGACCCGGCACCCGACTCGCGGATCCGGGTGACGGAAGTCGTCCAGGTCGTCACGAGCGCGGGCAGCCGGCGGGTCAGGGTTCCCAATCTCGAAAACAAGAGCTTGGAGTCCGCCCTGACCCTGCTTCAGGCCAGCGGCCTGTTCAAGGGAAAACTCACCCAGATCCATACGTCACGCTACCCCGCCGGAAGGGTCATCGCCCAGAAGCCTGCCGCGGATGAGGCCGTCGAGCGAAACGGCCAGGTCGGGCTTCTCCTCAGCCAGGGAGGGCGGGAGGACCGCTACATTATGCCAGACCTTATCGGACGCAGTGCCGATCGCGTCCTCGCCCGGCTGAAGGACCTGGATTTCAAGGTCGCCGATATCCATTTCCGCTATTATGCGGGCCGTTCCTCGGGCTACATCCTCGGGCAATTCCCGCTCGCCGGCTACCGTATCCAAAGGAGAAACTTGATCACCCTGGAGGTCAGCCGCTGATGACATTGATCGCCCCGTCCATCCTCTCGGCCGATTTCGCGAGGATCGGCGACGCCGTGGAGCTCGCCGAGAAGGCCGGCGCCGACCTCGTTCACGTCGACGTCATGGCCGGACATTTCGTCCCCAACCTGACCCTCGGCCCCGCGCTGGTCGCCTCGATCAGGAAAAGGACGCGGCTGCCGATCGACGTGCATCTGATGGTCGATAATCCGCGAGCCTTTGTCGTCCCGTTCCACGAGGCCGGGGCGGACTGGATATCGCTTCACGTCGAGGCCACGGCCCACCTCCACAAAGACATCACCATGATCCGGGAACTCGGCCGCAAGGCCGGCATCGCCCTCAACCCGGGGACTCCGGTCCACACGGTGCGCGAGATACTCGGGGAGCTGGACTATATCCTCCTGATGTCGGTCAACCCGGGCTGGGGGGGCCAGTCGTTCATCCCCGCGTGCCTGGACAAGATCCGCCACCTCAAGGCCTGGCTCCGTGAAGAAAACTTCGACATTCCGGTCGAGGTCGACGGCGGGATCAAACTCGACAACCTGGAGGCCATCCTCCGGGCCGGCATGGACATCGTCGTCGCCGGCTCAGCCATCTTCGAAGCCCCGGACCCCGCGGGGGTCATCCGGGAGATGAAACGAATCGCGGCGCGCGTCGCCGAACGCAAGGACGAATAATATGAGATCACATGCCACGCTGAAAGCCCTGGGGATAGGACTCGCCGTTTTCGCGGCCCTGACGTTCGTCACGGGCTGCCGGAAGAAGCCAGTCCAGATTTCCCCGGATATCGCCGCCTCCGACGAAGCCCTGTTCAAGCTCGGCGAGGCCGAGGTCAAGAAAAATGCGGAGAAGGCCCTTCTCTATCTGCGCCAGGTCATCGACTCCTTCCCGAAGAGCTTTTATGCCCAGCGGGCCAAGCTCCTCATCGCCGACACCTATTACAGGAAGGGGGACGAGGGGAACTTGATCCTGGCCTCGGCGGAGTACCGGGAGTTCATCAAGGCCTACCCGTTCAGCCCGTCGGCCTCGTACTGCCAATATCAGGTCGCCATGACCTTTTTCAAAAAGATCGAAAAGCCCGGCCGCGACCAAAGCAAGACGGCCCAGGCCCTGGTGGAGTTCAAGAAGGTTGTTGCGGACTATCCCGCCAGCGACCAGGCCAAGACCGCCCAGGACAAGATCAAGGAGTGCGAAGAGCGGCTGGCCGGGCACGATGCGGACATCGGCGTCCAATACGCCAAGATGAGAGCTTACAGGGCCGCCATCGGCCGGCTGGGGGAGGTCATGACCTCCTATCCCAATTATTCACGCATGGATACCGTCTATTTTTACCTGGGCGAATCCTATTTTGCGTCGACCGCCATCGACCAGGCCGTCCCCTATTACACCAAACTCGTTTCGGATTTTCCGAAGAGCGCACTGGTCAAGCAGGCGACGCAGCGGCTGAAGGCCATCGACGAGCGCAAGAAAGCCGTCCCGGTCAAAGTCAAGTGATCCCGACCGAAACCGAAGGAGGGTTGTCGATGAGAAAGCGAACCCGCGGGGTGTTCTCCGCCGTGGCGCTGACACTCGCGTTCGGTCTGGCTGGACTCCCTGCCCTTCAAGCCTCCGAAAGCGAGTCCGCGTTCCGGACCGGGATCAGCTTCGACAGGCTGTCCCGGACGGTCACCTGGGACGGCGCCACCGTACCGTCCAAGGTCAAGGCCGACAGCTTCACGGCGCGTGAAACGATCCTCATCAAGCCGGGACTGGCCGTCGAGCTGATCGCCGGCCTTTCCCTGTCCAATTTCAACGGACTGGTCTTCCGGAACCTCCCCGTCTCTCTCGACTACGAGGCCGGCGCGACGGCGGGGCTCCTGCTCGGATGCGGGCTCCGGGCCCGGCTCCTCGGCTCGGGGGACTTTGAGATCGAAGGGGTCGGCCGGTTCGTCTATTCTCTGGGATTCAAAAAAACCTGGCCCCTCCAGGGATTCGCCGTCGAAGGGGATTCCCAGGGACGCCCGAACTGGCTCGTGGCCTCCCTCGGTCCCCGTATATCGTACCGTTTCTTCGGCAGCTTCGTCCCATACGCCACGATCTCGGCCAGCTTTTTTTCGGGAAGTTTTGCCATGGATCAGACGCTGGGCGACCTCACGGGTCATGAAACCAAGAAGCTCAAGTCCAAGAGTTTCCTGGAGGTGGCGCTGGGCGCGGACTATCGTGTCGGCAAGCGGTGGACCCTGAGGGCGGAGGCGGGCTTTCTCCCCTACTCCGGGGGAGTCGACGGCTCGGCCTCCGTCGGTCTTCTCTATCGATTCTAGGCCAAGGAGGGTGTGATGAGACATTTCCAGAAAAAAACCGCTCGGCTCTTCCTGGTCGGCGCGGTCCTCGCCCTTCTGGGCCTGGTCTCCCTGAACTTCAGCCAGGAGAAAAGAGTGACCCGGAACGCCCGGTCCTCCCGCCAGAACGCAGCGCCCCCCAGGGTCGAAAAAATCCGGCGGCCACTCAAGCCAACCCCGGCTACGGACCGTGTCCTCGTCCGGTTCCGCCACGGGGTCTCCCCTCAAAACGCCGAGACGATCCTCCAGGCCGGCCAATTCGGGAGGATCCGGCAGATCCCCAGGATCGGAGTTTACCGGGTCCAGACGCCGGCGAACTTAACCCTGCGGGAGACTCTCCTCCTTCTCCGCGCAAACCCGGACGTGGAGTACGCCGGTCCGGACTATCGGACACGAATATTCACGGTCCCCAATGACCCGTTTTTCGCGGATTATCAATATAACCTCCAGAACCGGGGCGGAACCCTCGATGTCAGCCCGGACATTCAGCCCACCCTGAAGGCCGGGGCGGATATCAAGGCGATCCGCGCCTGGGACGAGACCAAGGGGGACGCGGCCGTCATCATCGCATTCATGGATACGGGCGTGGACATGAGCCATATCGAGCTCATAAACAAGGTGGTTTCAACCGGGAGGGACTTCGTGAACGGCGACATGGATGCCACCGACGATAATTCGCACGGCACCTGGGTCGCCGGCATCGCGGCGGCCGAAACGAACAACGGCGAGGGCATCGCCGGCGTCGCCTGGAACTGCAAGGTCCTGCCCGTCAAAGTCATAGACGCGGAAGGCAACGGATACTACGATGAGCTGATCGAAGGCCTGATCTGGGCCTCCGACAACGGGGCGAAAGTCATCAATATCAGCGCCGGGGGGGACGCGGACGACCCGGCCCTCAAGGCGGCCTGCAAGTATGCGTTCGACAAAAAGGTCGTCCTGGTGGCCGCGGCCGGAAACGACGGCGTCTCGGTCTCCTACCCGGCGGCCTATGACGATTACGTGCTCGCCGTCGCTGCCACCGGCACCAGCGACGAACACGCCTCGTTCTCCAGCCCCGGCCCCCAGGTGGATGTGGCCGCGCCGGGCGTCTGGGTTCTCGGCCCCGTTCCCCAGTGGTACGCGGGCCCCGGATACCTGCCATATATTTTCGGCTCGGGGACGTCCGCGGCCGCCCCTCACGTCGCCGGGCTGGCCGCCCTTCTCTTGAGCGTCAAGCCCTGGCTCACCCCGAAGCAGATCATGGACGTCATCCGGTACACTGCCGATGACGTCAACAAGGCCCAGCTTCCGGGCAAGGACAACGATATCGGTTACGGGCGGATCAACATGGAGCGGGCCCTCGTCCCCTACAGGCTCTTGAGATAAGACCGACGGCACCATGATCAAGTTCCTGCGCGTCAGGAATCTGGCGACCATCGAAGACCTGGAGATCCGCCTGGACGCCGGGTTCTCCATCCTGACGGGCGAAACCGGCGCCGGCAAATCCATCATCATCGACGCCATCCGTCTGGTTCTCGGGGACAAGGGATCCCCCGACCTTGTCCGCACCGGAAAAAAGGAAGCCCTCATCGAGGGCGTGTTCGACGTCTCGGCGGCCCCGGTCGACCTCGGGGACCTTCCTTCGGCCGAAGACGGCGAGCTGCTCGTCCAGAGGCAAATCAGCGACCAGGGCGCGGGCAAGTCCTACGTCAACGGCGTCCTCGTCCCCATGCGCCGGCTCAAGGAGCTGGGCCCGCAACTCGTCGACATCTACGGGCAGAACGACCATGTCTTTCTTCTTCATCTCGAAAACCACCTCCGCTACCTGGACGGGTTTTTGGACAACCCGGCCCTGCTCAGGGACACGTCCCGGGCGGCCCAGGAGCTGCGGCGCCTCGTCCAGGAAAAGTCCGACCTCGAAGCCAGGGAAAGGGAGAGGGAGCAACGGCTCGATTTCGTCTCCTTCCAGGCCCGCGAGATCGAAGCCGCCCGCCTGAGGCCCGGGGAGGACGCCGATCTCCTCCGCGAACGCGAGATCCTCAAGAACGCCGAAAAAATCGCCACGCTGATCGACCGGGCCCTGGACATCGCCTACCTCCGCGAGGAGTCGCTCATCCCCCTTCTCGCCAGGCTCCGGGCCGTCCTCGCCGACCTCGCGGCTTACGACACCTCCTTCCAGGACTTCCGGGACGGCCTCGAGGAATCCGCCATCCTCCTCCAGGACGTGGCCGACTCGCTCGTCCGCTTCAAGGACAAGACGTCCGAGGCGCCCGAAGATCCCGAGGCCGTCGAGGAGAGGCTGAGCGTCATCGAAAAGCTCAAACGGAAACACGGCGGCACCGTCGAGGCCGTCCTCGAACGGTTGGAGGCCCTCCGGAATGAGCAGGCCGCGCTCGTGACGAGCCGGGAGCGCTTGTCGGAACTCGAGGCCGAAATCCAGGCGAAGTTTGGCGTCTACACGACCCTCTGCGGGAACCTCGGCGCGCTCCGGGCCGGCGCGGCCCGCGAGCTCGAGCGGCTGATGGAGAAGGAAATCGCGCTGCTCGGAATGAAAAAGGCCCGCTTCGCGATCCGGCTCGCTCTTACCGCGCCCTCCCTGGCCGCGGCCGGGACAATCCGTGACCAGGGGGCGGAGGACGCCGAGTTCCTCATCTCTCCCAATCCCGGCGAAGAGCTCCGCCCGCTGCGGCGGATTGCCTCGGGGGGAGAACTGTCCCGCATCATGCTCGCCCTCAAGTCCGTGGGGAAGGACACAGAGACCCACAAGACTCTCGTTTTCGACGAGATCGATTCGGGGATCGGAGGCAAGACGGCGGAGTTCATCGCCCAGAAACTGAGGAAGCTGGCCTCCCGCCATCAGGTCGTCTGCATCACCCATCTTCCCCAGATCGCCTCCTCGGCCTCCCACCACTTCCGGGTCGAGAAGAGGATCGAACGGGACCGGACCTTCACCCTGGTCAGCAATCTGGGCCGGGAAGACCGCGTGACGGAGATCGCCCGGCTCATCGCCGGCAGTCGCCTGACGGACGCTTCGCTCGGGACCGCGCGGGAGATGCTCGACCACAATCTCGGGGGCGGAAGGAAGCCATCATGACGAAGACGGAGCGCGCGATATCCCTCTTCCAGGAGGGCTTCAGTTGCTCCCAGGCCGTGTTCGCCGCCTACGCCGAAGAATTCGGGCTCGCCCGCGAGACGGCCCTCAGGATCGCCCAACCCTTCGGCGGCGGCATCGCCAAATCGGGCGACTGGTGCGGGGCCGTGACCGGAGCATTCCTCGTTATCGGATTGAAGCACGGCAGGGTCAAGTCCGACGACGCGGCGGCCAAGGACAAGACGTACGCCCTCGTCCAGGAATTCGTCCGGAGGTTCAGGGCCGGGCACGGCACGACCCGCTGTAACGACCTCCTCGGCTGCGATATCGCGACGCCCGAGGGACAGAAGACAATCCAAGACCGGAAGCTTCACGAAACACTCTGCGAAAACCTCATCCGCGACGCCGTCGGGATCCTGGACGCCCTGCTCTAGGGACGCCCGGGGCGCCGAACTCCCCCTCCCCGTCCGGACTGAAGTTCCACGGACTTGCGTCCGCGGGATCCAACCTTCTCAGGCTTTGGAGCGCCTACACCGTTCGTGGAATCCCACGAACGTGAGTCCCTGGAAACCCACGAACGGGGTTGTCTCCTCGTGTATAATATCGGGCATGAAGTTCTTCGTCCGGACGTTCGGTTGCCAGATGAACGAGAACGACTCCGAGCACATCGCCGGGGTCCTGGCCAGCGCCGGCGCGCAGAGGGTGCCGGGCCCCGAGGACGCCGACGTCATCATCGTCAACACCTGCGCGGTTCGCGAGAAATCGGAGGAGAAGCTCTACTCCTATCTCGGCCGGCTGTCCTCCCTTAAGAAAAATCGGCGCGTCCTCATCGGCGTCGCGGGCTGTGTCGCCCAGGTCTACCGAGACAAGCTCTTCAAGAAGAGGCTGTTTGTCGATTTCGTGGTCGGACCGGACAATTACCTGAAGATCCTGGAGATCGTGGAAAAGGCCGCGGCCGGGCCCTGCCTCGAAACGGGCTGGGGCCGCGCCTGGCAGGAGTTCGGCCCCGCGGAGACGCTCCGGAAGAATACGACAAGCCCGTATGTCACGGTGATGGAGGGATGCGACAATTTCTGCGCTTATTGCATCGTTCCCTTCAGCCGCGGCCGCGAAAAATTCAGGCCCTTCGGGAGGATCCTGGGGGAGGTCCGCGATCTCGCCGGGGCCGGTTCCCGGGAAATCCAGCTCCTCGGACAAAACGTCAATTCGTATAGGGACCCGGAATCCGGCCGGGGTTTTCCCCAGCTCCTCGACGAAGTCTGCGCGGTGGCCGGCCTCGAATGGGTCCGCTTCATCACGTCCCATCCGGCGAATTTCGGGGACGACCTCATCGCCGCCATGAGACGCAACCCGAAAGTCTGCCGCCAGCTCCACCTCCCCCTGCAGTCCGGCTCAACGGCCGTGCTCAAGCGGATGAACCGCGGCTACACGCGAGGCGAATACCTGGCCTTGGCCGAGCGCCTCAAGGAAGCCCTGCCGGGGATCCTTCTGACAACGGACATCATTATCGGTTTTCCCGGGGAAACTGAGGAGGACTTCGAGCAGACCTGCGACACGCTCCGTCATGTCCGATTCGCTGGCATCTTTTCGTTCCGCTACTCGCCCCGCCCCCTGACGGCCTCCGCCCGGATGGCGGACAACGTCCCCCTCCCGGTCAAGCGGCGGCGGCTCCTCGCCCTCCAAAACCTCCAGAAATCCATCCAAACCGAGGTCAACGCGTCTTTTATCGGCCGGGATATGACCGTCCTCTGCTCGGGCCCGAGCCCCAAAGGGGGCGGCCGCCTGGCCGGCCGCACGGAAGGCAACCTGGTCGTCAACTTCGCCGCCGCCCCGGACCTCGTCGGGCGGTTTGTCAGCGTCCGGATCACCGGCTGCGGCCCCTACAGCCTCCACGGCGAGCTCGCCGGCTGATAATTTGTCTGTGCCACGCCTGATCATAACGAAAAGACCCGCAAAGCAATACTGATGACCCTGAAGGGCGGTGCCGAGGCCGCCTGAAAGACCCCGTAGCGGAGGGGGGACCCATCGGCTTGTCCGATGGGGGGAACCGACGAAACTGGTTCCCGGGGCGCGGGGGATAAGGGCGGCTTCGGCGCCGCCCACGAAGGAGACACGCCGTGATACCGCACATTGAACCCCATTCTGATGACGGGAGACGATCTTACAGGCCAGGACGCTTCGTTGCACTTTAGGGGATTTTCCGATATAATCAAGCGTCCCTGGAGGTCCTCCGGCGGGCCTTGAGAACAACGCATGAAAGTCAACGTCTGGAATACGATTCTGCAGCTCAGCAAAGAGCGGGATGTCGATCCGCGCGTGATCATCCAGGCAATCGAAGAGTCTCTGAAGGTCGCTTCGGCCAAGTTTTTCTCCCAGAATGAGAACGTCCAGGTCCTGTTCAAGCCGGAAAAGGGCGAGCTGCGTGTTTTCGCGGTGAAGCGCGTGACCGGCCATCCGCTGAATCCGTCCGAAGAAATCTCGCCGGACGAGGCCCACAGGATTTCACCAGGAGCCAAAGAAGGCGACGAGGTCGAACTTGACCTGCCCGCCGATACCCTGGGCCGCATCGCCGCCCAAGCCGCGAAACAGGTCATCTTCCAGAAGGTCCGCGACGCCGAACAGGAAAAAATCTACGAAGAATATGCCCCGCGGCTTGGGGAGATCGTCACCGGCGTCGTCCGACGAGCCGAAAACGACGCCCTCATTCTCGAGGTCAGCAGGATCGACGTCATTTTCCCCCTCAGAGAAAAGCTCCCGTTCGATGAGTTCCAGCGCGGGGACATTGTCAAGGCCGTCATCAGCCAGGTCATCCGCGGGCCCAAGGGCTCGCAGATCATCGTGTCCCGTACGAGCCCCCGCTTCCTGGCCAAGCTGCTCGAGACCGAGATCCCGGAGATCGCCAACGGGACCATCGAGATCAAGGACATCGTGCGTCAGGCGGGCGACCGGGCCAAGGTGGCCGTGGCGAGCCGGGAGAGGGACATCGACCCCATCGGGGCCTGCATCGGCGTCAAGGGAAACCGGATCCTGGCCATATCCAAGGAGCTCGGCGGCGAGAAGATCGACATCATTCTATGGTCGTCCAACCCCGGGGCCTTCGCCAAGGCCGCCTTGAGCCCGGCCAAGGTTGATAAACTCACTGTCATCGACAGGAACGAAAAATCCATCGAGGCCGTCGTGGCCAAAGACCAGCTGTCCCTGGCCATCGGGAAAAAAGGCATCAACGTCAAGCTGGCTTCCAGACTCGTGGGCTGGAAAATTTCCATCGTGCAAGAACAAACGAATGAGTGATCAAGCCAAAAAACCAACCCTCAAGAAGGCGCCCAAAGAGGCCGCCCCCAAACCCCGTCACAAAATCACCATCTGGGAAGGCCTCGCTCTCCGGGACGTGGCCGACCGGATGAAGGTCAAGCCCAAGGAGCTGCTCGAAAAACTGGGCGCCAAGGGCATTGCCGCCGACCTCGACGATTTCGCGGACGAAGCCATGGCCGCGGCGATCACCAAGGCCACGGACTTCGACGCGGAGTTCACCACGTTCGAGCAGGCCATGCGGCAGCTGGCCGGGACCAAGACCGCAGACCTAGGCCCCCGCGCTCCCGTCGTCACGATCATGGGCCACGTCGACCACGGCAAGACGACCCTCCTCGACGCCATCCGGTCCTCGCACCTCGTGGACAAGGAATCGGGCGGCATCACCCAGCACATCGGGGCGTACCGGGTGGCGGTCAAGAACCGGGCCATCACCTTCGTCGACACGCCGGGCCATGAGGCGTTCACCCAGCTCCGGGCCCGCGGGGCGAAGGTCACGGACATCGTCGTTCTCGTCGTCGCGGCCGACGACGGGGTCATGCCCCAGACCAAGGAGGCCATCGACCACGCCAAGGCCGCCAACGTCCCTATCATCGTGGCCATCAACAAAATCGACAAGCCCGAGGCCAACCTGGACCGGGTCAAACAGCAGCTGTCCAAGGAAGGCCTCCTCGTCGAGGACTGGGGCGGCAAAACGATCAGCGTGGCCGTCTCCGCCCGCGATAAGAAGAACATCGACGACCTCCTGGAGATGATCCTCCTCCTGAGCGACATGCTGGAACTCAAAGGGAATCCCAAGGTCCCCGCCCAGGGGGTCGTTCTCGAGGCCCAACTCGACGCCCAAAAAGGCCCGCTGGCAACCGTGATCATCCAGCACGGCACTCTCCTCCCCGGACAGGCTTTTGTCTCGGGGACGGCCTCCGGCAAGGTCCGGGCGCTTTTCGATGACAAGGGAAAGACCGTGAAGAGCGCCGGCCCCTCCATGCCGGTCGAGGTCATGGGCTTCTCGGAGGTCCCCCAGGCGGGCGATTTCTTCCAGGTTACCGGGGACATCATCGCCGCCAAGAAAATCGTCGAATTCCGTCAATCCCGGGTCAAGAAACAGGTCCAGGCGCGGCCCGAGCACTTCACCCTCGACGACCTTTTCAAGCGGATCGAGGTGGGCCGGGCCAAAGAATTGGCCCTGATCATCAAGGCGGACGTGCAAGGTTCCGTGGAGGTCCTGTCCGAGATCATCCCGCCCCTCGGCACGGACAAGGTCGGCATCAAAATCGTTCATCAGGCCACCGGGGCGATCACGGAAGCCGACGTCCTCCTGGCCTCGGCTTCGAACGCCATCGTCATCGGCTACAACGTCAAGCCGAGCCCGAAAATCCTCGAGCTGGCCAAGAAGGAAGAGGTCGAGATCCGAGCTTACTCCATCATTTACCAGGTGACCGACGATATCAAGAAGGCCATCATCGGCATGCTCGAGCCCGTGATCAAAGAGACATTCCAGGGCCGCGCCGAGGTCCGGCGGGTCTTCCAGATTCCGAAGGTCGGTGCGATCGCCGGCTGTTATGTCCAGGACGGGAGGATCACCCGGAATTCCGAGGTCCGCGTCCTGCGCGGCAAGGAGGTCGTCCACCAGGGACGCATTACCTCTCTCAAGCACCTTAAGGAGAACGTAACGGAAGTCAAGAAGGACTACGAGTGCGGCATCGGCGTCGACAAGTTCAGCGATTTCCAGCCGGGAGACACGATCGAGGCCTTCATCAAGGAAAAAGTCAAAGCCGTCTAGGGTTTTTGCGGGATTCCGATGATCGTCGGTGTTCTGACCCTCGAAATATTTTTCCCCTACGCCCGCTCCCTCAAGGACAAGAGACGGGTCCTCCACGGATTCAAGGAGAGGCTCAAGGGCCGGCATAACGTGGCCGTCGCCGAACTCGATTACCAGGACAAGTGGCAGAGGGCGCGCCTGGGGATCGTGACCGTCAACAGTCAGGCCTCCGTCGTGGAGGACCTCCTGAACAGGATCCTGTCCGACGCCCGGAACCTCGGCGAGGGCGAGGTCGTCCACCACGAGATTCAATACCTGTGACCGCAGGCCCCGGAAGGAGGAGCCATGTCCAAGCCCGGAATGAGGACCCGCCGCGTCGCCGAGCTCATCCAGGAGGAGCTCGGCCGTCTGATGATCCACGAATTCCAGGACCAGGCCTCGGGCGTCATAACGGTTACCCGGGTCGAGGTGACGCCCGACCTTCTCAACGCCCGCGTCCACCTGAGCGTTTTCGGGGGGGACCCCAAGGCGTTCCTCGACCGGCTGGAAAAAAGCAAGGGCCACATCCGGAGAACTCTTGCCTCGCGCATCAAATTGAAGTATAATCCGGCACTATTTTTTTCCCTGGACGAAGGTCCCGAATACGCGGAAAAAATCGACCGGCTGATCGAAAGAGCGAAGAAGAATGACACCTGACGCCAGACACGAAATCGCCTCACGGATCCGGGAGTCCGGGCGCATCGCCGTGACGTCTCACCTCCGGCCCGACGGCGATTCGATCTGCACGGGCCTGGCCCTCAGCCTGATAGGAGACCTCCTGGGCAAGACGGTCGAGGTCATCAACCGTGACAACACCCCTTTCCCCTTCGTCCACTTCCCCGACTCGGGAAGGATCCGGATCGGGCAGATCGACCCGGCCGGGTTCGACACCGTCATCCTGCTCGAGTGCGCCGACGTTTCCAGGTCCGGCCAGGAGCGGCTGGGCGGGGCTTTCAAAATCAACATCGACCACCACTACTCGAACACCCCTTATGCCCATATCAATTGGATCCAGCCGCAGGCCTCGGCCGTCGGGGAAATGGTTTTCGAGCTCAGTTCGTTCTTGAACATCGGCCTGACGCCGGAGATCGCGAACCATCTGTATTGCGCCATCGTCTCGGACACGGGCTCGTTTCAGTTCTCCAACACGACGGCCAAGGCCCTCGAAGCCTGCACCAACCTGGCCAAGCTCGGCGCGAGTCCCATCCGCGTCTCGGAGCTTCTTTTCAACAACAATCCGCCCGAGAAGATCAAACTCCTGGGGCAGGTCCTGTCCACGCTGATCATGAATAAGAAGGGCAACATTGCCATTATCAGCATGTTCAAAAGGGACTTGGAGGCGCTCCACCTCAAAGAGATCGACACCGAGGACATCACGACCATGGCCCGCTCCATCAAGGGCACCGAGATGGTCATGTTCTTCAAAGAGATGGACAAGGACACCTTCCGCGTCAGCCTGAGGTCGAAGGGCCGGGCCAACGCGGCCCGGGTGGCCGAGCATTGGAGCGGCGGGGGACATATCCACGCCTCGGGGTTCACGGTGTACGGACCTTACGAGCGTCTGATCCGGGAGGTTCCCGAAACCGTGGAGGCGCTCCTCGAAACAGACCCCGCCCGAACGACGGACGCCTCCGATTAGCAGTCCCGGCCGGCCCCGGAGCGCCATGGACGGACTCCTCATCATCGACAAGCCCCCGGGCTGCACATCTCACGATGTCGTTCTCCGTGTCCGGAGGCTTCTCGGCACGACGAAGGTGGGCCATGGCGGCACCCTGGACCCTGACGCAACCGGAGTCCTCCTCGTGGCCCTTGGCCAAGCCACGCGGTTTTTCCCCTTCCTGTCCGGCCACGACAAAACCTACGAGGGCAGGATCCGGCTTGGTCACGCGACGGAGACCTATGATGCCGCGGGCCGGCCCGCAACTGAGGAATGGACGGACGCTTTCCCCGGCGATGTCGCCGTCGCGGCGGCCATGAAGAGCTTTGAGGGGGAAATCCTCCAAGTCCCTCCTCCCTACTCGGCCAAGAAGCTTGGAGGGAAGCCCGCCTACAAGCTGGCCCGGGCCGGGAGGGAATTCGTCCTGGAACCGGTCCGAGTCACGGTGCGGCTCTTCAGGCTCAAGAATTATGCGCCGCCCTTCCTCGATTTTGAGGCGGCCTGTTCCGCGGGGACGTACATTCGGTCTCTGGCCCACGACCTGGGCCTCAAACTCGGTTGCGGCGGTTATCTCCTCAGTCTCCGGCGCACTTGCTCGGGTCCCTATGCCATCGAGGCGGCCATTCCCCTCTCCGAGGTCGAAAAGGCCGCGTCCGAGGGCCGCGCCGGCCAACTCGTTATCCCTCTCGAGCGTCTGCTTCCCGGCACGCCGGCGGTTGTCCTTTCTCCGGAAGCCGAGCCCAGGGCGGCGAACGGCTCCCCCCTTCTGCGCGCCCACTTGGCTGATCTCTCCGCTGACCCGTTCGCCCGGTCAGATGAAGCGCCCGTTTTCAAGGTTTTCGATTCCCGGGGGAAGCTCCTCGCCCTGGCCCGGCCGTCGGTCGAGGGGGAAGCGCTCCTCCCGTTTCTCGTCCTCAAATGACGTCGCCCGGCGGTTCTTTTCGCCCCGCCCCGCCCGCCCGGACAAAAAAAGCCGGCCCTCGCTTGAATTTTGGCCTGAGCTATTGTATGTTAGTCCGGTTATGAGGCTGAACAAGGGTCAAATCGAACATCTCGCCTCGGTGATTTTGCGCAGCCTGGCCAAGGAAGGCAAGATCATCATCGAGGACCGGACCCGTCTGCTCGATGAGGTCACCGGCCTCATGACCGATGAGTTCCAGAAAGAGGACCGGTTGGATCAGGAGGTCCGGGAGATCCTCAACAAGCACATGGAGAAGATCCGGAAGGAAAACATCGAGTACCAGACCATGTTCCGGATGATCAAGACCAAGCTGGCCAAGGAAAAGGGGATCATCCTGTGAGCAACCGCCTGTCCCGGGAAAAGATCAACTACCTCTCCCGCCAGGTCCTCAACGTCCTCGAGCGTAATGACCAGGTCGAGTTCATGGACGACCCCAACGAAATCCGCCTCATCATCGTCCGGACGATCGAAGATGAAATGAAGCTCTACGAGTCCCTGGACAAGAAAGCCATCGACAAGATCCAGTCTCAGAAAAAAGCCATCGAGGAAGGAAGCCGGGAGTGGGAAATCCTCTACCGGAAATACTACAACGATGAGCTCGCCAAGCTCGGCAAACTCAGCGACTGACGCCGCCCCGGCCGGCCGGGACCTCCCTCCCGTCGACATCGAGGAACGCGTCCGGTACGCCGAGACGGACGGTATGGGCATCGCCTATCACGGGAACTATTTCGCCTGGTTCGAGGTCGGCCGCACCGAGCTCTGCCGGCGCAGGGGCCTGACCTACCGGGAGATCGAGGGCCTTGGCTTCTTCATCGTCGTCGTCGAGGCCGCATGCCAGTACAGGAAGCCGCTCCGCTACGACGACCGCTTCATCGTCCGGACCACTCTTAGGGAAGCAACCGCCAAAAAATTCGTCTTCGCTTACGAGGTCCTGGGCCTGGAGGACCGTGAAGTCCGGGCAACAGGGCAGACGGTCCATTTGGTCGTCAACAGCCAGGGCAAGGTCACCGCTCTTCCCCCGGAGCTTCTCGACAAGTTCCTCCGCCAGGAGGGGGCCTGAGTCCCCCCGCCCCTGGCCCCCCAGAAGGCCCCCCCTCCTCTCTCCGCCGGCTCTCATCGGTCGAACGATCGAACCCGCGACGGGGTCGGACCTCGCTCCGAAATCCGGGGTGGGGTAAAAAAAGGGGGCTGGAGAGTAAGCTCTCTGGCCCCTGATAAATCAGCCGGCGGCCCGGCTTAGAACAACATTCTGAAGCCGATGCCGAACCTGTTGTTCGCGTTGAAGTTGCGTCCCACGGGCGCCCGGAATTCGAAGAAGAGCGATCCCATCTTCGTCCACGTCTGATAGACGTTCGTGCCCACCTGGGCGACGATGTCCATGCCGGACTTGGTGGTACTCTGGGACTTCGTGCTGAAACCAAGGCCGACGCCGGCGTAGGACTTCTTGAAGTGGCCGTTGACCAGTGCCTCGGCGAGGAACGCGAACTTCCAGGGGTCGCCCTTGAACGGCAGGACGCCGCCCGCGCTCAGGGTGAAGCTCCACTTGTCGGGATTGAGCCAGTAGAACATCCCCCCCCGCAGGAACGCGCCCAGGACGGACGTGCTGTTGACTTTATCGCCTTTCAGCCCGCCCGAGAGCATGGGGCCCCCGGCGGCCAGCCAGTAGAATTTCTTCTGGGTGACCTCGAAGCTCAGGCGGCAAGGGTCGGAAGCGGCCGACTTGGCGCCGTCGTTGTCGAACACCGTGACGCTGATGGTGTAGGTGCCGGGCTTCGAGAAGACTTTCTCCCACATGAACGGCTTCCGGGTCGTGACGCAGGTGTCGATTAGGGTCCCGGCCGCGTCGTAGAGCTCGAACACGACCTTGACGATCTGTCCGTCGGGGTCGGTGGAGCCGGACGCGTCGAACGTGATCGGACGGCCCACGTAATCCTCGCACGGGAGGCAGGACGTCCAGAGCTTGCAGATCGGGGGGATGTTGATGTACGTCTTCGCGACGCAGGGGTTGACGGCCGCGATGCCTTCCATGTTGACCGCGGCGCCCTTGAAGACGTACTCGCCCGGCTTGTCGAACTTCGTCTGCCATTTGGCCGAATCCGGGGTCAGGGCCTTGGTGGCGATTTTCTGCCCCTGGGCGTCATAAACGTCGACGGACATGCTCTTGGCGTTCTGGGTCCCGCTCATATCCACGGTCACCGGGTCATTGATATTGGCCCGTTCGGGAACCACGACAAGGCTGCAAATGGCCGGCGGGATGGCCTGGGTGATCGAACGGAGCGCGATGTTGCCGCAGGGCTTGGGAATCACGAAATCGTAGATCTTCCAGTCCTTCTTGACCTGAATGGAAAAGGCGTCCAAGGGTTCCTTGCCCGCCCACTCGATGTCCTCGGCAACCTTGACTTTGCCCTGGGACTTGAAGAGCATCCACATCAGCTTGTCGCCGACGGCTATTTTTTCGTCTTTGAACTCCGTCGTCTTGAGCTGGTCCATGAACGGCTGGTAGAGCTCCGCGTAGCCGGCCAGCTCGAATCCGGTCTTGATGTCCTCCGCGTAACGGTCGAACAGCATTTTCATGACCTCGGCCGTCGGCACCTGGCCCTTGACCTCAACGAACGTGTAGAGGCCGATCCTTTTCAGCTTTTTTGTCTCCGCGAAAGAGGTGGCCGTTGTGAGAATGAGCAAGGCCACGATAAAATACAATATAAACTTTTTGTTATTCATCCATTCCTCCTTCATGGCTAAATATAAGAATCCCTCCATAAATATCATCGAAAAGTGGGGTGCTTGTCAAGCGAAATGAGGCTTGTCTCAGGGCGGCGGGACCCGTCCGTCGAGGAAGGCCGGAACGATCCTGCGGATGAGGCCGGAATCCCGCGGAGCCGAGGCCAGGGCCTCGAGAAGGGACTCGCGTCCCTTAAACCCCGCGTCGACCAGGTCCCGGAGGAATTTCCTCCCGGATGGGACGTCGACTTCGGGGTGGCACTGAAGCCCCCAGACTGGCCGTCCGGGGACCCGCATAGCCTGGATCGCGCAGAGGTCCGTCCCGGCCAGGACCTCAAAGGATCCGTGCGGATCCCTGACCTCGTCAAAGTGGATCGAGAACGTGAATGGCGTCTCCCCCGCCGGGCCCAAGAGCTCGGTGTCCTGCTTCAGCCGGAGAGGAATCCAGCCGATCTCCGGCCGGGCGCAGCGGCCCACGTGCCCGGGGCCGGCCAGCGCGAAGGCCAGGAGCTGGTGGCCCCAGCAGCTGCCGAGAACCGCGATCCCCCGCCGGACCGCCTCCCGGACCACATCCGCTTCCTCCTCGACCCAGGGGTCGGGCTCGAGGATCGAGGCCTCCGACCCGGTCAGCAGGAGATGCGTGAACCGTCCGGGGTTGGGAAAGCGGTGGTTCCGGGCGACGTACGTTTCCCACGGAACCGGAAGATACCGACCCCAGTGCTCGACGGGCTTATAGAGATCCGGATAGATCGAGTTGTCGATGATGGCCAGCCGGGGCGGCGGGGCGGCGTTCATAAGGATTTCCGTTCGGTCCTTCATTATAGATATCGCGAGGCGAAAGGCAATGAAAAAAATCTTGGCCTTTGGCCCCCCCTCTGGTATAATGATGCGTTCTGAAGGAGAAAAAGCCGTGCACGCCGTCAACGAGGAAACCGAACTCCACGTCATCACGCCCGACGAGCCCGGAATCTTCGGCCGTGTTCTGGGGACCCTGGCCAACGCCGGGGTGAACGTCCGGGCGCTGTATGTCTATTCGGAGACGGACCAGGGCCATTTTCACCTCCTGACGTCGGACCCGGTCAAGGCCGAGAACGCCCTGCGGACGCTGGGCTACAAGGTCAAGGGGAAGAGGGTCGTGACCTGCCTCGTGACCGACCGGATCGGCGCCGGGGCGGAAATCGGGGTCCTCCTCGGCAACGCCGTCATCGACATCCAGTACTCCTATGGGTCGACGGCTGGAGAGGGCAAGACCCTCCTCGTCTTCCAAACGAGCAATAACAGGAAGGCCGTCGAGACGCTGAAGTGAACGAGATCCGACAAATGCGTTGACAAGCCGGGTCGTTTATCCTAGAATGAAAGTCCTTAGAGTTGCACCAAGGAGGCTTCTATGTCGAAAGCTGAACCGAACGTCGTTCCTCTGTGCGACGTCCTGCTCGTTCTTCTTATCATCTTCATGGTCATCACGCCTCTTGTTCAGAAGGGCATAGATGTCAAGATCCCCGAAACCCAGTCCGATTCGACCGGCGGCGGCCAGCAGATCGGCTTGATCGTCCTGACCGTGAAAGCGAACGATCGCATCGACCTCAACAACACCCCCATCGAGATGCGGGGGCTCCTGGAGGAATTGCGGCGTTTATATTCCGTGAAACAGGATAAAACGATCTTCATCCGGGCCGAAGCCAAGCTGGCCTTCAGCAAGGTGATGGAAGTCATCGACATCTGTCGCGGCGCGGGCATCGAAAACCTGGCCATCATCCCCGAATACATCGGAGAATAGCTCCCCGGGCGGGGCGTCGCCTCAGGCGGCACGCCAGCTTTCTTGTTTTCGTCAGCGGCCTTTGAAGGGCCCGATGACCTCGCGCGAGATCACCAGCCTCTGGATCTCGTTCGTCCCCTCGTAGATCTGGAGGAGTTTGGCGTCCCGGACGAGCTTCTCGATCGGGTAATCCCTCATATAGCCGTACCCCCCGAAGATCTGCAGGGCTTCGAGCGCATTCCGCATGCCCACGTCGGAACCGAAGCACTTGGCCATGGCCGACTCGCTCCCGCAAGGCTTGCCGCGGTCCATGAGCCAGGCCGCCCGCCAGACGAGGAGCCGGGCCGCCTCGACGTCCATGGCCATCTGGGCGATTTTGAAGGCCGTGGCCTGGAACGAGGCGATGGGCTTGCCGAACTGGACGCGCGTCTTGGAATACTCGACGGCGTATTCGAGGGCCGCCCGGGCGATCCCAACGCCGGCGGCGCCCACGGCGGCCCGGGTCTTATCGAACGTCCTCATCGCAACAATGAAGCCGAGTCCTTCGCGCCCCAGAAGATGGTTCGCGGGGACACGGACGTCCTCAAAGAAGAGCTCCGAGGTGTTCGAGGCCCGTTGGCCCATCTTGTCCTCGACCTTGCCGACGGTGATCCCCGGCGTGTCCCGAAGGAGGCAAAAAACGCTGAGGCCCCGCGCCCCTTTCTCAGGAGCGGAATTGGCGAAGACGACGTAGAGGCTGGCCACGCCGCCGTTGGTGATGAAGCATTTGGAGCCGTTGATGACGTACTCGGAGCCGACTTTTCTCGCCGTCGTCTTGATGGCCGACGTATCGGACCCCGCCTCCCGCTCGGTCAGGCAGTACGCGGCGAACGCCATCTCTTTCGTGAACGGCCCGAAGAACTTCTTCTTCTGTTCGTCGGTCCCGAAGAGGAGGATCGGCGTGAAGGCCAGCGAATTGGCCATCATGGTCGTGTACATGCCGGCGCAGCCGCGGGCCAGCTCTTCGCTGACGATGGCCGTCTCGAGGTCGCCCAACCCGCCGCCGCCGTATTCCGAGGGCACGGTGCAGGTCAGGAATCCGACCTCGAAGGCCTTCTTCATGACGTCTTCGGGAAATTCATGGCCCTGGTCGTACTGGGCCGCCTTGGGCCGCATTTCCTTTTCGGCGAACTCGCGGGCCATCTCCTGAAGGGCGATCTGATCCTCGGTCAGGCTGAAATCGATCACGCGTCCTCCTCGGAATCCTGAGAGATTTTATGGGTTTTGTCCAAAAAGCATCCGTCAGTCTACCGGATTCGATATCCCCTGTCAATCCTCATCGCGGGATTCCACGGACGCCATCAAGAGGCCGCCTTCGGCAGCCTCTTGATGACTGCGGGGGTTCAAGCCAACAGGACCCCCCGACTGTAAGTTCGTGGAGCTTCAGTTCTCCCGTTGGCCCGGCCGCAGGACGATGCCGTCCCGCCGGAGCAGGAAGACGGGGTCGGGGATCCCGAAGGCATCGGCGACGATGTCCTGGACCCGGAGGCCTTTCCGCGGGGCCGGCGGCAGGACCAGCCGGAGCTCTTTCCCCTTTATGGCGATGCGGACATCCGCCGCCTCGGGTTTCCGCTTCCGGAATTCCGCCACGCATGTTTTGAGCCAGGCCGAGTCCGGCACCCCGCCGCCGGCTTCCCCCGCCGGCCGGGATTCACGCCAGGCTTCGAGGAAGTCCTCGCTCTGCCAATCCATGGAATAAACGAGTCCGGCGACGGCGTCGTAAAGAGAGGGTTCCCCCGGCTTCAGGAGTTCGAGGCCGCGGACCCGAATCCCGGACGGGAGCGCTCGGTTGGTCCGCGCCAGGAACGGCTGCTCGGCCAGGCGAAACGAGGACCTGAACTCCAGGACCTCCCTGCGGCCGTCCATCCCGAGCGGAAGGGCCGGGCCATAGGAAAAGTCCATCTTGGGGTGGAACCCCTGGGTTTTGCGGACCTCGACGCCGGCCCGCCGGAAGCTCCTCTGAAGGACGTGAATAAGGTCGATATGGGAGAGGTAGCGGGCTTTGGCCCGTTTGGAATAGGTGATCCTGTACCTGAACATCTCGTCCGTCGGCTCTCCCAGGCGAGGCGGGGCCGCGGGAAGGTCCGGTTTCCGGAAGGGGGGGGACGGCTTTTTCCAGAATCGGGTCTCGCACCCCCCGCACTCAGCGCAAGATCTCTCCAGGCATGAGGGAGTGGGCTCGGCCTTAAGGGCATGTTCCAGTTCGCTCAGCAGATGGGTTTTCTTGAGCCCAGCGTCGATGTGGTCCCAGGGCAGGGCAGCGGCCCGGTCTATGGGACCCAGATAATTCCCCGGGTCGACCCCCTCGTCGGCAAAGGCCTGTTCCCAAAGGCCGAAGTTCATCCGGTCGCCCCAGCTTTCGAACCGGGCGCCCTTGGACCAGGCCCGGACCAGAACCCGGTTGAGCCGCCTGTCTCCCCGGGAAAAAATGGCCTCGAGGACCGAGGTGCGGACAGGATGGTCTTTGAAATCGACGGTCCGCGAGTGGCCGAGTTCGGACCGGACGAATCTCTGCTTCTCGGCCAGCGTTTTCTCATCGTCCATGCCCAGCCACTGGAACGGGGTATGAGGTTTGGGAATGAACGACGACAGGCTGACGTGAAGCCGGGGATAGCTCCCGAGGATCGAGCGCCCGAGGTCGAGGCTCCGCCGGACCATGGTGACGATGCCCCTCAGGTCCTCTTCGGTTTCAGTGGGCAGGCCAGCCATGAAATAGAATTTGACGAGCTTCCAGCCGCCCGAAAACGCGGTGGTCAGCGCGTCCCAGATGTCCTGGTCCGTAAGCTTCTTATTGATCACCGAGCGCAGCCGCTCCGTGCCCGCCTCGGGGACGAGCGTGAATCCCGTCTTGCGCACCTTGAGGATGCTCTCGACGAGCTCCGGCGACAGGCCCCGTGGCCTTAAGGACGACAGGGACAGCGAGATCTTTTCCCCGGCCAGCTCGTCCATCAGACACCGCACCGTCCGCTCGAGGTGGGGATAGTCGCTGATCGAAAGCGCCGTCAGGGAGCAGTCTTCGTAGCCGGTCTGCCGGAGGCTTCCGAGCACGGTCCTGATGACCAGACCCGGGTCCTTTATCCTGTGGGGAAAATACAGGCTCGCCGCCTGGCAGAAGCGGCAGTTCTGCGGACATCCGCGGGCCGCCTCCATAGCGACACGGTCGAAGACAACCCGGAGGCTGGGGACGACGATCTTCTCCGGAAAATAGGACCGGCCGAATCCCTTGAGGATCCTTTTGGTGATCCTGGCCGGGGCATCGCCCATGGGCCTGGGGACGAGGAGCGGCGAGGCGGCCTGTTTTTCGGGCGCATAGAGAGACGGGACGTAAACGCCTTTGATTTTTGCGAGCTCCCGGAGAGAGACGGCCCGGTCGAGGCCCCGCGTCCTGTGTGAGCGGAGCGCCTCGATGATCTCGGGGAAGGCCTCCTCCCCGTCGCCGATGAGGATCGCGTCGAAGATATCGGCCACCGGCTCGGGATTGAACGCGGCCGGGCCGCCGGCGATAACCGCGGGGTGGCCCTCGCTGCGGTCGGCCGCGAGGAGTGGAATCCCGCCGAGGTCGAGCATGGTGAGAACGTTGGAATAATTCAATTCATAGAGGAGCGAGAAACCCACGATATCGAAATCGCGGAGAGGGATGCCGTTTTCGAGCGAGGTCAGAGGGGCCCCCGATCGCCGGAGCTCCGCCTCGAAATCCGGCCATGGAGCGAAGACGCGCTCGGCCATGACGGACCGGTCCTTGTTCAGCAGGCCATAGAGGATCTTTTGGCCGAGGTAGGACATGCCGATCTCATAGACGTCGGGAAAAGCCAGGGCCACTTTCGTTTTCCCGGCCCCGGGGTTCTTCTTGATTTCGTTCCACTCCCCGCCGATGTACCGGCCGGGCTTCTCAACCCGGGACAGGATCCTATTCAGGGCGGCCTCAGACATTCGCGAACCGTCGCATTTTCACGTTGAGGATGAAGCCGCAGGCGATGAAGTTCCCCAGGAGCGACGACCCGCCGTAGCTCAAGAACGGCAGGGGGATGCCGGTGACCGGGAAGAGTCCGATAATCATCAGGACGTTGATGAGGAATTGGAACGTGACCAGCACGGAGGCCATGAAAATGAGATAAACACCCGCCCTGTCCCGGGCCTTCGCCACCGAGAGGAACATGCGGGCCAGCGTCAGAAAATATAGCAGGAAGACGATAAAGACCCCCAGAAAGCCGAATTCCTCTCCGATCACGGAGAAGATGAAATCGGTATGGCGCGCGGGCAGAAACCGGAGCTGGCTCTGGGAGCCGTTCATGAATCCCTTTCCGGTCAGCCCGCCCGAACCGATCGCGATTTTGGACTGGTTGATCTGGTATCCCGACCCCCGGGGGTCCTCGCGGGGGTTGAGCAGGGTGGTCAACCGCTTTTTCTGGTAGTCCTTCAGCCCGAAGGTCCAGCCGCCGGCTCCGGCGATCAGGGACAGCGCGAGGAGGATGATAATCGTCTTCTTCCTGAGTCCGCCCAGGATGAAGGCCGCGCCGAAAATCGCCACAAAAGTCAGGGCGGTCCCCAGGTCCGGCTGCAGCATGATCAGGACGAGCGGCACGCCGGCCACCACGAGGGCGAGAGCCGTGGACCCGGCGTTCAGGTAGCGGCCCTTGTATTCGGCGAAGATCCGGGCGAAAACCAGGATCAGGACGACCTTGGCCAGTTCCGACGGCTGGATCTGAAAGAGTCCGAATTTGACCCAGCTTTTAGTCCCGGCCACGAGCCGGGCGAAAACCAGGCTTGCGGCCAGGATGGCGATGATCAGGAAGTAGAGGTAGATGGAAAAGGAGACCAGGAATTTGTAGTCCACGATGACGACCAGGAACGCCGCCCCGAGCCCGATCCCGATCCAGATGAGCTGCCTCAGGTAGTAGTTCCCCGGGAGAAAATGGGACGAGCTGTAGATGAAAAGAACACCCAGGAGGGACAGGAGAAGGACGAGTCCGATGAGGACCCAGTCGATTTCCTCGAAGAGCCGCCTGTCAATCATCATTTGCCGGGCAGGTCCTTCCAGGTCCGGAACATCTGGCCCGCCAGGGGTCCGGCGATGGCCCCTCCTCCCCCGCCGAATTCGACCAGGACCGTCACCACGATCCGGGGTTTGTCCCTCGGCGCGAAGCCCGAAAACCAGGAGTGCGTCTTGATCGGCTTGCCGGCCTTGGCCAGCATCTCCGCTCTCTCCCGGCTTACGACCTGAGTCGAGCCGGTTTTGCCGCAAATGTCCATGCCGTCGACGCGGGCGCCCTGTCCCGTGCCTTGATCGTTGACGGATCTCCACATGCCCTCGATGACGCTTTCGAAGGCCTCGTGTTTGAAGGGAGCTCGGTTCGCGATCCCCGACGATCCGGCGCCCGGCGAGCCCTCCCGCCCCAGGAGAAGGTGCGGTTCGACACGGCCTCCCCGGTTGGCAATGATGCCGGTCATGACGGCGATCTGCAGCGGTGTAACCTGAAGCTGCCCCTGGCCGATGGCCACGGAAATGGTCTCGCCCGGAAACCAGGGCGTTTTGAGGGCTTTCATTTTCCACTCTTCACTCGGAACGAGCCCTTCTTTTTCTCCGGGAAGGTCCAGACCGGTTTTCCGGCCCAGCCCCAGCCGGCCGGCGGACGCGGCGATCGGGTCGATGCCCATCTGGCGCCCGAGCGTGTAGAAGTAGATATTGCAGGAGTTCCTGATGGCGTTGACCAGGTTCATGCTGCCGTGGCCCTGGTGAAACCAGCAGGCGCGGGACGTCCCGTAGATGAGGACGGAGCCGTTGCAGTAGACTGTCGTTTGGTCGGTGACGTAGCCGAGGTCCAGCCCCCCCATCGCCATGACCAGCTTGAAGATTGAGCCCGGGGCATAAAGGCCGCGGATGGCCCTGTTCTCAAGGGGGGACGAGGGGCCGTTGGTGAGCTGAACCCACTCCTCTGGCGTAAACCGGCCGATGAACCGGTTCGGGTCGAAGGTGGGAGAGCTGGCCATGGCCAGAATTTCGCCGGTGCTCGGGTCGAGGGCCACAATGGCCCCTTCCCTGTCCCCGAGCAATTCCTCCGCCTTGGTCTGCAGAATGGCGCTGATCGAAAGATGAATGTCCCGCCCCTGAGTCGGCGGTTGCGTCGCCTTCTCGCCCCGCTTCCGGCCGAGGCTGTCGACGATTTCGAGGACGGACCCGTCCTGTCCTGTCAGCCGGTCGTCGTACTGCCGTTCGAGACCCGCCCGGCCGCCCATGTCGCTGAGCCTCAGGTTCCGCCCCGGATTGTCCCGGATCTCCTCCGGAGACCTCTCCTGTAGGTAGCCGAGGACATGGGCTGCCAAGGTCTTATTCGGATAGGACCTTCTCGGCTCGGCCTCGATTTCGAGTTCCGGAAACTCGAGCCGCCGGGCTTCGATCGGGGCGATCTTTTCAGGCTCCAAGCCGTCTTGGATGACCAGCGGTTCGAACAGCGGCAGGTTCTTGTACCGCTCAACCCGGCTCCGGAGCTCCGCTTCGCTGATTCCCAGGAGCTTGCTGACCGCCGGATAGACAACGCCCTCGTTCTTGACGCTTTCCCGCAGGAGGGACACTTTGAAGCTGACTCTGTTGTCGGCCAGGACGGCCCCGGTTCGATCGCGGATCAGCCCGCGCGGGGCGCTCAACACGCGGATTCTGGTCCGGTTGGACTCGGCCAAGTCCCAGAATTTCCGGAAATCCAGGATTTGGGTTTTCCAATAGTACGAGAGGACGAGGAGAAGGGCGACGGCCACGATGCGGAAAACGGCGTTGGCCCGGCGGATGATGACCGAGAGGTCCTCGTAGATTTTGTCGCCGGGCATTGTGGCGTTCAGGCGCGTCGCGCCTGGACCCTCCTCGCAACCGCTAAGATAAGGCTTCCCAGCAGGGCCGTCACGAATGGCTGGAGCAGCAAAATCCCGTGCCGGAAGTCGACGTGGCCTCTGAGAGCGAAGGCGCTGAGGAGAACCCAGAGCAGGAGTTCGAGCGTGGACATGATCAGGAGGAAAACGGCGTTCCGGACGAAGGGCACGACGTCCATGCGTTTCGATATGTAGCCCGTCCAGAAACCGAGGAGCGTCTTCGTCAGGCCGGCGACGCCGAACACCCCCAGCGAGAACGAGTCCTGGACGAGGCCGCACACGGCGCCCAGAACGCCCCCGAAGATCTCGCCCTTGCCGGTCGAGAACGTCACGACGATCAGGGAGAAGCCGTTCAGGATGACGAGCAGCGCCGGGCGGACCCCCCCGACGAGCGAATAGAAGAGGAAGGCCGTCAGGGTCGCTGCCGCGGCCCGCAGAATATCCTTCAGGACGGTATCCCTCACTCCCCCCCTCCCGAAACCCGGGGCAGGATGGCCACGGTGTCGATCGTTGCATAGCTGAAATACGGCTTGACGACGATTTCCTTGAACACGGATTTCGTCGGCTTGATGGACAGGATGCGGGCGACGCGGATGCCGGCCGGATAGATCTTGTCGAAACCGGTGGTGATCAGGTCCTCCCCTTCTTCCTCCTCCTGAGAAGTGGCCAGGATGTACCTCAGGAAACAGTGGTTCCCCTGCGGCATGCCGGACATGATGCCGACAACCTTGTGCGTGCTGGAGACGACGCTGACGCTGCTCTCCGGGTCCGTGATGAGCTGGACCATGGCCTCGTTCAGCGACACGGGGGCGATCGTCCGGCCGACCAGATCGCCGTTCCGGTCGCAAACGGCCATGTCGGGACGGACGCCGGCCAGGCTCCCTCTGTCAAGAATCAGGGAGCGGTAAAAGTTCCCGGAGTCCGTGCCGATGACTCGGGCCGGGATGAGGGAAGCTCGGAACCTGTCCAATGTGCCCCGGATGTCGGCCTCCGATTTGAACGTTTCCAGGCGGTCCTCGAGGAACCGCTTCTCCTGGCTTAGAAAAAACAGCTCCTGCTTCAGTTTCTGGTTATCCCGGCGAACACGGCGGAGGTCGAAATAGTTGTTCCAGGCCGATTCAAGGCTGTGGAAGGCCGAGACCGCGGTCTTCTGGACCGGAGAGAAGACGAAGAACACGGCGCTCTCGAAAAGCTTCCTCTGGCTTCCGAGCGGGATCTGGATCGAGATGAGGAGAAGATGAAAGACAACGAGTCCGATGAGGATGCGGAAGCTTGTCCGTTTCTCCCGAAGGGGCATGGAACCTCTCGCGGCCGCCGGGCCTGTTCTCTAGACGAGAGAAATCTTTTTCAGGAGGTCCAGGTCGTCGAGCATCTTGCCCGCGCCCAGGACGACCGTCGTCAAGGGGTCCTCCGTGATGAAGACGGGAAGCTGGGTCTCTTCCCGGATCCGCTTGTCCAGATTCTTGAGCAACGCTCCGCCCCCGGTCAGGATGATGCCCCGGTCGATGATATCGGCCGACAGTTCGGGCGGCGTCCTCTCCAGGGCGATACGAATCGCGTTGACGATGGCGGCCACGGTGTCCTCGATGGCCTCCCGGATCTCCTGGTCGTCGACGACGATGGTCCGCGGGATCCCTTCCCTCAGGTCGCGGCCCTTGATCTCCATCGTCATGGGCTCGTCCAGCGGATAGGCTGACCCGATCTGCATTTTCACGGTCTCGGCCGTCCGCTCTCCGATGAGCAGGTTATATTTCTTCTTGAGATAGTGGATGACGGCGTCGTCCATCTCGTTGCCCGCGACCCGGATGGAGTGGTTGAACACAATGCCATTGAGCGAGATGACAGCGATGTCTGTCGTCCCCCCGCCGATGTCGACGATCATGTTCCCGGTCGGATCGGAGATGGGCAGTCCCGCGCCGATCGCGGCCGACATCGGCTGTTCGACGAGATAGACCTCCGAGGCCTTGGCTCTCAAGGCCACGTCTTTGACGGCCCGCCGCTCGACCTGGGTGATGCCCGTCGGAATCCCGATGACGATCCTCGGCCGGATCAGGAAGCCGCGGTTGTTCATGGCCTTCTTGATGAAGAAATCCAGCATCTTCTCGGCGACCTCGAAATCGGCGATGACACCGTCCCGCATGGGTTTGATGGCGACGATGGTGCTCGGCGTTTTTCCCAGCATATCCTTGGCCCGGGCGCCGACGGCTTCCACCTTGCCGGTCAGCTTGTTGATGACGCAGATGGACGGCTCCTGGACGATAATGCCCTTGCCTTTGAGAAAAATCAGCGTGTTGGCGGTCCCGAGGTCCACGGCCATGTCGCAGAAGAGCCGGCTCTTCACCCAGCGGATGATATTCATGTTCGCTCTCTTTCTGTCGTATCCTTTTTTAGCACAATTCTCCCCCTGAATCAAATCCAAATGAGGGAAGGCCCGGAGCGCCTGAAGCTCCACGGACTTACAGTCGGGGGGTCCTGTCGGCTTGAACCCCCGCAGTCATCAAGAGGCTGCCGAGGGCGGCCTCTTGATGGCGTCCGCGGAATCCCGCGAAGGGGATTGACTTTGTTTCCGGACTTCAAATATACAATAGGAAACTTCGGAAAGGAGCGCGCGATGAGCTATCAACCCTACGTCCCCGAAAAAACCGACCTGAGGGAGTTCACCTTCCGGGCCGTCCTCATCGGCCTTGTCATGACCGTCGTTCTCGGCGCCGCCAACGCTTACCTCGGCCTGCGGGCCGGGATGACGATCGCGGCCACGTATCCAGCGGCTGTCATCGGCATGGCCGTCCTGAGGATCATGAAGGGATCGATCCTCGAGGAGAATATCGCCCGAACGGTCGGGTCCATCGGCGAGTCCATCGCCGCTGGTGCGATCTTCACTATCCCGGCCTTCCTCATCTCCGGCGCCTGGACGAAGTTCAACACCCTCGAGGCCTACCTCAAATCGTCGGCCCTGATGTTCGTCGGCGGCCTCCTGGGCATCATGTTCGTGACCTTCCTCCGGCGGGTCATGGTCTCCGATCCCGACCTCGTCTTTCCCGAATCCGTCGCGGCCTCGGAAATCCACAAGGCCGGCCAGAAGGGCAGCCAGGGATCGAAGTTCCTATTTCAGGCAATGGGATTAGGCTCTCTCCTTTATGCCCTTGGCGCCATCCAAATCTTCAGCGCCAGCAAGGACTTCATCATCCGAGTCGGCAAGCTCGGGGCGAGCTTCGTCCGCCTCGGCGCGGCCGGCGACGCCCCCAAGATCGGCGCCGGCGGCACCGTGGCCGTCTCCGGCCCGGGCATCTACCCGGCCTATATCGGAGTGGGCTACATCATCGGGCCGCGCCTGGCCGCGCTCAACTTCGCCGGCGGCGTCCTGGCCTGGGGCCTGTTCGCGCCGCTGCTGATGTTTTTCCTCGGACCGCACCTCATCGACACGTTCTACGGCCCGGGCGTAGCCGCGGCCGACGTCAGCTGGCCCGACATGGTGACCAACGTCTGGAAGTTCATCATCCGCCCGATCGCGGTCGGCGGGATGCTCGTGGGCGCCGGTTACACGCTCTACCGGATGAGAAAGAACCTTGCCACAGGAATCAAACGCTCGCTCGGCGACGTCAAGAAAGCCGCCGGACAGGCCGAGGTCTCGAGCCGCCTCGAAAAAGACCTCAACATCAAGGTCGTTCTGGCCGGCCTGGCGGCGACGTTCGTCCTGATGGTCTTCGTCTACAAGATCTTCGCCGGCACCTGGCCGCCCGCGATTCTCGCCGCGGTCGTCATGGCCGTCGCGGGATTTTTCTTCGCCGCCGTTTCCGGCAACCTCGTCGGGCAGATCGGGTCATCCAACAATCCGATCTCCGGCCTGACCCTTTCCACCCTGATCATCGCCGCCCTCCTCATGGTCCTCGTCGGGGCCACGGGGATGAGCGGCGTCGCCGCCGTCCTCGGTGTCGCCGCCGTCGTCTGCGTCTCCTCCGCGGTGGCGGGCGAAATGCTCCAGGACCTCAAGGTCGGGCACATCCTGGGCGGCACGCCCTGGAAGATGCAGGCCGGGAACATCTTCGGTATCCTCATCGCTTCCCTCGTGATGTATTTTCCCCTGATGCTCCTCAACGGGGCGTTCACTTTCGGCAGCAAGGAGCTGGCGGCGCCCCAGGCCGGCCTGATGGCGGCCCTGGCACGCGGCATCGTGGGGGGGGAGATGGCCTGGCCGCTGGTCATCGTCGGCATGCTCATGGGCTTCGCCCTGATCCTGGTCCAGGTCCGGTCTCCCATGCTGGTCGCCGTCGGCATGTACCTGCCCCTCGAGACGACGTTCGCGATCTTCGTCGGCGGCATGATGAAGGGCGTCGTCGACAAGTTCATGGTCAAAAGGAAATTCAACGCGGCCCAAACCGCGCGCGCGACGAACGTCGGCATCCTGCTGGCAGCCGGGCTTATCGCCGGCGAGGCACTTACGGGGCTCCTGAGGGCGCTCTGGAAATTCCTGTTCCTGCAGAAATTCATCGGGCACGATGTCCCGACGATCTTCAAGAACGGCAAGTATTTCGGAGCCGTTGATCTTTATGTCGGCGGCCTGGCCGTGCTCGTCCTTATCGGCCTCTACCTCGTGCGTGTGCCTCTCCGGAACGCCGGAGCCGCGGACGAGCCGCCGCCGCCCTCGGCCGTAATTTAGGAAAATGGGGACGGTCCTATTTTCCCAGCTTCATACGTGCCATAGCGTCGCCCGGCTGCCAAGGGGAAAACAGGACCGTCCCCGCTTTCTTCGTCCCCCTTTCTTCGGATGGGCTGGAAGCCGCCGCGGAAATCACGTAAAATAAGGCCGCAGGATGAACACATGGCCGTTCTCGAAATTCTGATCGTCGGACACCCCACCCTGACGAAGAGAGCGGAGCGCGTCGGGACGATCGACCCCGAGCTTGTCCGGCTCGCCAGGGACATGGTTGAGACCATGCGCCGGGCCCCGGGCATCGGGCTGGCCGCGCCCCAAGTCAACGTCAGCAAGAGGCTTATCACCGTGGACCTCTCCGTGGGGGAAAATGCGGAGGAGCTGATCATCCTTATCAACCCCGAAATCCTCCGCCAGGAAGGCGAAGTCGTCGCCGAAGAAGGCTGCCTGTCGGTCCCGGATATCCGGGAAAAGGTCGCCCGCCCCTATCGAGTGCTGGTCAAAGGCCTGGACCTCGAGGGGAAAGAGGTTGAAATCGAGGGCGAAGACATGCTGGCCCGCGTCCTCTGCCATGAGATCGATCATCTGGACGGCAAGCTTTTCACCGACCGGCTCTCGCCCCTCAAAAGGACCCTGATTCGCAAGAAAATAAAAAAGACGGGCGACGCCGGCCTGAAACTATGAGAATCGTTTTTTTCGGGAGCCCCACCTCGGCACTCCCCTCGTTCCGGAAACTCCTCGACGGAGGCCATTCCGTCGGCCTCGCTATCACCCAGCCTGACAAGCCCGCCGGGCGCGGACGCCGGATGACGTCCAGCCCGGTCAAAGCGTTCGCTCTCGAGCGCGGAATCCCTGTTATCGAACCCGGGAAGATCCGCAAGGACGAGTCCGTGCTCCCGAGGATCCGGGACGCCGGCCCGGATATCCACGTGGTCGTGGCCTACGGGCAGATCATTCCGGCATCGATCATCTACTACCCCAGGCATCATTCCCTCAACGTCCACTTCTCGCTCCTCCCCAAATACCGCGGGGCGGCCCCGGTCCAGTGGGCCGTCCTCAACGGCGAGGTGGAAACGGGCGTCACGATCATCGAGCTCAACGAGAGGATGGATGAGGGAGATATCCTGGCCCAAGCCAAAACACGGATCTGGCCGCGTGAGACGGCCGGGGAGCTTGAAATACGCCTGGCCGATCTGGGCGCCAACCTTCTTGTCCAGACCCTCGAAGCCGTCGATTCCCTCCCGCACCTTCCCCAGGATCACAGCCGGGCGTCCCTGGCCCCGAAAATCCAAAAGGAGGATGGACGGATCGGGTGGTCGGAAAGCGCGGAGTTCATCGACCGGAAGGTCCGGGCCCTGGCGGAAAGGCCGGGGACCTTCACGTTCTTCAGGGGCCGCCGCCTCCAGGTCCACAGGGGACGGCCCATCGAGGCCGGCCGGCACAGCGCCAGGCCGGGCGAAGTCCTGGACGCGGGCAAGGACGGCCTGAAGGTCGCCTGCGGCGCCGAAAGCACTTACCTGATCGAGGAGCTCCAGCCCGAGGGAAAGAAAAGGATGTCGGCAAGCGAATTCCGGCTCGGCGCCAAGATTGACCCGGGAGAATTATTGACGGGGGACTGAGGGCGGCCGGGGCGGCGCTTTATTCGTCGAGAAGAAACCAGTAGGGATTGACCGGCTTTCCATCCCGGTGGACTTCGTAATGGACGTGGGGACCGACCGCCTTGCCGGTCTGCCCGACATACCCGATGACGTCGCCTCTCTTGACCTGCTGGCCGGCCCGGACGGCGAAGCCGTTCATATGCCCGTAGAGGGTCGTAATGCCGTTCCCATGGCTGAGAATGATATGCTTACCCAGGTATTTATCGGTCAGGACCTGGAGAACGATGCCGTCCGCCGTGGCCACGATGGGATTGCCGGTGTTCGTCGAGATGTCCACGCCCCAGTGCATTTGATCCCGGCCGGTGAACGGGTCGGCCCGCATGCCGAATTGTGAGCTGATCCACCCCGCCGTGGGCATGATGGAAGGCGTGGTGGCCAGCCGGAGGCTCTGGCTCTCAAAAAAGTTGACCAGGCTGCTGAGGTTGCTTTCGACGCTCTGGGCCTTCTGGTTCAATCCCTGGATCGAGCCCTGGGAAAGCGTCTGGGGTCCCCCCGCCGGACCGGTTTCGCCAGTGTCGGCGGCCTCCGACTCCGGGGCTCCGCCGCCAAGACCGGCCGGCGCTTTGAGGACGTCCGGGGATTTCAGCCCGGCCATGACGTTGAGTTTCTTGGCGAAGTTCTCAAAATTCGTGACCTTGGCCTGGAGCTCCCCGATCGATCTCTCATAGTCGGCAATCCTGAGCTTCTGGTCCGCGGTTTCCCGCGTCAGGGATTTGTACCGCTGACGGATCACGTTCATGGAAATATAGTCCGTCAGGAAAACGGCCAGGACGAGAGCCAGGAAAATGCCGGTCCCGGCCAGCGTCTTTAGCGTCCGCCGGGAGAAGGACAAAGTCCTGGTGCTCGTTTTCGTATGGGGGACGATGATTATGGACAGAAATTTTTTGGCCATGAATCCTCCCCTTAGTACCATGGATAAGAAAACGATGTCAAGCCTTTTATCCTCAGCCGCCGCATAGGACGGAGCCTCCATTAACGTTCAGGACCGTGCCGGTGATATGCCGCGCGAGGTCGGACGCCAGGAAAAGGATGGGCCCCGCGACGTCCTCCGGCGGGGGGATTCGGTTGAGGGGGATAGACTTGCGGACCTTTTCCCTGGCCCCGGGCTCCCTGAAAACGCCCGTGCACATGTCGGTATCGACCCAGCCTGGGGCGACGCTGTTGACCCGGATATTGTACGGCGCAAGCTCGACCGCAAGCGACTTGGTCAGGGCATCCAGGGCGCCCTTGCTCGCCGCGTAGTGGGAGTGGAGCGCCTCCCCCCGGACTCCGGCCGTGGACGTCACGTTGATGATCCAGCCCCTTCCTTTGTTTTTCATCGAGGGGACGGCGGCGTTGGTCACGTAAAAGACCCCGTCCAGGTTGACGCCCATGGTTTCCCGGTAAACGGACTCCTCCATGCGGCCCATCTCGAGATAGGTCCAGACGCCGGCGTTGTTGACGACCGTATCGAGCTCTCCCCAACGGGAAAGGATGTCGGCGACCATGTTCTCCACGTCGCTTTTTGACGAGATCTCCGCTTTGTATACGAGGCATTCCCTGCCCATGTTCCCGACGCTGTCCCGGACCGCCATGGCCGCCTCGCTGTTATTCACGTAGTTGATGGCCACGTCGCAACCGGCCTGGGCAAAGAGAAGGGCCGTCGCCCGGCCGATTCCTCTCGAGCCACCCGTAATCAGCGCCTTTCGTCCATTTAGTCGGATCATGGGGCCTCCTTGCGGGAACAGGGCCGCCGCCCTTCCGGTTTTCCCTGTTGGGACGGACTCACCGGGCATAGCCCAGGCTGAAGTCGCCCATCTTGTGGAATTCTAGGAATCGATAGATCTCCGCCGCCCGGGGCAGGACCTTCTCTTTCATGACCGCCATGTACTCATCGGCCGTCGGAACCCGGCCCTTGAGGGCGGCGACCGCCGCGAGCTCGGCCGATCCCAGGTAGACGCGCGTCCAGTCCCCGACGCGGTGGTCGAAGTTCCGGGTGGAGGTCGAGAACACGGTCGTCCCCGCCTTGACCCGGGCCTGGTTTCCCATGCACAAGGAACAGCCGGGCATTTCCGTCCTGGCCCCGGCCGCGGCGAAGACGGCGTAGTGCCCTTCCTGCATGAGCTGGGCCGCGTCCATCTTGGTCGGGGGGGTGATCCAGAGCCGGACATTGAGGACCCCGGCCTTGTCAAGGATCCGGCTGGCGGCCCGGAAATGGCCGATGTTGGTCATGCAGGACCCGATGAACACTTCCTGGACCGGATCGTTCGCGATTTTGGACAGGGGTTTGACGTCGTCGGGGTCGTTGGGGCAGGCCACCAGCGGCTCTTTGATTTCGGCCAGGTCGATCTCGAGGACGGCCCTGTATTCCGCGTGCTCATCTCTTTTGAGGAGGACGGGTTTTTCGAGCCACTTCAGGCAGGCGTCGATCCTCCGGCGAAGGGTTTCGGCGTTCTGGTAGCCTTCTTCGATCATTTTTTCCATCAAGGCGACATTGCTCTTGAGGTGTTCGGTGACCTTCTCTTCCGTCAAGGCGATCACCGCGGCGGCGGCCGACCGTTCGGCCGAGGCGTCCGTCAGCTCATAGGCCTGGTCCACGGACAGGTCGCCGAGTCCTTCCATCTCCAGGACGCAGCCGTTGAAGATATTTTTCTTGCCCTTCTTTTCTACGGTCAGGAGGCCTTTCTGGATGGCGAAATAGGGGATGGCGTTGACGGCGTCCCGGAGCGTGATCCCGGGGTTCATGCGGCCCTTGAACCGGACCAGAACGGATTCGGGCATGTCCAGGGGCATGAAGCCCAGCGCCCCGGCGAAGGCCACGAGACCGGACCCGGCCGGGAAGCTGACCCCGAGGGGGAACCGGGTGTGCGAATCGCCGCCCGTGCCCACGGTGTCGGGGAGAATGAGGCGGTTGAGCCAGGAATGGATGACGCCGTCTCCGGGCCTCAGGGCGACGCCTTTGCGCTCGATCATGAAACCGGGCAGCGTCCGGTGCATCTTGGCGTCCGCGGGCTTGGGATAGGCGGCGGTATGACAGAAAGACTGCATGAAGAGCTCCGCCTGGAATTCCAGGCAGGCCAGCTCCTTGAGCTCATCGGCCGTCATGGGGCCGGTCGTATCCTGGGAACCGACCGTCGTCATATGCGGCTCGCAAGCCATGCAGGGGAGTACGCCGGACACGCCGCAGGCCCGGCCGACGATTTTCTGGGCCAGCGTGTATCCCTGGCCGGGCTTGGGCGCCGGATTTTCGATGGCCGTGAAGAAATCCGCTTCCGACAGGCCAAGGGTTTTACGGGCCTTAGCCGTCAGCTGGCGCCCGATGATGAGGTTCAGCCGGCCCCCGGCCCGGAATTCGTCCTTGAGGGTGGGCGGCTTCCACACGAACGCGGTCAGGACCTTCCCGGACCCGTCGAGGACCTTTCCGGCCCCGGTGTCGAGCGTGATGACATCTCCGGTTTTCATCCCCGTGACGTCGCACATGATAGGCAGGCCCCCCGAATCCTCCGTCGTGTTGAAGAAGATGGGAGCGATGAGCCCGCCCATGACGACCCCGGCCCGCCGCTTGTTCGGGACGAACGGGATGTCTTCCCCGATATGCCACATCAGGGAGTTGCAGGCGGACTTGCGGGACGAGCCCGTCCCGACCACATCCCCGACGAAGGCGACCCGATGGCCTTCTTCCCGGAACTGCCGGATGGTGTCGGTTCCGCCAGGGAACCGGGTCTGCCCCATAGACTGGGCGTGCAGGGGAATGTCGGGCCGAGTGGGCGCGTGGCCCGCGGGCGAGAAGTCGTCCGTGTTGATTTCCCCGTCGACTTTGAAGACCTTGAGGACGCTCTGCCCGGGGAGAGCGGGACGAGAGAGGAACCACTCCCCCATCGCCCAGGATTCCAGCACGGCCCGGGCATAGGGATTGGTCTTGGACATCTGGACGACGGCCTCGAACTGGCCGTAGACGAGAACGGTCTTTTTCAGGGCTTCGGCGGCCTGGGGGGCCAGGTCCCGGTCATTTAAGAAGGAAACCAGGGGCGCGACGTTGAAGCCGCCCAGCATGGTCCCGAGCAGGAAAACGGCTTCGGTCCGGGCCACTGCGGGGGACGAGACCTTGCCTTGGGCGACCCTCGTCAGCCAGTCGGACTTGATCCCGGCCGCCGGGTCTACGCCTGGGGGAACCCTGTTCTTGAGGAGGTTGAGGAATACCTCGGTCTTTCCATGATCGGGCTTCTCCAGGAAGCGGCAGACATCCTCGACCTCGGCCGGCGTCAGCGGCAGGGGTGGAAGGCCGGCTTTGGCGCGTTCTTTTTCCTGGTCGAGATAGGACTCCAACATGACATGACTCCTGGTCGTCGGATTTGGCGCGACATCGCAACATACTGTATAGATTGTTTGGGCCGTTTTGTCAAAGGAGGGGGCCTCCCGGCGCCCCTCGGGAGTGCCGTGGCTGAAGCTCCACAGACTTATGTCCGAGGGATCGAACCTTTGCCGGCCTTGGAGCGCCAGTACTCGGAGCGGGGATTCGCTATTCCTCCGCGGACAAATGTCCATGGAACTCCGCGAAGGGGATTGATTTCTTTCCCGAAAAGCTATAAAATTCCTTTCCTGTTTTTTTGTCTCAATTTTCAACATACGGAGGGAAAAACGCATGGATAACGCCGCCATCAACCGGGCCAAGGAGCATTTCGGCAAGCTCCTCGAGGTCCAGATGCTACGGATGGAGAAAGTCAAGGCCGCGCCGGACTGGATCGATTACAAGAAGATCTCGCCGGTCAAGATCGGCATCCTCCCCGGCGACGGCATCGGGGTCTATATCGCCGCCGAAGCGAAGCGCGTTCTCGAGTTCCTCCTCAAGGACGAGGTCAAGGCCGCTAAGGTCTTCATCAAGGACATCGAAGGGCTGACGATCGAGAACCGGGCCGCCCAGTGCAGGGCCATCCCCGACGACGTCCTGGCCGAGATCAAGAACTACCACGTGACCCTCAAAGGCCCCACGACGACACCGCGCAAGGGCGACCCCTGGCCGAACATCGAAAGCTGCAACGTAGCCCTGCGGAAGGAGCTCGACCTCTTCGCCAACGTCCGGCCCGTGCGGATTCCCAGGCAGGGCATCGACTGGATATTCTTCAGGGAGAACACCGAGGACCTCTACGCCCTCGGCCCCTACGGAATCGAGGTCGACGAGGACATCGCCATCGACTTCAAGGTGATCACCAAGCCCGGCTCCGAACGCATCTGCCGGCTGGCCTTCGAGCACGCCAAGACGAACGCCCGGAAGAGGGTCACCTGCATTACCAAGGCCAACATCGTCAAGACGACCGACGGCCGCTTCCTAGAGAACTTCTACCGCGTCGCCAAGGAATATCCCGGGATCGAGGCCGACGACTGGTACATCGACATCATGACGGCCAAGCTTGTCGACGAGAAGCGCCGCCGCGATTTCCAGGTCATGGTCCTGCCCAACCTCTACGGCGACATCCTGACCGATGAGGCCGCCGAGTTCCAAGGCGGCGTCGGGACCGCCGGGAGCGCCAATATCGGCAAGCGGTACGCCATGTTCGAGGCCATCCACGGCTCGGCCCCCCGCATGGTCACTGAGGGCCGCGCCCAATACGCCGACCCCTGCAGCATGATCCGCGCAGCGGCCATGCTTCTCAGCCACATCGGCTATCCCGAGAAGGGCAAGGCCCTGGAGATGGCCCTCGACATTACCGGCCAATACGAGAAGAAGATGACCATCACCGGACGTTCCACGGGGGTCACGGGCGCGGCGTTCACGGATTACGTCATGGAGTGGCTGAAGAGCCCGAAGCTGAAGGCGACTTGGGAAGGCTTCGTCAAGGGGTGATCCCCACGCCGGACGAGCCCACTCAGGCAAAACGGGGCGGCGCGGCCCGCAGACTTCGCCGCCTTCTCAAATAGAAGGAGCACTATCATGCGCAAAAAAATCGCCCTCGTCGGCGGCGGCCAGATCGGACAGAACCTGGCCATGATCGTCGCCCAGAAGGAACTCGGGGACATCGTCATTCTCGAAATCCCCGAGTTTGAAAACCCCGCCAAGGGGAAGGCCCTCGACCTCATGGAGATGGCCCCCCACGGCAACTACGACGCCAACATCACCGGCACTTCCGATTACAAGGACATCGCCGGCGCCGACGTCGTCATCATCACCGCGGGCCGTCCCCGCCAGGCCGGGATGACCCGGGAGGACCTGCTGGCCGTCAACCTGGCCATCATCAAGCGGGTCGCCGACGGCGTCAAGCAGCACGCCCCGAAGGCGTTTTGCATCATCGTGACGAACCCGCTCGACGCGATGGTTTACGCGTTCTCCAAGCTGACGGGCTTCCCCAAGCACCAGGTCGTCGGAATGGCCGGGACCCTGGACACGGCCCGCTGGCGCGCCTTCATCGCCATGGAGCTCGGCGTGTCGGTCGCCGATGTCGCAGGCACGGTCCTCGGCGGGCACGGCCCCGATATGGTCCCCCTGCCCCGCCTCACGACCGTCGGCGGCGTACCTCTGGCCGAAATGGCGACCAAGGAACAGATCGACAAGCTCGCGCTCCGGACGCGCGAGGCCGGGACCGAGATCGTCAAACTCTTCGGCAAGGGCTCGGCGTTCTTCAGCCCGGCGTGGAGCGCGATCGTCATCGCCGAGTCCTACCTCCGCGACAAGCGGCGCGTCCTCCCCTGCGCCGCCCTCTGCGAAGGCGAGTACGGCGTCAAGGGCCTTTTCATCGGGGTGCCCTGCCTGATCAGCGCCAAAGGCGTGGAAAAAATCTTCGAGATCAAGCTCACCGACGATGAGAAGGCCATGCTTCAGAAGACCGTCGGCGGCGTCCAGAAGACCGTCGAGGAAACGAAGCTTTAATACGGATCGAACACGCAAGGGTCGGCCGGGGGCGGCGTCGCCGCCTCCGGCCTTTTCCAAGCCCCATCCCCCCTTTATTTTGACGGCGGGCCGGCATATAATAGGCCGGTTTTCAGGGTCAGGGGCATCGGCGCCGAACGATCGTTAGGCCAATCTCGGAGAGGTTGAACAAGATGTCAGAAGAAAACGGGTCGCTGTTCCAGAAGATCCGTGGCATCTTGATCGGCAAGCCGCGGAACATCAAGGACCCGTCCCTTTTCCACAAGCTCGCCCTCATCCCGCTTCTGGCCTGGATCGGCCTCGGGGCGGACGGCCTTTCATCGGCCTCGTACGGCCCCGAAGAGGCGTTCAAAGCGCTCGGCCATCACACATATCTGGCCATCTTCCTGGCCTTGGCGACAGCGCTGACGGTTTTCATCATTTCCTATGCCTATTCCCGGATCATCGAATACTTCCCCTCGGGGGGGGGCGGCTACATCGTGGCCACACACACGCTCGGCGAGAGGGCCGGCGTCGTCTCCGGAGCGGCCTTGCTCGTCGACTACATGCTGACCATCACGGTTTCGATCGTATCCTGCGGGGACGCCATCTTCAGCTTCTTTCCGATGGCCCTGCAGCCCTACAAGATCCCCTTCGACTTGGCGGCGATCTTTTTCCTGGTCGTCATCAACCTCCGCGGCGTCAAGGAATCCGTCACGATGCTGGCCCCGATTTTCCTGACGTTTGTCGTGACGCATATCCTTCTCATCGGCTACGGCATATTCTCCCACGTCGGCCAAATCGGCACCGTCGCGCATCAGATCCGGGCGGATTACAAGACAGGGCTCGTGTCCCTGGGCGGCTGGGGGATGCTCTTTTTATTTCTCCGGGCCTTTTCCATGGGCGGCGGCACCTTCACCGGGATTGAAGCCGTATCGAACGGGCTTCAGATCCTCCGCGAGCCCCGGGTCCATAACGGCAAGAGGACTATGGTCTATCTGGCCTCGTCGCTGGCCATCACCGCCGGCGGAATACTCGTGTGCTATTTGTTGCTGGGTGTTTCCCCGGTGGCCGGGAAAACCCTCAACGCGGTCCTGGCGGGCAAGGTCTTCTCCGGGTGGGGGATCGGCGGCATCCTGGCGCTGGTCACGATTTTTTCGGAGGGCGCGCTGCTCCTCGTCGGGGCCCAAACCGGATTCGTGGACGGCCCACGTGTCATGGCCAACATGGCGGTGGATTACTGGTTCCCGCACCGTTTCGCGTCCCTCTCAAGCCGCTTCACGATCCAAAACGGCGTCCTCCTCATGGGCGGCTCGGCGGTCTGCCTGCTCATTTACTCCAAGGGCAATATCACGACACTCGTCGTCATGTACTCGATCAACGTCTTCCTGACGTTCTCGCTGTCGGAGCTCGGCATGTCCAGGTTCTTCATTAAGAACCGCAAGACCGAGCCGCACTGGAAAAAACATCTCCCCGTTCACCTGACGGGCCTTACGGTCTGCCTGACCGTTCTGACGATCACGACCATCGAGAAATTCCCGGTCGGAGGCTGGCTGACCCTGGTCATCACCACGTTCGTCATCGTCCTGTGCTACATGACGCGGGCCCACTACAATAAAGTCAAGGGCGGGGTCCGGGAGCTTGACGACCTCCTGAACATCCCGACCTCGGGCCGGCCGAACACGGCGGCGCCGAACCCAAAAGAGATGACGGCCATCCAGCTCGTCAACGGCTACAACGGCTTCGGCGTCCACACCTTCCTGACGGTCATCAGGAGCTTCCCGGGGCTCTACAAGAACTTCATCTTCGTCTCCGTGGCCGAGGTGGATGTCGGCTCGTTCAAGGGCTCGGACGCGGTCTCCTGCCTGGAGAACTCGGCCTGCGACTCCTTGCGCAAGTATGTCGACCTGGCCCGCCGGATGGGCTTCCCGGCCGATTTCCGCTATGACCTCGGCACCGATATCGTCGCGACGGCCTCGCGTCTCTGCGAAAAGGTGGCCTCGGAATTTCCGCGTTCGACCGTCTTCGCCGGCCAGTCCGTCTTCCGTCAGACGAGTATCATCCGGCGGCTTCTCCACAACGAAACGGCGTTCGCCATCCAGCAGGAGCTTCGCTGGAAGGGGATCACGACCGTGATCCTGCCGATCCGGATCAATATCTGAACGCGGCCGCGCTCCCCCGCGCCCCGCGTCGCATTGACAAAATCCCTCTCTCCGAGTAAAACCTAGGGGATGGACACCGGATTCAAGGAGGCCCTCGCATGACATCCCATCTCCAGCCCGCGCGTGGCGTCGTTCGGGGGGCGCTGATGATCCTGGCAGTGTTCGCGTTCGGCCAGCAGAATCCGGCCTCCCGCGAGGATCAGGCTCCCGTCACGATCCAGCCGATCACCTTCAACCTGCTGCTCGTCAAGGGCGGCTCCGGGGCCAATTCCGGCCTTATCATCCTGAACAAGGAAATGTTCGCCGTCGACGCCAAGATGAGTCCCGAAAGCGTCAAGGCGATGCTCGAAGAGATCAAGAAGACCGTCCGCTTCCCGGTGACCAAGGTCATCCTCACGCACAGCGACGCGGATCACGTAAACGGGCTTCCGGGCTTTCCGCGGGGGGTCGCCATCATCGCCCAAGATCAAGTCAAGGCGGATATGATCAAGGCGGCCGCCGACCTCCCCGCCCTCCAGGATTACCTGCCCACGGTGACCTTCAAGAACGAGCTGAAGCTCAAGTCCGGGCCCACCACCGTCATCCTCCGCTCTTATGGCCCCGCTCACACGACCGGAGACACCGTGGTCTACGTGGACAGGGACAAAACCGCGTTTGTCGGCGACCTCGTCGTCGTGGGCCGCGACCCTCTGATTCACCGGTCCAAGAACGGCTCCTCTTTCGGGTTGGTTAAGACCCTCAGGGCCATCCTGGACCGTCGGCCCCATATCGAGACCTTCATCCCCGGTCACGGCGACATGATCACGCGGGCGGAGGTCGAAACTCTCATCCGGTCCATCGAAATCAAGCAGGCCAGGATCAAGGCCCTGATCGCCGAGGGCAAGTCCCTCGACGACATCAAGAAGATCTTTCAGGTCCAGGACCAGGCCGCCGGCGGCAGGCCCCAGTTCATGAGCCTGGTCGAGGTCATCTATCTCGAATTGACCGAAAAGAAGTAGGCGGGCGCGGCCGACACGGCCCCGGCCGCCGGTCCCGCCCCCGGACAGGATTTTCGCGGGGCCGGAGAACGTTCAACCGAGCTCAAAAGTGAGGCCCGCCCGATGACGTCAAAAAAGACCGCATCCGCCGTAATCCTGGCCGTCCTGAGTGCGGCCGTCATTATCTCCGCCGCGTGCCGCTCCGGCTCCGGACCGGGAGGGGCCACCGTTTCCGAGACGAAAGAGACCATCCGGACCTACCCCTATGCCGATCCCGACCCCGTCCCGATCTTCGCCAGATCGACCATGTGGGGCCAGGGGCTGAGGCTTTACCCCTATTTTTTCTACAACCGTTTCAGCCAGACGGCCGTGGAAAAGGCTTGGACGGTCGTCCGCCTCGAGAATCCCTATGTCCGCGTCGCCGTCCTGCCCGAAGTGGGCGGCAAAGTCTGGGGGGCGGCCGACAAGGCCACGAACCGTGATTTTCTCTACACCAACCACGTCCTCAAGTTCCGGGAAATCGCCCTGCGCGGCCCCTGGACCTCGGGCGGAATCGAGTTCAATTTCGGGATCGTCGGCCACGCCCCATCCACGGCGTCCCCTGTCGATTACATCCTCCGCCGCAACGCCGACGGCAGCGCGAGCTGCATCGTGGGCACCATGGACCTGCCTTCGCGCACACGATGGAGCGTGACCGTTACGCTGCCCAAGGACAAGGCCTATTTCGAGACCAACGGGTTCTGGCACAATCCCACGGCCTACAGCCAATCGTACTACTATTGGTCCTGCGCGGCGATCAAGACCGCCGACGACCTTCGGTACATTTTTCCCGGCCGTTTCCATATCGGGCACGATTACGCTGTCCCCCTAGAACCCTGGCCCGTCGACCGGGAGGGGCTCGATCTCTCCTGGTACAAAAACAACGGCTCGCCGGGTTCCAAGAGCTACTTCACCGTGGGCGAATACGAAGACTTTTACGGGGCCTGGTATAAGAACTCGGATGCGGGGTTCGGCCATTGGGCCCTGTACGACGATATGCCCGGCCGCAAGGTCTGGATCTGGGACTTGTCCCGGCAGGGGGAGATCTGGGTGGACCTTCTCACGGACAAGGACGGCCAGTACACGGAGCCCCAAGCCGGGAGGCTCCTCAACCAGTCCGATCACGGCCGGCTCTTCCCCTCGGTCACCGACCGCTGGAAGGAGATCTGGTTCCCGTATCAGGGAATCGGGCCTATGAAGAAAGCCTCTCCGATCGGTGTGTTAAGCACCGCGGATACGGAGGCGGGGCTGGCCCTCGCGTTCTTCCCCATTCAGGCCGTCGATGAGGACCTCACGGTGTTATCCGGAGGAAAAGAAGTCTTCCGCGAGCGCCTTCGGCTCAAGCCCGAGGAAATTTTCAAGAAAGACATCCCGTTCGGCGGCCGGCCCGGCGCCTATGAGGTCCGGGTGGGCAGCCGGCTCGTCTACGCGAATAGCCCCGAATCGAGACAGCTCAACCGGCCGCTCAGCTTCAGGGCGGCCGACGAGGGCACGGCTGAGGGCCTTTATCTCGCCGGGCTGCGTACCGAGCAGGAACGGATGTACCATCAGGCCCTCGAAAAATACCTGGCCTGCCTGGCCCGGGCCCCCCGGCATCCGGGGGCGCTTGCCAGGACCGCAGAGCTTTATGCCCGGCGCGGGGAATATTCCCGGGGATTGGACTACGCGGCCAAGGCCCTGGACGTCTCCATGTATGACCCCGAGGCGAATTACGTCTATGGCTTCATCGCCCGCCGGTTGGGCAGTTTGGCCGACGCCAAGGAGACCCTGAGCTGGGCCACCCGCGGCACCGAGTACCGGTCCCCCGCCTACGTTCAACTCGCGGAAATCGGGGCCGTCGAGGGCAACTACCTTCTGGCTCGCGATTACGCGGAGAAGGCGCTGGACGCCAACAGCTATAATTCGAGCGCCTGCGAAATCGTGGCCCTGGCTTCGAGAAAACTGGGCCAGCCGGACGCGGCGCGCCGGGCGCTGGACCGGCTCGAAGAATTCGACCCGCTCGATCATCTTATCCGCTTCGAGCGATACTTACTCGAACCCACGGACGCCCGGCTCACGGAATTCAAATCGCTGATCAGAAATGAACTCCCGCACGAAAGCTATCTCGAGATGGCCCAGGTCTACATCCGGACGGGATGCCCCGCGGATGCCATCACGCTGCTGAAGAACGCCCCGGCCCAGCCCGAAGTATCTGCCTGGCTGGCCTATCTTTTGAAGGACGCGGCCCCGGCCGAGAGCGCGGCGTTCCTGGACAAATCCATCGGCCTCTCCCCTCTTCTCGTCTTCCCGTTCCGGGAGGAATCCATCCCCGTTTTCGAATGGGCGGCGGCGTCGAGGCCCACCGCGTGGAAACCGAAGTATTACCTCGGCCTGATCCTGTGGGCGAAAGGCCGGATTGAGGAAACGAAGGATCTTTTCGCCCGCTTGGACGCGGCCGATTTCGCGCCCTTCTTCCTCGCCCGGGGCTACCTCGCGCAGGAGAGCGCCCCCGATAAGGCCCTGTCCGACTTCAGACGGGCCGTCGAAATCGACGGAAAAAACTGGCGGGTCTGGCACCACCTTTCCGGATTTCTCCAAACCCTCGGCCGGAAGAGCGACGCGTTGGACGTGGCCGCGAAAGCGGCCGGATTATTCCCGGACGAGGTGCCGATCCAGGTCGACCAGGTCAAGGCGCTTCTCGCACTCGCCCGCAACGACGAAGCCGCCACTGTCGTGGACGGGCTCCAGGCCCTTCCTTACGAAGGCGCGAGCGACATCTATGTGCTGTATGTCAGGGCTCATATCGCCGTCGCGCTCGACCGGATGGGCAGGCGCGACTGGACCGCGGCTGTCGAGCACCTGGAAAAATCGAAGCTCTACCCGGAAAAGCTGGGGACGGGAGCGCCGCTCGCCCCCGACGTGAGGCTCCAGGATTATTTCCTGGCCGTTTGCCAGGAGAAGATGGGGAACGGCCCCACGGCCCGGGACATCAGGAAAGCGATCCGCGCCTATACCCTTGAGCACTGGGACGAGCCGGGCCCGAACGCCTATATCGGCGCCCTCGTTCTCGACGGCTCCGGCGAGCCGGCCAAAGCCCGCGAGCTCTTCAAAAAGGCCCAAGTGCCTGAGCCGGAGATCCTTGAGGCGATCCGCAAATACAGCCGCTAACTGAAGCTCCACGGACTCCCGTCCGTGGAATCCCGCGAAGGGGACTATCGAAGGGCAATCACTCCCCAAAACCAAAAATTGTTTCGGATATTCACCAGAGGTGCGGCTTCGAGCTGCTCAGCCGCACCTCTGCCGGTCGCTTCTCAGAATCCGCTCCCTGCCGGCCAGGGCTTGTACGGCGCGAGAAGCAGCGTCTGGGGCTTGACGACCCGATAAAACGCGAAGATGTCCCCCGCCTTGGGAACGAGGCCGAACTTCCGGTATCTGATGAACCCGAAGTCCGATTCGGGCTCGAGGAGGCAGGGAATCAGGTTGGCCGCTTCCTGCCCGCAGCCCACATAGAAATCGCCCCGCCTGACGATCGTCGGGACGGCTTTCTTTTCGACCACGATCTTCGAGGGGGCCAGGTAGTCGTCCGCCGCCGGGACGATGTCCAGCACATCGTACGCTTCGACCTCGACGGCCTTGTCCTGGATGAACATTCCCACGGCGATGCCGTGGCGGAGCATGGTTTCGACGACGTCGGCATGCTTCGCGGGGATGATATACCCCAGCGGCCTCACGACACTCAAAGTCGGTGTCACTTCCGGGAACCAGTTCTTGATGACTTCGGTTACGACCTTAGGCCCCGCCATCCGCCTCCTAAGCACGATATCCTGGCCCGTCAACGTTTCGCCCGCCTTCTTATCAACCTTGAGGACCCCCAGGACGGATGGCCCCGACGCCGGCTCCTCATACTTCTGCAGCGTTAATGTCGGCTTCTTGGGGTCCCGGGCGAAGTCCATCCGGAGGTGCACGAGATCGTCGCCGGCGTACGCAGCCCCCTTGTCCACGAGTTTTCCCCGGAGGTCGCGGACGATCTTGAGGATTTCGACGCCGTGCTCGGCCGCGGACTCCATGAAGAATCGCAGGCCGTAATACTGGTCACGCGTCCTCGCCTCGAGCGTTTCCAGGTCGTGGCGCGAAGCCCCTTCCTGAATGAAGGACAGAGTTTCGTAGATCCCGAGGCTGTTCCGGCCGTCGTTAAGGTCGGTCGTGCTGTAGCGAGTGAACTCTTCCTTCGGGGCCGCGGCCGCCGCGCCCGGCGTTTCGACCCCCGCCGCGCCTGTCGAGCCCATTTCCTCCGTCACGAGGTATTCGTGAAAGGTGATATTTTTCTTCTTCAGCGCCGCCTCGACCTCAGCCAGGACCGTCCGCCGCGAGTAATCCTGGAGGAGCCGGCTGATGTTGGCGTTCGAGACGCAGCCCACGTTCACCTTGTAATAGTCGTCGCCTTTCTCGTGGACGTCGATCGTGACCTCGGGCATCCAGGCCCGAAAGACCCGGTGGATAGCCTCGACTCCTGCGGCCTCGAGTTTGACGTGATCACGGTTCATGTCGAGGCCGGTCTCGTTCCGGCGGACGTCGAACCAGTTCCCGTAAGGGTTTGTCTGGGGCATGATGAGAACGTTCAGCTTCTTGAGGAGCGGCTTCATCTCCCCGAGCCCGATGTCGCGGATGAGCCGGAGAGCGGCTTCCTTGGCCGACTGCTCGTTGCCGTGCTGGGCCGCGGTGAGGAGGAGCGTCGGCTTCTTCCGGTCGAGGTCCTGCGGCCGCGCCGCCCCCTCTTCCGTCAGCACGGCCAGGAAAATCTCCTGGCCGGCGAAGCCCTCGACGTCCCTCGTCCGCCCGACGACCTGAACCGTGAGCTCCCGCGCCAGGGCGTCGGCTTCGCTCAGGAATCTCCCGATGGCTTCGTTCTGGGAGTACTGCTTGTAGCCGGCCTCCTCGGCGGGGGTCTTGAGCGCCGCCGGGGCCGCGGCGAGCCCAAGGCCCAGCGCCGCAATGCCGGCGACGACGACGAATTTATGGATGCCCTTGCCCTTGGCTGTCATCTCCCGCCTCCTCACTTTCTTTTATCCGCCGGTTCCGCGGCCGGCGGCGGGCACTTGTCGAATTTAATGAGCACGTCCTTGGCCTGTCCGCCCCGCAGAATCCGGAACTTGATCTCGTCGCCGCATTTAAACCGGGCCATGTAGGTCCGCGCCTCGTTGATATCGGCGTAGGCCCGGCCGTCGACCGAGAGGATGATGTCCCCCTTCTCGAAATCTGCGCGGCTCGCGGCGCCGTCGATGGGCTTGCTCTCGACTACGAGGTTTTCCAGGTTCTCGACTTTCTTGAGGGCCAGTCCGATGGACGGGAAAGCCGGCTTCGCCTCCTCGGCGATCCCGAAGACGTAGTCCCCATAGGTCCGCGACACCTTGAGGCTTTTCTGCCCGGCGGGAACCGTGACGACGATGACCGTCTTCGCCGGCAGTCCGCTCTTTTCAAAGGCCCTCATGTTGAGGCCGAGGTTGTACAGGAGATGCCCCGACCCCGCACAGACCACCAGCCGGCGGCCTTCGCTCTCGGCGCCCTTGACGGCGTTGGCGGACATGACCTCGTCCCACGCCGATTGGCCCCGGTAGAGGCCCTCGAACATCATGTCAAGCCCGGCACCCTTCATCTGATGAGGGATTTCGGAAGATTCGAAGATTTTGCGGATCAGGGCCCGGTGATCCTGGTTGGTCAGGTCGGGGGCCTTGGGGATGAATTTCTTCTCTTCGTCGGTCAGGGCGTCCCAGCCCTGCATCCGGATCTTGGTGATGATCTCGCGGGGGACGTTCAGGGCATAAACGGGAAGACGGTGCTCCTTGGCGAAGTCGAAAATCTTCTCGTAGAAGCCGTAATTAAAATTCCAGTTGACGTACCACTGGACCTCACGGATGAATTCGTCCTTCGTCAGGACACCGCTCGTCCACTTGTTCAGGGTCTCCTGAACCGTGACCGGGAGCATCTCCATGCCGACCGCCAGGTTGCGGTCCTGGGCATAAAGGGCCCGGAGGACCTGGAACTGGATCTCGTGCATGGGAAGAGAATTGTGGCTTTCCCCGACGTAGACGAAGCGGCTGAATTTCATGTCCCGGATCATCTGGTCGAATCCAACCGCGCTCCCCGTCCCGCCGGACATGATGATGCCTAGGCCGACCTCCATGGTCCTATCCTTGAGCCCGGGATTGCCGATCCTCATGGTCAGGGTCGGATCGGGCTTGTCGCCCGCGGCCGGCGCCTGGGCCTGAGTCTGGGCTTGGGCCTGGGGCTGGGCCTTTGGCTGGACTTGAGCGTAAACCGCAGAAAGAGCCAAACCAAGAATCGCGCCATAAACGGCGCCGCGTCTGATCAGGTTCATGAACTCCTCCCTTCGGAAGATTCCCACGTATCATATCTCCGGCACAAAGGAGAGTCAACGCGCTACGCCCGTCCTTTGCTCATCCTGGCCCGGCAGCTTCGGAGTCCTTGATAGCCGGCCTCCGGAAACGCTAAAATGGGCCTGGCAACGGTAAGACTTGATGCAACGCGACGCGGCAACCGAGACAAAAAAAACGATACGGACCTTCGCCGCGGCCTCCTTCCTCAACGACTTCGGTTCGGACATCATCGCACCTGTTTGGCCCATGTTCGTGACGCAGGTCCTCAAGGCCAACATGTCGGCCCTGGGGTTTCTCGACGGGCTTGGCGAAGCCCTGGTATCCCTGTCCCAGGCGGCCTCAGGATATGTCTCAGACAAGATCCGGAAAAGGAAAATATTCGTCTGGACGGGCTACTTGTGCGGGGCCGCTTCCCGGCTCGGCTACGCCGCGGCCACGCTCTGGCAGCATCTCATCCCCTTCAAGGTCCTGGACCGGGTCGGCAAGATGCGCGGCGCGCCCCGGGACGCCATGGTCGCCGATCTCTCCACGGACCAGAACCGGGGCCGCCATTTCGGCCTGCTGCGGGCGATGGATAACCTCGGCGCGGTCTTCGGCATCACGACCTCGATCTTCCTCCTCAACATCGTGGGGTTGCGCCATATCTTCGCCCTGGCGGCCATCCCCTCGGTCATCGGGGCCGTCCTCGTCCTGGCCCGGATCAAGGAAGCCCGGGCGCCGGACCGGAGAATCTACAAGGGGATGTCCCTGCGGCATATCGACCGGAACCTGGCGCTTTATTTCGGCGCCAACGCGACCTTCGCCGTGGGAGCATTCACCTATTCTTTCCTGCTCATCTACGCCAAGACGGCCGGGTTCAAGGTCGGTTTCGTCCCCGTCCTTTATCTGGTCTTTACCGTGGCGGCGGCCCTATTCTCCCTGCCCTTCGGCCGGCTCTCGGACCGTATCGGACGCAAACCCGTCCTCTTCATGTCGTTCGGGACCTGGGCGGCCGTCTGCCTGGGGGTTATCGCGATCCGAGGTATGGTCCTCGTCCCCGCCGTGTTCATTCTCTACGGCGTCCACAAAGCGGCTCTCGAGCCGGTCCAGCGGACGCTCGTCGCCGAGCTCTGCGTTCCCGAATTCCGGGCCAGCGTCATCGGCGGATTTCAGATGGTGATCGGGCTGTGCGCGTTCCCGGCTTCGCTCGCCGCCGGCTGGCTTTGGGACAACGTGGGCAGGTCGGCCCCATTCTATCTGGCCATCGGGCTGACCGCGGCGGCTGCCGTCCTCCTTCTGTTCGTTAAGGAGAAAAGAGGCTCCCCCTGACCTCAGGAAAGTTCCCAGCCGGGCCGGCGGGGGCGGGACAGCAACTGGTTCGCTTCCCGGTCGTTGGTGATTTTCATGCTCTGCGGGTCCCAATAGAGCTTGGCCTGCGTCTTCTTCGCGATATTCCCCAACAACACGAATTCCGTCAGAGGTCCGGACTCAGAAAAATCGGAGAGGGCCTTCCGTCCTTCCTTTATCGCCCCGAGCCAATCCTGCTCATGGCTTTGCGGAACACGCAAAGACCCCTGATCGGGTTTCTTGACGTCCTTCATCCTTGAGTATGGGAGAAGCTGGGGGCTGTCGCCGTAAACACCGGCCATGATCGTCCCCTTCTCGCCGCGCAGCAGGAGCCCGCCCTCGGCGGGCAGCTTTCGGCCGTCCTCGAGCTCATCCGGCCGGGGGGGCTCGAGTCCTTCGTACCAGACGAGCTTGACCGGCGGCATCCCCTCCCGGGCCCCAAAGTCATAGGTGACGATGGCAGAGATGGGGTGCGTGTCTTCATTCAGGTCCGTCACGCTCGCGCTGACGCTCTTCGGATGGACGAGCTTCAAGGCCCAGCACACGGGGCCCAGAGTGTGAACACCCCTGTCGCCCATCATGCCGCAACCGAAGTCCCACCAGGCGCGCCAGCTCGCAGGGTGGTAGCAGGGGTGGTAATCGCGCCGTGCCTCGGGGCCGAGCCACAGGTCCCAATCCAGCGTCGGCGGTACGGGAAGCGCGGCCTTGGGTTTGCGACTGAGAATCGGGCTCCACGTCTCGTGTCCCCAAGGGTAATAGGTCAGGCTGCACCAGGCCTGGACCTCCCTGACCGTCCCGATTTCGCCCTCGCGCATCCAGGCTTCGATCAGCCGGGCGCCGGCGCCGGACCGCCCCTGGTTGCCCATTTGGGTGACCACCTTGGTCTCGCGGGCGACCCGGGCGACCTCGCGGGCCTCCTGGATCGTGTGGGTCAATGGTTTCTGGCAATAGACATGTTTCCCCGCCTTCATGGCGGCGACGGTGATCACGGCATGGGTGTGGTCGGGAGTGGCAATCACGACGGCGTCGATATCCCTCTGCTTATCGAGCATCACCCGGAAATCCTTGTACACCTTGGCCGCCGGGTACTTCTTGAAGGTCGGAGCCGCGTAGGCATCGTCCACGTCGCAAAGGGCGGTGATGTCTTCCGTCTCCATGTTGGCCAGGTTCGACGCCCCCATGCCGCCCACACCGATCCCCGCGATGCGGAGCCTGTCGCTGGGCGCCGGCCGGCCCGCCCCGCCGAGGACATGCCGGGGCACGATGGTGAATCCCGCGGCCGCGGCGGCCGTTTTCAGGAAATCGCGGCGATTGGCCGTTTTTCTCACAATCGCGTCCATGATTAAAGCTCCTTTCTCAGGGCTTCCTGATCTCGCGGATCAGTCCTCCGTCGCCCGGGCAGAAAGCCCGGATGTTGGCTTCGGGAGTCGCCGGAGGCACCTCGCAGCCCGGCATCAAGATGAACCGCGACCCTCCTCTGCGGAGACAATCGCGGACAAACGCCGCGACGGACTCCGGCGTGCCCTGCAGAAGGACCCCCACGGGGTCGAAATTGCCGCACAGCGTCACGCCGGGCCCGACGGCCTCCCTCGCCTTCTCCAACGGGACCATCCAGTCCAGGTCGATGATGTCAGCTCCCGTCCGGGCCATGATCCCAACGATCGGGCCGGTGTTTCCGCAGATGTGGAGTTTGACGGCCGCGCCGGAGTCATGAATGGCGGCAACGAGCCGCGTTTCGAGGGGCAGGACAAGGTCCCGGTAAAGGACGGGGCCGATCAGGCTGGCGGCGGCGTCGCCGATTCCGATCATGTCGGCCCCGGCCGAGATCTGGGCCCGGGCGAAGGCGATCGCATTTTCGACCACGATCTCCGCCGCGGCGAGATAAAGCTTGGGCGCGTCGATGAGGTCGAGCATGGCATATTCGACGCCGCGCAGGTCGGCGTATTCGGCGAGAGGGCCTTCAACCCATCCGAGGACGCTGTGGGTCCGGCCGACGGCCGCCGCCAGCTTGCCCACGGACTCCACGCGCTGGCCCATCCGCCCGCTCGCGGCAGCGTCGACGGGCCGCAGCTTTCCCAAGTCGGCTTCCGAGGTGATGAGGTAAGCGCGCGGCTTGCCGACGCCTTCCTCCGGGTAATCGAATTCCATTCCGAAGCCGGAAGCTTCCCGCCAGGGGTCGCTGATGGCGCTAGCCTGGTCGATCCCGAAGGCCTTCGTCACGGCCAGCTGGGCGCCGACAAGGACGTCGCCGTCCAGATAATAATCCCGGTAAGAGCGGTTGATATAGTGGGCCGCCCAAGACATGAAAATCGGGGTGACGGCCGGCCTGTCGTGGGGGCGGCCTTGGATGACCGCGTAGAGCCTTTCCTTCGATGTCACCAGCGGGCCACCTCGGCGGGCCCGGAAAAGGGAAAAAGTCCGGTTCTAGTCCTCTTCCTCGGGCCTGACCCGGCCTTCTTTCACCGCCTCGGCGATGATCTTCTGCTGGATATGCGAAGGCGCCTCTTCGTAATGGGAGAACTCCATGACATAAGAGCCGCGTCCGCCCGTAATGGACGTCAGGGTGGGCTCGAAATCGAGCATTTCCGACATCGGGACCGCGGCCTTGAGGACGCGCATCGTCCCCTTCTGCTCCATTCCCTGGACCTTGCCGCGCCGGCCGTTGAGGTTGCCCATGATGTCGCCCATATAGGCCTCGGGCGTATAGATCTCGACGCGCATAATGGGCTCGAGGATAGTGGGCTTGGCCTCTTTCATGGCCTTCTTGTAGGCCTTGGTGGCGGCGATCTTGAAGGCGATGTCCGAAGAATCGACATCGTGGTAAGACCCGTCGTACAGGATGACCTTGAAGTCCACGGCCGGGTAGCCGGCCAGGACGCCTTTCTTGCGCGCCTCGAGGATACCCTTCTCGACCGACGGAATAAAATTGCGCGGAATGGCCCCGCCAAAGACCTTGTCCTCGAACTCGAAGTCCTTGCCCCTCGGCAGCGGCTCCATCTTGATCCAGACGTCGCCGAACTGGCCGCGGCCGCCGGTCTGCTTCTTGTGACGGCCCTGGACGTCGGCCCGGCCCTTGATCGTCTCCTTATAGGATATCTTGGGCGGCTTCAGGTCGACGTCGACGTTGTAGCGCTTCCTGAGGCGCTCGGTGATGATCCGGACATGGAGTTCCCCGTTCCCGGAGATGAGGAGCTGGGCCGTGTCCGGGTCGCGCTCGATACGGACCGTCGGGTCCTCCTCGATGATCCGGTGCGTCGCCTGGGAGATCCGGTCCTCGTCCGCCCGGGTCTTGGGCTCGACGGCGAACGAGATCGAGGGTTCGGGGAAATGCATGGCTGGAAATTCTATCCCGGCGCCCTTGGCGCACAGGGTATCGCCCGTGGACGTGACTTTCAGCTTGGCCGTCGCGGCGATGTCCCCGGCTTTGGCCTGGCCCGCCGGGATCTGCTCCTTGCCTTGCAGGAAAAACAGGCCGACCAGCTTCTCGTCGGTTTCCCGTGTCGTGTTCGAGACGGCGCCGTCGGGGTTCATCCGCCCCGAAAACACCCTCATCATCGATATCCGGCCGGTGTACGGGTCGGAGATGGTCTTGAAGACCAGGGCCGAAAACGGGGCGTCCGGGGACGGCTGAATGGTCTGCTCCTGCCCCTTGACCTTGGCCTTGACGCCGCCCCGTTCGACGGGCGAGGGCAGGTAGGAAATGATGTCGCTGAGGATCGGCTGGCCGCCGATGTTGGCCAGCGCCGAGGCGGCGAAGACGGGAAAGAGCTGATGGTTGAGGATGGCCCGCTTCAGGCCGCTCGCGAACTCCTCGGCCGAGAGCTCGCCTTGCTCGAGGTATTTTTCCATGAGCTTTTCGTCGCTCTCCGCGACCATGTCGATGAGGTCCCGGCGCCGTTTCTCGACTTCGGGTTGGAGGTCGCCGGGCACGGCGGATTCCTTGAACTTGCCGCTCTCGTCCCTGTCGAAGATATAGGCCTTGCCCGCGATGATGTCGACGACGCCGGAAAAGTTTTTCTCCTCGCCGACAGGCAGTTGGACGGGGACGGCCTGGCGGCCGAAGAACTGCTGGACGGCCTCGACGGCCCCCTTGAAGTTCGCGTTTTCCCGGTCCATCTTGTTGATAATAACGATCCGGGGGAGGCCGAAGTCCTCGAGCATCTCCCAGACTTTTTCGGTTCCCACTTCGACACCGGCGACGCTGTCGATCAGGACGGCCGCGGCGTCCACCGCGCGGAGGGCGGACCGGGTGTCCCAAAGGAAATTGCTGTAACCCGGGGTGTCGATGATGTTGATCTTGTGGTCTTGCCACTCGCAAAAGCAGGCGGCCGAATTGATGGAGATCTTCCGCTCGATCTCGTCGGGATCGTAGTCGGTGACGGTGTTCCCTTTATCGACCTTGGTCAGCCGGGTGGTCGCTCCAGTATCGAACAGGAGCGCGGACGTCAGCGAAGTCTTTCCCGACGACCCGTGACCCACCAAGGCCACGTTCCGGATTTTATCCACGGCATAATCTTTCATCCTCGAGCCTCCTCGGAACTGGAAAAATCTCTGTCCGCCAGGAATTCCTGGGTGTCTTGGTGAAAAAGAATATCTATCATAATCAAATTTTCCTATTTCCTCAAGGGGAAATTCCGTTTTCCCGGGCTATCGGCCGAGCCGGCGCCGGGCTCAAAGGTCCGGATTCTGGAGCACGGCTTCGAGATCGGGCGGGAGCTGGGAGGCGAAGGTCAGCCTTTCCCCCGTCCCGGGATGGATGAACGAAAGCGTATGGGCGTGGAGGAAGAGCCGCGGGACCTTGATCCCCTTCTTCTTCGGGCCGTAAAGAGTATCGCCGGCGATCGGGTGGCCGGCCGCCGCCAGGTGCACCCGGATCTGGTGGGTCCGGCCCGTGACCGGCTTGATTTCGAGAAGGGTTGCCTCCTTGAAAACCCGCAGGACCGTAAAGAATGTCTCCGCGGGCTTGGGGTGCCTGGACCGGACCGAGATCTTCTTGCCGTCCGTCGCGTGCCGGCCGAGGGGCCAGTTGATCCGGCCTTCCGGGGCCGTGATGCGTCCGAGGGCCAGGCCCAGGTAGGTTTTCCAGACGTCCCGCCTCTTGAACTGCCGGAGGAGAGACTCGTAGGCCCGCTCCGTCCGGGCCGCGACCATCACGCCCGAGGTCTCCTTGTCCAGCCGGTGGACGATTCCCGGCCTGTCGGGCGGCCCCACGGCGGCGATCTCGGGGAAATGATAGACCAGGGCGTTGGCCAGCGTCCCCGCGGGATTCCCGGCGCCGGGATGCACGACCAGGCCGGACGGCTTCTCGAGGACGATGATCTCGGGGTCTACGAAGAGGACTTTGAAGGGCACGTCCTGCGGTTCCAGCCGGTCCGGATTCCGGGTCTCGTACTCGACGACGACCCGGTCCCCGGCCCGGAGCTTGAACCCGGCCCGCCGGATCTCGCCGGCGACGCGCACGTCCCCGCTGTTGATGAGCTTCTTGAGCTGGGAGCGGGTCAGGCCGGAAACTTTTTCAGCCAGAAAAACATCCAGCCGGGCCCCCTCGCCCGAATCGGCCGTGACGTCGAACTCATGCCTGGGCACGTTGGCGCCGCCGCAGGATCACGGCCAGCGCGACGCCGCCCAATACCCCCAGGATGCAGTAGAGCTGGGGAAGGGACAGGCTCGCGAAAGGCGTGGCCCCGCGGATGAAATAGACCTTGTCGGCGTGGTCGCCGCGGAAATATTCCGTGATGAACCGGATGACGGAGTAGTTGACGATATAGAGCGAAAAGACCTGACCGTCGAACGCCTTCCGTCTGAGGACGAAGAAGAGAATCCCGAAATTCAGGAAATTCAGGGCTGCCTCGTAGAGTTGGACGGGGTGGAGGTGCACATTCAGGGGAATGCCGGTCAGCTCGTGGGCGTATTCGCTCTTAAAAACGACGCTCCAGGGCGCCGCGCACTCGCTCCCGTAGCAGCAGCCCGCGCTGAAGCAGCCGATGCGGCCGAAACCGTGCCCCATCGCGAGGGCCGGTGCGACGAGGTCCGACGCCCGCCAGGTCGGGATCTTTCTCCGCCGGAAATACCAGAGGGCGAAGATGACGCCGAAGGTCAGGCCGCCTTGAAAGACACCGCCCGACTGGGCCAGGCTGAAAAGCTGCTTCGGCGAGCTCAGGTACAAAGACACGTTCCCCAGAAAGAGGATGAGCTTGGCCCCGATCAGCGAAACGATGATTGTATAAAACGCCGCGTCTAATAAGAGCGGGGCGTCGAGCCCGGCCTTTTTCGCCTGGACATAAATGAACCACAGCGCCGTCCCGACTCCGACGGCCATCATGAAGCCGTACGTGTGGACGGTCAGGGGCCCGATTTTTAGGAGGATGGGATGCATGCCGGTTTTCTCCTGAAAAAGATGAAGAGCATGAGGACGGCGCCGACGCTGATGCAGGAATCGGCCACGTTAAAAAACGGCCAGTGGGCGTTGCGGACGTAGACGTCCAGGAAGTCGATGACGAACCCGCGCGTGATCCGGTCGAGGAGGTTTCCAAGGGCCCCGGCCATGATCAGGGCCAGCGAGATTTTCATCAGCCTATCAGAGGGCGGCGTCTTGAAAAAGTAGAACACGACGAGGCCCAGGGCCAGGAGGGAGGCCGCGGTCAGGGCGATGAAGACCACCTGGTTGTTGGACTGGTTGAAGGCGCCGAAAATGGCCCCCCGGTTATGGATCCGCGTGATGCTGAAGAAGCCCGGGATGACGGGCCGGCTCTCATAGAGCTCGACCGTCCGGGAGATGACGAATTTGGCGGCCTGGTCGAGCGCAATCATAACCAGCATGAACAGGAAATAGGGTATGTTCCTCCTCATGGGACGGCCGTCCTGACGACCGCGTCGCAGCGGGCGCAGAATGTTGGATGGGACTGGCTCTGTCCGACGAACGTCGAATAGTTCCAGCACCGCTCGCATTTGGCCCCGGGGGCTCGCCCGATGAGGACCTCGAGCTCCCCGGCGCCGCCCTTCTCGACTGCCGCGGCGGAGACGATGAACAGGGAAGGCAGTTCGTCGCGGTATTTCTCGAGCAGGTCGGCCTGCGGGCCCGAAGCCTTCAGGGTGACCTGGGCTTCGAGAGAGTTCCCTATGAGACCCTCGGCCCGGGCCTTCTCCAGATCCTTGAGGACCCGCTCCCGGACCTCCAGGAGGCTTTTCATGTCATCGAGGAAGGCCGGGCCGGCGGCGCCGAGCCAATTCTTTTCCTTATCGAACTCGCCGAGGTGGACCGATCCCTCTTTCCCGGTGTAGGCGGGCGCGTGCGCCCAGACTTCGTCGGCAGTGAAGGACAGGACCGGCGCCGCTAAAAGGAGGCTCCGGCGCAGGACCTCGAACATGGCCGTCTGGGCCGAACGCCTCAGGGGGGACTTCTTGGCGGAGCAGTAAACCCGGTCCTTGACGACGTCGAGGTAGAAGGCGCTGAGGTCCACGGTGAAAAAATCGAGAAGGGCGTGGACGACCGTGTGGTATTCGTACTCCTCGTACGCCCTGCGGATACGCCGGGCGACGTCCTCCCACTGCTCCAGGATCCAGCGGTCGAGGTCGAGGAGCTCGTCCTCCCGCGGGGCGTCCGTGTCGGGGTTGAAGTCGTAGAGATTGCCCAGGAGAAAACGCCAGGTGTTCCGGATCTTACGGTAGGCCTCGACCAGCCTCTGCTCGATCTCGCGGCCGAAACGGGCGTCCTCCTTGTAGTTCAGCATGGCCACCCAGAGCCTGAGGATCTCGGCGCCGCTCCGGGCGATGATCTCGCCGGGCTCGATGGCGTTCCCCTGCGATTTTGACATGGCCCTCCCCTGCTCGTCGAGAATGAAGCCGCAGGTGATGCACGTGCCGAAGGGGCTCTGGCCCTTGACCCTAACGCCGATGAGGAGCGAGCTCTGGAACCATCCCCGATGCTGATCATGGCCCTCGATGTAGACGTCGGCCGGCCAGCGGTGGCCCGGTTCCCTTTCGAGCACGTTCTGCGACGCCCCGGATTCGAACCAGACGTCGAGGATATTCATCTCCTTACGCAGGTCCGAACCCCCGCAGGACGGGCATTTCGTTCCGGCCGGAAGCAGAGCCGCGGCCTCCTTGCGGTACCAGGTGTCGGACCCTTCCTTTTCAAATATTCCCGCCACGTGGCGGACGATGCCGGCGTCGGCAACGATTGCCCCGCAGGCGCGGCAGGCGAAGGCCGGAATGGGCACGCCCCAGGAGCGCTGGCGGGAAATGCACCAGTCGGGCCGCCCGGCGACCATGCTGTCGATCCTTTCCTGCGCCCATTCCGGGATCCAGCGGACGGCCCGGATGGCGGCGCGGGCCGCGTCCCGAAATCCGTCCTTGTCCATCGAGATGAACCACTGCTCCGTGGCCCGGAAGATGACCGGATTCTTGCAACGCCAACAGTGGGGGTAGGAATGACTGATGGTTGTTTCCTTGAGGAGCGTCCCGTCTTTCTTCATGTCGGCCGTGATAAGGGGGTTGGCCGTGAAAACGTCGACCCCGGCGTAGCGGATGACGTCCGGGGTGAATTTCCCCTCGTCGTCGACAGGTGTGTAGATATCGATGCCGTACGCAGTGCCCGTTCTGTAATCGTCCTGCCCGTGGCCGGGCGCGGTGTGGACGGCCCCCGTCCCGTCCTCGAGCGTGACGTATTCGGCCAGGACAAAGACCGATTCCCGGTCGACAAACGGGTGTCGGGCCTTGAGCCCTTCCATCTCCTTGCCGGGAAACGTCGCCAGGACCTTGGGGGCGCTCCAGCCGAGCTCCGCGGCGACGGCCGGCAGGAGCTTCTTGGCCAGAATATAGACGTCGCCGTCGACGGCCGCCGCGACGTATTCGTAGTCGGGGTGGAAGGCGATGGCCATGTTGGCCGGGAGCGTCCATGGCGTCGTCGTCCAGATCAGGGCGAAGACTTTTTTGCCCGCGAGAGCGGGATATTTCGCCGCCACGTCGGAAATCATGGGGAACCGGACGTAGATCGAAGGCGAAGTCTTGTCCCGGTATTCGATCTCGGCCTCGGCCAAGGCCGTCTCGCAGTGAATGCACCAGTGGACGGGTCTTTTGCCCTTGTAAACGCCGTTCCGGTCGAAGAAGTCGGCGAGATACCGCAGGACCATGGCCTCGTAGGCCGGGTCCATCGTCAGGTATGGTTTGTCCCACGCGCCGAGGATACCGAGCCGCTTGAACTCGTTCCTCTGGATGTCTATGAACTTGAGGGCGTATTGGCGGCACTCATTGCGGATCTCGTCCGTCGTCATCGAAGCCTTCTTGGGACCGAGTTGCTTGTCGACATGGATTTCGATGGGCAGGCCGTGGCAGTCCCAGCCCGGGACATAGGGCGCATAGTGTCCCTGCATCGCCTTCGTTTTGACGATGAAGTCCTTGAGAATCTTGTTGAGGGTCGTGCCGAGATGGATGTGCCCGTTGGCGTACGGCGGACCGTCGTGAAGAATGAAGGTCGGCCGGCCCTCTTTCGATTCCAGGATGCGGGCGTAAAGGCCGTCTGCCTCCCATTTCTTGATCATCTCGGGCTCTTTTTGGGCCAGCGAGGCCTTCATGGCGAACGAGGTCTTCGGCAGGTTCAGCGTGCTCTTGACGTCCAGCTTCTCAGCCATCACGGTCTCCGATCGGTTGAGTACATTCGGTCATTATAGAACAAGTCATATTTTACCGCCACTGAGAATCGTCTATGAACAGAGGATTTTAGGGATGGTCGGAACGTCATGAGCGGTTTAGCCCGAGAACCACGACCTTTGAGGGGAGTTGCAGAGGCAACCGTCGAAACTTGTTTGAGCCCGGCGCAGCGCGCGCCGGGCGAGTTGTTTCGACACCGCTGGGGCTGGAATCCCCTCGTCCCAGCGGTGTGAAAAACCGCTCTCTGGAGTGGAGGCCATCTCTAAAACCCTCTGGGCAAAGCGGAATTGTTCGGGGGCGCGAACCCGCCTATTTCTTGATGAAATGGGCGCCGCGGGAGACGGGGTTGGCCAGGGCGGCATGGGTGATCATGAGGGCCACCTGGATGCCGTGCCGGAGGCCCACGACCTTGGCGTCCATCCGGGCCTCCCTGTAAAAGCGCTCGACCCTGTGGCGGAGATACTCCAGGTCGGATTTGGCGCGCTCGAGACGCTTCGGCGTCCGGATGATCCCCGCGTAATTCCACATCGTCGATCGGATGGTGAGCCAATCCTGGTTGATGAGGGCCGGGTCGATCTCCTCTTCCTTTTTGGGGTAGTACCACTGGTGGATGTCCGCGGGCCTGTAGGGACGCACGTCGTCGAAGCGGCCGCCGATGTCGCGGGCCGCCCGGGTCCCCCAGACCAAGCCCTCGAGGAGCGAGGTCGAGGCCAGACGGTTGGCCCCATGGACGCCGGTACAGGCCACTTCCCCGACCGCGTAAAGGCCGTCGAGCGACGTCCGCCCCCAGCCGTCCGCGAGCACGCCGCCGCAGCAGTAGTGGGCGGCCGGGACGACCGGAATCGGTTCCCTCGTGATGTCGATCCCGCACTCCAGGCATGTTTTATAAATCGTCGGGAACCTCTTCTTGATGTCGATTTTGGCATAGGACGCGAGGTCGAGCAGGAGGTATGCCGAGTTGGTCGTGAGCATCTCTTCATACATCGCCCGGGAAACTTCGTCACGCGGTGCAAGGTCCCGGTCCGGGCTGTACTTCTCCATGAACGTCCGGCCGTCTCTGGTCTTGAGGCGGGCCCCCTCCCCGCGCACGGTCTCGGAAATCAGGAAGCCGTCCCCCCCCTGGCGATAAAGAACCGTCGGATGGAACTGGATGTACTCCATGTTGACGATCCTGGCCCCGGCCCGCAGGGCCATGGCGTAGCCCGCCCCGATGGACGCGGGCGGGTTCGAGGTGTAAAGGAAAACGGACCCGCAGCCGCCTGCCGCCAGGACCGTGTACGGAGCGAAAAACCTCGCCACCCGCTGGGTCGGATTGCTGAGAACATAAGCCCCGATGGCGCGCGGTCCGCGGTAGTAGGAGACGGGATTCTTGGAATGGTGCGGGACAGTCAGGAGGTCCACGGCCGTGTGGTCGGCGAAGATCGTGACGTTCGCGCACTTCCGCAGGGCGTCCAGGAACTTCTCTTCGACCGCCCGGCCCGTCGCGTCATCGACGTGGAGGATCCGCCGCCGGGAATGGCCCGCTTCCTGGGCGTAATCCAGCATTTCCGGGGCGCTTCGGGTGAACGGGATCTTCAGCTCTTTGACCAATGATTTTTCGACGAGGTTGGGCCCCTCGCTGACGAGGATGTCGACGGCCTCGGGGTCGTTGACGCCGTCGCCGGCGGTGATGATATCGTCCTTGAGGAGTTCGGGATGATCATCGGGCCCCATGGACACGATGCCTCCCTGGGCGTGATAAGTATTGGAATCCTCGGGCTTCGCGGACTGCGTGAGGACGGCCACCTGCAACCCGGATTTGGCCGCTTCGAGGGCGGCGCTGGCGCCCGCGATGCCGCTGCCGATGACCAGGACATCGGCGGTGATATCGGGATCTCTCATCTCAGTTCAGCTCAAAAACTCCAGGCTGATGTCCAGAGCCCGCGCGGAATGGGTCAGGGCGCCCACCGAAATGAAATCGACGCCGATCGCGGCGATTTCACGGGCCCTGTCGAGCGTGACGTTGCCCGAAACCTCGATCGGGACGCGGCCGGCGTAAACCCCGGCCACTTTTCGCATGTCCTCAAGCGACATGTTGTCCAGCATGACGATGTCGGCACGGGCGGCCAGCGCCTGACAGGCCTCGTCGACGGTCGCCACTTCGACCTCGACCTTCATTCCCGGGGGGGCGTTGGCCCGGGCGCGACGGATGGACTCCGTGATGTTCCCGACATGGCGGATGTGGTTGTCCTTGATCAGGACCATGTCGGAGAGGCCCAGGCGGTGATTCTGGCCGCCGCCCATGCGCACGGCGTACTTTTCGAGGCGGCGAAGCCCGGGCGTCGTCTTCCGGGTGTCGAGGATGCGGGTTTTGGTCCCTGCGACGGCGTCCACGAAGTGGCGCGTGGCCGTGGCGATGCCTGACAGCCGCTGGAGGAAATTGAGGGCGGTCCGCTCCCCCTTGAGGAGCGAAACCGTCGGCCCCTTGAGGCGGGCCAGGACCGCGTCTTTTTGAAACTTCGCCCCGTCCTCGAATTCCGGGCGAAAATCTATGTTTTTGTCGATAATTTCGAAAACGCGCCGGACGACCGGGAGGCCGGCCAGGATCCCGTCCTCTTTGGCCAGGAGGATAGCCTCCGAAACGGCCGCCGGCGGAATGATGCTCTCCGAGGTGACGTCCCCGTCAGGCATATCCTCGCGGAGGGCGGACCGGATGATCTCGTCGTGTTCAAGGTCGGCCATTTGGTTGAATTATAGGGATTTCGGCCGGCCCGGTCAACGCGCCGGCCATTGCCTCGGCGTGCGAAATATGCCAGAATGGACGGCGCCGTGAGAACCAAACTCCCGAAATCCCCCGAACCGCGCGCTCCCCTTCCTTATGTGGACCACTTTCATCTCGACCCGGCCGACCTCCGGAAAGTCCTCGGAGTCGCCCTGTCGAGCGGCGGGCGGTTCGCCGAGATCTACATGGAGCACCGGAGCTACGATTTCGTCAACATGGAGGAGGATATCATCAAGGAGACGGCCGAGAGCGTCAGCCTCGGACTCGGCATCCGCGTCCTCTCCGGAGACAAAACGGGCTTCGGCTACACGAATGACCTCTCGCTCGACAAGGTGAAGAAAGCGGCCCTGACGGCGGCCGCCATCGCCTCGGGCAAAGCCAAGGCCACTCCCGCGCGGGTCCGGGAACAGCGGCTCCCAAAGAGCGCTTACCGAGTCGCCGCTCCCGCCGACAAGGCCGGCCTCAAAAAGAAAATCGCCCTCGTCCAGGAGGCGTACGGGGCGGCGCAAAAATCCGATCGGCGCATCGCCAAGGTCAAGGCCTACTTCCAGGACAGCCTGTCCCACATCGCGATCCTCAATTCCGACGGCCTCCTCGTCCGCGATACCCGGCCCATGGTCAAACTCATTTGCGTGGCCATTTCCGAAGTGAACGGCCAGCGCGAGATCGGCTTTTGGGGCGGCGGGGGGCGGGTCGGGATGGAATATTTCCGTGACGTCCTCACCCCCCGGGGGATCGGCGAGAAGGCCGCGCGTGAAGCCGTCCTGCTGGTCGAGGCCAAGGACGCCCCGGCCGGGGAAATGCCCATCGTCCTCGCCCCGGGCCACAGCGGGGTCCTCATCCACGAAGCCGTTGGCCATCTCCTCGAAGCCGACTTCAACCGGAAGAAAACGTCGATCTTCTGGAACAAGACGGGGAAAAAGGTCGGCTCCGACCTGGTCACGATCTATGACGACCCGACCATCCCGGCGTTCCGCGGCTCCTACAGCGTCGACGACGAGGGGACCGTGCCGCGGCGGACGCTCCTCATCGAAAAAGGCGTGGTCCGCGGTTTTCTCCAAGATAGGCTCTCCGCGGGTCTCATGCGCCAGCCCCTGAACGGGCACGGACGGCGGCAGGATTATAGCCATGCCCCTATCCCCCGGATGGCCAACACGTATATCGAGCGAGGCGAGCACGCGCCCGAGGAAATCATCGGCTCCGTCAAAAAGGGTTTCTACGTCGCGAGCCTCTCGGGCGGCCAGGTCGAGGATTCGGGAAAGTTTACCTTTTCCGTGAGCCTCGGCTATCTCATCGAGGACGGCAAGCTCACCGCGCCCGTCAAGCAGGCGACGCTCATCGGGACGAACGTCGACATCCTGAAGCGGATCGAGATGGCCGGGCCGGACCTCGAATTCGGCTTGCAGACAGGGACGTGCAGCAAGGAAGGCCAGGACGTGCCCGTCGCCGACGGTTGCCCCACGCTCAAGATATCGAAGATGACCGTGGGAGGGCGGTCATGAAGTCCGCGATAGCGCCTCATGGCCCCTCGGACCTCCGGGCCCTGGCGGAGAAGCTGGTCGGGGAGGCCCGGAAATTAGGGGCGGACGAAGTCGAAGTCTCCGTCGTTGACGGGCGGGAATTCGACGTCGACGTCCGGAAGGGCCGGGTCGAGCACCTCGTCGAGGCCGGATCGCGCGTGTGCGGTCTCAAGGTGATCAAGGACCAGCGCACCGCGTACGCCAGCTCCTCGGACCTCGCGCCGGAAACGCTCCGGCGCCTCGTCCGGAATGCGGTGCGGAGGGCCGAGCTGGCGAGCCCGGACGAGTTCGCCGGCCTGGCGCCGCTCTCCAAGGAGCGGATCGACGCCGCGTCGCTCGACCTGTTCGACCAGGCGGTCACCGCGCTCGACTCGAAAACGAAGATCCGCCTCGCCCGCGAGACCGAGCGCATCGCCCTCCAGGACAAGCGCATCACGAATTCGTACGGGGCGAACTTCGGGACAAACGAGTTGCGGTCGGTCCTGGCCAACTCGAACGGCTTCGTCGGAGAGTTCGAGCAAACCTACTGCGAGCTGAGCGTCGGCCTCCAGGCCGGAGACACCGACAACAAAGTCGAGGACTCCTGGTTCTCCTCGAAGCGCCACTTCAAGGACCTGGCCAGCCCCGAGGACATCGCCCGGCAGGCCGTCGAGCGTACCGTCCGGCAGTTGCGGCCGCGGAAGATCCGGACGCAGAACGTGCCTGTCATCTTCGAGCCGACGCAGACGTCATGGCTTGTAGGATTCCTTTTCGGATGCGTTTCGGGAACGGCCGTCTATCAGAAGGCGACGTTCTTGGCCGGCAAGCTCGGGCAGAAAATCGGGAACGGGCTCGTCACGGTTGTCGACGACGGGCTCATGCCCGGCGAGCTCGGAACGAGGCCCTTCGATTCGGACGGCCTGCCCTCGAGGAGGACGACGGTCGTCGAGAAGGGAATTCTGAAGAATTTCCTTTGCAATACGTACGCGGCCCGGAAACTCAAGCTCGGGTCCACGGGGAACGCCGACGGCGGCGGGGTCAGTCCCAACAACTTCTATCTCGAGCCCGGCACGGCGACCCCGCGGGACATCATCGCGCGGATGGCCAAAGGTCTGATCCTCATCCGGACGCTGGGCCACGGCCTGAACTCCGTAAGCGGGGACATCTCGCGCGGCGCGTTCGGGCTTTGGGTCGAGAACGGCGAAATCGCCTACCCCGTTTCGGAGATCACGATTTCGGGAAACCTGGGGACGATTCTCAACACGATCGAGGTCGTCGGGAACGACCTCGAGTTCTTCAGCCCGGTGACCGGCCCGACTATCAAGGTCGCCGAGATGACCGTCGCCGGCAGCTAATTCGGGGACACAATACTAATTTCCGAATTACCTTCTTTCCGTGCGCGACGGATTTCTCCCTATCTAGCGGAGGAGCGAAAATCGGAAATTAGTATTGTGTCCCCAATTAATGTTAGAACCGGTTGCGGTGTACAACGCTCGCGCGCGTCCGCTTTGGGACGTGCAGGCGGCCTTCCGCGTCCTTCCAGTATTTATGCGAATCGCTGAGGTCTTCCACCGCAGGATCCTCGGCCGGATACCCGAGGGCCAGCACGCAATCAATCCGGTGGCCGTCCGGGACGCCGAGAATGCCCTTCAGTCTGTCACGGTCGACGGACAGGAGCCAGCAGCTTCCGACACCCTCACCGAGCGCCGTCAGGATCATGTTTTCCATGGCCGCGCCGACGTCATATTCGAACATCTTCTCCCGGACCTTCGTATTGACGAGGGTCACGATGTAGGCGACCGGCTCCTGGCCCGGTTTCGGATCGCCCTCCGGGGCGATATACGCCGCCCACTTCAGGCACGGGAAAATCTCGCCGCACACTCGCCTGTCATCGACGGCGATGTACTCGAGCGGCTGCAGGTTGGCCGCGGACGGGGCCAGCCGTGCCGCCTCGACGAGCTTCTCGACCAGATGGCCCGGCAGCGGGTCCGGCTTGAACTGCCGGATTGTCCGCCGGCCCACGGCGATGTCGTAAATCTCCTTGTCACCCTGACACATATGGCACCTCCATTGTTTTCCGTTTTTCCGTGACCGGCGCCCGTCCCATGAAGACACCGGTCGCCACAAGCAAGAAGACGCCGGCGAAAACGTACATCCGCCGGTATCCCATGATGTCCGATATCCATCCGAAGAAGGGCGACCCGACGCCCATCCCCACGTCGAAGAGGGAATTGTACATGCTGATGGCCAGCCCCTTGTTCTCGCGCCCCATGAAATCGATGATGTAAGTGCTCAAGGCGGGGAAGATCAGGCCCTGCCCGATCCCGCCAAGGAAGCCCGTCACAAGGAGCAGCGGGGTCGTGTGGATCCGCGAGATCAGGAACAGGTTCGCGCAGATGATCAGGGCCGCCGGCAGGATGACCGTTTTCCGTCCGAAGCGGTCCGAAAGGTCGCCCGTGCGGAAGCGCGTCAGGATGGCGGCCAGCGAGAAGACCAGGAAAAAAGTCCCCACGCGCTCGATGCCGACCGATTGCCCGAACACGGCGATGAAATAGATGATGGCCCCCCGGATGGAGCCGTGGAAAACGGGCATGGCGGAGACGATGATGATGACCGCCAGGGGCACCTTTCGGAGCGCCCGGAATCCCGCCTTCGCGCCGGCCGCTCCCGGCCTGACGATCCCCCGCGCGGCCAGGATGCAGAGAAACGCCGCTCCCAGGAAGAGCAGGCTGGCGTTGAACACCCGGCCGAAGCCCCAGCGGGTGGCGATCTCCTCGGCGAGGAGCGGCCCCAGGGCGTTGGCCACCAGGCCGGCGACACCAATGATGCCCATGGACCGGGCCAGGCGGTCGGCCGGCGCCAGGTCTGAGCACATGGAGATCGTGGCCGACATGCTGATCCCCCATCCGACGCCCATGAAAGCCCGCAGGACGAGGGGCAGCCAGCCGGCGTCATGGACGAAGTGGAAGAAGGGGACGCCGGCGATCAGGATGGCGATGCCGGCGAGGGCGAGGGGCTTCCCGCCGCGGACATCGATCGTCCGGCCGAAGAGCGGCCGCACGGCGATGGCCACGATGCTGAATATCCCCATGATCAGGCCGACCTGGCTTTGGCGTGGGCCGAACGGCTTGAGGAACACGGGCAAGAGAAAGTAGAGGGACACGGCCATGTAGAGCGCGAAGAACCCGAAGATGCCGAGAAGGAAATCCCGGTTCCAGAAGGATCCCACGGCCGGCCCGCATGGCGGCGCCGTTTTCTTGAAGGTCATGTCCAGTCCTGCACCCGGGACGATGGAGAAAGTTTCAGCGCTCGATGAGCCATTTCACGGCGTAGCGTTTGACCGCCTGGTATCCGTCCTCGTCCACTTCGAGGGCATAATACTTGCCTTTCTTGATCCCGATTCCGCTGGGCTTCAGAGGGATGCGGCCGATGAATCGCCCCTCGCGGTCGAAAACGTCATGGACGAGTTTCCCGCCCCCGGCCTTTTCCCAGGTCTGGACGAGGAGAGGCCCCTGATCGTCCACGAAGAACCGAGTGAAGGCGGAATGGGACTTCGAAAACTCGACGGTGATCCCTTGCGGGATATCCTTCAATTCCTCCTTCTTTTCCTCATCGGTGATTTCCACCGGGTCATAATCCCTGGTGATTTTCCTGAAAACCTTATTACTCTCCGCCCCGAAGAACAGGATTTCATAGCTCGCGGGATAGCCGTAGATGACATTATCCTCCCTGTCGAGCTGCCAGTACGAAATGGCCAGGAAGGGATTGAACCGGGCCGGGTCCGGAGCTGGAGAGCTTGCTAGCAAGGCGATCGGAGTCCCGTCCGGGCCGAGTTTTTTCGTGTCATACCGGCGCTCATTGGCGTTAAAAAAGACTTCGGTCACGACCACCCTGCCCTTGGAATCGACCCGGGCGCGAACCGTCATCAGGCCTCTTAAGACCTGTTGGCGGAGGAAGGTCCCGTCGAGCTTGAAATAAGAGATCCGTTCACCCGCCTGATGGACAACTAGCTCCCCGGCAAGCCGGTTGATTGAGAGTGTCATCGGGGCATTGAATTCTCCCGGCCCCTGACCTTTCCGCCCGATCGTCTTGACGTATTTCCCGGATGCGTCGAAAACCTTGACGTTGGCCGCCTTGGAGTCTAGAACGAAGATGTTTCCGGCGTCGTCGACGACGAGCGTCCGAATATCTTCGAACGCGTAATCCCCCTGCGCGTTCGCTCCCCCAAGCGACAGATCTTCCTTGAGTTCCAGGACCGGGGTTTTATAGACCGGCTCTCTGGGATTCCTGGCCACGGTCACATCGCCTTCTTTCGCCGTCGTCCCCTTCCACTTGACCTGGCCGGAGGCCCCGACGCCCGGGCCCTGCACAAGCAACGCCAGCCAGGCGACGAAAACCCCGGCTTTTTTAATATTCATGCTTCCCCTTCTTGATGACCCCTCTCGCAAAGGGCGTTCATTCTCGAATCTGATATTTCCTGACGGCGTACGTCCCGTCCTTGGACGGCTCGATGATCCAGAGGCCGTCATCGCCGAGCGCGCACATTTCCGGATATCCGATGTTCCGGAGGGCCGCTTCGGGAAGCTGAAGATAAAAAGCGTCGGTGTAGGTCCCGTCCGCGTCAAACACGTCGACGACGACGCCTTTCTCTCTGTCCCGGGTCGAGGTGACGGCCCAGATCATGTCCCCGTGCGCGAATAAGTTTATGACGTCGTTCGCATAAGTCAATTGGGGTTGCGTGTAATGCTTGCCGTCGATCGAGAGTCCTCCTTTCTTCTGCTCCTCGGTCAACGGCGGGGATTTGATACGTTTATAGGCCCGCCGGAATTCCCTGAGGACCGTATCGGAGGCGGGGTCATAGAGTTTCAGCAGGTATTCGCAGGTGTGGGTCAGAACCAGATGCGTCCCCTGAAACGAAATGGCGATGAGCTTGCTGATATCGAACATCCCTCCGCCGCCTTTCGGAGATGTCACGACGAATTGCCTGGCCGGAAAGGACCGCAGCGTTTTGGTCTCGCCCGTCGACGCGTTGAAGGCCACAATGTTTTGCGGAGCGTCCACGATGCCGGGCTCGCCTTCGACGCGGGGGAAAGTCGCGGAATGCATATAGAAGACGCCCCCGTGAACAAGCAGCGCCGTTAAGAACGGCGTCTTTGTCCGGATCGGAACTTCCCGATCGCATGTTCCGGCGGCATCGATCCAGAGCAACTTACCGGGCATACCGGCCTGCACGATGACGTGCTTCTCGTCGAACAGGCAGGTAACGACGGAGATCATTTCGCCCGGCCCTTGTCCCTTCTTGAAAAGGTTGCGCAGGAATTTCCCGTTCTTGTCGAACTGGAGGAGCTGATCCTTATCCTGGATGAGGAGGCTTCCGTCGGGCGCGACCTTGAGATTGTGAGGCCACTGGAAGAAGAAATCGCCCCGTCCTTCATCGGAGATTACGAGGACCTCGCGGGCCGCGACGGCGCGTCCGGCGTTCTTGGCCTTCGCGGCGGCGGGATTTTCGATGAGGGCCTGAGCGGAGGCCGCCGCGCACACAAGCATCAAAAAGAGAGGACCAAAAGCCAATCCCCTGTTGAACTTAGGCACCTCGGCCCTCCTTCGGGCTAAACATGATTCGCCCCGGGCCGGGCGCGCTTGCCAACATGCAACGTATGAACATCACCCGCCTCATCATGCGGTCAGGGCCGAAGCCAGGGCGGTTCCCCGCGGAGAGAGCGCAAGCCCGAGCTTAGTCCCCCGATAACAGGGGTTATAACAGCTCGCCGGACGAGAAGTCAACAAGCCGCCCTACGGCTCCGCGGACTGACAGCCGGGGGGTCCTGTTGGCTTGAATCCCCGCAGTCATCAAGAGGCCGCCGAAGGCGGGCTCTTGACGGCGTCCATGGAATCCCGCGAAGGGGATTAAATTCGGGCGGGGCCGAGGGGAGAGGAGGTAATGCTGGCTGTTCGGGGTTTGGGAAAATTAAGCTAAAGGGGATGTTGAAGGAGGGTATCCTCTGATGCTTTGCACAGCCAGCCAAACAAAGCTTGATATTATTATAGCAGACCGTGCCGGGATATCCAAACTTCAGAGGCCGCGGAGCGAGTCGACGAGCTGCCGGGCTCTCTCCGTCAAGGCGTTCCAATCGCCCGCTTCGACGGCGTTCTTGTCGACGAGCGCCGTCCCGATCCCGACCGCGGACGCCCCCGCTTTGATGAACTCCCGGGCGTTTTCGATCGTGACGCCTCCGGTCGGCATGAGCCGGATCTGGGGGAACGGCCCCCGGAGGTCGCGGAAATACTGGGGCCCGACCGAGGTCGCGGGGAAGACTTTGACGATGTCGGCCCCTTTGTCCCAGGCCGATACGATCTCCGTGGGCGTGAAAGCCCCCGGAGCGACGAAGGCGTCGTGGGCCCGGCAGGCCGCGATCATCCCCGGCTCCGCCAGGGGTGAGACAATGAAGTCCGCTCCGGACCAGATGGCCGCCGCGGCGGTCTCGGCGTCGAGCACCGTTCCCGCCCCGACGAGGACGCCTTCGGGCTTTTTCTCCGCCAGCGTGCGGATGATGTCCAGGGCCCCGGGGACTGTCATCGTAATTTCGAGGACGTTCACGCCGCCCTTCCGGAGGGCTTCCGTGACCTCGAAAACGCGGCCGGCGTCCGACATCCGGATGACCGCGATGATCTTGCTCGCGAAGATGGCGTCCCTGGCCTTGTCCCTTTCCATGCCTCCTCCTATCTCCGGACCCGGCCGGACCGGTCGCCCTCGACGAGAGCCTTGACGTCCTTTTCCGTGACGAGGTTGAAATCTCCCGGGACCGAATGCTTCAGACAGGATGCCGCTACGGCGAAGCCCAGGGCGTCCTCGTCCGAAAGGCGCGACGTGAGCCCGTGGATGAGTCCGGCCGCGAAGGCGTCTCCCGCCCCGATCCGGTCCACGATGTTCCGAATGTCATACGACGGCCCGACGATGAATTTCGCCCGGTTCCTCAAGACCGCCGACCAGCCGTTGTGGTCCGCGTTGTGGCTCTCCCGGAGCGTGAGCGCGACACGCGCCAGGTTGGGGAATTCGCTCATGACCCGCCCGGTCAGGGTCTCATAAGCGGCCGCGGCGGACGTTTCTGCTTTCGTCCCGCCCGGCATGTCGACGCCTAGGGCTTTCTGACAGTCCTCTTCGTTTCCGACGAGGAGGTCGGCATACCGCGTCACTTCGCGCATGACCTCGCGGGCGTCCTTGCCGTAATTCCAAAGCTTTGCCCGGTAGTTGAGGTCGACGGAGACCGTGACCTTCGCGGCCCGGGCCGCCTTCATCGCTTCGAGCGTGAGGCCGGCCGCCGTCGCGCTCAGGGCGGGGGTGATGCCTGTGACATGGAACCAGCCGGCGCCGGCCAGGACCCTGGGCCAATCGAAGTCCCCGCTCTTCGCCTCGGCGATGCCCGACCCCTCCCGGTCGTAGGTGACCTTCGAGGCCCTCTGATTGGCCCCGGGTTCGGCGAAATAAATCCCCAGGCGCTTGCCCTGCCGGAGGATGAACCCCGTATCCACCCCCCATTTCCTGAGCTCGCGCAAAGCGCCGTCTCCGATATCGTTTCCCGGGATCGCGGAGACGTACCGCGCGTGATGCCCGAGAATGGCCAGCGACACCGCCACGTTGGCCTCTCCCCCGCCGAAAACGGCTTCAAACCGTGGCGACTGGAAAAGGACTTCCTTTCCCGGGGGGGAAAGCCTGAGCATGATCTCGCCGAACGTCACGATGAAAGCCATCACGCCTCCTTTACGTGTTCCATACCATAAAAGGACGCGCCGAATCAACGTGCTCGAGGCCGTTCATGTACCGTATAGTCGTGAAGAAGAAGATGGGTGGCGCGGTGCCAGCCCCCGCCCGCCCGAGGCGGAAGGGGATTGCGCGGGAGCGCTGGGGGTTCCAAGGGGCGGCTTCCCCCTGGTCCGAGCACTCGGCTGAAGCCGCCGATTGCGAGGAGGGGTGGTTCAGGAGGGGGCAGTTTCCCCTCCGCCCCCGGGGGGATGGGTGGAGCCGAGGCCGGACGGGGGCGCACCGCGACAGGACCCATTAGTCCTTGATATCGCAGGCAAGGATTGATTATTCCGCCCGCTTGAGTACAATAAGACGCACCCCGACAATGGAGTAACCCCATGGCCGCAAACGTCCGCAATCCCAGGTTTCAAGTCCTCGACGTCCTGCTGATCGTCACCGGCTGCGCCCTCCAGGGCCTGGCTTACTCGCTCTTCCTCATCCCCCACCACTTCGTGCCCGGCGGGGTATCCGGCATTTCCATCATCATCAACTACTTCGCCAATCTCCCGGTCGGCGTCCTCATCATCGTCCTCAACATCCCCATCTTTCTCCTCGGCCTCCGGACGATGGGCAAAAAATACGTCGTGAGCAGCCTCTTCGGCATGGTCCTCTCCTCGATCATGATCGACGTCTTCCACGAAATCCTCAAGATCCCGGCGGCCACGCAGAACGAAATCCTGTCCTCCATCTACGGGGGGATCATGCTCGGCGTCGGCCTCGGGCTCGTGTTCAGGGGACGCGCGTCGACGGGCGGTTCGGACATCATCGGCATGATCCTCAGCAAGTACACGGGGATGTCCCTGGGATTCGGGATCATGGTCACGGACTTCGTGGTCATCTCGGCCTCGGGCCTGGCCTTCCATAACCTCGAGGCCCCGCTCTACGGCTATATCGTCTTGTTCCTTTCGACCAAGGTTATCGACATGGTCCTCGAAGGCTGGAGTTTCTCGAAGCTGGTCATCATCACGTCGACGCACACCGACGAGATCGCCGACTTCATCCTCTACAAGCTCGACCGCAGCGGTACGGCCCTCCGCTCCCGCTCGCTCTACCTGAACCGCGAGGGCGAGATCATCCTGACCGTCATCCACCGGAAACAGCTCACGGACCTGCGGCAGTTCGTCAGGGACATCGACCCCGAGGCCTTCGTCATCATCAACGACACGTACGACGTCCTGGGCCGCGGCTTCAAAACACGATTGATCACCTAGAGCTCCAGCCACGACCCGAGCCGGCGTTCGACGGCCTTTTCGTAGACGAGCGGCGCCGTCGCAATGTCATCGAGCGCCAGGCCCAGGTTGCAGGCGATGGTCCGTTCGCGGGGCGATTCCCGTCCGGGCTTTTTTCCGGCCACCAAATCCGCGAGGTCCGCGTAAACCGGCGGGATGTCCTTGAAATAGCCCTGCGTCTTGGCGTATTCCAGCTGGGCGATGTCGTCTGTGCAAAACTTGTCGGCCTCACGGAGCGCCTGCCGGCTCCAATAGGAGTCGTAGTCCACGAGCGAGGCGAAGGACCCGGCCTCGAACCACCCGGGCCGGATGGTGGCATGGGGGACCTTCAGGATCGGGCCGGCCGTCACCACGATGTCGGAGCCGCGGACCGCCTCCTCGGCCGTGCCGACGATATCCACGGCAATCCCGGACCGGGCGTCCGTCTCTTTTTTGAATGAGGCCGCGGCCGCAGCGTGGGGATCAAAGGCCCTGACCTTTTTCACCGAGAAAGCGGTTTCGAGGGCCTCCAGGTTGCTCTTTCCCTGGACGCCGCAGCCCAGGATGCCGACGGTCCCCGACTCGGGACGGGCCAGGCGCCTAGCCGCGACCGCCGTGGCCGCCCCGGTCCGTTTGGCCGTGATCCAGGTGCAGTCCATGACGGCCTTGGGAAATCCGGTTTCGACGTCGTTCAGGACGATCAGGCCGCTGATATAGGGCAAGCCCCGGGCCTGGTTTCCGGGAAAGCCGCTTACCCATTTGACGCCGGCCGCCCGGAGGGCCGGGATGAAGGCTGGCATGGCGTGGATGAATGCGTCGGCCGCGGGATGGATGCCCGGCTTGGGCGGCATTTCGACGCGGCCGGCTGATTTTTCCAGGAACATCCGCTCCAGGGCGGCGACGATCTCCCTCATCCCGAGGTCGACGGCCTCGATATCCGCCCGGGACAGGTAAAGGCATTTCGCGGACATGGGCACCTCCTGCGGCGATCCGGCCGTCCCATTCTAATACAACCTCGGGCTGGTTTGCGATACAATAGGGGGCGACAACCTCGTTCCGAAAGGAGACCCCACCATGTTCCGGAAAACCGGCATCCTTCTGATATGCGCGGCCGTCGTCATCGCGGCCGCGCTCGCGGTCTCGAGCGCGAAGGCCCAGCCCCAGGATCCAAAGAGCCTGGGATTCAAGAAGCAGTTCGTGATCGAAATCAGGAACCCGGGCTCCCTGACGCTTGAGAACCACCCCATCGTCCTCAATGTGGACGATATCCGGGCTTTCGAGCCCGACTTCAATTCCTACAACTTCGCCATTTTCGATGAAACGGGAGGGGATTACCGGCTCGTCCCCTCCCAGGCGGACGACTTGAACAGGGACCGCATCCACGAGGAAATCGTTTTTCTCCGGACCCTGCCTCCGTCTTCCACGACAAAGCTCACCTGCTACTATTCGCCCAAGGGCAGCTTCCAGCTGATGATGTCCGCGCCCAAGGCCTCCGCGCGCCTCGTCGGGACCCAGGCGACCGGGGGGCTCGGCTGGGAATCCAATCTGGCCGCATTCAAGGTCGTCAACGGGCGCGTCGAAGTCTATGGCAAACTCTACGCCGGCCTCGTCCTCACCAAGCTCCCGGCCGACGATACGATCCTCCAGGAATGGGGTTTGAATATCCTCGGCTCCGGCGGCACGCCCGGTCTCGGCGGGCTCAGCCTGTGGGCCGGAAAAACCCGGATTCCGCTGTCGGGGGGCTCGGCCGGGGCGCCCGGGTGCCAGGTCCAACGGACCGTCCTCGCGTCGGGCCCTCTCCGCGCCCTGGTCAAGGCGGAATACTCCGGCATCCGGCCCGGCCAGGGAGACTACGCGGCGGTCGTGCTCTACTCGGCCTGGGCCGACAACGTTTTTTCCCGCCAGGATGTCCTCATCACGAGGAAGGCCGGCGCGCCCGCCATGTTCAGCGTCGACGTCCAGAAACTTCCGGACGAGGCCGTGACTTTCGATAAGGACAAGGGGTTCCTGGCGTCTTGGGGACGCGGGTCAGCGCTTGCCGGGGAGGTCGGCCTGGCCGCCCTGTTCGCTCCCGCGGACCTCGCCGGGCTCGATGAAGGGAGCTTGGACCGGTCCATAAAGCTCCGTGTGAAACCCGGAACGAAACAGACGTTCTGGACCGCCGGCGGCTGGGGGAGAGGGATTGTCACGGCCGCGGCTCCCGCCGGAACGAACTGGGCGCTCATAATGGGCGGGCTCGGGCTCAGGTTGCGGGTCCCGGTCGAGGTCAGGTATAAGGCCAGGTAACGCGGCGGCCCCGCCCCGTCATTGGCCTCCCGCAAGTTTCTGGATATCGGAGATCAACCCGGCGGCGCGCCCGTAATCGGCCCGGCCGTAGGAGATGTCCAGGTCTTCCAGCAGCCGGGCCAGCTTCCAGGCTTTGACGGATTCCGGAGCGGGTTCGGCCCCGGCCTTCCGCGGCTTGCCCCGGCCCGGGAGCTCCCCCCAGAACTCCCCTTCCCGGTGGTCCCAGTTGTCCTTGAGGAGCGTCTGGTTGGCCAGCGTGGAATAGTAGTCCCGGAAGCCAAGGTAGGTCAGTTCGCGAAGGACGTCCTGGGCGTATCGCCGGTATCCCTCGGGCCCCTGATTGATGGCTAATTTAAGTTCGGCCGGGGGATCATAGGCATGCACGGCGTTGAGGGCGTCGAGGATTTTGGTGTTTTCAGCTTTCGCCCGGGGGAGGACCTCTTTGGCGTAGAACTCGGCCAGCGCCCCGGGGCCCGCGTCGACCCGACGCGCTTTTTCGTCGGTGACCTGGGTCACCCGGACGGGACGGGTGCTGTTGGAGAGGTAGACCTCCCACCGGTCGAAGAATCCGTTTCCGTCCGTGTCGAACATCCGGATCTCAGCGACCGCGCCGAGCCCGCCGAAATTACCGACCTCGATCCACCCCTCCTCCGCCCCGTAGAGATGGATGCGTTTGTCGATCTCGCTGTAATAGAGCTCCCGCTTGGCCGACGGCTTCGACGACCATTCCCTCCGGACATTCCACTTCCGGGAAGGCCCGCCCGAGTTTTCCATGAACCGCCGTTCCCAGGGCCAGGCCAGCCCTTTCCGGTTGGGATCGTCCGGCGTGCCCTCTGCTGACAGAGGCACCGTCGCCTCGTCGGTGTTCTCGACCCAGGAGAATCCCGTTTCCGTGGCCTCGTAGGTGTCGGCCAAGGCCCGGGCGTCTTTCCAGGGCAGAACGATGGTCTCCTGCGGGGGACGCCGCAGGGGGTTCGAATGGGCCATATCCGGAAACTTGAACGGGGTTCTCCCGACGAGGTTGAAGCTCATCTCGTAATGAAAGGGCACCTCCCGGCTGCTTTCCTGATCGATATCGTAGCTCGACCGGACATTGGCGACGACCGCGTCCGCCATCCCCTTGTCCCAGGGCCCGGCATAAGCCCGCGAGGCGAAATCAGGATCCTTCACCGGATCCCAGGCCGCGGGCACGACGCTGACTCGGACAGCGATTTCGCTGAGTCCGTCCCCGTCCGTGTCATAGAAGGCGATGGGGCATTCTCCCAAGGGCACCCAGGTCCCCCGTTCGGGGTTGAACGTGTTGACGTAAAACAGATTATCCCCGTTCGGGTCGCACGTCCGGCACTCCTCTAGGCTATCGTCGAACGCCTTGATGTTCCAGAGGACGCCGTCCCGGTCGATGTCCACTCCGAACCACGCGTAACTCAGGACCCCATCCTTAAAAAAGCGGACATCCATCTCGTCGGCCTGGCCGTCGTTGTTATCATCAATATAATCGACCATCCGGTCGACGATGCCGTCGGCGCCGTAGTCGATCACATAGCAATCGGAATCACGGTCGCCGCCCTTCTGAACGCTGCCGTCGCCGTCGTCGTCAATGACCCAGATGATCGTGTCGACGGGCGGCCCGCCGTGAAGGGGGATCATCTCGCGCCGGACGAGCATCCTGTCCTTGGCCTCCCCGCTCACGTCCAGGATCATGCTCTGTCCGGGCTTGAGGGTCATGGCCTTCTTCCACCAGCGCCTCGTTTTCAGGCTGGCGAACTTCCCTTCGGGCGTAAGCATCGTTTGCCTCATCCACCAGGGGCCCTGCGTTTCCTGTCCGGCGCGCAGGGGCGCCTGGTCGGCGCTTCGGCCGACCGTCAGGGCCGCCAGGAACAACAGACAAAGGCCGGACATCAGCCGGTTTTTCAAGCGGAGGTCGCGGGACATGGCATATCTCCTAGGCTACTTGCCGAGCCGCTCAAGGGCGGCTTTGACGAGGGGCTGGTTGTCCCTGATCTTGAGGGACCGGGCGAATGTCTCGCGGGCCTTCTCTTTCTCGCCTTTCTCCAGATAGACGCCGCCCAGGAAATTCAGGATGTCCACCGATTCGACGTTGATTTCGGCCGCCTTTCCGAGGTAGGAGGCGGCCTGGTCGAGGTCTTTTCTCGCATAATAAATGTTGGCGAGAATGGTGAACACCTCATCGTTTTGGAGGCCGCCATTGGCCAGAGGGAGCAGCAGATCGAGGGCCGGGGCCGGGTTCCCCTCGAGGACATGGCACCTGGCCAGTTGGATCTGGGCCGGAAGATAGGCGGGGGCGAAGCTGAGGGCGATGGTTAAGAACTGGCGCGCCCTGGGCAGGTCCTTCCGGAACAGGGATTGGGCCCCGAGCTGAGTATACATCTCCTCCCTTGATGGATTGTAGGGCTGTTCGAAGGAGAATGATCCCGGACCCCGGGGCGCGGAGGACACGACGAGCCTGGCCGTTTGCTCGAACAGGGCCCCCCCGGAAGTGACGTCGGTGACGCTGACGACGAGGTTGTATGCGCCGTCCGGAAGCCCCTTCGGAGAGAAGACTTTTTCCACGGGCAGGACTTTTTCGCCGGGCCGCGCGGAAAGAGCTTCGGCGCTGGACATCACGGCATTCCCCTTGGCGTCCCGGACGCTGTAGCTGAGGCCGTATTCTCCCGAATCGCCGCTCCGGGGGTAGATCTCGAAATACAGGTAGACGGATTCGTCACGGCTGAACGTTGCGGCGGCCCTCGGGAAGGCCTTGACGGGCCCGTAGGCGAACGGCCGTTTACCTCCGGGGCCCGCGGAACCCGCGGCCCGGCTTCCCGCGAGCGGGAGGTGCTCTCCGCTTCCGTAGAGCAGAAGCGGCGTCGACCGGGGCTCGGCCGGAAGCGCGAACCGGAGATCTTTCTCGCCCACGCGGTTGCTGACAAAGTCCCGGAGGAGGACGTTCAGCGTGTAATCGCCCGGGATGAGGAGTTCGGAAAAGGCGTAGCTCAGCCCGTAGGTTTTTTTGGATTCCATCTCGTCTTCGCCGAGCTCGAGGCTGAGCTGGTCGTTGAACTGCGCGACAATGTTTCCCCCGCCGTCCTTGACGGTGACATAGACATCCTCCCGGCCGTAATATTTCGCCTCCGATTTCTCGAAAGTCAAATCGGCCGGCGAAACGGCCAGCGCCGCGTCATAGAAGGCGTTCCCGTGGCCGTCGTCCGAATAGAACCCGGTAACCTCGAAGGGAAGCTTCTCGTAGGTGACGTAGGTCGTGACGATCGCTTTGCTGGCGGACGTCCGCAGACTCTGGAACGCCTGGGGGTCCCGCAGGGTTCTGAGGACCTCCTCGGATTGGAGGCCGTCGACGCCGGGGGCGATGCTTTTCGTGGCCCGGAGGAATTCGGGGCCGAGGGTGTCCCTGATCTCGTTTTCTAACTTGGGATCATTGTAGTCATAATGACGGTGCGGGATGAGGTATTCCAGCCCGTCGAAGAGCGGGCTGTACAGCTTGGGCTCGCCGAAGCCCCAGGGCCTGTAGAAGATGAGCCGCAACGAGGACGGCAGTGAGGGGATCTTGAGGTTGAAGTAGGACCAGACCTCGCAGGGAAAAACATACTTCCCCGACGGCTCGCTTTCGACATCATTCGGGGGCCCGAGGAGGATGTAAATCCGGGCCCGGTCGGTATGGATCCCATACTTCTCCCGGACCTCCCCGAGCCGCTTGTAGTGCTCTTCCTTGAACTCGTTGACCGCGGTCATCGGCATGGGGTCGAGCCTCGCCCAAAAGTTCTCGATGAACGCGTTCCGCTCGCGGTCCGTCTTGAGGGCGAGGAAGAGCTTCTTCTCCGCGTCAGTAATCAGGTAATTGACATCGTCCTTAAGCCATGTCTCGTACTTCTTGTCGAGCTTGGCGGCCTGGCCGGCGGAGGACCCAGGGGTTGCGGAGGCGCCCAAGGAAAGCACGAAGGCCAATAGAACGGGCAGCAAAACTAGCTTCTTCATTTCATAAAGCGCGCTTCCGGCCTGATGTCCGGGCCGGGGCGAATCTCCATTTTACGCCATTTCTCGAGATTTGGGCATCCGGAGGGCGCCTGCCGGTTCGCCCCGCGGCGGGCCGCGCTCTGACCCCGGAGCCGGAAAAATCGAGGGGGGATTCCCGGGAATCCCCCCTCGCGCGTCATCGCGTCAGAATCTGAAGCGGACGCCGAGCTGGGCTTCGCGCGGCATCGTGGCATCCGTCGGCAAACCGAAGTTCGGGTCGGTCCGGTCGCCGATGTAGCCGGTCAGGTTGGTCGTGTTGAACGCGTTGAAGATTTCGAACATGAACTCGAGGTCCATGCGCTTCGAGAAATTGAAGGTCTTCGAAAGCCTGAAGTCCATCTGGAAGAAATTATCCGTGCCCCGTCCGTACATCGAGTGCGGGACATCGGGCGGCAGGTCGTTGTAGTTGTCGTCGTCGTTCAGGTCGATCCCGGCGATGATGTTGTAGGGCCGCGGCGTGTTCCAGCGGATCATGGTCGAGAACTCGATGCCGAACGGCAGCTGGGTGATCCCGGAGACGAACAGGCGGTGGCGCTCGTCGGTATCGATCGGGCCCCATTCCTTGGGCGAATTGGGCTGGCCTTCGTCGATGCAGGTGACGCCCCAGCCGTCCGTGCCGCGATAGTTCAATGTGCTCATGCCGCCGGAGAGCGTGTAATTCACACGGAGCTCGAACTGGTTGCTGAACCGTTTCCTCAGGCTGACGTAGAGCCCGTTGTAGTAGCCCTTGCCGACGAACCGCGGCGCCCAGACGGTGCTGCCGTACGTGTCCGAGAGGGTGTAGTTGTCGGCGTTCGGATGATAGCGGTTGAACTCATCGCCTTTGCCCAGTCCCCGGGTCTCGGTGTGGACGTAATTCACGTCAATCGCGAAATCGGCCGAAATCTGGTGAGAGAAGCCGAGGTTGAAATGCTCGCTGTAGGGGTACTGGAACTCGGGGCCGATGGCGTCGCCCACGACGCCCGGAGTAATCTGGTTCGAAATGCCGGCCAGGTTCGTCAGGTTGCCGCCGGCGTCGAAAATGGGCTGCCAGATGGACCCATCGGGGTTCAGGATGGCCGTGGACTGGGAATGATAGAAGACATCGTGCCACGGGTCGGCTCCCAGCCAGGCGGCGGCGTACATGAATGTTTCGGCGTAGAGCTGGTCATAGAAGATCCCGAAGCCGCCCCGGATGACGGTTTTCCCGTCGCCCAGGAGGTCATAGGCGAAGCCGATCCGCGGGGCGATGTTGTTCCAGTCGTGCTTCAGGCCGGGATTCTGGAACGCGGGAATGTAGTTGGCGAGGAACTGGACGGAGCCCAGCACGCTCTGGTCGAATTCGAGGCCCGTGTTGTAGTCCCAGCGCAGCCCCAGGTTCAGGGTCAGCTTGTCGGTGATCCTCCAATCGTCCTGGGCATAGAGGCCGATCGAATGGTACTGCTTGTCCTTGAACCGCCAGGGATCTCCGCCCATGATCTGGATCCGGCGAATGGGACCTTCCCCGGGGTTGGCGCCATACTCGTTCCGGACGTGCGTGAAGAGCCACTGCTGGTAATTGGCGTAAAGAAGGTCCAGGCGCGGCATAAAGTAATAATCGGCCCCGAACTTGAAGTCGTGCGTCCCGGCCCAATCCGAAACGTGATAAGAGAGGTCGTCCCGGAACTGGAGCTTGGTCTGGCGAGTTTCCTGCGGCATGTTCGTCGTCTGACCGAAAGCGCCGTAACTATAGTAGTGGGTCGGGCTCGTCGAATTCGGGTCGGACCGGTTGTCGAAATACTGGTAAACGGCCCGGGCCTCGTTGAGGATGTTGGGCTGGATGATCCAGCTGTCGGCCAGCATGAGGTTGTGGTTCGTGTTCGTCATGCGGTAGCCGTTTTCGACGGTGTAGTCCAGGCCGACCCCCTCGTTTTGGGTCTTGTTGTACTGGAAGCCGTAGCGCAGCTTGAGGTTGTGCCGGGGGCTGAGCTGGTGGGTCAGGTTGATCGTCACCAGGTTTTCCGAAAAAGGATAGGGAAAAGTGCCCTCGAACGACGGCCAGTGCCCGTCGGTGTTGACGACGGTGAAGCTTTTCTCTTGCACTCGCTCATAGGCCACGAAGAAATGCGTGCGGTCCTTGGTGATCGGGCCGCCGAGGGAAAAGCCGAAATTCTGCCGGTGGAAGGCCGGCTTTCCCGTCCAGGACTCGGGATTATCGGCCTTTACTAATTTTTCAAGATAGCTCATGGCCCGCAGGCTGGCGTCCCGGAAGTAGCCGAAAACGCTCCCGGTAAGCTCGTTGGTCCCGGACTTGGTCAGGACGGTGACGACTGTCCCCTGGGTCCGGCCGTACTCGGCCTTGAACTGGTGGGTCGCCACGGAGAACTCCTCGACGCCCTCCGTCGTGAACAGCTGGACGGGGCCGCCGACCATGTTGTCCTTGCTGTCCGCTCCGTCGACGGAATAGTAGATCGCCCGCCCCCGGAACCCGCCGGCGCTGAAGTGCGACATCCGGGTTTTAGTCGGGTCGTAGGACCCCATCTCCGTCGTTCCCGGCGCGAGCAAGGCGAGGTTCGCGAACTGGCGCGTCAGGAGTGGCAGGCTGTCGACTTCCCTGGTCGTGACGACCGTCGAGACCTCGGATTTGGTGGATTCGATGATCGGCGTCTCGGCGACGACCGTAACATGCTCCTCGACGGCGGCTGCGTCCATCGTCGCGTTCATGACCTTGGTTTCATTGACGAATAATTCCAGTCCTGTCATGGTTTTGGTCTTGAACCCGGCGAGCTTGAACGTGACGTCGTAGACGGACGGCGCGAGGGCGGTGAGCCGGAAGCGTCCCAGGGGGCCCGACACGGAGGCCCGGGTGATGCCGGTCCTCGTGTCCTTGGCCACGATTTCGACGCCCGGCAAGGCGTTGCCCTGCTCGTCCTTGACCGTCCCCTCCAGGTTGGACATGGCCTGTTGGGCCCGGACGGCGGTAAAAACGCCCAGCATGAGGAGCGCGAGACAGATGGTGCTGGTTTTTTTCAACTTCTCCTCCCTTCTTGGATTCCCGGTGTGATATCTCGAAGGATGAATCGCGGTGCGCTCGGTTCGTCGTCTCTTCTGCCTCACCTCCTCCGCCGCAAAGACCCGGCTATTTTTTGATCAAAGGCTTCAGCTGTTCAATGACCGACTTGACCCGGTCGATCTCCTTGGGGTCCATGATGAGTCCGAGGTATTTCTCATAGTATTCGACCGCCCGGGCATAATCCCCCGTCTGTGTGTAGGCGATGCCGAGGGAGCTATAGCCGGACGGGTTCTTGGGGTCGAGGGCCACGGCCTTCTCCAGGCACGCGGCCGCCTTGGGCCCCTGCCCGGAGTTGAGGTAGAGGAGCCCGAGCGAGGAGTAGAGCGCGCCGTTTGCCGGGTAGGACCGGATGGCTTCCTCGAAGACCGGGACGGCCTCTTCGAACCTCTTCAACCGGCCATAGGCATTGGCGAGGTTCGTGTAAGCTTCAAAGAAATCCGGTTTGAGCCGGACGGCCTCCCTGAACGACCGCGCGGCAGCTTCATAGTTCCCGAGATGATAGTAGCAGTTCCCGGCGTTGAATTGGATGAAAGCGACGTTCGGATCGGCGGCCAGGATTTCGAGGTAGAGCGCCAGCGACTCCTCATACTTGTTCTGCATATAGAGGTCGTGGGCCTGAAGGTTTTTTTGCTCCCAGGCGGGCTTGACCGGCTTTGCGACCGCGGCAGCCAGCACGGCGTCGAAGACGTTTTCCTTGTCCGGCGCGATGGCCACGACGCCCACCAGGTCCTGGAAACCGGCCTTCTCGAATTTCATGCGGTAGTCGGCCGGAGCGATCCCCATCATGTAGTAATTCCCTTTCTTGTCCGTCTTCATGGTGTGGACCTGGCCGCGGGTTTCGTCCTTGAGGGTGATGCTCACGTCCTTGAGAGGCTTGCCCTCCCCGTCCGTGACCTTGCCCTTGATCGTCCCCGTGGCGGCAAGCAGCAGGGCCGCGGAACATAGCACGAAAAGCCCGACGATAGGCAACAGGGGGGGCCGGGGTCGGGGCGGTCTGGTCATGAAACTCAGGCTTAAATTAACGCCCCTGGGCTCCCGGTGTCAAGAGTTAACGAAATCGCGGACCGCGTGCTATAATGTCCCATCCTGAAGGACGCCCCGTTATGTTCGAGACACGAAACCTGCCAGAACTTCTCGACGTCCATCCCGGATTCCCCCCGCCGTTCGACCCGGGCTTCCGGCCGGTCGCCCTCGCCTATCGCCGTTACACCGCCGCCGTCCGCTCCACGGGCGGCATCCCCGTCCGGATCGGCATCGAACGCGAAGGCGGAATGCTTTCCACGTTCGAAATCCTTGTCTCAGGCGACAGCGCCCTCTCCGAAGCAACGTCCCTGATCGTCGAGAGGACGGTCAAGTTCCTCCTCTGGTCGAGGGGCGGCTGGAAAATCCTTTATGAGGGCCCCGGCGAGATCGGCGACCGGCTGCGGGCCGCCTATGCGGAAAACGGCGCCCGCGCCTTCGACGTCCGCCTGATGGCCCGCGTCTACGAAAGGCCGTTCGAGGTCGTCTTTGTCCATCCCGGGAAGTTCCCCGACGCCCGGGAGAGCCAGCAGTCCCTGGGCGGCCACCTTGACGGGTGCCGGATCGGGTTCGACCTCGGCGCGAGCGATTACAAGATCGCCGCCGTCCGGAACGGCGAGCCCGTTTACAGCGAAGAGATCCCCTGGAACCCCGGCGAGCAGGCCGACCCGGAGTATCACGACCGTCATATCCGGGCGGGATTGGCCGTCGCCGCATCTCACCTTCCCCGCGTGGACGCCATCGGCGGAAGCTCGGCCGGCATCACCATCGGCAACCAGGTACGGATCGCGTCGCTCTTCCGGGCCGTCCCCGACGCCCTTTTCGAAGAGAAGGTCAAACCGCTCTTCCTGAGATTAAGCAAGGAATGGGGAGTGCCCTTCGAAGTCATCAACGACGGCGAGGTCACCGCCCTGGCGGGCACGATGTCCCTGGGGGAGCGCGCGATGCTCGGCGTGGCCATGGGCTCCAGCGAAGCCGCCGGGTACTTGAACCCGGAGGGCCATCTCATGGGCTGGCTCGACGAGTTGGCGTTCGCCCCGGTCGACCTGAATCCCGGCGCCGCCGTGGACGAGTGGTCGGGAGACCGCGGCGTCGGGGCCAACTACTTCTCCCAGCAAGCTGTGAACAAACTGGCCCTGGCCGCGGGATTCGCTTATCCCGAGGCGATTAGGCTGCCCGAGCGATTGAAGGACATCCAGCGCCGCGTCGAGGACGGCGACGAGCGGGCCGTCCGCATCTTCGAGGCCATCGGGATCTACCTCGGCTACACCATCCCCTGGTACGAAACATTCTATGATGTCCGGAACCTCCTCGTCCTCGGACGGGTCATGTCTGGAGCCGGCGGGAACTTTATCACGGCCAAGGCGGCGGATGTCCTGCGGACGGAATTCCCGGAGACGGCATCCCGCGTCAGGCTCCACCTTCCCGACGAGAAGAGCCGGAGGGTGGGCCAGGCCGTGGCGGCCGCCAGCCTGCCCCGCCTGAAAAAGGAGCCCTGCCCGTAAGGAGTCCGATCATGAAATTCCACAACCCAAACGCCTCGGTCTTCATCCCGGACGGGACGGCCGCCGGAGAGGCCTTATGGAAAGTCTCGCATCTGGGCGTAGGCGCCCACCAGGACGACCTGGAGATCATGGCCTTTCACGGGATCGCCAAGTGTTTCAACAGCCGCGACCTCCGGTTCGGCGCCGTGACCTGCAGCAACGGCGGGGGCAGCCCCCGGGCCGGAGAATACGCGTCCTATTCCGACGAGGATATGGCCGCCCTCCGCAGGCGGGAACAGGAAAAGGCGGCCATCCTTGGCAATTACGGCGCTCTCGTCCAGCTCAACTACGCGAGCGCGGCGGTCAAGAACGTTCAGGACGGCCATCTCAGGGACGACCTGGTCAGGATTCTGAAGGCCTCCAAGCCGGAGGTCGTCTATACCCACAATCCGGCCGACAAGCACGACACGCACGTGGCCGTCGGGCTGACCGCGCTGGCCGCGATCCGCGAGGTCCCGCCGCCGGACCGCCCCAAGGTCGTCTACGGCTGTGAGGTCTGGCGGAACCTGGATTGGATGTCCGACGAAGACAAGGTCCCGCTCGACGTCGGCGCCCGCGAAGGCCTGTCCATGGCCCTCATCGGCGTTTACGACTCGCAGGTCGCGGGCGGCAAGAGGTATGACCTCGCCACTCTCGGCCGCCGCCGCGCCAACGCCACGTACTTCCAGGCCCATGAGACCGACCAGGCCGAACAGCTGTGGTTCGCCATGGATCTCACGCCGCTCATCAAGGACGACGCCCTCGACGTTCAGGATTTCGTCCTGGGCCACATCGACAAGTTCCGCCGCGACGTAGCCGATAAGATCCGGAAATATTCGGTCCGGAAGGGCTAGCGCGTCATCGAGGAGGGACACGATGGAAATCATCATCCAGTCCGACAGCCAGCAGGCCAGCCAGATCGCGGCCCGGATCGTCGCCCGGCTCGTCCGGGGAAAACCCCACTCCGTCATCGGACTCGCGTCGGGCAACACCCCCCTCCAGCTCTACAAGAACCTGGTCCGTATGCACCGCGAGGACGGGCTGGATTTCGCCGGCGTCACGACCTTTAATCTAGACGAGTACGTGGGCATTCCGCCCGCCCATCCCTCTTCGTTCCACAGCTATATGTGGGCCCACCTTTTCAGCCAGGTGAATATCCCGAACGGCCGGATCCACATCCCGGACGGCATGACAGACGATATCCCGGCCACTTGCCGGCAATACGAGGAGGCCATCAGGTCCGCGGCTGGCATCGACGTCCAGATCCTGGGCATCGGGACGAACGGTCACCTCGGTTTCAACGAGCCGACGTCGTCGCTGGCCTCGAGAACCCGGATCAAGACGCTGACCGAGGAGACGCGGCTCAACACCGCGGCAGCGTTCGGCGGCCAGGAGAACGTCCCGTCCCACGTCATCACCATGGGGCTCGGCACGATCCTGGACAGCCGGATGGCCCTTCTTCTAGCCTTCGGAAAGAAGAAGGCCCGCGCGATCGCCCTGACAGTCGAGGGCCCGCTCACCGCGTCGGTCCCAAGCACGGTCCTCCAGCTCCACCCGCGGGCCGTCGTCGTCCTCGACAAGGACGCCGCCTCGGAGCTCGAGATGGCGGATTATTACAGCTGGGTCTACGAGCACAAGCCGGACTGGCAGAAATACTGAAGCTCAGTAGAGCCGTTTCCAGGTCTTTTTCTTGAGGTCGCAACACCAGAGCGAGCTCGTCGCGTCGTCCTGGATGAGGGCCTGATCGCCAACGATTGTCAGGCCGTAGGGGGTGGCCAGACGAGTCGGGAGGGCGATCCGATCGATCTCTATGAAGTCCGGGCCGAAGATCCTCAAACTGTCGGCTTCGCGGTCGAGGACGACGAGCCCGGCACCGCCCGCCGTCCAGGAAGGCGAATAGAGCTGGGCCGCAGCCTCACTCTTTGTCATCACCTTCTCGGCGAGAGTCTTCTGCCCGGCCAGTGAATTAACGACCAGGGAATAAACGTCCGGGCCGTCCGTCTGCTTTCGACGGGAAACGTAGGCAATCCGGGCCCCTTTCGGATCCCAGGAGATCTGGGAGGAAACTTGTCCTTGGGCCTCGGCTGTGCTTGCGGTGATGTCCGTCGTCGCCAGCGTTTTGAAGTTGAGCATCGCCAGCTTCCACGGCCCTTTCGGCGCCTGTTGGTGCTTGATTGCCAGAAGCTCCCCGTCCGGAGATACCGGCGATAGCCACGACGCGGTCACGGCATCATCGAGCAACATCCGGCCCGTCCGGCCGCCAACATCGTACAGCCAGAGGTTGAAGGTCGAGGGGCTGGGGGAGCTCCGCTTCTCGAGAAGGAGCGATTTCCCGGCCTGAACCCAGGCCACCAAGCGGACCCAACAAAACATGCGCCCATCACCGAACAGCACGGGATCGTCGGGGAGGCTCTCGAGCCGGGTCCCGTCGGTGTCGGCCAGCCAAAGCGGAGAGGATCTGCGGGCCTTCGGCTTGTCACGGTAGCTGGAGGACAAGATGGCAATTTTGGTTCCGTCGGGAGAGATCAACAGGTCCATGATGGACGCGTCTTGAGGCCATCCGTTCTCCCGAACGCCACGGCCGAAGATCCGTTTCCGGCCGGAGCCGTCCGCGTTGACCACCCAGAGCTCTTCTTCGATGTCCTTCTTGCTCTTGATATCATAGGCCGTATAGGCAATCTTGCCGCCCGAAGAGTCCATCGCCCAGCCAAAACCCAGGCCCTTCCCCTTGGCCAGCCATTGGACTCGGTCCGCGGCCGCGGAGTACTTGAAGACCCCATGGTGGGTCTTATAGTAGGCATCTCCCTGGGAAAGCGCGAAGTGGTAGAGGTAACGTTCTCCCGAGACAGGGGTCAGGATGGCCCACGCCGCGGTGCCGGCCAGGGCCAGGAGGAGGAGTGGGGCGAACCATCGGACAAAGCCCAGGGTTAGCTTCCGGGGCTGCGAGAAGTCCGACCGGGCCAGGGTCAGGATGGAGGCCGCGGCGAAGGCCAAGGCGATCAGGACCTGGCAGATCAGGAAGGTCGGCAGCACCCGTTCCGGAGAGAGCCAGGCCATGAACCCGCCGGGCCAGGAGTTCATGACGGCCCATGAGGCTGCCGGCAGGAAGAAGCCCACGCCAAGGGCCAGGAACAGGATGTTGAATTGCCGCTCATGGAGGAGCGACAAGGAGAATGCGACCGTCAGCAGGAACCCGGATTGCAGCATGCTCCACCACGGGAACTCCGATTCGACGCTGAACCTCAGCAGCACGCGAGCGCCGCCGGCGAGCTCGCGGATGCCGGGCAAGGCAATCCACAGAACCACGAAAACCAGCCACAGAGCCGCCAGCATACTCAGGAGTGCGGCGAACTTCGCAAACCAGACCGTGCTCTTGCGGACTGGCCGCGAAAAAAGGTAAGCCCAGGCCCCTTGCCTGTATTCCGCCTCGAAGCCCGCGGCCCCGAGGATGAGCGCGGCGAAGGGATAAAAGAGAATGAGCACGGCGTAGATCAGCCACTCCTGAATGTCCTTCTTTTCCCGGAGGAAGAACTGGGCCAGGACGAGAAGGACGAGGATCCCCAGCTCGAAAAAGAAGATGAGCGCTTTCTCTTTCCATTCCTTGAGATAAAGGGCTGTGAACATCGCGGTCTCCCTTCCCTAAGCCTTGTCGGCCACGAGGCTGACGAAGATGTCCTCGAGGCTCGCCTGGTATCGCGCCTTGACTGCCTCGAAATCCTCGTCCACGATGAGCCGGCCGCCGTGGAGGACGAGCAGGCGCTCGACGATGCGCTCGAGCTCGTGGACCATGTGAGTCGCGAAAAGAATGGTCGTGCCCGAGGCAGCCAGCTCACGGATGATGTCCCGGAGGAAATCCTGGCGGGTCGGGACGTCGAGCCCCGAGGTCGGGTCGTCCAGGATAAGGAATTCCGGAGCGGCGGCCAGGGCCACGGCCAGCCCGAGCTTGAGCTTCATGCCCCGCGAGAGCGTCCCGACGCGAGACCTCGGGTCCAGGGCGAAGCGTTCGAGGTCCGAGGCCGCCCTTTTCCGGTCCCAGCGCGGGTAGAAGCGGGCGTTGAAGTCCAGCAGGCCCCGGACGGTCATGTCCTCATAGAAGAATGGGTCTTCGGGAACATAACCGAACTCTCTTTTGTAGGCGCTGTCCCCGAACGAGATCCGGCGGCCTTTATAAGAGACTTCCCCGCCGTCGGCCGGGATGACCCCCATGAGGATCCGGGCCAGCGTCGTCTTGCCCTCGCCGTTCCGGCCGAGAAGGCCGTAGACCCGCCCGCTCTCGACGGCCAGGTCGAAATCCTCAAGCACCCGATTCCGGCCGAAGATCTTGGATAGATGCTGAATCCTTAGCAGTTCGCTCATGCCGGTCTCCCCTTTTTCCTATCCGCATTCCTCTGGAGCCTCTCCTCGAAGAGCCGCAGGATGGCGCTCTCTCCCAAATCGAATTTCCGGGCCTCGGCGATCGCTTCGTCCATGACCCGGCTCAGATAGGCCTTGAGGTCGCTTTCGGCGTCCGGCCGGGCTCGACTCGCGACAAATGAGCCGCGCCCTTTCTGGGTAGTGATCAGGCCGTCCTGCTCGAGTTCGCGGTAGGCTCGGGCCACGGTGTTGGGGTTGACGATGATCTCGGTGGCCAAGTCCCGGATGGACGGCAACGGGTCGTGGACCTTGAGCTGGCCCGTGGCCACGCGCCGGGCGATATCTTTTTTAATCTGTTCATAGATCGGAATGAAGCTCGAAGTATCAACCCTCATCACGGCATGTCCTCCGTATTACTGTATTATTATTATAATACAGATGGCCTTTTTGTCAAGCCTTTTTTTTCGGCCTTCCCTTTCCCCTCCGCTCCGTGTAAACTGGAGGCAACCCCTCCGGGATGAGGGGCCCGGACGACCCCGAGTTCAAAGGGAGGCCATGACGATGGATTTCATCAAGCACATTCTCTGGGCCACGGACTACTCCGAAGAATCGCAGGAGGCCCTTCTCTACGCCGGTTTTTTCGCCAAAACGTTCGGCGCCAAGCTTTCGGCGCTCCATGTCGTTCCCGACTTTTCGCCCGTTCTCTATGAATCCCTGCCGGCCATCGAGGCCGAGCTGACGGGAAGGATCGAGGAGGCCACGGCGTCCGCCAAAGCCCGCATCAAGGAGATCAGCGCCGCCCAGGGCATCGCCTTTGACTCGGTCCTCGTCAAGAAGGGCTCCCCCGCCAAGGCCATTTGCCAGGCCGCCAACACGGAAAAAGCCGACCTGATCGTCATCGGCCCGGCCGGCGCCTCGGCCAGCAGCAGGACGGCGATCGGCAGCGTGGCCAACCAGGTCCTGCGGAGTTCGCTGGTGCCCGTCCTCGTCACGAAGAAACGCAAGGGCGGCCCTGCCGTCAAGAAAATCCTCGTCCCCACGGATTTTTCGGGACGCGAGGAGGCCGAGCGCGACTGGGCCTGGAAGTTGGCCAAGGGGTTCAAGGGCTCTCTTGGATTCCTTTACGTGATGGAGCTCTTCGGTCACGATTTCCGGCTGACCGACGAGCTGTTCAAGGCCGTCCTCGAAAAACTCAAAGCCCGCCGCGCCAAGGAGCACGAGGACGTCCCCATCATCGAGGACGTCTACAAGGCGCACAGCGCGGCGGCCGGCGTCGTCGATTACGCCTCGATCCACCACTACGACATGATCGTCATGTCGACGCATGTCGGGAGAGTCGCCCGTTTCCTCCTGGGCAGCACGACGGAAAAGGTGATCGCCGAAAGCCCTATCCCCGTGTTCGCCATTCCGCCCGGCAAAGTCTAGTCCCAGAATTGGGGACACAATACTAATTTCCGAATTTCCCTGCAAACAAAAACCGGACAGCTCCCCCCTCCCTCATAAATTCGGAAATTAGTATTGTGTCCCCGAATTGTCTGTGGTATTTAGGGCTCGAATTCCGACCGGAATTGCCTCATGTCCGCCATTGATTGGATCGCTGTCGCGGCCCTCTGCGGCCTGTCGCTCGCCGTCGGGCTCCACTTCACCCGCCGGGCCGGCCGCGGCGGCGCCTCGGGCTACTTCACCGGCAACCGCAGCCTCGCCTGGTGGGCGATCGGCCTGTCCAACACGGCCACCTACTCATCGGGCGGCGGCGCCTTCGTCATGCTCGTCCTCGTCTTCGGCCTGACCGGAAACTGGTTCTGGTGGGGAGCTTGGATCATCTGGATGCCGCTCGTGGCCATCATCTGGGCCCGGATGTGGCGCCGGATGCAGATCGTGACCACGGCCGAGCTCATTACCCTCCGCTACGGCGGCCGGCCGGCGCTTCTCGCCCGCAAGGTCTATGCCTTCCTGCTTTTCTCGATCGCCGTCCTCGTCATCGGCTACATCACCGGCTTTTTCGCCAAAACGATCAAGCCCCTCCTCCCCCTCACGGAAGCCCAGATCCTGCTTGTCTTCGGCGGGGTGGTCGTCGTTTACACGATTTTCGGCGGCCTGATCGGCGTCGTCTTCACCGACATCGTCCAGTTCTCGATCTTCCTCACCGGGAACCTCATTTTCTTCCTTCTGGCGGTGCCCCAGCACGGTGGATGGAGCGCCATTATCGCCAGGGCTCAAGCCGCGCGGCCCGACGTCCTTCAGCAGGTGCCGCCGACTCCGCTTATCCCGGCGCTGACCATCGCCATGCTCGTCGTCCAGGGGCTTTTCTTCGCGGGCTCCCCCACCGCCGGCGAGGGCATGACGGCCCAGCGCTTCATGGCCGCGAAGAATGAACGGCACGCCATGGCCGGACAGCTTTTCAACTCTTTCCTGGCCCTCTCGCTGCGGACCATCCCGCTCATCGGGCTCGGCGTCATTGCCTTCTCGCTCTTCTGGACGCGGGATCTCGTAACCCAGGCGGGCGCCGCGCCCCCGGGTTTCAAGCTTCTGGCCGACCCCACCTACGCTTGGGGCGAGCTCATCAAGGCCACGCGGCTTCCGCCCGGGTTCATCGGCGTCCTCGTCGCCTCGGAGCTGGCCGCCTTCATGTCCTCGCTGAGCTCGCTCGTCAACTGGGGCTCCAGCCTCGTCGTCAACGATTTCTATCGCGCCCTCCGACCAGATGACCCGCCGCGGCGCCAGATCACGGTCAGCCGCCTGACGACGCTTTGCCTCTTCATCTTCGCCGCGTTTGTCTCGATCTTCTAGGTCAAGGGCATGGTCAGCTGGTTCCTGTTCATCAACTCGGTAATGGTCATCTTTCTTCTTCCCCTGTCCTGGCTGCGGTTTTTCTGGTGGCGCTTCAACGTCTGGGGAGAGCTCGCGGCCTTCGTCCTGGGCCTGCCCCTCTCAATCCTGGTCTGGTTCGTCCTCGGCTATGAGAAAAAGCCCTTCTGGATCGGGACGGGCTTTCTCTTCCTTCTGAGCTTCGCCGTCCTGATCACAGTCCCCCTGCTCACGCCCGCCGAATCGCGGGAGACGCTCCTCCGCTTCTATCAAAAATGCCGCCCGCCCGGCCTATGGAAAGGGATCAGGGAAGCAGCGGGCCCGGCGCCTGAAGGCGAGCCGTCCGCAGGCCATCTCATCGTCGATTCGGCCGTCGGCATCGCCGCCTGCCTTGGCCTTGTCCTGGCCACGAACGCCTTGTTCGCCGGTTCCTGGGCAACGGCCGCCGCCGGCGGGACGGTCTTCCTCGTCCTCGGCTCTTTACTCCTCCGCCGGGTTCTGATAAAAAGCAGCTGAAGCTCCGCCCCAAGGAGGGTCCCATCGCTATCCTTCTCGCCGGATACGGGGAGAAAATCATCACGCCGCCCATGGGGCTCGAGCTCTCAGGCTACGGCTTCTACCTGAACCGCCGGGCGGAATCTGTCCTCGACGACCTCAAAGTCCGGGCCATCGTCCTCAAAAGCGGGAACTCCCGGCTCGTCCTGATGAGCTTCGACCTCATCGGATTCGCGCTCGATTTCGGCGAGCGGCTCCGGAGAGCGGTTTCCCGAAAGCTCGACGTTCCCGTCGCTAACATCCTGCTGGCCTGCACCCACACCCACACGGGACCAGCGACGCAGCCTCTTCCCGGCATCGGCGAGGCCGATGACCACTATATGAAAAGTCTGGCCGCGGCGGCCCAGTCGGCGGCCGCGGCCGCCGCGGCCGACGTCCGCCGGGCCGGGTTCTCCTTCGCGGCCGAAGCCATCGAACCCATCGGCTTCAACCGGAGGGCGGGCAGCTTCGACGGCATCGACCCATTCTTGAAGGTCGCCGTGTTGACCAGGAACGACGGCCGGATCTTCCTCCTGAACTACGCCTGCCATGCCGTCGTCGTCGGCCGCAAGCCGGTGGTCTCGGCGGACTGGCCAGGCGCCGCAGTCCGGGCCCTTGAAAGTCGCGGTCACCGGGCTATCGTCTTCCAGGGCTTTTGCGGCGATATCGACCCGGTAACGAACCTCAATCGATGGGGCGAGGGCACGCCCGGGGACCTAGAGCTTTACGGAGAGATCCTGGCCGACCGGGCCGTCAAAGCCGGCCGCTTGGCCCCAGCGACCGAAAAGCCGGCGCTGAGGTCGGTCGAAAGGCGCATCCGGCTTCCCCTCGCCGTCCCTCCGCGGGACGAAATCGAGGGCCGGGCCGCCTTTTTCCTGAAAAAAAACGGAAGCTTTCCGCGGGCTGACCGTTTCGCCGGGGAATGGGCCAGGGCGGCTGTTGAACGCCACGGGGAGCTCGCCGCCAAACCGTATCTCGACAACGTTCCCGTCCAGGCGATGTCCATCGGCGGTCTGAAGATCATCGCCCTTCCGGGAGAGGTCTTTTCGGCCTACAGCCTGATCTTAAAGAGGGAATTCCCGGCGCTCATCACGGCGGGCTACGCCAACGGGAACGCGGGGTACCTACCCTCCGGAAGCGCGTTCGAGGACCCGGAAGATTACGCCAGTGTCTTCGCCCCGATGTTCTACACCGTCTTCCCGTTCAGGCCGGACCTGCCGCTTGTTCTCGTCGGAACGGCACGGGAACTTTTGTCCGCGTTGGGAGCCCCGTGAAAAAAGACTATCTGCCCATGGCGCAGAACCATCAACAAGATCGATTGGGAGGGACGACCATGAAAAAAATAGGGGAAAAAATGGGGACGGTCCTGGTTTTATCAATTATCCTCGTGGGCCTGTGCGCCGGAGCGGCCCGGGCCGCTAGCGCCGCAGACGTGCGCTCCGCTTTCGGCTACCCGGCCGACGGCGAGGCCTGGTATTCGATCCGGGCCGCCTTCACGCCCCCCGCGGGGATGACGGGCAACGTCTGCAAGGTCGGCCTCGTCGAAGTCAACAAGGCGCGCTGCCGCGACTTCGTCCTCTTCCAGGACGGAAAAGAACTGAACGCCAACGAGATCAAGATGGACCGGCCGTTCGAGGTGAAGGCCCGGGCCGGCTGGCAGCCGAAGACGGCCTACACCGTGGACCTGGTCTTGGAAGACATCAAGTCGGGAAAAAAGGCTGCCGTCAGCTGGTCCGGGTCGTCGCCCGCCGGAAAGGGATATTGGGACGCGGCCTGGAAAAATTACTTCTCCCTAATTCTCTCGGAGGAAAACGGATTCGAGCGGACCGGATACCCGGTCCATGCCACGGTCGGGCTCATGAGCAATTACCTCCGTTCGGCCGACGAAATCCGCGTCGTCCGGGCCGAACTCAAGGACGGCGACGTATTTTATCACGAAGTCCCGAGCCAGGTGTACGATATGGTCACCTGGAACGACCCGAAGATTCTGGCTATCGAGGAGAAGGACGCCCAGACCGGAAAGCGCGTCGTCCGCTACCACCCGACGACCTCGCTGAGCGTCGCCTTCCTGGCCGACGTCAAGCCGCACGCCAAGGCGACCTATCTCGTCTTCTACAACAATCCCAAAGCCCGGAAGCCGGCCTACAAATCCGACCTGACGGTAAAAAAGGGAACGAACCTCGGGCGGACCATCGAGAACAATTTTTATAAGATCGTCCTCCAGGAGAAGAGCGGCGTCATCTACGAAATCGTCGAGAAGTCGACCAAAATCCAGCTCGAGCACAAGCTCGAGACCAACGGGGCGATCCACTGGAACCCCGACATCTATTCGCCGCCGCACGCCTGGTACCACAGTTCCGACTGGTCGAACCCTCAGGCGGCCGAGGTCGCCGGGCCGGTGTTCTATTCGCTCAATCTCAAGGGCTCGCTCCCCTTCCCCAAGGGGATCAATGTCGGAATCCGGTATCACTTCTACGCCAACTCGCCGGTCGTCATGGTCGAATCGATCACCGAGATCGAGGACAACCTGTTCGTCATGGCCCTCCGGAACGCCGAGGTCGTCTTCAACAAGGCGGTCTTCACCAAGGCGGCCTTCAAGAAAGACGGAGGAACGGAAATCCTGGATTTCGCGACCTCCAAAATGCACCCGACGCACGCGGCGGTCCTTCGGCCCGACACCCCGTGGGTCAGCCTGTTCGATGAGCGAAAGGGGATCGGCTTCGCTGCGCTCTACCTCGACCTCTCGACGCCCAACCTGAACGGCGGCCAGGCGTCGCTCGAGCAGCCCTACATCTATCTCGAGAACGGGCCGTGGTATTACGTGTCGCGGGGATTCGTCTATTCGTTCGGCTCGAACAACCAGACCCGGATGCTGCCCGTCAAAGCCGGGAGCATTTACTACGACCGGAACGCCTGGATCACCTTCCCCTATCCCAAGGCCCAAACGCTTGCGTCATACCTCGACCGCTATTACGACATGCTCAAGTATCCGGTGGCCATGAAGGACGACATGGAGACGTTCGCCGAGAGCCCGGAGGGGTGGGTCGTGCCCATCCTGACCGAGCCGTTCGAAGAAGGGGTCAAGTCGGCCCTGGGCGGAAAGGAGCGCAAGAAATGAAGGCCAGGGGTCCCGTATGAGGCCAGAATTTGTCATCTGTGGTATAATAATCATGTTAAGCAAAGGGTTTGTCCCCGCTTCAAACAACGCACTGAATAAGTAAAGGAAGGTCCGCGGCCCTTATCGGTCACATACTCCTCTCCTTTATGTCATTCAAATACTCTCGGAAGAGGAAGAACTCGGGAGAGTTTTTCCATCGTCAAAAGGAGACGAGCATGAATATCTACGTAGGCAACCTGGAAAGAGGCGTCAACGAGTCCGACCTGAGGGAGGCCTTTCAGGCCTTCGGGGAAGTCGCTACCGCCTCGATCATCAAGGACAAGTTCAGTGGCGAGTCCCGCGGTTTCGGGTTCGTCGAGATGCCCAACGGCGCCGAAGCCCAGAAGGCCATCTCCACGCTGAACGGTAAGGCCCTGAAGGGCCGGACGGCCACGGTTAACGAGGCCAAGCCGCGCACGGACCGGCCGAGAACCGGCGGCGGTTTCGGCAGCCAGCGGTACTAAGACCCGCCAAACGGTAAGAGCGGCTTTCTTAGACCCGGAGATCCCTCCGGGGACGAAGCCATGCCCTGACAGGGGGCGGTTCGGTGAACCGCCCCCTTTTTTTTAATTGAATTGGGGCTGGACTCCTAAATTAGGGTCAAATCTACGCAATGCCAGTTATTGGTCGGCCGTCGGTTTGGTCCTGTCCCCGGTGGAGGGGGAAACTGGCATTGCGTAGATTTGACCCCATCTTTGGCTGACGCCGCGCTTCGCTGGCTTGACAAGCCCGCCGCCAAACCTGTTTAATGGATGGGTTAAGAGGTCCATCGTGAACAGAATCGCGGGTAAGAGCATGGCACCCGTCCTAACCTTCATCTTCTTAGGCTTTCTCCTGACAGGTCCTTCTTTCGCCTCGCCGGCCGGCCCGGCCCCGGCCCGGCAGACCGAACAGGTCGTCGAGGTCAAAACGCTGCTCTCGCGGGACGCCATCCGCCCTGGCGAGCTGATCAAGGCCGCGATCGTCCTGACCGTCCAACCGGGCTACCACATCAACGACAATGCCCCGACCGACGAGTTCCTTTTCGCCACGACCCTTACGTTCGACGACAACCCGAATCTCGAGGTCGTCGAAACGTATTACCCGGCCGGCCATCGCGGCCGTTTCGCCTACTCGCAGACGGAGCTCATCGTCTACGAGGGCGAGGCCGTCCTCGGGGCGGTCATCAAGGCCAAGGCCGGAATCCCGGCCGGGCCGCTGAAACTCAAAGCCACCCTGAGCTACCAGGCTTGCGATAACTCGACCTGCATGCCGCCGAAGGACCTTCCTTTCGAAATCACGGTCCCCGTCGTCGCCGCCGGCCAGTCCTCACGGGACCTCCACCCCGAGGTCTTCAGCAAGATCCCGTTCAAGACCCCCTCGAAATGACCGAGACGATTCTCCGCCGGATCCCGTCCCTCGACGCCCTACTACACGAACCGGCCGCCGAGCCCCTGGTCCGGGAATACGGCCACAAGGCCGTGGCCGCCGCCGGACGCTCCGTCCTGGACGACGTCCGCGCCGAAATCCTTCCCAAAAATGCCCACGAAACCCTCCCCGAACTATCCCCCGACGCCCTGATTGGCAGGCTGAAAGACCGTCTCTGCGACAAATTCCGCCAGTCGCTCGGTCCGGCCATCAATGCCACGGGCATCATCATGCATTCGGGCCTGGGTCGGGCGGTCCTTTCGGAGGACGCCTCGGAAGCCCTCCTGGCCGTCGCCCACGGCTACTCGACCCTGGCCCTGGATCTCGAGACAGGCCGCCGGACGTCGCGCGACCGCCACGTCGAGGGCCTTCTCCGCGAGCTCACCGGCGCCGAAGCCGCCACCGTCGCCAACAACAACGCGGCCGCGACGGTCCTCGTCCTCAACACGCTCGCCAGCGGCAAGGAAGTCATCGTCTCCCGCGGCCAGCTCGTCGAGATCGGCGGTTCCTTCCGGATGCCCGACGTCATGAAGACGAGCGGCGCCATCCTCCGCGAAGTCGGAACGACGAACAAGACCCACATCCGCGACTACGAGGAGGCGGTCACCGAAGCGACCGGCGCCATCCTCCGCGTCCACCATAGCAACTACAGGATCGTGGGATTCGCCGAGGAGCCGGGGATCGAAGAGCTCGTGGACCTCGGCCGCAAGAAAGGCGTCCCGGTCGTCGACGACCTGGGCAGCGGCGCGCTCATCGACCTCGAGGAGTACGGGCTGGCCACCGAACCGCTCGTCCAGGCCAGCGTCCGGGCCGGGGCCGACATCGCCTGCTTCAGCGGCGACAAGCTCATCGGCGGCCCGCAGTCCGGGATCATCGTCGGCAGGGCCGCGTGCATCCAGAAGATTAAAAAGAACCCTCTGGCCCGCGCCTTCCGCTGCGGCAAGCTCAGCCTGGCCGCCCTCGAGGCCACCCTGAAGCTCTTCCTGATGCCCGAGAACCTGAAAGCCCGCCACCCGATCTACCGGATGCTCTCTTCGACGCCGGAAGAGCTCGGCCGCAGGGCCAAGAAGCTCGCCGCAAGCTTGAGGAAGTCCCTTCCGTCGGACGTCGGGATCACCGTGGAGGACAGCGGCTCCCAGGTCGGGAGCGGCGCCGTGCCGGTCGAAACCATCCCGACCAAGGTCCTGGCCGTGACCTCCCGCGCGCTCTCCGCCGACGACCTGGCCGCAAAATTGCGGCGCCTCTCCCCCCCGATCTTCGCCCGGATCAGCAAGGAGGCCGTCCTTTTCGACTTACGGACGATCCAGCCGGACGAGGACGCCCTCGTCGAGCGGGCCCTCGCGGGCCTGCTGAAATGAAGGACGCAGGTTGCCGCGCACGGCCATAATTTCCAGAGGAGAGGACGCAGGGGGGATGTCCCGGAGAAAACATTGAGCGCGACGCGGGCATAGAACGGGATGATCGACTACAAGAAACGCAAGCGCGTCATGGGCCGGTCGATCCGGCTCGGCCACTGCATCTGCAACCCCAAGGAGCCCTGCCCCTGCGACCTTTTTAAGCGGAAGAACGTCTGCCTGTGCTCCGGCGAGCGCGAGGAGGACGCCCTCGAAAACGTGCCCTTGACGTCGCTCGTCGAAAACGCCGGCTGCGCCTCCAAGATCAGCCAGGAGGACCTGAAGAAGGCCCTCTCCGGCCTGCCCCGGACCTTCGACCCGCGCGTCCTCGTCTCCTCCGACACATGCGACGACGCCGGCGTTTTCAAGCTCGACGCCCGGACGGCGCTCGTCCAGTCGGTCGACGTGTTCACCCCGGTCGTCGACGACCCGTACGTCTTCGGCCAGATCGCCGCGGCCAACTCCGTGAGCGACATCTACGCCATGGGCGGCCGGCCGCTGACGGCCCTTTCGATCATCGCCTTCCCCATCGAACGGCTGAGCCCGCGGATCATGAACAAGATGCTCCAGGGCGGGATCGACAAGCTCCGGGAAGCCGGCGTGGCCGTCCTCGGCGGACACAGCATCAAGGACAAGGAAATCAAGTTCGGCTTCGCCGTGACCGGCGTCGTCCATCCGGACAGGATGACGGTCAACAGCAAGGCCCGACCGGGAGACCTCCTCATCCTGACCAAGCCCATCGGCACCGGGACGCTGAGCTTCGCCCGCCAGATCGGACGGGCCCCGGCCAAGGGATTGGCCGATTCGGAGCGTTCCATGATCGAGCTCAACCGCGCCGCCGCCGAGGCCATGACCGCCGCCGGAGTCACGACGGCCACCGACATCACGGGTTTCGGTCTGGCCGGCCACCTGAGCGAGATCGCCGCTCAGAGCGGCGTCGAACTCGAGGTCTACGGCGAGGCCATCCCCGTGTTCGACGGCGTCATGGAGCTCATCCGTGACGGCGTTATATCGGGGGCCGTCGAGCGCAACAGGGACTACGCTTCGGCCTTCGTCAAAACGCAAAAGGGCGCCGGCGAAGACCTCGAAACGCTTCTCTATGACCCTCAAACCTCGGGCGGCCTCCTCATCGCCGTCCGGAGATCGAAGGCCCCGGCGCTGCTCGCGGCGCTCAAGAAAAGAGGGGTCGGGCACGCGACGGTCATCGGGAAGGTCACACGCAAGGGGCCGGGAAAGATCATTTTCAGGAAAAACACGCCGTCGGACTGAGCCGCGATGCCTGAAAAGGACCACGTCATCATCGGGACGGCCGGGCATATCGACCACGGCAAAAGCGCCCTGGTCAAGGCCCTGACCGGCACCGACCCCGACACCCTGCCTGAGGAGAAGGAGCGCGGGATGACCATCGAGCTCGGGTTCGTCTTCCTCGACGACCCGGGCTACGAGAAGCAGATCGTTTTCATCGACGTCCCGGGCCACGAGAAGTTCGTCAAGACCATGGCCGCCGGGGCCAGCAACGTCGACGCCGCCCTGTTCATCATCGCCGCCGACGAAGGCATCGCGGTCCAGACGCGAGAGCATTTCGACATCCTCCAGCTTCTCGGGATCAAGCTCGGGGCGATCGCTCTGACGAAGTCCGACCTCGTGGACGAAGCCCGGATCGCCGAGCTCACCGGTACCGTCCGGAGCTACGTCCGAGGCTCGTTCCTCGAAGAGGCGCCCATCCTCCCCGTCTCGTCCGTCACCGGCGCGGGGCTCGGGGACATTAAAAAGGTCCTTCAGGAGATCGGCCGCAGGGTCGCCAAGCGCCCGGACAGCGGGATCTTCCGGATGCCCATCGACCGTGTCTTCACGATCCAGGGGTTCGGGACGGTCGTGGCGGGCACCGTGCTCGGCGGCCAGGTCCGCGCGGGCGACCGCGTCGAGGTCTTTCCGGACGGGCTCAAGTCCCGGGTCCGCGGGGTCCAGGTCCACAAGGAAAAAAAGGACGCCTCGAGCATCGGAAAGCGGACGGCCCTCAACCTCCAGGATGCGAAGAAGGAGGATCTGCGCCGCGGCCAGGTCGCGGGCGCCGAAGGATCGCTCGTCCCGACCGTCCGGCTCGACGCCCGCCTCGACGTCCTCCGGAGCGCGGAGAAGGACGTCAAGCACCGCGACCGCGTCCGCCTCCATATCGGCACGGACGAGGTCATCGCGCGCCTGGCGGTCCTCGAGGGCCAGAAGGTCGAGCCCGGCGGCTCGGCCATGATCCAGCTCATCCTGGAGAGCCCGACCGTGGCTCTGCCCGGAGACAGGTTCGTCATCCGGTCGTTCTCTCCTCTCGTGACCATCGGCGGCGGGCAAATCCTCGACGCCAACCCGAAGAAGCACAAGAGGTTCAGCGGCCAGGTCCTGGAAGGGATGAAGAAGCTCGGCGGCGCGGCGCGGGACGCGGCCGAGCAGGTCTTTCTCCAGGCGGCCGGCTCGCCCATGAATATCAAGGAAGCCGCCCTCAAGTTGGGGCGGAGCGAAGGTGAAGTCGAGGAGTCCGTCAAAGAACTGCTGGCGGAGACGCGGCTGGTCATGATCGCCCGCGAAAAGCCGGAAACGTATCTCCACAACACGGCGTACGCGGGGCTCAAGGAGAAGGTCGAGGCCGCTGTCCAAAAGTATTTCCAGGCCAACCCGGAGCGTCCTCTCATGCCCTATTCGGACGTCCGGGCGGGATTTCTCAAATCGGGCGACGCCCAGACCCTGAAGCTCATCGTCGATGACCTTTGCCGGGCGAACGTGCTGTTCCGGAAAGAAGCCCAGGTCGGGCTCGCGGGGCACGAAGCCCGCCTGAAACCGGCCGACCAGCAGATCGCGGCGAGAATCGAAGGGGCTTTCCGCAGCGCCCGGCTCGCGCCGCCGCTCGAAGAAGAGGTCCAGCGGAAGCTGGCTTTGACTCCGTCCGTATTCAAGAACATCCTGGACGGCCTGATCCGCGACGGGAAGATCGTCCGGCTGGCTGCCAAGGTCACGTACCACCGGGAGGCCCTCGACGAGGCCCGGGAGGCCGCGCTCGGGCTGATCACCCGCCACGGCAGCGTCACCATCGCCGAACTCAGGGACCGGTTGAACCTGTCCCGGAAATACGCCCAGGCCATCCTGGAATACTTCGACAAGGCCGGGCTGACGAGACGGGTCGAGGACCGGCACGTGCTGAACAAGAAGCCGTAAGCCTGATTGCTGCGCGGACATGGAAGAGGGTATTTTGCCCATGGAGGTATGACCATGACGAAACCCAGCCTCGTCGCGAAGTGGGAGTCCTGGGCGCCTCGCCTGCGGAGCATCCTGCGTATCGCGGCCGCGCTCATTTTTATGTCGGCCGGGACGATGAAGCTCTTCGGTTTCCCCGCCCGGCCCGCCCCGAACCCCGGCGCCATTAAGCTCCTGTCCCAGATGGGGCTCGCGGGAATCCTGGAGACGTTCGGCGGCACGCTGTTGCTCCTCGGCCTTTTCACCCGCCCCATCGCGTTCGTCCTTTCCGGCGAGATGGCCGTGGCGTATTTCCAGGTCCATTTCGCCCGGGGCTTCTGGCCCGCCACGAACGGCGGCATGGCCGCCGCGCTGTTCTGTTTCGTCTGGCTCTATTTCTCGGCCGCCGGCCCGGGGCCCTGGAGCCTGGATGCCTGGCGGCGGAAGCGACCCGCGTCGAGCTAAGGGCGCAGGAGCCGCCCTCGAGTTCCCAACTTGAATCCGGGGCCGCAGCGGTGTATATTCTTAGTAAATTTATCGGGTTAGGAGAGAGCCATGAACCGCATCATCCATTTCGACATTTCCGCCGATGACCCGGGCCGGGCCGTCAAGTTCTATGGGACCGTTTTTGGCTGGAAGGCCGAGAAATGGCAAGGGCCCGTGGATTACTGGATGGTCACCACCGGGCCCAACGACAAGCCCGGGATCAACGGCGGCATCAGCCGGAGGGAGGACCCGACGGAGCACACGCTCAACACGATCGGCGTGCCCTCGGTCGACAAATTCGTAGCCAAAGTCAAAACCGCCGGGGGGAAGGTGGTCGATCCCAAGATGGCCATTCCCGGGATCGGTTGGTACGCCCTGTGCCTGGATACGGAGGGAAACAAGTTCGGCGTGATGGAGGAGGACCCCAAAGCCAAATAGCCGAGCTCTCCTGGAGTCTGGAAAAGGCCTCGAGGCTCAAGCCCTCAAGTAGCTTTCGATCCAGCATTTTAACGATTAGGCCCTACTTTTCTCCGACTTTAACATCTAATTTACACATTCTTGACATCTTGTTAACAAGTTACCCTGCCGGCGCCATTATTATTTGGCCGGAGCCGGCAGCATGGCCAGGAAAAAAATCATCACCCTCGGTTACATTTTGGTTTTCTGGGGACTCGTCCCGGGGACCCTGGCGGCCCTGGCCGCTTGGGGAGAGCGCGCCTTCGGGCCGGGTCTGCGCCTGCCGAACCTCATGCCCGCCGGGCTTCTGCTCGCGGGAAGCTCGGGCTTCCTTCTGGCTCTTTCCATCGTCCAATTCACGCGGGCCGCGGGCAGCCTGCCCATCTCCGCCTTTCCACCACAGCGACTGATCAGGTCCGGTGTTTTCGGCGTATGGCGCCATCCGATTTATCTCTTCTCCGTGTTTTTTTGGAGCGGATGGGAAATGACCTTCTGGCCGGCCGGGACACTTCTCGTGGCCTTCCCCGCGCTGGCCCTGGGCGCCCTGGGTTATGCCAGGATGGAGGAGCGGGCTCTCGGAAAACGGTTCGGCAGCTTCTACGACGGGCACCGCAGGCAGACCTGCATCATCATCCCCCGGCTCTTCCATCTCGTCCGTCCCTTGTTTTCCGTGCTGAGCCGGTTCTGTTTCCGGTATGAAGTTTCAGCTGGGGATAACGCGGCCCCCGCCCCTCCTTTCTTCGTGATCTCCGCCCATCGGAATTACCTAGACTCGATTTTCATCTCGCTGGCCCTGAACGTCCCGGTCCACTTTATCACGACGTTCGAGATGTTCCGTAAGACCACATCCCGGTTTCTTTTCTTGAGGCTTCTCGGTCTCCCCAAGAGAAGATTTAAGCCCGACGTCCGGAACGCCCTCGATGTTCGCCGCCGCTTGCTCGAGGGCTGTGCCGTCGGGATCTTCCCCGAGGCGGAACGGTCCTGGACCGGCGCGATGATCGGCTTCAAGACCGAGGCCCTGAAGCTTCTTCAAAACCGCGCCGACATACCGATCCTCCCCGTACGGCTGGAAGGGACGTACGCGGCTTGGCCGCGCTGGGCGCGGGGCCCGCGCCCGTCGAAGGTGGCCGTTATCATCGAGAAGCCGGTTTTCGCAATCCGCGGGGAAAACCCGGCTGAGCTGGAGGCCAGACTGTCCCGGCTCATCGAGCCGCGGCTGGCGCCGGACTCCGGCGTGAGGCCGCCCGAAGCCGCCGGGATTGAATCCTTGATTTACCGCTGTCCCGAGTGCCTGAGCTACGACACGGTCCAGTCGGGGAAGGGGCCCGATTTCAGCTGTTCGAAATGCCTGGCCCGATTCAGGCTGCTGCCTGATTATTCGGTCGAGATGCCGGGGCACGCGCACAGGACGTCTCTGGAGAGTATGTACCGGCGGATTCGCATGGCGACCGATAGCCCGATCTCCGCGCCGGGCTCCGGGATCACCTGGGGGCGGGCGGAGCTGGCCATCGAGAAACTCGGCCGTTTCGAAGGCGTCGGCCCGGGACGCCTGGAACTCACGTCTTGCCGTCTGACCTTCGAGTCCGGCGGCACCCTCTACCCTATCGAGCTCGATTCCATCCGTTCCGTGGTCGTCGAAGGGGCGCGGAAGTTCCAGGTCTACGGGGGGCGGCCGTCGAGCTTGTTTCAATTCGCGCTCCTCAGTCAAAGCGCTTTGAAATGGCAGAGTCTCGTGGTCGATACCGTGCGCCGCCGTCACAATTTCATGCCGTCGACGGCATGATACACGAGGAGGAAAGAAATGGCTCGTCCCGGGCGCATCGCCGATTACGGCCGGCAGATCGACCGGCCGGGGCTCCTCGATTTCGCACCACGGGCGAAAAGCCGGACGGTCGCCCGTTTCCAGTCCTGCATTCTCGAGGCCTTCGGCCGCCTGTCTCCCGGCTCCCTGCCGGCGCGCGTCTTCGCCCGCACCGCCCGGAGTGTCGTCGGCGGCTTTCTCTATTCCCTCAAAGTCGAGATCAATAACCGCTGCCCGATGAACTGCCGGATCTGCTATGTCCGGAAGGGAGATCAGGAGATTCCGCTCGAAACCATCCGGAAATTGTGCCATTCGATCCGGTCCTGCGGCGTCCGGCTCGAGATACTGGGCGGAGAGCCGCTGCTCCACGGTGACCTGTCTGAAATCATCCGTTTAGCCAAGCACGAGGCCCGGAGTCCTTTCGTCACGCTTTACACCAACGCCACCCTGGCGACCGCCGGACTTTCGTCGGAGATGAAGGCGGCCGGCCTGGACGCGGCCATCATCTCCCTGATGTCCCACCGGGAAGCTGTCCACGATGCCTGCACGAGACACCCCGGTTCCTGGGCGGCCACCATTCAGGGTCTGCGCCGGATGTCAGAGGCCGGAATCAAGGTTTTCACCTTCACTCCAGTCCTCCGCCATAACGTGGCGGATGTGCCGGACATCTACGAATTCGTCAAGACCGGTCTCCGGGCGAGCGCCCTCTTCTATCAATACATTCCCCGCTCGAGCGACGACGAGCTGATCATCGGCCGCGACGAGTGGCGGCGGGCCAAGCGCTGGATCATGAATCACGACACCGAACACTGGGAGTTTGTCCGGCGGTTTTTCATGCTGACCGGAAATTCATGCTCCGGAGGGAACTTCGTGCTGACCGTCAAGGCGGATGGATCGGTCCAACCTTGCCCCTTCGTCGATGACCTTCCCATGGGCAGCATCTATGAGGAGGACATCTGGACGATTTACAGGAAGAGATTCCACAACCGCCTCCTGAAGGAGTTCAAGAGCCTCCCGCCCGAGTGCCGGGACTGCTCGCATCACTCGGTTTGCGGCGGCGGATGCCGGGCCGCGGCCCGCTGGTTCGGAGGCTACGCCCGGAGAGACCCCAAGTGCTTGGGCGCCTTTTCGGGGCCGGTCACGGCCGCGGGGATCATGGATTGCATCCCGACTTTTTTTTGAGGATACCAGTGAGACTCATGAAGCCTTTCCAATTTGAAAAATGGTATTTCGATTTCACTATGCCAACCGGAGAGGTCGTTTTCTTTTTCCTGGCCAGGACTCGCATCTTCGGCCGAGCGGACTTTCGGTTGAGCTTGACCGGCGTCTCTCCTCGCGGAGCTCCCATCCATCGCAGCCTAATCCTCCAGGAGTCGGCCGCCGAACGGATCTCCTCTTCCGCCCCACCGCTCTTGCCGGTCTTTGGAGAGAGGCCTTCCCCGCCAGAGTCGGAGGTCCGCATCCGGACATTTGGGGAAGATTTCTCGCTCGACCTCGTCTTTCTCAGGCATCCGGAAGCCCGTCCCGTCGCCAACCCGATGGTCATCTCGCGGGGGAAACGACGGATCTTGTGGGAACCAGTCCAAGGCCGGTCCATGGTCCGCGGCTCGGTCCGGATAGGCGGGCAAATCTGGAGCGCCGAGGGATGCGACGGCTATATCGACCGGCTAGTTTCCGACGTCTTTCCCCTCTTCACCCCGGTCAGGACCCTTTATTGGGGACGCCTTCACCATCCGGCAGGAAGCCTGGTCTATGCCGTCATCCCCCGGCTACGCCCCTGGGCGCTGCTGACGTGGAGCTCCAGCCGGGAAACACTCGAATTCGACACGGTTGACGTCTCCGAGAGGGGAACCCGGAAGTCGCCGATTCTGGGCCTGTCCTATCCGCCGGCCTACACGCTCACGGCCCGAAATCGCTCTGCCAACATCCGGCTCGATGTCGAGAACATCGCCTCCGCCGTCGAGACGGGATTCATCGCGAACGAAGAAATCCCCGGCGGCATCGAGAGCCGGGCCATCAACTTTTTGGCTAGAAACCCGAGGGGCATCAAGTTTTTTTCGCGGGGCCGCGTCCTTGTCAGGGAGAAAGGCCAAGCCACCGAAGTCGAGGCCGCCCCGTTCTTCAGCGAGATCGTGAGCTTTTCCTGAAAGGGACGCGGATGGAACAAGAACGCCTGCATTACCTCAAAGTCAGTCTCCTGGCCTATCTGGTATGGATCATCGTCTTCGAGGCCGTCGGCTTTTACGCCGTGACGCTCCCAACCAAGGATGTCACCCTTCCTCTCGACCGCCAAATTCCTCTTCTCTCCTGTTTTATCTGGCCGTATCTGCTGTGTTATCTCTTCCCCTTTCTGCCGCTGGTTATCGTCAAGGACTGGCATCGTTTTAACAAAGCTCTTCTGGCCATCATCCTGGCCAACGCGGCAGCTTTTCTCGTGTACATTCTGCTGCCCATCGCTTTTTCTCGCCCCGAGCTCGGGTCGGGTCTTTCCGATCGGGTTCTGGCCCTCCAATTCCGATACGATTTCAAACCCGGAGCCAATAAGCTGCCCAGCCTCCACGTGACCTACGCCTGGATCGTCTACCTGCTTTGCAGGAAACAGGGCCTGGGCCGTCTCCGCGAGGGCCTGATCTTCCTGACGGCCATGCTCATTTCCGTTTCGACCCTCTTCGTCAAGCAGCACATCCTCCTCGATGTCCTCGCCGGCGCCGCGTGGGCCTTCGCGGCGTGGTTTGCCGCCGGGCGTCTCTATCCTCGTCTCGCTGGGCCGGGGACGGCTCCCCCCGAAGCCTTGAAGCACTTGGTCTGGAGGGCGGCGCTCCCCCTCTTGCTTTATACGGCGCTGCTGGTCTTTTTCGCCGATCTTTGTTACCGGAGAATCCTGCCGTGAATCACCCGCCGAGCCCGGAACATTCGGAGTGCCTTCTCGAGGTCCGGAATGTCCGCAAATCTTTCGGCCGCCGGCAGGTGCTACGGGACGTCTCTTTTCACGTGTCCAGGGGCCAGATCGCCGGCATTACCGGTGAGAACGGCGCCGGCAAGACAACGCTGCTTCGCATCATCGTCGGGCTTCTGGCCCCCGACGGCGGCGCGGTCACCGGAGGGGCGAGGATCGGCTACTGTCCGCAGGACCTGGCCGTCTTCGAGACGCTGACCGTCCGGGAGAATTTTTCGTTCTTCGCCGCCGCCTACGGGCTCGAGCGCAAAGGGTCCGAAGAATCATGGGTGGAGACGATGAACGCTCTCTGCCGGCGTTTCCGTTTCGCGTCCTATCAAGACGCCCTGGTTTCCACCCTGAGCGGGGGGACGAAACAAAAGCTGAATTTTTCTCTCTCCGTCCTTCACGACCCCGGGCTCCTTATCCTCGACGAACCATATTCCGGATTCGACTGGGAGACGTATCTCCGGTTCTGGGACTACGCGGAGGAGCGGAAGTCCGCGGGGCTGAGCATCCTCGTCGTATCCCATTTCGTCTACGACAGGTCGAAATTCGACAGCGTCCTCGAGCTCAGGCAGGGGTGTCTCCAATGCGCCTGAAGAATATCGGCACCGGCTGGCTCATGACGATCAAGGAGATGCGGCGGAGCCGGATCGCCCTGATCCTTTTCTTCGTCGTTCCGACAGTTTTCTACGCGGTCATAGTCCTCATCACCAACCATCGCCCGATCGCCTTTAGTCTGGCTTCCGTCTCCGAGCAGGCGTTCGTCACAGTCAGCCAGAGGAACGAGGCGCTGGTGTTCATCGGCCTCGCCGCCGTCGGCGTCCTGACCTCGTTTCTAGCTCTTCATCTCACCCAGAAGCACGCGGACGTCAACCGGCGGCTCATTCTCTGCGGCTATCGGACGACCGAATTGCTGGCCTCGAAGTTCCTGGCCCTCCTGACCATGATCGCGCTCATCGGATGCTATGTCGGAGCCATCACGCCTCTCTTCTTCAAGCCCCAGAGGTTCGTCCTCGTCCTTCTCGGATTCATGATGGCGGGGTACGTCTATGGAGCGTACGGCATGTTCATCGGCGCGATTTTTCGGAGGGAATTGGAGGGGATCCTGTTCATTGTCCTGCTGGCGAATCTCGATATCGGCTGGCTCCAGAACCCTATTTACTATGCCGATGCCCAGAACAAGGCCATCATCCGACACCTGCCGGCCTATTTTCCCTCCCAGTTGAGCATGGTCTCCGCGTTCACCGGCCATTCCGTTCTCCAGCCGCTCCTCGGGAGCCTCGCGTATGGGACGGTCCTGCTCGCCGCCGCGCTGTTCCTCTATTCCCGGAGGATGCGGCTCTGGAAATAGCGGCTTCGGTTCGCCCTCGGAATAAATAGACACCCCCCCCCGCTCTAAAGATCGTTTTGAGGGGGCCGGCAGGTCGCCTTCCTATTCTGTCGCGGACCGCAGTATCCGCACCGGTCCCAGGAGCCCTGATGGCAACAACGGCGAGTCGGCCCGATAGAACGGCTGCGTTGTGTAGGTGAACTTCTTCGCCGCACCGGGCTGCTGGTCGCCGATCAGCCGGTTCACCCACAGGTTCGTCACTTTGACCTGCAATTCGTTCGGGCCCGGTTTCACCGCCCCGGTCACCTCGACGCGGAAAGGCGCCTTCCAGACGATGCCCAGCGGACGGCCGTTGACCGACACCTCGGCCAGGTTTTTGACGTCGCCGAGATCTAGCCACAGCCGCCCGCCGGATGCCATCCAACTGGCCGCCGCCTGGAAAGTCCTGGTGTAGGTTCCCGTGCCGGAGAAGTACCTGACGCCTGCGTCGGCGCTCTCGCTCCACGAGGCCAGCGCGTCGAGCGTGATCTCGGCGGGCGCCCCGCGCTCGGCCTGGAAACGGACCGTCCAGGGTCCCTCCACCGTGTCGAGCGGCGTTTCGATCTCCCGCGGCAGCGCCTTCGCTTGTGTCGTGGCCGGCTTGAGGAACACAACGAACACCGCGTCATAAGGATCGAGGCGAAGCGGCACGGTGGTGCGCCCATTCGCGATCAGGTAAGGGGCCGGCTCCACCTCGCCGGTATCGGCGTGCCAAATCTCCACTTCTTTCCCCTGGACCCGGAAACTCGCTTCCAGCGTCTCCACGCGTTTCTTGCGGTTGTCGACCCAGAAGACGTCGCCGTCGGCCAGCTTGCGGTGCACGAACAGGAGGTTCGTGTCCGCCCGGGGCTTGGTGTATTCGAAGTCAGGCTCCACCCCCAAGGCGGCCAACGCCTGCGCGATCGTCTGTCCTCCATAGACCTTGCCCTTGCCATAGGCGCGTTCCCCCTCACCCGGACCCCAAATCTGATCGGCGATGGCGTGAAACTCCGCCTGGTCGTCGCTCAGGCTCGGGGAGTCGACGGGTTTGGGACCCACGACGACGGCGCCCGCGCTCACCAGCTCGCGGATCTTGCGCAGGACGGGCAGGGACATGTGCCGGCTGTTGGCATCGAGGGCCATCACGGCGTAACTCATGCCGCTCGGCGTCGTGATCCGTCCGCCGTCGGTGGACAGGCGGTGCAGGATCGCATCGGCGTTGATGAAGTCGAAATCGTACCCGGCGGGAATGTCCGGGTGCTTCTCTCCAAAGAGGGCCGTAATGTTAGAATCCTCGCCGTAGAAGTAGAGCACGTCGGCCACGAACTTTCCCTGTTGGAGCATGTATGAGCTGCGGGCCAGATAGGTGGTCCAGGGCTTGGCCAGCTCGGCCCAGGTCTCGTGCCGCGTGAACCACTGGCCGAACGGCCCGAGCGAGAGGCCCGGGATTTTGTCCGATACGGGCTGATGGACCGACGTGTGGAGGACGAAGCGGTTCAGGCCCATCGCCAGCTCCGTGTCGGCCGTCGGTTTCAGCGTTTCGGGAGACCAGCTCCAGGCGCCCCGTTCGCCGCCGTAGGCCGTCAGCGATTCCGCGGCCACGAGATTCTGGCCGTAGATGTGAGACACGGAAGCCGACTCGCGGATGTCGACGCCGTACCCGGGCGGCTCATCGCCGGGCGTTTCGGGCGTCCACAGCGCGCTCATGGGGATCTCGGCGTTCCGCTTCACTTCCATCCCGTCTCCAATGAATGCCCGTCCGCCTTCGTGAGATTCGGTATACCGGCCCATCCCCAACTTGTGCAAGGAGGCGGAGATCTGGTCATAGTGGTATTCCGCCGTCAGGTCGCCGATGGTCTTGCGAAAGTCCCAGAGAAAACGGTCGCTCGATTCCGCGCTCTCCACCACCCGACCGGTCAGGACCGGGAGCCAGGGCCGCGGGTCATAGCCGCGGCGCTTGGTGAATTCCGGGACCATATCTTCGGTCCAATTCTGAACTCCGGCTTCCCAACTATCCGTGATCACGTATTGCAGGCCGCGCTTGCCCATCAGGGCGCCCAGCGTGCCTTTATATCGGCCGAGATAATTGTCGAGATATGTCTCGACATGGCCGCGATTGAGCTTATCCACCTCGAGACCGGTCGCCTCGGGCGAAGCCGGGGCGTTGCGTGCGCCGGTCAGCGAATAGCCCAGCCGCAGTACCATCCAACGGCCGGCCGGCGGCGTCCAGTCCAGCCTGCCGTCGGGGCGCATTTTCGAAGTCAAGTCGACGACGTCGGCCCTGCGCACGGCGTCCTGGGTCGGAATGGGAGGTGTCGCGAGGCTGTCGAGGTTGGTCGCCGCCGAAAAAGCCGCTTTGTCCTCGAACCGGTTCACCCGCGCTCCGGAGTGCAGAACGATCTCGGCGATCTTCGTCCCGGCCGGGGCCGCGGGCGCGCCGCCGTTGGACGACCCACCCCGGCCGGGCGCGGGAGGCTGAGGCGTCTTGAACGTCAAGCGGAAAAATTTGGCGGTGACGGCGGGAAACGTTATGGTCCGTTGGGGCGTCTCGCCGCCGGGAATCGTTGCGACCGTTCGAAATTGCCGGCCGTCGTCGCTGGCCTCCAAGGCCTGGCTGCCGTCGGCTCCGCCCCCGTAGCCTCTCCTCTCGGTGCTGGCCACGATGCTCAGGCCTCGAATGGCCTGGGGCTTTTCGAACTCGAACTGGATCCAGGCCTTTTGGTCGATGGGTGCGGCCGGCAGAATGAAGGTCTTCGCCAGGTCGCCGTCGGTCAGTCCGGCCAGGTCGAATTGGCCGCCGCTCGATGATACTTTCGGCTGAAGCTCGACCATCGAGAGGTCGCTGTCGGCTAGGCGATAAGCGACGACCGCGCTGTCGCCATAGTACTCGGGCGGGGGCGCGGATGTCCCGCCCCCCGATCCTCTGCGCCCGATATTCTGGAATGGCCCGGTCGTGGATGGAGGCTTAGGCAGAACGCCTTTGAACGGAAGCCCGCCTTCCAGACGGGTCTCGCTCCAGACCAGCTTCTTCATCGCCTGCGCGGGCGGCACCCAGGGGCCTCCAGTTTCGCTCCATCCTGGAGATCCCGCGATGGCCATCTCCAGACCCAGCTGGTCGGCCAGGGTCGCGGCGTATTTGAACGCGTCCTTCCACTCGGGCGTCATGTAGATCAGCCGTTTCTTGACGACCTGCGGAGTATCGAGCGCGGCGTCGAAGTTCTGGAAGCCGCCGATGCCGGCGCGCTTCATCCATTCCAGGTCGGCCTTGATCCCGTCCTTGGTGATATTGCCGTTCATCCAGTGCCACCAAACGCGCGGTTTGGCGCTGTCCGGCGGGTTCTTGAAGCCGCGCTCGAGGGCATCGCTGGAGTCCTGGGTACCCGCGGCCCACGTTCCGAGCAGAGTCATGACAACGACGGCCAGGCCTAACTGCTTTGTTTTATTCCTTGTTCTCATGGGCGCGTCTCCTTTCGCCGGGGTCATGATATTTCCAGCCGATGAGCTATGTCAATGACGAGAGGAATCTGTCTAGGTGCGAAGAAGAGGTTTACACGCCCGGACAATCCGATCCACACTCGGAAGTGTCTTATCTTCCAGATGCCGCGCATAGGGAATGGTGGTCTGAGTGCAGACCCGTGCATATTTGAAGGCCAGTCCCCTCTCCAGTGCCACTGCCGCCAACTCACCGGATAGGCCGAATCCCTCATAGTCTTCATCCACAACCAGCATGCGTCCGGTGCGGCCGACCTCTTGGCAGAGAGTCGCTTTATCGAGCGGCGACACAGACCTCAGATCGACCACGCCCGCTGAAATCCCCTGTTGCTCCAGCATGGCCGCAGCCAGCAAGGCGCGGTGCACGCCCACACCGAGCGTCACGATCGTCAGATCTGATCCGTCCCGGCGCACCGCCGCCCGTCCAATCGGCAGCGGTTCCCAGATACTTGGGGCTAATCCACGCGTTCCTTCGGCCGGGATGTCGTAGTTCACCGTTTCCCGGCCGCCTGAACCAAGAAAATCCAGCCAGCGCGACGAAATCAGTTTGTGCTCCATGAAAATAACCGGCGATCGGAACGCCAGGGAAGCCAGCATCAGCCCTCCCGCATCTGCCGGGGTCGAGGGCACAACTACACTAAGCCCGGGGATATGCGCCAGCCAGCCCCACAAGCTCTGTTCGTGCTGACCTCCGTCGCCATAGCCCCCGCCGCAAGCCGTCCGCACCACCAGGGGCACCGGCCAGCGCCCGCCCGAAAACGCCTCCACCTTGGCGGCATGATTCAGCAGCGCGTCGACCGCTACACCGATAAAATCCACTAACATGATCTCGGCGACCGGGCGCAGTCCGGCCATCGACGCGGCTACCGCCGCCCCCAGAAAAGCCGCCTCGCTGATGGGTGTGTTCCTCACCCGTTGTCTTCCGAAACGCACAAACAACCCGGCGTGTAAGGCTTGCACATCTTCACCCAGCAGGATGATGCGCGGATCGGCGGCCATGGCCTGACCCAGGGCGTCATCGATCGCATCCGAAAAGCTGATCCGCCTCATATCGCGCTTCCCTGAGATTGGAGGGCCTTCGCCACGCTTTGTTGAATTTCACGCCGGACGGCGGATTCCAGCTCGGCGAGCCGCGCCGCGTCCTCCGTGGCCAGAGCCTGCCTGGTCCGCACGAGCGGATCACTCCCATCGCCCGTTTGACTTTGAATTTTGAACGCCACGCCCAGAATCTGGCGCAAGGAGGCAATTCTCTCGCCCCACGGCGCACCACCGCCGCTGCGGAAGAATCCCTTGACCATCGGCCAGGTTCGTTTGCGGAAAGAATAAACGGGCCTTCGGACCACATCCAAGAGCGCATCCCCCAGGAAGTGTCCCTCGAGATGGACGCAACGAGCCCGGAGAAAGACCGGCCCGTTCCCAGCGCGGGCGTGGTGTAACGCTGCCTGCGCCGCCGACCAAACCGCCTCGACCTCCGCCCCATCCACTTCGATGGCCTTCATCCCAAAGGCCTGCGCGCGAGCCAGCAGGTTTCCGCCCGAAACCATATCGGCCGGCGTCGTGATCGCCCAACCGTTATCCTTACAAACAAAAATCACCGGCAGTTTCCAGACCACCGCCAGGTTCATGGATTCCATCAACATGCCCGCGTTGGCGGCGCCATCGCCGAAGAAGGCGACTGAAACCGTGCCCGGACGCAGCATCTGCCCGGCCAGGGCAAAGCCAGCCGCGGCCGGTCCGGCCGCGCCGACGATGCCCGAAGAGGCGGCCAGCTTGTCCGGCGCGAACAGGTGCATATGCCCGCCCATGCCTCCGCACAAACCGTCGGGCTGGCCCATAAACTCGCGCAGCAAGGCAACAGGATCCACGCCGCGCATCAACATCGGTGGCGTGCCGCGATGGTCGAGTGCCATGGCATCGCCTTCGATCAACTGAGAGATGATCCCGGCAACGATCGCCTCCTCGCCCATCCCAAGATGCATCTCGCCCGATATCTTGCCGTCCTTCCAGATCTGCCGCACGGCTTCTTCGAACGTCCGGCTCTTGAACATTAACTCGTACAGGGACCAGAGATCAGCGGACATGCTTCTATCCTATTTAAAGGAATTATGTCGATATTGACGATGATGGTCAATACCGACATAATTTAGTAGAGATGAACTGATCGGAGGTACCGGACATATGAGAGATGTCAAGCGTTTGATTAGTATCGGACTGCCGATAGCCCTTCTTCTGTCCTTGCCGGTATCGGCAAGCGCGCAGTCTTCGGTTTCCACAAAGCCTTTGCCCCTCGCGGATTTCAGCCAGGGACTCGAACATCTGGCACTCCAGGTGGGCCCTTCCGTCGTCCAGGTCTTTGCCATCGGCTATTCCGTGGCCTCAAATAGATTAGGACCGGTAGTCAAACACCAGAATACCGGCTCGGGCGTAGTTCTGGATTCCGAAGGTTATATAGTTACCAACGCTCACGTCGTTTATGGCGCCCGGCGCTTACAGGTGCAACTCGCGGTTTTGAATACCTCCTTCAAGCCTCAAGGCGCCAAGATCGAAGCCCAACTGGTGGGAATGGACATGCCCACGGACCTCGCGGTTTTGAAAATCGCCACCAAGGGCCTGCCCGCGCTGGCTTTGGGCGACTCCGACAAGCTCAAGCAGGGCCAGCTCGTCATGGCCTTCGGGTCGCCGCTGGGGCTAACAAACAGCGTGACCATGGGCGTTGTCAGCGCCGTGGACCGTCAATTGCGCCCCGATGATCCGATGTCGTATGTGCAGACCGACGCACCCATCAATCCGGGCAACAGCGGCGGCCCCTTGGTCAACGCCACCGGCGAGGTCGTGGGAATCAACACCATGATCCTCACCCAATCGGGCGGCAGCGAAGGTATAGGCCTGGCCATCCCCATCAACACGGTCAAGAACATTTACAAGCAGCTGCGTGCAAACGGCACCGTCCGCCGGGGCATCATCGGCGTTCAGCCCCAGACCATTACCCCGGCCCTGGCTTCCGGTTTGAGTTTGCAGCAGAGCTGGGGGGTCATCCTGGCGGATGTCGCGCCCGACGGCCCCGCGGCCGTCGCCGGATTGAAGGTGGGCGATGTTGTTGCCAGTCTCGATGGGAATACGATCTATGATGTGACCCAGTTTGGAAACTACATTCATCGACATGACATCAATTCCACTCTGACTCTCGAGATCATGCGCGACTCGCAGCATCTCACCTTCAGGGTTCCCGTGGCAGCATACCCCGAAGACCCCAGCCGATTTCTGAGCAAAGTGGATCCGGAGAAAAACTCTGTGCGGAGACTGGGCATCCTGGGAATCGAAATCGACAAGGAGATGGCCAGCCTGCTGCCGGCACAGCGAGTCGATGGGGGGGTTCTGGTCATAGCGATCAACACGGAGGACAGTACCCCCGACGACACTCTCCTGCCCGGGGATATCATCCACGGGCTCAACCGGACACCGATTTCCACGATGGCGGAATTGCGGGCCGTATGCGCGAAGCTCAAGGCGGAAGACTCTTTCGTGGTGCAAGTGGAACGCCAAGGCAAACTGCTCTATATCGCCTTTGACGACGCATCCAATTAGTGCCTGAAAGCTTGAAAATCTCACTGTAGAGGTGGTACATTTGGCTGGAAGTGGGAGTAGCCCAAATTTTTACACAATTCTCAGCCTGGCCTCTCCCCCACTTTGGGGGTAGGTCAGGTAGCTCATGCAGGATCAATCAATTGAACAACAACGGGAGGGTCAAGGTCCCGGTGGGCCTTCTGGACTTCAAAAACGATCCCGGCGGAATTTGGTGCTTGTGGATTCTCCTCTGTTGGACCGCATCCGGCTTGTTTTTCTTGCATTTACCAATCTTGATGGTTTTATCACGTTTAGGCTAGACTGAGCTATTTTGAGCAAGAGTTTGCTCAATCTCTGCTCAATTTTTTGAGGGTATGTAGGCATTCACAGCGGCGTGGTCTGGCTTTCGAGCGCATGACTCTGGATCATGCAATCAAGGTTCGAATCCTTGCTTCCCAGCTATCTCATCCTCCCCCGTTGCCCCTGATAATTCTGATGTTTGCTTTATTTTCCTTTTAAGCACCGTTAAGCGGAATTAGGCGCGTTTTAGCACAATCTGTTACACCGACGTTACACGGAGGGGGCGGTGCGCCCTGACGCCGGAGAGAAACGAGGACTAATCTCACCCTTGCACAGACGTTGAAAGCACAAGGATGGCGAAGCTGCCGGCACCGGAGGCAAGATGCCTTGAAAACCTCATTTTAGAGGTGGTATCTTGTCAGCATTGTGGCCAACCTCGAGCAAATACAGCGCTGGATGGAAGACTGCCCGAATCGGAGCAACTGAGGTTTCCTCATGGAAAAGCGAACATACAGAATCAGCGGGATGGATTGCGCGGAGGAAGTCAACGCGCTCAAGGGGACGGTTGGCAAACTGCCGGGGATCGGCGACCTCGATTTCAACCTAATTGACGGAACGATGACCGTGCAGTTTGACGCCGGTCAGGTGAATGAAGTGTCCATCCTCGACGCCGTGCGGCGGGCTGGGCTGGAAGCCGAAGCCGTTAACGAGACCTGCCCCTCCGCAGTGTGCGCCGTCGAGGAGGGTTGGTGGACGAAACGAAGGCGTGCGGTCATGTGTTGGTGTTCGGGCGCTTTGGTACTCGCGGGCTTCGTAACTCACGCGCTTCTGCACGGCAACCTGTTGCATGCGCTGACCGCTGGTGAAGGTATGGCGCATCACCAGTTTCCTCTGCCGGTCATCCTCCTCTACGCCGTGGCGGTTGTGACCGGGGGCTGGTTTTTTGCTCCGAAGGCTTGGATGGCCCTGCGACGGTTGCGGGCGGACATGAATCTGCTGATGACCATCGCCGTGATCGGTGCGATGATAATCGGCCAGTGGTTTGAGGCCGGAACGGTCACGTTCCTTTTCGCGCTTTCATTGCTGTTGGAATCATGGAGCGTGGGCCGGGCTCGCCGGGCAATCCGTGCCTTGGTGAATATGACGCCTTCGACGGCGCGCTACATCGGACCCCATGACGGGAAAATCATGGAAAAGCCAGTTGCCGAAATCCCGCTTGGCGCAATCGTTCTGGTGCGCCCCGGCGAACGAATACCGCTGGACGGCATCGTCACCAAAGGCCGAACCTCCGTGAACCAGGCCCCTATCACCGGCGAATCCATGCCGGTTACCAAAGAGGAAGGAGCCGAGGTTTTTGCGGGCACGATCAATGAAGACGGCGCTATCGAGTTTGAGTCCACCAAACCCGCCATTGACACCACGCTGGCGCGGATTATTCGCATGGTCGAACAGGCTGAGTCCCGCCGTGCGCCGGTCGAACAATGGGTTGAGAAGTTCGCACGTTACTATACCCCTGCGATGATCGCGGTGGCGGTTTTGGTCGCGGTAGTGCCGCCGATGTTCGGCGGACTGTGGGGCCGTTGGTTCTATGAGGCGCTGGTCATCCTAGTCATTGCCTGTCCCTGCGCGCTGGTGATTTCGACGCCCGTCAGCATCGTCGCGGCACTCACGGCGCCGGCCAGAGCGGGCGTGTTGATCAAGGGGGGCGCGTTTCTTGAGGCGGCTGGGCGCGTGAACGTCTTCGCGTTGGACAAGACCGGTACGTTAACGAAGGGCCTCCCGGAGGTGCAGGAGATCGTTCCGTTGAACGGCCACACCCGCGACGAACTTCTCGCCTGCGCTTCGGCTCTTGAAGCGCACAGCGAGCACCCGCTGGCGGCGGCTGTTCTGAGAAAGGCGCGTCTGGAGAATGTCCAGCCGCTGAATGCCGAAAACTTCCGAGCGCTTAAGGGCCGAGGAGCGGAGGCGTCGATAGAGGGCCGACTGTTCTGGGTGGGAAGTCACCGGCTGTTGCACGAAAAAGGCGTCGAAGAATCCGAAACGCATGCGCAGGCACAACGCATGGAAGACGCGGGGCATTCCGTAGTGGTCGTGGGCAGCGACCGGCACGTCTGTGGTCTGATCAGTGTAGCGGATTCCATTCGGCCGGAGGCGTCGGACCTGGTCCGCCAGTTGAGGGCGGCAGGTGTGCGACATGTGGCCATGCTTACCGGGGACAACCAAGCCACGGCAGATGCGGTTGGCCTCGCAGTTGGAGTTGATGAAGTTCGGTCGGAACTGCTACCGGAAGACAAAATGCTGGCGATTCAGGAAATCGAACGGAACCACGGGGCGGTGGCAATGGTGGGCGACGGCGTTAACGACGCACCAGCGCTGGCCACGGCCACAATCGGGATTGCGATGGGGGCTGCGGGAACCGACGCGGCGGTCGAAACGGCGGATATTGCCCTCATGTCCGATGATCTGGCGCGTTTGCCCTGGCTAGTTCGACACGCGCGGCGTTCCCTGCGCATTGTCCGGAAGAACATTATCTTTGCGTTGGGCGTGAAGGCCGCGTTCATGGCGCTGGCCCTAGCGCAAGTGGCAACGCTATGGATGGCGATTGCGGCCGACATGGGGGCATCCCTCCTCGTGATTTTCAACGCGCTGCGGTTGCTTCACGTTGGAGAAAAGAAGAACAGATCAGGTGAAATTATATAAGAGCCGACGAAATGATTGGGACCGGATTATATCCACCCGAAACGAATGAGCGTTCGGCTGGCCTTCCAGGCAAAAAGAGCCCCTGCTCCAATAAGTGCGATGGTTAAGGCGGGGCTAAAAGTTCCAAAAACTTGCAGCCCCAAAATAATAGCGGTAATCACAAAAAACAGGCAGAACGTCGCTAGCTTTTTTCGCCGGGCTCGGAAAGGCTTCAGTTGGGCGGCAAAGCCATCAGGCACCGAGTCTCCAGGACCTATTTTTGACATTAGGGATTCAATTCTGGGCTGGAGTCTGAAGTGGACATACAACAAAAGCCCCATAAGAGTAATCAATATTATTGCTTTAACCAAGATAATCCAGTGATGCCAGAGCGACTGAATGCCCAGGGGGCCAAAAATGAGCAATAGCACTCCAGAGATCAGGACGGTAAACTGGAAAACAAAACACCTGGAAGCCCCGCGCCGGATGATATTCTCCATGTACCGGTCAACATTGTAATCAAAAGAGGGTCCCAGCAGGGCCCTTTCATTGACAACAATAAGGTTGAATAAGGGCGTTGACATGAAGACAAAACCTAACACGTGGAGAAATTTCAAAAGGTTATATATGGCGTCCATAACAACCTCCCATTGATCGGTGGTCTCCAAAAAAACCCTTCAGCGGCGAGCATATCACAGTTTCTATCTCATCGAGGGCTGTTTATTCCCCATTGTGAGGACGAAAGAACCCGATAAAACACTTTCTGATTTAATCGGCGTGAACTCAGCTTGATTCAAAAGGTTTAAAATTTCGCCCCGACTGTATAGGCGGGCCTTCCGCCAATTAAAATTCCCCAGCAGACCGCGAACTTGCCGGAGTATTCCCCAGGGACTCCGGCGATTTAAGAATCCGATGACGACTTGCCCGGATGGCTTAAGAATCCTGAGTATTTCAGCTAAAGCTGCACGCGGCTCCTCCAAGAATTCCAGAACCGTTAACATGACGACTGTATCGAAGGAATCGGCTACGAAGGGAAGGGCTTCGACATTCCCGCGGACGAGATCAACGATATGATGTCTCGACCTGGCATAGTTGAGCATATCGAAAGATCTATCCAGAGCGATGATACTCTCTCCTGATTCCAAGAGCGCAGCTGTGAAGTGTCCTGTTCCACATCCCACGTCTAAGCAAATCCCGCCAGGCCTAATCCTAAAGAACCTGGCAATCAGCCTTTTTTCGGCTCTATCAGCATATCTCCCCGCGGGTTTGTTGAACCAAGCCTCGTAGGCCCCGGGATTGATTCCAGACGTCGAAGCCCCTGCGTTCGAATGCATCTCGTCACCCCTCCCCTTGGGGCCGGGATTAGAAGGTCAAGACTTTGGACCCCTCCTCGACCCAATGGGCAAGATCGAGCATTTTCCCAACCTCCACACCGTCGACGAGCTCCTCGGGCCGTAAACCCCGCGCGTCGATGCAAGTTACGCAGACGCGGACCTCAGCGACGGAACTAATAAGATCCGCCACCATCTGAGCTAAATTGTAATATCCAGCCGGTGTCTTTTGCCCTTTTTTTGCCAGAGCCACCGCATCACCCAACAGGAACACCTTGATATTCTGCTTGATGGCCACCAGGGCCTTCGCCAATCTTAGAGCGTTCCACGGTTTCTCGTTTCCATAGGGCGCTTCACTGATGATAAAGACCATCGTTGCAGCCATTCTCGTCCCTCCTTGCTATCTTTCACTGATAAATAAACGCGCTTTTGCGCCCGAACTGCCTAACGATAATACTCCTGGGCAACGTTGTGCTTCAAGGCCATGAACTCCTCCAATACATTAGTGACACGGCGGGGTGGACTGTTTTCTGAATAGGGTCCCCAGATCGACCAGAATCCAATAGCGCAAAGCGAATGGACCCGTACGTCCCTCGGGTCACCAAGGGGAGCTCTCGAAAGAATTGTTAAAAAGGCAGCAGAATGGGAATCGAATATTGAAACTGCCTGCTAAAATAAAGGAACTTAGTGCCGATAAACGTTAAACGCATTTCGAGAGGGTCATTGGTTATCCTCATTTTATCGAAAAAACGAGGAAGTAGTGGTATGGAAGGAATGTGTTCTCTTTTTCCAATTGAAACCCAGCTGCCTGCAGCTGCTTGATCACATCTTCGCGTGCGATTTTCATCTCATTAGGCGGGCCGACGGGCAAATCTCTTTTCTGAAAGTCAATCATGATCACCTGACCGCCCGGCTTGAGCATTTTCTTCATCAAAGCCAGATACTGCGCCTGGTTTTGGATGTGGTGCCAGGTCTCACAAATGAAAAAACGATCGATCGACCCGTCCATGAGCAGCGGATCGTCAGGCGCAGCAAGGACCGTTACCATGTTTTTCACTTTCATATCGCGGATGCGCCGATTCATGAAAACAATCATGTCGGGGTTGATATCGACTGCATAGACCCGGCCGTTTTCACCGACGTGACGGGAAAACCGAAAAGCGAAATACCCCGAACCAGCTCCGATGTCGGCAATTGTCTCGCCCTCTTTGAGCTCGAGCGCCATGACCACTTCGTGCGGCTTCTGATACGCATCTCGTGCCGGGTCTTCCAACATTGCGATGTAGGCCTTGGAGTCCTGGTGCAGCCGGTGCATTTCCTCCATTGTCTTAGGTGGATTTTGAGCGGAAGCAAGTGTCTGTGAAACGAGCAATGCCGCCAAACAAAGGTGAATTTTCATCGGTTTTGTCCTTAAGGTATAAAGTACAGGAATCTCCTTTTTCGTGCAATACGCATACCCCGACCTTCAGAATCAGAACGCACAATGCCAGGATGTATCACTACGGGTCCAGAGGAATCAGTTCCCAAACTGTCGAGCAGAAGCTGATGAGAGATGAACTCTTCAGTGACCTTTACCCTGCGAAATTCCTTCCTGATTATTTACTTGATTAGAGATTCTTAGAACTTCTGCTTAAATCTGTTTTCTACGATGAAGAAAGAAGGGAAGAAGACTCCAAGTCTAGCCATGAACGTGCACGACCGGCGGCCGTTCCCGCGGGGCCTCTCTGTTCAACGGCCGGGAAACGTGTTTTAATCGGGATGAGGCGACCGTGCCGTGAAACCCATTCCACTCCCCCATGCCCATCCGATCCCGAAAACGGCCGCGCTGTTCTGGGCCTTTTTGAGATTGGGATTAACAGCGTTCGGCGGTCCGGCCATGATAGCCTACATCCGCAAAATGGCCGTAGACGAAAAGCATTGGCTGGATGATATATCCTTTCGTGATGGAGTCGCCCTTTGCCAGGTCATCCCGGGAGCTACGGCCATGCAAACTACCGCTTATGTGGGCCTGAGAGCACGCGGTTTGCGAGGCGCGGCAGCCAGCTTCGTGGGCTTCGGCTCTCCCGCTTTCTTGATAATGATGGCCCTTTCCTCCCTGTACGTGCGCGGGCATGAACTTCCCATCGCGGTATCCGCATTCGCGGGTCTTGGTGCACTCGTCGTCGCGATCGTTGCGAATGCCACAGTATCGTTCGGAGCGAGGGCGCTGCTGAAATGGCAGGGTTTGCTGATCGCGCTTGCGGCGGCAGGATTGTTTGGCCTTGGAATGAGCCCGCTCGCCATCATTCTTTCGGCTGCGCTCTTGGGCTTGATCCTATTCAAAGCGCAACTCCTCCCCGCGGGATTGGCCTCCGCCCCGCACAAGCTCTATTCACTGAGATATTTCATCGTCCTGCTTGTTCTGACGGGTGCGGGCCTGACATTATTACTCATCGCGGATCCACGGCTTTTTAAACTCGCGGCCTTGATGGCCAAAATTGACGTCTCGGCGTTCGGCGGCGGATTTGCCTCCGTTCCCCTCATGTTCCACGAAATCGTGGATGTCCGCCACTGGCTGGACGGCCCCACGCTCTTAAATGGAATCGCCCTTGGGCAGCTCACTCCGGGCCCTATCGTGATTACGGCCACTTTCTTAGGCTATATGTTGTATGGGCCGCTCGGAGGAATTGTCGCTACCATAAGCGTGTTCTTGCCGTCTTTCTTGGTTGTTGTCGGCGTCGCGCCGTACTACGACAGGCTACGCATGTCCGGCCATTTCCAAAAGGCCATTGAAGGAATACTATGTTCTTTTGTCGGACTTCTTCTATCTGTAACAGTACGCTTCGCCATGAACGTCTCATGGGAAATACCCCGTATTCTTCTTGCTGCTGCAGCATTTGTTGCGCTGCGGTTCAAGGTCAACATCCTTTGGGTTGTTTTGATCGGGGCGATCATCTCCGTACTCGTCTTCTGAAAGAAGAGGGAAAAGAGTGGGTTCAAATCCCTCCGGGCGCACTCCCTTTTCCCCGTTATTTTTTAATCTATTCCGTTGATACCGCCTTTTAATGATTAGACTCGTAGTTTCAGCGTTTTTCAATCTAATTTGGCACATATTTGGAACAAGGGGAGAAGTCTCCTTGAGGAGGGCAGGTCACGGGCACCTGCCCAAAGGGGAGCAGATCAGCCTAATCACCCGGAAATAATGGAAGACATCGCCCAACTTCTGTTCATGGCAGTCATGGACATGCGCGACGAGCCCGCGCTTTAATTTAGGCAATAAGGAATAAGAGCGGAATATTTTCTCTGGATGCGAATGAGGGAGACAATGAACTTGAAAAACGATAAACCCAAGAGCCATTTCACGAGCGTCATCCATGCCGGCCAGGAGCCCGACCCCGTTTTCGGCGGGGTTTCGGTACCGATCTACCAATCGTCCACGTTCGCTTTCGAAAGCGCCGAGCAGGGGGCGGCCCGGTTCGCGGGAAAGGAGAAGGGCTACATCTACACGCGGATCGGAAATCCGACGATTCAGGCCTTGGAGGACAGCTTGGCTTCATTGGAGGGGGGATATGGCTGCCTGGCCACGGCTACGGGGATGGCGGCGGTGACGACGGTCTATACGGCTTTCCTCGCCAAGGACGCGCATGTCATCGGAACGGCCTCGGTCTATGGGCCCTCGCGGACCGTGATAGAGAGCGAATTCTCGAGGTTCGGCGTGACGTCGGATTTTGTCGACACGTCGGACATCGCCAACGTCGAGCGCTGTCTGCGGCCTGAGACGCGGCTGCTGTTCATCGAAACCCCGGCCAATCCGACTCTGGCCATTACGGACATCGCCGCGTGCGCACGACTGGCGCACGAGAGAGAAATCTCTCTCGTCGTGGACAACACGTTCTCCAGTCCCATCCTCCAAAATCCTCTCGAACTTGGTGCCGACATCGTCATTCACAGCCTGACCAAGTTCATCAATGTGCACAGCGACGTCCTGGGCGGGGCCATTATCGCCGGGAACGAAGCCTTGTTCGGACGGCTTAGGAAAGTCCTGACGCTGATGGGCGGAACGATGGACCCTCATCAGGCTTGGCTCGTGCTCCGCGGCGTCAAAACGCTGGCCCTCCGCGTCGAGAAAAGTCAGGATAACGCGGCCAGACTGGCCCCATGGCTGGCCGCCCACCCGAAGGTCGGTTGGGTGAATTATCCCGGGCTCGAGACCCATCCCCAGTATGAGCTTGCCCGAAAACAAATGCGGGGCTTCGGGTCCATGATCTGCTTCGGTCTCCGCGGCGGATACGAGACGGGGCGGAAGACTATCAATGCCGTCCGGCTCTGCACCCTTGCCGTATCCTTGGGCGGGATCGAGAGCCTGATCCAGCACCCGGCCAGTATGACCCATGTGGGTATCGCCAAAGAGAAGCGGGAGATGGCCGGGATCACGGACGATCTCGTCCGGCTTTCGGTCGGCTGCGAAGGCTACGAGGACCTGCAGGACGACCTCGAGCAGGCCCTCGCCGCCTCTTGACACGTCGGCCGTTCCAAGTCTATAATTAGCATATGCCAATAAATTGTCGATGGATGGCTCAATGCCCAGACCGTTGATCTGCCGCCGAGTCTCTGGCTGTCCTCGGAGCGAGTATTTTAAGCCGGCCGGAATTCCATTGTCCGGTCTCGAGGAGATCCGTCTGACACGTGATGAGCTCGAAGCGCTCCGTCTCGCCGACCTGGAGGGCTTGTACCAGGCCGATGCCGCGTCGAAAATGGAAGTTTCCCGCCAGACCTTCGGAAACATCGTAAAGTCTGCCCGGCATAAGGTCGCAGACGTCTTAGTCAACGGTCGAGCGTTGAGAATCCAAGGAGGAGCAATTCAAATGATGGACAGAACGTTTACCTGTACCAGCTGTCAGCACCAATGGAAGGTGCCCTTTGGGACGGGCAAACCTCAGGGCTGCCCTCAATGTGGGAAGGCTGATATCCATCGGGCGTCGGCTGAACGCGGCTGCGGGCGCAGAGCCGGCCGAGGCGGCTTTCGCGGCGGGGTGCGGCCATGAAGGTCTGCATTCCGACCGAAACGAATGAGGGGTTGAAAGCCCAAGTTTACGGGCATTTCGGCAGCGCCCCCTACTTCACCCTCGTCGATATCGAAGGGAAGAGCGTCGAAGTCATCGACAATGGGAACCAGGCCCACGCCCATGGCCAATGCCATCCGGTCGCGTCCCTCCAAGGACGAGAGGTCCAAGCCGTCATTACCGGAGGCATGGGCCTCAGGGCCGTGCAGATGTTCAATGACGCCGGTATCAAGGTGTTCAGAGCCCAAACCGGGACCGTTGAGGATGTCGTCCGGGAGATCGCCGGAGACCGGCTCGAGGAAATCACCCTCGACGATGCCTGTGGGCATCACGGAGGCTGCCGCTGAGCGGAGAATATGAGGAAGGCATGATACTTAGAAAGACTGACTGGAAATCCCTTTAACCTGCTTGCGGACGAGACCCCGGGCCGGCTGCAAATGTAGCCGGGCATAACGATGTAAAACACTCGTGACACGGTTTCGGGGGCCTGGAAAAATGGTCTTGACAGAAGCCGGTCCGCTCCTTATCATGAAAACGATTTTCTATACCATTAGCTCTCAATTCCCATGAAAACGAATAGAGCACGGCAGCATCTGACTCAGATCAAGGATCATTGCACACGGTGGACGGTCCCCCGGGAGAAGATCTTCGACCTTCTGATCCGGAGCCAGCAGCACCTGAGCGCCAAGGACATCTACGCCACACTCGGCTCGCCGAATCCGGAAATCGGATTGACGACCGTCTATCGGACGCTCGACCTGCTGGACAGGGCGGGGCTGGTGAGCAAAATCAACGTCGGTGATGGCCAAGTCCGTTTCGAATATAAACGGGGCGACCACTCAGATCATCATCACCACCTGATCTGCACGAACTGCGGAAAGATCCTCAACTGTCGGGATTTCGAGAAAGAGAAACTCGATCTCGTCCGGAAAACCGAGGAGATGTTAGCCGCCAAACACCGGTTTCAGATCCGTGAACATAACATCGAGTTTTTCGGTCTCTGCGAGGATTGCCGACCAAGCGGGAAAAAGTCCGCCATCAAATAGGCCGAACCCGGCCATTTTTTCGAAGGACGGGTCCCGGACGGACGGTGCCGGTGAGCCCGCCAAAGGGAGTTCAAATGAGAATCGCTATCGCAACCGACCAGGATTTCGTGTCTTCATGCTTTGGGGATTGCCCGGAATGCACGATCGTGGAGCTTGACGGGGGAAAGATTCAACGGACATTTCTCGTGCCCAACGCCGGATGGAGGCACCGGTACTGGGTAGATCTTCTGCAGAGAAACTCGGTCGCCTGCCTCATCGTCGGGAACATCGGCGACAATGCCAAAGCTATCATCAAAGGGGGCGGAATTCAGCTGATATCGGGCGTCGAAGGACAGTTTGATGATGTCATCCGGCGCTATCTCGAAGGCAGCCTCCGGTCCGACGACGGCTCATAATAGCCGAGCCAAAAAGGGCGGAAAATTAAGGTGGCGACTAAAAAGTAATTCCCGACCTTTATGAAAGGCTAGTACACGGCTTTTCTACAAGCGATCTCTTCAGGGCTTATCACTTTCCTGGCCATATGATGTGCCGGCCGCATTCGGACCTTAATGAGGATCTATGTAATGAGTGCACGCTCAACCAAGTCCATCACTTGGACTATGCCCATATCCAGCCTATAGTGCTTGATGACATCCGTAAGCCCATCTATGCAGTTATGGCACATGGTGCAGACGAGCTTTGCCCCCGTGGCTCTCAGCTGGTCGGCCTTAATCTTGGCTACTTCGAGCCGCAGCGGCCTGTATTCCGCCATGGAAAGCAGTCCCCCTCCTCCTGTACAACAATAATTATCAGTGCGGTTGGGATACATCTCCCGGAAGTCCATGCAAACGCGTTGCAGCACCCAGCGCGGCTCTTCAATAATCCCCCCTGAACGGGCAACATTGCAAGAGTCATGAAATGTGACAGGTTCCCCGTTTCTCGACGGATCTACCCTAATGCGTCCTTCTTCGATATAACGTTTCAACGTCAGGATGACAGATTCAGTAGGAATCCGCTGGTCATAATCTGCCCAGTTATAGCCTTCCCAGCGGGTTGAACGGTATCCGTGGCCGCATTCAGAAATCACGATGCGCTTGGCCCCGAGCCGAACGGCTGCCTCATAGGCATTCTTCGCGACATAGGCGCCCAGATTGTCATCACCTGAAAAAAGCCCGAAGTTCGTCTGGTCCCAACCCCACCTCGGCAGTGTCCACCGTTCTCCCGCAAAATGAAAAATCTTAGCAGCATTGCCGATCGAGCGGGGATCAAATTTGATCTCCCTCGGGTTTATAGTATAAAGAAAATCGCAGCCTTTCTCGTCCACTGGAATTCTGACCGTGACTCCAAGCTCGGCCTCGACTTCCTGCCTCATCCACTCCAGCGTCTCGAGATAGTCCTCTTCGGTCACGGCCATCTGGTTCCCCGTCTCCCACTGGTCCCTGCTGACGTTAAAAACGCCCTCGGGGACGATGCCGAGCTCTGTCAGAAGCCCCCGGGCAAATCTGACGAGGAGTGCCGTGTCCACGCCCATCGGGCAGCTATATGTGCACCGGCGACAGGCGCTGCACATGCCGAAAACAACATTTTTCAATCGGTTAAGATCTTCATCATCGGCCGGGCACCGGGCACGCACCCACCAAGGAACAATTCTCCCCGCCCAGTCCATATGCCCTTTAAATATCCGCCGGATTTGGTCGGCCTTATATACAGGCGTCATGGTTGGGTCGTCGGGCTTTGCGAGGGCATAATGGCAGGAATCGGCGCACAAGCCGCAATGAACACAGGCAACCATAGAAGTAACCAGCGACCGGTTAATCTTCCGGCTGAGCAAATCAAGGAACCTTCTCGAATTATCAGACCCAGGCTCATAGAGCTTTAAACGTCCTTCAGCCACAGAGCGGAGCTGGTCGGTCTTTGCTTTGTCCTGGGATTTCGTTTCCAGGGGGAGGTTAATAACCCCTGACGTCGCGGATGGACGGCCTTTTTTGTTTTTCACCCGGCTTTTTCCTTCGATGATTTCTTGCCCGGAAAAATACCTCTGTGTCCCAGTGTCCGGCCAAAAAAGAATCGGCCGAATGGATAGTATAAGTAATGGCTGATTTTCGAAAAGGGCACAAAGATGAGCAGGAAAGCCGTCAGGCCGAAGAAGAGAATTAAGGGCCATTCCGCGGTTTTGAACTCGTTCGGAATAGCAAGCACTGCCGCCGCAAAAAAGAGGATCATGAAAATCAGTGACAGATAATCATCCGGAGTGCTGATGAACCTGATCCTTGGCTGGGCGATCCTCCGATAGAGACGCAGGAGGCCAACGATGAGCCCGCCCGCTATGGCTACCTGGAAGAGCCGGACCACGGCTTTGATCTCAAGCAACGCTGGCCAGTACGGGATGATGAATGAGGCGGCGATGGCCGCGGCCACACCGATGTGGAATATGACGAACTGGACATAGAATCCTGGATTTTTACGCGTGGATTCCATTACCCAGGGCATGGCCACATTCATTAAAGAATAGGCAATGCCGCGTCCCTCCTTTCCGGCAGGAAAGGTCCTTTCTTTCCGAGAACGAAACTTAAACAGCCAGACGAGACGGAAAAGATAGACGAAGACAAGAAAAAGCAGCGCTAACAGTTGGACTTCATTCTCGAGGATTCGTAAAAATCCGCTCATATCACCTATCTTGCCCCGCACCCGCCGAAGTGGATTTTACTAGGAGAAACAAAAATGTTCTCTTCTGCAACGAAGACTCATTATACAGGAGCATTCCGGCCTGTCAATGTAATGTCCGACTGTTGGAAACCTTAAAACTGTTTGCTTTTCATTGCCGATTTATTTAGTATTAAAAGCCAATTTATTAGGTCCATAGATACATTTCTTGGAGGCCTTGCATGGAGAACATCGACAAATTGATCTATCTCGATAATGCAGCGACATCCTTCCCAAAGCCCGAGGAAGTCTATCTCTTTATGGACCATTTTTACAGGAACTTCGGAGTTAATCCGGGAAGGTCCGGATACGACCTCTGTATGGAAGCCGGCAATATGGTCGAAGACACAAGGAAGGCACTGACGAAGTTATTCAATGGAAAAGACCCGGACCGGCTTTGTTTTTCCTATAATGCAACAGACGCCCTCAACCTGATTATTTTCGGTTTGCTGGGTGACGGCGACCACGCCATTACCACGACCGTTGAGCACAATTCTGTCCTCCGGCCTCTATATCATATGGCTCATGATAAAGGCGTCGAAGTGGACTACATTCCGTTCGACAGCCAGGGTTTTGTCCACCCCGACGACTTCCGGAAAAAATTCAAGAAAAACACAAAATTGGTAGTCGTCAATCACGCTTCAAACGTCATCGGAACGGTCCAGCCTATTCGAGAGATCGGCTTGCACTGCCGGGAAAACGGCATAATTTTTGTGATTGATGCATCCCAATCAGCAGGAAAGATCCCCATCAATATCGAAAATTCGTTTGTGGACGTTGTGGCTTTTACCGGCCATAAGTCGCTCCTCGGGCCCACGGGAATCGGCGGTCTCTATGTCCGGGAAGGAATCGATATCCGTCATACCCGGGCAGGGGGTACTGGGGTCCGCTCCGCCGTCCGCACGCATCTCGAAGAGTATCCCTACAGGCTGGAATACGGAACGATCAACGTTCTAGGAGTGGCAGGGATTCATGCGGGAATCAAATGGATCGAACAAAAGGGCATGGAAAACATTCACGCCCATGAAATGAAGCTGGCCTCCCACCTCGTCAACGGCCTAAAACTCATTGACAACGTGACCCTCTACTGCCAAGAGGACCTTACTGATCATATCAGCGTCGTCAGCTTCAACATCAATGGCCTGGAAGCCATGAATACCGGAACGATGCTGGATGTGGATTATAATATCGCATGCCGGACAGGGCTCCATTGCGCGCCCCTCGTTCATGAAGGGATTGGCACCGACAAAATTCATGGTTCCGTCAGGTTCGGCATCGGTCCCTTCAACACCGAGGATCACATCCAAGCGGCAGTTGAAGCCATCAAGGAAATAGCCCAAATCCGCGCGCGAAAATAAAGACTCCCTGCGAGTTTTAGAAGGCAGAGATAAAAGCAATTCCAGCTCAGACGCAGCCGTCCGGTTTAGGGAGTCCGGCGACTTTGCATGCGCCCTTGGCCGGGCCGGATGGAAAAAGCTCGTAAATACGCCGTAGCGGCAAGCCAGTGGTCTTGCAGATTGACCGGACCATGGGAGCCAGATTTTTTTCCAAAAAATAATTGCGGATAAAGTCAACTACGGCCCAATGCTCCTTGGTCATTGCTTCGATCCCTTCCTCGTGGCGTGCTAGTAAGATAGCCACCTCTTGGTCCCATGCCTCAGAGTGGACCAGGAATCCCTCTTCATTCACTTCCAGTTGTTTTCCGTTTAACTCAATAAAAGGCATCGTTTTCTCTCTTCCAGACGCTCCGGTTTAACCGGCAATTCCAAATATTAAAAAGAAAATATTATAGCAGATATTGAGAGCAAATCTTAAAGACTTCATTTAAGGAAAGCAGAAAAACCGCTAGCTCAACATACTCAAAATAATGTCTATCTAAAAAATAGATGTTAGAAGAGCAAATTTCTCTCTAAATCTATATGGTTTATACGACTTCATCCGCCATCATCGGTTCGTAGTCACCTGATGCGGGGAATATTCGAGATCAGGGCCGGTTCGATCATCTCTTCAAAAGAAACATGCCCCGTTTATGATAAGATAAGCCTGCGTTCAAGCGTGCGGCGAGGTTGGATCACCTATCGCTCCGAATGATCTCAAGGAGGCAACCACATGTACGACCGACGCCAGAAGATCATGGATAAGATCAAGACGCTCCCCAAGGGAAGCCTTTCCTCGTCCGGGCGCTACTGGTGCGTCACCTGCAAGAAACTTTTTCGGATTGGGCAACCCGTCTGTCCGTATATGACGGCCATGTGCGTGAATTCGCCGATCACCCTGGAAAATTTCCCCCCGGAATCGGCCGAATGGCTGGAAAGAATGGCCCTTTTTTACCCCAAGATTCCCCAGAGGGTCATGAGCGCGCTCCTCAAGGAAAATCCCGCGCCGATCGGCAAAAGCCTGGCCGTGGCTTATATGGATTTCCTGGCCGACTGGAAAATCGAACATCGCGGCCAGCCCCTGCAGACGATAAGGAGCTTTATCCTGATTCTCAGCGGCTGCGAGACAGGGCAACGCGTGACCGAAAACGAAATCACATTCGTCGTGACTGACCCGCGGAAAATCTGGGAGGAGGGAATCCTCTTCCCCCTGCTCAAAGACGCTTTGGATGAACTCAAGGGAAAGCTGGGTGTTCGACAGGATATCAAGTTCGACCAGATGGAAATCATTGGCGAACGAGACATGGGCAAGTATTACTGCGGGATGTGCCGGAAATTCTTCGAATTCGGGATCGAGCGGGAGAAGGTCACTTGCCCCCTTATGGCCCAGAAATGCATGTTCGACCCAGTGAACATCAAGAACATAAATTACACCGTCAGTGATTTCATCAAAGTCCTTAAGATCAGCCCTGACATCCATTCGAAGTTTTTGTCCCTTATCCCCAAGCGAGAAAACGGTCCGACGATCCTCAGGGAGGTTCTCACCAGCGACTGGAAATTTGAATTGACCGAGCCGGACCTCCAGGAAATCCTGCAGCTTCTCGGCTTGGCCCGAAGGCGGCCCCGGGACCTGTGAGATGGGCGGAGGCAGAGTTTATCGGGACGTTCAGGGGCTCCGCGATCCTGAACGACTGGCTCTTCTTGAAGCGGATCGGGTTGCCTCCATCTGCCTTCATGACCACGACATCCGGACGGTCCTCGACATCGGGACAGGAAGCGGCGTCTTTGCCGAAGTTTTCGTTGGCCTGGGGCTCGATGTGACGGGGATCGATATCCAAGAGCCGATGCTCAACTCGAGCGAGAACGTTGGTGACCGCCGTGGGCCGTCTTCCCTCCGGAGGGGATCAGGAGCCCGGAACGAGGCCGGCGCGAGAGGAGGAACGATGAAAAAAATCGGTATTATCATCTGCGGACGCTACCAGAGTTGCAGCGGCGGGAAATGCTTCAGGGCGCTCCGCGAGCGCGCCGGCGCCTTCGCCGCTTATCCCAAAGATGAGCCCGTCGAGATCGTCGGGTATTCGACGTGCGGCGGCTGTCCGGGCGGCAATATCGAATATCTTCCGGAGGAGATGATCAAGAACGGGGCCCAGGTCATCCACCTGGCCACGGGGCTCGTCGTCGGCTACCCGCCATGTCCCCGGATCCGGCAGTTCAAGGAGTTCATCGAGGCTCGCTACGGCATTCCCGTGGCGGTCGGCACCCATCCGATTCCCCTGAAATACTTCAAGGTCCACGAGCAATTGGACTTCTGGAGGGAGACCGGCATGGAGGAGATCGCCTGGGCCCTGATGAAGGAAGACAAAAAGATCATGGAAGCTTACAATTAGAGATCGAGGAAAAAAGATGAAGACTATCGGACTCGTCGGCGGGATGAGCTGGGAATCAACCTTGGAGTACTACCGGATCATCAACGAGACGGTCAAAGAGAAACTCGGCGGCTTTCACTCGGGCCAGATCGTCCTTTACTCGGTGGATTTCGCCGGCATCGAGGTCCTGCAGCAACGCGGGGAATGGGACCGCATGGCCGGGATGCTCGTCGAGGCCTTCCGCAGGATCGAGGCCGCCGGCGCGGACTTCGGCCTCCTCTGCACCAACACCATGCACAAGGTTTTCGACGAGATCCGGAAGAACGTCCGCATCCCGCTCGTCCACATCGCCGACGTCACGGGCCGGGCCATCACCGCTCGCGGCCTCCGGCGCGTCGGCTTGCTCGGCACCCGCTTCACCATGGAGCAGGAGTTTTATAAAGGAAAGCTCACCTCGGATTACGGCATCGACGTCCTCATCCAGGACGAGGAGGAGCGGCAGGCCATCCATGCCATCGTCTATAACGAGCTCTGCCTGGGCCGGGTGAAGGACGCCTCGCGGGAAGCGTTCAAGAAGATCATCGTTCGCCTGGAAGGCCGCGGCGCGCAGGGCATCGTCCTCGGCTGCACCGAGATCCCGCTCCTCGTTAAGCAGAAAGATTACGGGCTGCCACTTTTCGACACGACAGACCTCCACGCCCGGGCCGCCGTCGACCTCGCCCTCCGAGACCGAGTTGGTATATAGTCCCGCCTGAACGACGGAGGTGACCATCTCCTTGCCAGAGCCATTTCCCGGAGGCGGCGGAAACAAGACGCCCGATGACGCCTCCGATGTCCTTCAAACGGACCTTCGGTCCGGCCTGACCTCGGCCGCGGCCGCCGACCGCCTCAGGCGGATCGGCCCGAACGAGGTTCCGGATAAAAAGACTCATCCCTTCCTATTATTCCTGAAAAAGTTCTGGGGCCTGACCGCCTGGATGCTCGAGCTTATCATCGTCCTCTCCCTGGTCCTCCGAAAATATCCGGATGCCGCGATTGTCGCCGTCCTGCTGGTGACGAACGCCGTCGTCTCCTTGCTGGAAGAGCGGAACGCCGCCAGCGCGGTCGAAGCGCTTAAAAAGGAGCTCCATGTCAACGCCCGGGCGCTCAGGGACGGAGCCTGGACGACCGTTCCCGCGCAGGAGCTCGTTCCGGGGGATATCGTCCGTCTCCGGGCCGGAGACGTCGTCCCGGCCGACATCAAGGTCGCCGCCGGCTCGCTCGAGGCGGACCAATCCGCCCTGACTGGTGAATCTCTGGCCGTGGAGAAAGGCGCCGAGGATCTCCTCTATTCCGGCTCGGTCATCAAGCGCGGCGAGGCGACCGGAATTGTCCTCCGGACGGGCCCCGGGACGAAATTCGGCAGGACGGTGGAGCTCGTCCAGGGCGCCCGCCCCAAGCTCCACATGGAAGAAGTGGTGACGAAGCTCGTCCGGTGGCTGCTGCTGCTCATCGGCGGCCTCCTCGCCCTGACCATTGCCGTATCCATCGTCAGAGAAATGGTCCTCCTCGAGATCCTGCCCCTGATGTTGGTCCTCCTGCTCTCGGCCATCCCCGTCGCCCTGCCCGTGATGTATACCGTGAGCATGGCCGTCGGGGCCAAGGACCTGGCGAAGCGCAGCGTCCTGGTCACCCGGCTGAGCGCCACCGAAGACGCGGCCACCATGGACGTCCTGTGCGTGGACAAAACCGGCACGCTAACGCTCAACGAATTGTCCATTTCCCAGGTCTTTCCCGTGGGGCCGTTTACCGAGCGGGAGGCCGTTCTACTCGGGGCCATGGCCTCCCAGGAGGCTAACCAGGACCCGCTGGACCTGGCCTTCATCAGGCAGGCGCGGGAAAGGGGCTGGCTGGACCCGGGCGACGTCCAAGAGAGCTTCACGCCCTTCGACGCGGCCACGCGAAAAACGGAGGCCGTCGTCCGGCGCGGCGGCCGCAGGCTCGACGTCATGAAGGGGGCGTTCTCCGTCATCGCCCGGGCCTGCGGCCTGGGCCCTGAGGACGAGCAGGCGCTGGAGCTGCGGGTCGGGGACCTTTCAAAAAGAGGCTACCGGACCGTGGCCGTCGCCGTGGCAGAGGGCGGAAAACCCGCCGTCGTCGGGCTCGTCGCCCTCAGCGACATGCCCAGGTCCGATTCGAAACAGTTGATCAAGGAGCTTCATGCGCTCGGCGTGTCGGTTAAGATGCTGACCGGCGATGCTCTCCCGATCGCCAGGGAAATCGCCAGGGACCTCGGGATCGGCGAAGGCATCAGCCGCGTGTCGGACCTGAAGGAACTGTTGAAAACCGATCCCGCCGGCGCGCTGAAGCGGATGGAAGAAAGCGATGGCTTCGCGGAGGTCTATCCCGAGGACAAGTACATGATCGTCCGGAGCCTGCAAGCCGCGCATCACGTGGTCGGCATGACCGGGGACGGCGTCAACGACGCCCCCGCGCTCAAGCAGGCCGAGGTCGGCATCGCCGTGAACAGCGCTACGGACGTGGCCAAGTCGGCGGCCAGCGTGGTCCTGACGAGCGGGGGCCTCTCGGGCATCGTAGAGCTCGTCAAGAATGGCCGGAAGGTCTACCAGCGGATCAACACCTGGATACTGAACAAGATCATGAGGACGATCCTGAAATCGGCCTTCGTGGTCGGGGTTTTTCTGGTCACCGGCGATTTCGTCGTATCGGCCTTCGCCATGGTTCTTCTGCTGCTGATGACGGACTTTATGAAGATCTCCCTGTCGACAGACCGCGTCCAGTGGTCGCCGTCGCCGGACACATGGAATATCAAAGCCTATGTCAGGGTCGCTGCCGCCCTGGGCACCCTGATGGCGCTGGAGTCTTTCGCCGCCCTGGCCCTGGGTCAGGCCTTTTGGCGCCTGCGGACGTCCGACCCGGTAATCCGAACGTTCAGTTTCGAGATTCTTCTTTTCTCGGCCGTGACGTCCATTTTCGTGATCCGCGAACGGCGGCGCTTCTGGAGTTCCCGGCCGAGCCGGCTGCTGCTGACCATTATGGCTCTAGACATAGTGGCGGGGGGGCTGATTTCGACGTTCGGCATACCCGGCCTGTTCCCGGCCCTCCCCGTCGCGATGACTCTTTTCCTTCTCGGCTGGAACCTCGCGCTTTCTCTGATCCTCAACGACTACGTGAAGCTCCTCCTCCTTAAAAAATTGAACCTAGGGCATCAGGCCAAAAAGATGACGTCCGAAAGCCCGGCAACATAAGGAGGAAGAAATTCGGATTGTAGTATGCTAAACTCTCCTCAAGCTTCCGCTGCCTTCGACGGAAACGACAACGGGAGGGTCAAGGTCCCGGTGGGCCTTCTGGACTTCAAAAACGATCCCGGCGGAATTTGGTATTGCTGGATTCTCCTCTGTTGGACCGCATCCGGCTTGTTTTTCTTGCATTTACGGATCTTGATGGTTTTATCACGTTTAGGCTAGACTGAGCTATTTTGAGCAAGAGTTTGTACAATCTCTGCTCAATTTTTTAAGGGCATGTAGGCAATCACGGCGGGGTGGTCTGCCTTTACGTTGGAGAGAAACAAGGACTAATCATACCCTTGCACGAACGCCGAAAACACAAGGAGGACGGAGCTATCGGTATCAATTCTGAAGGCCGGCCAGCCGCTTTTGGGCATCCTCAACCTCGGGATGGTCTGAGCCGGCGTCCTCACTTCTTTCCAGAAGGAACAAGCCGCTTGAGTTCCCCGAACCAGTTCTGGACGAGGATCATTTCGGTGACGGGCTGGGGCTTCCTTTCCTCCTGTTTCACCATCAGGAATCGCTGGCCATCGGGGGAAATGTCCCAGGCTCGGATCGGAAGACTACTGGCATATCCCGGTTGCTCGAACAAGAGGCGCGGTTTGCTGGTGGAGAAGTCGGATCCGATCTGAACATCAACCACCCGGACTTGGTCCCCCCGCCGATAGAATAGCTGTTTGCCATTCCTTGACCACAGGGGCTCGCGCCCGCCCTCGTTGGAGATCTGCCACTTGCCCCCGGGTCCCGGGAATGGCTGAACGTATACCTCCCAACGACCAGACCCGTCAGAAACGTAGGCTAGCCATCGTCCGTCGGGAGAGAATTCGGGACATCTCTCATTGAATCGAGAATTCAAAAACGGCGTTATCCTGCGCTCAGGCATGTGAAGGAACAGGATGTCGTCGCCGCTGTCCGGGCCGACTTGGACAAAAGCCAGCGTCTCTCCATCCGGAGACCAAGACCCGGGCCACTGCATATAATCGCTCTGTGTGAGCCGCTCCATCGGCGAGCTTCCATCCACAGGTTGCCAATAGAGATTGGGAACGCCTGTGTCCAACCAGTCAAAGACCACTCGTCGACCATCCGGGGCCCATGCCTTCTCCTGGGACACACCTTCGGAAGTCAGCTTTGTGGCCGTGCCGCGTTTTAGATCATGGACCCAGATGTGGCCTTCCATTCCAAAGCTCGAGTAGGCGATCCGCTGCCCATCAGGCGACAGGCGGGGAGAAGAAAACGGAGCCTTGAAGGAGGCAATCGGTTCGGCCTTTCCCCTGTAATCCACCCAAACGAGTGAGTTCTCTTGGTCCGGGAGGATTCCGCCCGACGCATAAGCCATCGATCCTGAAGCGGAAATGCTGAATTGACCGGCGGCGGTGTCCCGAGTGGAATTCGTCGTATTGAGTGCCTGCGCGACGTTCGCCAAGGCGGGAACGGCCGGGCCAGTGAGCTGAAGCTTGTCGGGATCGAAGAGGACTACCATCAAGGTCCCCCGCCGGAGGAAAGCCAGATGGCCGGTGGCCACATAGCGAGCATCCGCAGCATCCTCAAGCAGGACGTGCCATTTTCGCGTGCCGAGCTCCAAAACAGCAACACGGGGCTCGTGGTCCCAAGCATGTCGCTTGATCGTAAACAGGATTCCCTTCCCGGCAGGCAGACAATGGGGCAGGCGGTGGCCATATTCCCCGTTTGACGGATCAGGCATTGTCAACGTCTCCGGCTTGCCACCGTCGGCGGAAACCCTTGAGAGCCCAGAATCCCTACGCCATGCGAAGACGATCTGGTTATCAGGCCCCCAACTGAAGCCGAAGGGTTGTGAAACGTCACATAAGGTCGCCGGAACTCCACCCTCAGCCGGAACCTTCATCAGCTTTCCGTCCGCCCAGAACCCGACCCAGCGGTCATCGGGAGAAAGGAACGGGCTGATGCCGCCTTCCGTCCCGGCGATTGGCTTGGCCTCCAGCTGGTCGAATCTCCGCAGGTACAGATGAGGCTTGTCCTGCGTGCCGGGATTCTCCTTGACCGCGCTGTAGACCATGAATCGACCATCGCTGGAGATAGCCATTGCAGTGCGAGTTGGCTGATAGAATCCCTGGGGAGGAATCAGACGCAATCCGTCGAGCCAATATCCGGGTTCCAACCTGACAAATGAGCGCACTAAGGGTTGCGATATCGGGGAGGTCGCAGGTCTGAAGTATTTCATCACCCCTGGAGCGATCAAGACACCGATGACAAGCGCTGTCATGCCGGTTGCGATCAGCCACCCCAGCCGGATTCGTCGCGGTGCGGAAACTATCTCTGCAGGCAGTTCGATCTCCTCGTGCATTTCGATCCGGGCATCGGCGATGTCGTGCAGGCGTTTCCTGGGGTCTTTCTCGAGACAGCGGCGGAGGAGAACCTTGACGAGCGTCGGCGTTTCCGTGGGTAGCTTGTTCCAATCCGGCTCGCCCTTCAGAATGTGTGCGAGGGTGTCCGATACCGTTTCCCCATGAAACGCACGGCATCCCGTCAGGCACTCATAGAGCACGCAGCCGAATGCCCAGATGTCGGACCGCCTGTCTACTGCCCGTCCCCGCGCCTGCTCAGGACTCATGTAGGCCGCCGTTCCCAAGATGACACCCGGCTCGGTCATCTGGGCAGTGATCGTGGGCGAATTCGCAATATCGATACCCGTGGTTTCACCCGTGTAGGCTCTAGCCAACCCGAAGTCCAGAATTTTGACCTTGCCTTCAGGGGTGATCATGATGTTGCCAGGCTTAAGATCCCGATGGACGACTCCCCTCTCGTGGGCGGCTTCGAGCCCCTCGGCGACCTGCCGGCACGTCTCCAGCGCCTCATCTATGGGCAGGGCGCCTCGATCTAACCGCGTTTGTAGCGTATTTCCTTCCACGAGCTCCATAGCCAGGAACCTGAGTCCCTTGGCTTCTTCGAAACCATATACGGCAGCGATATTGGGATGATTCAGCGTCGCCAGGAGCTTGGCCTCACGCTCAAACCTCGCCAACCTCTCCGGGTCCGTCGAAAATTCCTCCGGCAGAATTTTGATGGCCACTTGTCGGCCAAGATTCCTGTCGAGGGCCAGATAGACCTCGCCCATCCCGCCCTGGCCGAGTTTCTCCAGAACCTCATAATGCCCGGCGATAACAGTCCCGGGGGCGACGACATGTGCGGGCGATTGCAGAGTCTTCGTAAGGGAGGGTCCATGATCACGGGGGACACCCAAGGACGTCGCACAATTGCTGCAGAACCGGGCGGAATCGGTATTGTCAGAATCGCATTTAGGGCACTTGTTGGCCAAGCAGGTTCCCCTTCTCTAGGTTGGCCTCAGATTATCAGAGGGTTGGACGGGAAGTCAAACGTCCTTGACGCCACTTGATTGACGGACTACGATAACTCAGCCCACGGGAGGGTCAGGGATCCGGTGATCCCTCTGGACTTCAAAAACGATCCCGAGAGAAATCGGCTACGGTGGATTCTCCCCTGTTGGACCGCATCCGGCTTGTTTTTCTTTCATTTATCGATCTTGATGGTTTTATCAGGTTTAGGCTAGACTGAGCTATTTTGAGCAAGAGTTTGTACAATCTCTGCTCAATTTTTTTGGGCAATCTGAACCGCGTTTGTTATGTTGCCCGATCACTCTACGCACGACTCTCAATTCTGACCTGACCTACCCTCATGGATTGTCCCCAGTGATCGGATACCGGTTTTATCATTAAAATCTAGCATCCATTTTGGACCAGGATCAGGGGAGCAGATCACCCTTTGCTGATGCCCAAAAAGTTTACGATGCCCTTGCTGCCAAGTAACCACTATTTTGCAAAGAGTCGGTGAAGATCAACGAGGGATAAAAGAATCCCTTTTCCGTGGTGTGGAGAACGGCCGTTCCAGGTGTTGAATCTCCCGTTCTGCCAGCCGAGCGGCAAAAAAAAAGGCAGGTCCGAAAACCTGCCTTGGACAGAACGGGAAAACTCGACCTATCTACTTGGTGACTTTGACGGAAACCGCTTCGTAAACGCCTTCGACCGTCTTCTTGTACTTGACGTTGACCTCGTTGCCCTTGAGGATCTTCTCCAGACCGATCGTCTCTCCCTTGGCGTCGTACAAGGTGGTCGTGGTGATGATCAGGAAGCTCATCTTGGTGTTGGCCTTGTTGACCACCACGATCTCGGACTTCGTGCCCTGGGCGCTATCGGCCATGGTCACGGACTCGACGGTGCCGATAAAGCGGTCGGGCTTCTTAGCCGGGGCCTGAGTTCCCTGGGCCAGGCTGAAGGAGATCAGCCCGAGGACCATAAGGACTCCCGAGAGAACGGCTAATGATTTTTTCATGTGATTCAATTCCTTTCACACCC